>OGPZ01000031.1_pt1 | contig 114991 bp, 119 predicted proteins | sample 1553111 | NCBI WGS metagenome assembly OGPZ01 (sample SAMEA2579968, study PRJEB22360) | human gut metagenome
TGTAAGAAAAAGGAGATGCTATGACGAAAAAAAGGAAAAAGAAAAAAGTTTGATTTTATTATCGAATTTTTTTCTTTTTTTATAAGCCATTCATATTATTAACTGAAAGGATTAATATTATGAAAATATGTGTATATGCAATTAGTAAAAATGAAAGTAAATTTGTGGATAGATGGGTTGAGTCTATGAGTGAAGCTGATGATATCTATGTCTTAGATACTGGTTCAATAGATGATACTGTGGAAAAACTAAAAAAAAAGGCGTAAAGGTGAGTGAAGAGATAATCACCCCTTGGCGTTTTGATGTTGCAAGAAATAAGTCCTTAAATTTATTACCTGATGATGTTAATATTTGTGTTTGTACAGATTTGGATGAAGTTTTTAATAAGGGTTGGCGAAAAGAATTAGAAAAAAATTGGACTAAAGACACTACACGTTTATCATACATATACAATTGGAGCCTAGATAGTGATAATAAACCTATTGTAACTTTTTACCTTAACAAAATTCACACCCGTAATGATTATAAGTGGACTCATCCTGTGCATGAAGTCTTAACATATATAGGAAAAAATATAGAAAGAGAAACAACAACTGACGAAGTGACACTAAACCACTATCCTGACAAGAACAAATCCCGCTCAAGTTATTTACCTCTTTTAGAACTTTCAGTTAAGGAAGATCCTGAAGATGATAGAAACATGCATTATTTAGGAAGAGAATATATGTATTATGGTAGATGGAATGATTGTATTGATACATTAATAAAGCACTTACACCTAAAAAGTGCAGTATGGAAAGATGAAAGATCAGCCTCAATGAGATTTATAGCTAGATCATATACTCATCTAAAAAGATATGATGAAGCAAAAATGTGGTTAGATAAGGCTATAGAGGAGGCCCCATATTTAAGAGATCCCTATGTTGAAAGAGCTATGTTGGAGTATGAGTTAAAAAATTATGATGAAGTTATAGTTTTTTGTAACAAGGCCCTAACCATAAAATCTCATCTAAAAACATATATTAATGAAACATTTAGCTGGGATTCTACAATCTATGATTTACTTTCCATAGCTTATTATTATAAAAATGACATACAATCGTCCCTAAAAAATGTTTTAATAGCACTCAAAATGGAACCAAATAACGAAAGACTTCAAAATAATAAAAAGATAATTGAAGAAAAAATTCAGTTATAATAATGGATTGATAATATCGGACGGGGTAATACTTCGTTCTTTTTTATTCAAATAGGCAACATATAATAAAACAAGGGCACTAATTATAGTCAAAATATTTGTTCCTAATATCAAAAAACTTTTATATTGAGCCCTGCTGCCAACCTCTTCTTCTTTGTAGGACATATATGAGATATATAAAGTAAGTATTACTACTATTAATACCGCAATACGATTATAAAATGATAAGTTTAGTGCCTGTTGCTCCGAAAAGAAATTATCTCTCTTCGTAACAGTAAGTTTTTCATTATAAATTATAATTAAAGAAATAATTGATGTAATAATGAAAGTAGTTGTCGCTATTAATTGTAAATCTAAAAGTAAAGTATCATTGTTATCATTTGTCATAGTATAATAATCAGCAAACTATAATTAATGCCTATCCTTTCATAAAATTATATTCATAACTCTTAATTATATTTAAATAAAAATATCCACAGAATTGTGGACAAATTACTTTACATGTGCATAAAAATAAATTCCAAAAAATACATTAAAAAATTAAATGCGTGGTACAATAATTATAGAATAGAATGGAGATGGGAATATGGAATTTAATTTTAAAGGAAAAAAGGCAATAGTGACTGGAGGAGGTAGTGGATTAGGAAGAGAATGCGCCTTACTTTTTGCAAAAGGAGGAGCAGATGTTTTAATTGCAGATCTTTTACCAGAAAGATGTGACACAGTAGCAGAAGAGATTAGAAACTTAGGTGTTAATGCTATTGCTTATCCAATTGATGTATGCGATTATAGTCAAATGGAAGCAATGTATAAAAAAGCAATAGAAGAGTGGGGCCGAGTTGATTTCGTTGTAAATAGTGCAGGTGTATGTCTTACTGAAGAATTAACAAAACAAAGTCTAAAAGATATTAACTTGTCTATTGATGTTAATATTAAAGGAACAGTTTATTCTTGCCGCGAAGCTCTAAAAATAATGAGACCCCAAAAATATGGAAAAATAGTTAATATGTCATCAATTGCAGCTAAATCTTGTGCTGGAGGATTTAGTGTTTATAGCGCAACAAAGGCCGCCGTTCTAGCCTTAACTGCCTCTTTAGGAAGAGAAGCAGCCTTAGATAATGTTAATGTAAACTGTATTTGTCCAGGAATTATTAAAACTAGTATGTGGGAAGATATTTTAGATCAAATCGCTGGTCAAGATCAAGAAACACGTGATAAGGTTTGGGCTGAATGGAATAAAGGTACTCCAAATGGAAAACCACAAGACCCAATTGATATCGCTTATATGACAGCGTTCCTTTGCACAGATGAAGCAAGATATATAACATGCCAAAATATTGGTGTTGATGGAGGATATACATTCTAATATCAGTTGATAGCCACTAACCAAAATTTAGATATATTAATTAATATTTAATTAGTATCATCATAAAATTATATGGGAGGTGACTATGAACGAATTAAAAAATACTGCTACCGCAGTTGGAAATTATAATAATATTTCAACAACACTCGTATCAAACATAGCAACAGTAAACATTGTAGATGGTCTTTCTTTAGTTAAATCGGCGGATAAAACCAATTGGAGTAGTGGTGACTTAATGTATACTATAACAATTAATAATGAAACTGAAAACAACTATGAAAAACCTGTAATTACCGATATAATTGATACCAGTTTAGTTACTTTTATTGATGGTAGTGTAACAATAGATGGAACTAAAGCAACATCTTCTGAATATAAGTATGATGAACAAACCCATACATTAACCGTTAATTTGGATACTATAACACCCTCATCAAGCTCTACACTTACATTTCTTGTTAAGAAAAAATCATAATAAATTTTTCATTTTAAAAAGTAATTGTACATTAGAATGTAATGATGTAGAGTTGATTGAGAGTAATTATGTAACAGTTGTGAGTCCAGAACCTAGAAGAAGAGCAGACGAATATTGGTGTGGAGCACCACACTGGAGAGATTAAGAATCACTAACATGCAGTGATTTTTTTCTTTTTATATTAATAGTAGTAAAAAAGACCAGTTTATAACCAGCCATCAGATGATGATAACTTAACTTTAATTTACTGAATATTGTATTTCTTTATTAGTATACTCATATCTGAAAAACCAATATCAGCACTAGCATCATTTTCTATTTCAGTTTTAAGTTGTAATTCAATAGGGGGTGTTGTTTCTAATAAATTGATCTTTGAAAAAAACATTTCAGTAATATTACCTTTTTTTAGTTCACAGATAAAATTATCTACCTTTTTATCATTTGTTACATCATATAAATAAAATGACGCTCCTACTGTAGATGTAACACCAGAGATTTTACCACATATAGTCACTTCATAAATTCCAGCACTTTGAATACTAATGTTTTTTGTATCCTTAACTATAAAATATTGATTATTATTAGGCACAATTTTTTTCGCCCCTATCATAGCGCTCCCTGAAACCGTAGTTTCGGGAAAACTTCCAAAACATAAAGCATTATATAGAGTTAGTTCGCTTGAGCCAGTTTCACCAGGAAACCCTCTAGGACCAGCAGGACCAACATCTCCTTTTTCTACTCTTGGACCAGTAGTTACTATTTCTCCTTGTAACCCTTGAATTCCTGCATCACCTTGAGGTTCGGTCGGACCAGCTAACCCCTGAACGAAAATATACTTAACATCACGATTACATTCACTTAATTTTTTTGGATTGGTTCATAATCATCATTACAGTTACTCATACGTATTCTCCTTTATTTTATATAGTATGTCAAAAATATAATTGAGTTATTGAAAGTAATACACTCTCCTTAAATTGAAATAAAATACCAGATATAAATAATTTAAGATAGATAAAACATAATAATATTAGTATTTAAATAAACTACTAATTTTATATAAACAATAACAAGTAAACGAAAACTAATTGTTTGATTATAAAATAAGTGTTAAAATAAATTACCGGAAAGCATCATCTTAAAGAGTTACCTAAAATTGAAGCAGATTGCTCAAAAAATATAATTTTCAGTAATATTTGATTAGTAAATTAGAAAAATGAAGCAAAAAACATGGGTTATTTGAAAAATATCAATATGAATTCAAATACCAATATATTGTTTGTGAAAAGAAAAGTTATCAAATAACGATGTTATGGATAGGAGGTTATTATGTTTAAATTAGAGTCAAAATATAAGCCAAGTGGAGATCAGCCTGAAGCTATAAAAGAGCTAGTAGAAGGACTTGAAGAAGGCAAAAAGGAACAGGTTTTATTGGGCGCAACAGGAACAGGTAAAACATTTACTATTGCAAATGTTATAGAAAAGGTTAACAAACCAACGCTAGTACTTGCTCATAACAAAACTTTAGCTGGCCAACTTTATTCAGAACTTAAAGAGTTTTTCCCCAATAATCATGTTGAATATTTTGTATCATACTACGACTATTATCAACCTGAAGCCTACGTTCCATCAACCGATACTTATATTGAAAAGGATTCATCAATAAATGATGAAATAGATGAACTACGTCATAGAGCAACATCTTCCTTATTATCATCACGTGATGTCATTGTTGTCGCCAGCGTTTCATGCATTTACGGTATAGGAGAAGTTGAGGAATATAAAAATAAAATGCTTACTCTAAGTGTAGGAGAAGAAATAGAAAGAAATGAAGTCCTAACAAGGTTAGTAGATATGCTTTATGAAAGAAATGACCTTGATTTTAAACGTGGTACATTCAGAGTAAGAGGAGATATAGTTGAAATAATACCAGCTTATGAAAATAAGAAGGGTTATAGAATAGAGTTTTTTGGTGATGAAATAGATAGAATATCAGAAATTGATGTTTTAACAGGCGTTTCTTTAACCTCTAAAAAAACAATTAGTCTTTTCCCAGCAAGTCACTTCGTAGTAAGTGATGAAAAGCTAAAAGAAGCTATAAAACGTATTAAGAAAGAACTAGCGGAAAGATTAACCGAATTAAAAAATAATAATAAACTCTTAGCGGCCGAAAGACTTGAACAAAGAACTAACTATGATCTTGAAATGCTTGAAGAAACAGGGTTTTGCTCCGGAATAGAAAACTATTCTGCACCAATGGCCGGAAGAAATCCTGGAGAAACTCCTACTACTTTAATGGATTTCTTTCCAGATGATTATTTATTAGTAGTTGATGAATCACATGTTACACTCCCCCAAGTAAGAGGAATGTATAATGGTGATAGAGCTAGAAAAATGAACTTGGTAGATTACGGTTTTAGATTACCAAGTGCTCTAGATAATAGGCCACTAAAATATGATGAGTTTGAAAAAAAGATAAATCAAGTCATATATATATCAGCTACACCTGGAGATTTAGAATTAGAGCATTGTAACAATAAATATGTAGAACAAATAATAAGACCTACTGGCCTACTAGATCCGACAATTGAAGTAAGAGGATCAGAAGGACAAATAGATGACTTGGTTGGTGAAATTAATGAACGAATCAAGAAAAATGAAAGAGTATTAATCACTACTTTAACCATCAGAATGAGTGAAGAGTTAACCAACTACTTAAAAGAGCTTGATATAAAAGTTGCCTATCTTCATTCTGAAATAAAATCATTAGAACGACTTCAAATAATCCATGATTTAAGAGTAGGAAAGTATGATGTCTTAGTTGGAATAAATCTTCTAAGAGAAGGGCTAGATATTCCGGAAGTATCACTAATTGCGATATTAGATGCCGATAAAGAAGGATTCCTACGAAGCAGTAGAAGCTTAATCCAGATAATAGGTAGATGCGCAAGAAATGCTAACGGAAATGTTATAATGTATGCCGATAAAATTACTGATTCAATGAAAGAAGCTATCGAAGAGACAGAAAGAAGACGAAAAATTCAACAACAATATAATATTAGTCATAATATTGTTCCACAAACTATAAAGAAAGAAATTCGAGAAGTAATCAGTAATATTGATACAGCCGAGGTAAAAACTACTAAAGTAAGTAAGAAGGAAATAGCTAAAACTATAGATACAGTAGAAGCAGAAATGAAAGAAGCTGCTAAAAACTTAGACTTCGAACGAGCTATGGAATTAAGAGATATCTTATTCGAATTAAAAGCTAGTAAATAAAAGTATCCACATAAATTGTGGATATTTTTATTTATGGGAAAATATCTAAAAATAAATTAATAGTAATTGTTCAAAAAATATAGTATAATAAATAAAGTATTTGAGGTGGTATTGTGGATAAAATTATTATTAAAGGTGCAAGAGAAAATAATTTAAAAAATATTTCTTTGGAATTACCAAAAAATAAATTAATTGTAATGACGGGAGTATCTGGTTCTGGAAAGAGTAGTTTAGCTTTTGATACGATTTATGCTGAGGGCCAAAGACGTTACATGGAAAGCCTAAGCGCTTATGCTCGTCAATTCTTAGGAAATAGTGAGAAACCAGATGTTGATTCAATCGAGGGACTATCTCCAGCTATCAGTATTGATCAAAAAACTACGAGCAAAAACCCACGTTCAACGGTCGGTACAGTAACTGAAATATATGATTACCTTCGTCTTTTATATGCACGTGTAGGTATACCTTATTGTCCAAATCACAATATTCCAATATCTAGTCAAAGTGTAGAAGAGATGGCAACAAAATTAGAGGACTATGAAATAGGAACTAAGATGATTATTTCATCTCCAATTGTAGAAGGTGAGAAGGGTACACATAAAGATACATTGGATAAATTAAGAAAAGATGGTTACACAAGAGTTCGCATAAATGGTGAAAACTATGACTTATCTGAAGAAATAAATCTTGAAAAAAATAAGAAGTCAAAAATAGATGTAATTGTGGATAGAATTGTGTTAAAAGAAGACAGCCATGGTAGATTAATGGAATCATTAGAAAATGCAACTAAATTATCTAAAGGAAAAGCAATTGTTGAAATATTAGGAGAAGATCATAAAGAAATAGTTTTTTCTGAATCATTTGCGTGTCCTCTATGCGAATTTTCTCTACCAGAATTAGAACCTCGTACCTTTAGTTTTAATGCACCATATGGAGCTTGCCCCGAATGTAAAGGTTTAGGAGTAAAACTTCAAATTGATCCAGATCTAATTATAGAAAATAAAGAGTTAAGTATTAATGATGGTTGTATAAAAACTCTAAATGATGATAAGGAAAGTTTAGACTACAAGAAACTAAAATGTGTTTGTGATTATTACAATATAGACATGAACAAGCCATGGAATAAGTTAACCAAAAAAGATCAAAATATTATTTTATATGGCTCTACTGAAATAATTAATTTCAAGTATTCTTCTAAGAGTGGTAATAAGTATAATAGTCAGGATTTTTATGAAGGTATAATTAATAATCTTGAAAGACGTTATATGGAAACAAGTAGTACTTGGATACGTGACTGGTTAGAAAATTACATGATTGAACATGTATGTGAAACATGTCATGGAGCTAGACTAAAAGATTCTGTTTTATCAGTTAAAATAAATGGTAAAAATATCTATGAAGTAACATGCATGAGTATAAAAGAAGAAATAGACTTTTTTACAAATTTAAAGTTAGATAAGGAACGTGCTAAAATTGCTGAAATGATTTTGAACGAAATTCTATCACGCCTTAATTTCTTAAAAAATGTCGGACTAGAGTATTTGACACTATCTAGAAGTGCCGCTACTCTTTCCGGAGGAGAATCTCAAAGAATTCGTTTAGCGACTCAAATTGGTTCAAAATTAACAGGCGTTTTATATGTTTTAGACGAACCAAGTATTGGACTTCATCAAAGAGATAATGATCGTCTAATAAATTCAATGAAAGAAATGCGAGATTTAGGAAATACATTAATTGTAGTTGAGCATGATACTGATACTATGCTTGCCTCAGACTACTTAGTAGACATTGGACCTGGAGCTGGAGATAATGGTGGAAGAGTCATGGCTTCTGGGACACCCCAAGAAGTTATTGCTAACGAAAATAGCTTAACAGGACAATACTTGAGTGGCAAAAAATGTATTGAAATACCTCAAAAAAGAAGAAAAGGTAATAAAAAATATTTACAAATAAAAAAAGCCGCAAGCCACAATTTAAAAAATATTGATGTAAAAATACCTTTAGGAACCTTTACTTGTGTTACAGGAGTATCTGGTTCTGGAAAAAGTAGTTTAGTTAATGACATACTATGTAAGGCCGTTGCTCAAAAACTATATAAATCCAAAGAAAAACCAGGAGCCTATGGAAAACTATTAGGTATAGAAAATATAGATAAGTTAGTAGCTATTTCACAAAATCCTATAGGAAGAACACCTAGAAGTAATCCTGCTACATATACAGGTGTTTTTGATGATATTAGAGAATTATTTACCACAACCAAAGAAGCAAAAATGAGAGGCTTTGAAAAGAATAGATTTAGTTTTAATGTTAAAGGTGGAAGATGTGAAGCTTGTCGTGGAGATGGTGTCAAAAAAATTGAGATGCATTTCTTACCTGATGTATATGTCCCATGTGAAATATGTCATGGAACCAGATATAATAGTGAGACTTTAAGCATAAAATATAAAGATAAGAGCATAGCTGATGTTTTAAATATGCGAGTAAGCGAAGCATTGAAATTCTTTGAAAATATTCCTAAAATAAAGAATAAATTACAAGTTTTAGAGGATGTAGGACTTGGCTATATTACACTCGGTCAAAGTGCTCCTACCCTTTCTGGTGGTGAAGCAGAGAGAGTAAAACTTGCCAAAGAATTACAAAAGAAGGCCACTGGTAAAACATTATTTGTATTAGATGAACCTACCACAGGATTACATATGGAAGATATCAAGCGTTTACTTGCAATTTTACAAAAAATAGTAGATAATAAAGATACTGTATTAGTAATAGAACATAACCTAGATGTAATAAAAGTTGCAGATTACATAATTGATCTTGGACCAGAAGGAGGAGATCAAGGAGGAGAAATCGTTGCGACTGGTACTCCAGAAGAAGTAATGCAAAATGATAGATCATATACGGGAAAATTTTTGAAAAAAATAATGCAAGGCGAGTGATAAAATGAAGAATAAAAAGAATAAAAGAAGCTATGTAGTATCTTTTATTGAATGGCTAATATATATGTTAGGCTACACCCTAGTTTTAATCGCAGTTTCTTATTTATTTAAAAGCATGTATATTGATATTTCTAATCATTATCTGTACGCCTTTTTCATTGTTATCATAATTTATTTTTTAAACAAGACAATAAAACCGCTCCTAGTTAAACTAACCATTCCGATAACAGGAGTAACACTTGGATTATTTTATCCATTTATAAATCTCTTTATTTTGAAATTAACTGATTGGATATTAGGTCCCCATTTTCAACTTAAAAACTTTTGGATAGCCCTACTTATTTCAATTCTATTATCCGTCATTAACCTATTACTAGATAACTTTGTCTATAAACCTTTATCTAAATATATTAAAAAGAAGGTGAAGGTAAATGAGTAAAATTGCATTAAGTATTGGTCCAATTCAAATATATTGGTACTCATTAATTATTTTAATAGCGATTTTCGTTGCAGCAAGCATTGTATATTATGAAATGAAAAAACAAGGTGTAACTGGAGATGACTTTACAGACCTATTCTTCAACACTGTATTATTTGGAATTATTGGGGCTAGAATTTATTATGTTTTATTCAATCTTTCCTATTATCTAGAAAATCCTATAGAAATGTTTGAAATATGGAACGGGGGCCTTGCCATTCATGGTGCCTTAATAGCGGGAATAATCTATGTATATCTTTTTTGTAGAAAGAAAAAACTTAACACCTTAAAAATATTAGATATGATAGTAGTAGGAGTAATAATCGGACAGTCAATAGGAAGATGGGGCAATTTCTTTAACCAAGAAGCTTATGGACCAGTAACTACATTAGCGTACCTTGAACAAGAAATGATTCCTAAATTTATTATAAACGGCATGAAAATACTAGGAGAATATCATATTCCAACATTCTATTACGAGTCACTATGGAATATAAATGGCTTTATTATTCTCCTATTAGTAAGAAATTGTAAAAAAATAAAGAATGGACAGCTAACCGGAATATATTTAATATGGTATTCACTTGGAAGATTTTATATAGAATCCTTAAGAATGGATAGTCTTATGCTAAAAAACTTTAAAATGGCTCAACTAGTTTCAGTAGTATTATTAATTATTGGTTTATTTTTACTACTAAAGGATAAAATATTAAAAAAAGATACCCCAAATTTATATCATGATATTAATACAACAAAAATAGGTGGAGATGATGAATATAATACATTATGATGTAGCCATTATAGGCGGAGGAGTTGCAGGAATGACTGCAGCTTTATATTTAAAAAGAGCTAATATATCTTGTTGTATATTTGAAAAGAATATACCAGGAGGAATAATTAATTATACTGGTCAAATTGAAAATTATCCAAGTTATCCAAATATTTCAGGAGGAGATCTTGCCTATAACATTTATTCACAGTTGCAGCAAAATAATATAGAATTTATTTTTGAAGATGTTATCAGTATTACAAGCGATAAAGATAATAAAAGTATTATAACAAAAAACAATACGTATACATCTAAATATGTAATAATTGCTACAGGCAGAAAATATAAAAATTTAAATGTTGAAAATGAAAAAGAATTAGAACATCGAGGAATCAGCCATTGTGCAATTTGTGATGGTAGTTTATATAAGAATCAGGATGTTACTGTTATAGGTGGAGGTTCCAGTGCCATTGAATCAGCTCTATATTTATCAAATATCTGTAAAAATGTTACCCTAATTCACCACAGCGACATTTTTAAAGCTGAAAAATCCAAATTAGCTTTAGCAAAAGAAAAAAAGAATATCGTTATAAAAACAAATGAAAGCGTCAAATCATTTCTAAAAGATGATGAAAATTTGTTAAAAGGAATTACATTGAAATCGGGTGAAAAAGTTATGTGTAAGGCATGTTTCATCTGTATTGGCTTTACACCAGCTACGAATATTTTAAAAAAGTTAAATATTACAAACGAAGATGGTTATATTATAGTTGACAATAATATGAAAACTAGTATAAATAATATTTATGCAGTAGGTGACGTACGAGCAAATAGTCCATGTCAAATAATTACCTCAATGGCCGATGGTGTAGTTGCGTCGTTAAGCATAATAAACAGTATATAAAGAATGGATGTGTTAAAATGAAAAAGAAAGTTGTAGTATTTGGTGGAGGAACAGGTCTTTCATCATTGCTAAGTGGATTAAAAGATTTTCCAATAGATATAACTGCAATCATTACCGTATCTGATAATGGTAGATCAACAGGAAAATTAAGAAAAGAGTTTAATACTCCGGCAGTAGGAGATATAAGAAAAGTAATTAGTAATTTATCTGATACAGATGATGACATAAAAAAAATGATGGAATACCGTTTCAAAACATCAAGTGATCTAAATGGTCACGCTGTTGGTAACTTAATATTAACATCAATGTTAGATATAACGGGTAGCTTAAAAGATTCCATTAAGCATCTTTCTAAATTGTTGGATGTTAGGCATACAGTTTTACCCCTTTCTGAGGATAATAATATAACTCTAATGGCTACCACAAAAGATGGTAAGATTATAGAAGGGGAATCTGAAATAACCGAATGTCCAAGTGTAATTGATCACATATTTTATAAAGAAGAACCAAAAGTTATAGATGAAGTCCTAGAGGCAATAAAAAATGCTGATTTATTAATATTAAGTATGGGTAGTCTTTATACTAGTTTGTTACCAAATATAATTTGTGAAAGTGTATTAAGGGAAATTGATAATTGTAAAGCCCCAATAATGTATATTTGCAATGCCATGACTCAACCGGGAGAAACAGATAAATTTACTGTAGCTGACCATGTGGAATTAATAAATAGTTACCTTAATAAAAGAAAGATTGATGTAGTAATCGCCAGCAACACCAAAATAGACAAAAATATAGCGGAAACATATGAAACAACAGAACAAAAAGATCCTGTCATAATTGATAAAGAAAGAATATCAGAACTTGGTGTAGAATTAATAGAGTCTGATTTAATAAAAGTAATAAATAATGTTTTAAGGCATGACAGTATAAAAGTTGCATCTATTATTATGTTATATTTGATGAGGGATTAAATGTCATACACAACCCAAATAAAAAATGAAATATCAAAATTATATAATACAAAATCAGAAATGATTGCTGAATTATCAGCTTTTGTAAGAAATAATGGTAATATAGTAGATAATTCTATTTATTTAACTACAGAAAATGAAATAATATTAAATAGATTAGTAGAATTTATTACAGCGCTTTATGATATTCACCCCAAAACAGATTCAAAAGATAATCTTAACTTTTCTAAAAATAGATTAAATGTTTTAGTTATTAATGAAAAAGTTGATTTCATTTTACAAGACCTTGGTTACTATGATTCTAATAATAAATACCTTTTAACACCTCCAACGTATATAGTTGGCGCAAACGAAGAAATTAGAGCCTATTTAAGAGGGGCGTTTTTATGTCAAGGGAGTATAAATGACCCTAAAACATCTCAATATCATATGGAGTTATTAATAGATAAGCCTCAAGAAGCGGTGTTTATTCAAAAACTATTAAATATCTTTGACTTAAATGCTAAAATTCTAAATCGCTATAATGGTTATATGATATATATAAAGGAAGCTGAAAAAATAAGTGATTATTTAAAAATACTGAAGGCAAATCAAGCAGTACTATACTTTGAAAACGTTAGAATTTATCATCAAGAAAAAAACAAGGCCAATAGATTAAATAACTGTGAACAAGCTAATATAGATAAAGTTATTCAAACAGCCAACGAACAATTAAAACACATAGAAATAATTGAACAAAATATGGGCACTGATTTGTTAGATGACAAAACAAAAGAAGCTCTATATTATCGCAAAAAGTATCCTGAGGCTTCACTAAAGGAACTTAGTGAAATAATTTCTCTAGAAACGAACAAGCCTATAACAAAGTCAGGGTTAAATCATCGTTTTAGAAAAATAAAAGAACTAGCTACAAGATTTAATAGTTAGTTCTTTTTCTTTATAATTTTATCGATTAAACCATACTCTAGAGCCTCTTCAGCATCCAAATAGTGATCTCTTTCAGTATCATTTTCAATTGTTTTTAAGCTTTTCTTTGTATTTTTAGCCAATATGGTATTTAACTTTTTCTTTAATTTTATAATATGTTCAGCAACAATTTTAATTTCTGTCGCCTGTCCTTCTGCTCCGCCGAGTGGCTGATGAATCATTATTTCGCTACTAGGAAGGGCACTTCTTTTTCCCTTTTGACCACTACTAAGTAAGAAAGCCCCCATACTTGCGGCCATCCCAACACATATAGTAGCAACATCACTCTTTATAAAATTCATTGTGTCATATATTGCCATACCAGCAGAAACACTACCACCAGGAGAATTAATATAAAGACTTATATCTTCATTACTTATCGAATCCAAATACAATAGTTGCGCAATAATACTACTAGAACAAGCATCATTAATTTCTCCACTTAATAGTATTATTCTATTTTTTAGAAGCCTCGAAAAAATATCATAACTACGTTCACCATCTAATTCTTTATCCACAATCATTGGAACTAAATTCATAATCATCACCTATAATTATTTTAGTGTAAACAACAAAAAATATACATTTTAAAATCCGTCAAAATATGCTACAATAAACATAGAATAATTAGAGGGTGATAAAATGGATAATATAAAGATAACTATAAATGATAAAGAATTTTATGTAAAAAGAAAAACTACTTTAGCAGAAATAGCAAATGAATTTCAAAGTAATTATCATCATCCCATATTAATAGCCAAGGTAAATAATACCCTAAAAGAGTTAAATTATGAAATTACGAAACCTAAAAATATAGAATTTCTTGATTTAACTAGTAGAGAGGGAAACAAAATACATGTAAATGCCTTAATTTTTATTTTAGTGGTATCTATCAAAGAATTATATGGTGCTAAATATGATATTAGGGTTCAACATTCAATTGATAAGGGATTATATATAGAAACAAATTTTGAAATAACCGAAAAAAGACTAAATGATATTAAAGAAAAAATGAACAAAATTATTGCTGAAGAAAGACCTATCACTAAATTAAATGTTGATCGTCTTGAGGCAAGAGATTATTTTAGCAAGATAGGCGATAAGGCTAAGGTAAATATTTTAAAATATACAACTAACACATATATAACTTTGTATAAATTAGGTGAATATTATGATTACTTTTATACCAAGATGCCAATTAACACTAAGCAAGTACCAGAGTTTGATTTGACTTACTTACAAAACAATGGTTTAGTTTTACGTTTCCCAACAGTCTATATCAATGATCAAATAAAAGATTACGAAAATCATCCTAATATGTTTAGAGTATTTAATGAATGTCATGCTTGGGGCGAACTAATGCATATTAAAAACGCAGCTGATCTAAATGCTTTAGTATCAACGGGAAAAGTAGAAGAATTAATTAGAATATCTGAAACAAAACAGAGTAATGAATTACTTCAATTAGCTGAAAAAATATACAACAATAAAGATTTAAAAATAGTTTTACTTGCTGGACCATCATCATCAGGAAAAACTACAACTTCTAAAAAGCTATGTATGTTTTTACGTAGTTTTGGTGTAAATCCGGCCGTTATCTCAATGGATGACTATTTTGTTGAAAGAGAAGAGACACCACTAAATGAAGAAGGAAAACCAGACTATGAATGTTTAGAGGCAGTAGACCTTAAACTATTTAACAATCAGATAGAACAAATCCTAAAAGGGGAAGAAGTAGTTACTCCTACATATAATTTCTTGACAGGTAATAAAGAATACAATAATAAAATAAAACTCGGAAATAGTGATGTTTTAGTCATAGAGGGGATTCATGCCCTAGATAAAAGAGTATTAACTAATATTAGTAAAAATAAAATATTTAGAATTTATATTTCAGCCCTAACAGAATTAAATATTGATAACCATAATTATATTTCAACTACAGATAATAGACTTTTAAGAAGAATTATAAGAGATAATAAAACAAGAGGACATGGAGTACAAAGAACTATTTCTACATGGCCAGATGTAAGAAGTGGCGAAGAAAAGTATATTTTCCCATATCAGGATAATGCCGACTATACCTTTAACTCTGCTCTAATATATGAAATAGGAGTTTTGAAAACATACGCAGAACCTCTTCTTTATGCAGTGGATCCATCTGACAGTTGCTACGAAGAAGCTAAAAGACTAATTAATTTTTTAGGTTTCTTCTTACCTATACCAGCAGATGCAATACCCAAAGATTCTATCTTGCGCGAATTTGTAGGAGGAAGTTTCTTTAAATAGAAATATCATAAATTAAGATTAGTACATCAGGAAAGTTTAGTCTTTCCTTTTTTGGTTTATAATAAACTATCAAATTTTATAAATTTCTAAATGTTATTAGAATATATTATAAATATAGAAAAATGTTGACAAAAAAATTGTTTTGTGCTATAATTTAATAACTTTACGGGGGGATTAATATGGAAAATAAATTTAACTTAGATGAAAAGTTAGATGAATTCGTTAAAGAAGAAAAAAGAGGAACTACTCAAAAAGTAGAACAAAAAGTAAATTATAAAAATGCTAATAGAGGTAAGAAAAAAAATTGGCCTGTTAGACTTACAGTTTTTGGAGCAGCAGCAGTATTAGTATTTGTAGGTTATAAGATTCATGATAGAGAACCAGAAATTGATTTAGAAAATTCTAAAGTAATTGATTCAGTTTCTGATGAAAAGTCTATTGATGAGGTAATGGGCTTATACGATGCAGAATTAACCTCAAAATATGGTGATGATGAGAGAGCAACCTCTTTAGGAAATATTTTATCAAATGAAACAGATCTATCTGCAGCAATCGATACCATTGAAACACTTACTAAGCTTTCTAATGAATTAGATGAATTTGAATTAGAAAAAATTGTAGAAGATGGTGACGGTTTAAGAAAATTAACAAAAGAAGAAGAATTAACTGTAGAAAGTTTAACTATCAGTGATTTAGAAGAAAAAATGGCTCACTTTGGTGAAAAATCAAACGTTGATTACAAAGAATTTAGTCAAGAAGCTATTGAATACAATAGAGAAGCAATGGACTTAAAATATGCTAAAGACTTAATCAACAGTCAGTTATTAAGAGAAGGAAAATCTTTCTTAGCAGACTATGGTGATTTAATTATTCAAAGTATTATAATCGATAAAACAAACTTACCAGTTGAAGAATATGATGATATTGAAATTAAAGTGAATGATAATAGATATTCTCTAAAATATACAGCTGAAGCAACAGGACAACATTTCACAGTAAATATAGATGATAATGATGTTAGAGAAATTTTAACTAGTAGTGATTATTTTGATAGTACTATAGACAAAAAAGTTAATTTCAAAGACTACAAGAAAAAAACTTTAAAAGCTATTAATGTTTACAAAAAGGCATTATTAAGTACTTATGAATTAGACAAAGAATATAGTGATGCTTGGAATCTATCAAATGAAAGTACTAATAGCGAAATTAGAGAAAAGGTAAAATCATTATCATAATAATACTAAAATAAATAATTATTAAAACTCATCTCTTAGGACAGAATGAGTTTTTTTGTGAAAAAATTAAAAAAATTGTCAACTTATTTTATCTATATAGACTAATTTTTGTTTTTGTTATATTATAAAAATAGGAGGAAATATATGATAAAAGTAGCTATTAACGGATTTGGAAGAATTGGAAGATTAGTTTTCAGACTTATGGAGGAAAGCCCAGATTATGAGGTAGTAGCCATTAATGATTTAACAGATGCTTCTCAGTTAGCGTACCTATTAAAGTATGATACTAATCACCGTAGTTATAGAACAGAAGAAATCAGTTCTGAAGATGATAATTTAATTGTAGGAAAAAGAAGTATTAAAATATATGCTGAAAAAGATCCTAATTTATTACCATGGAAAAAACTAGGAATAGACGTTGTTATGGAGTGCACCGGTCACTTTACTGACAAGGAAAAGGCCATGGCCCATATAAATGCTGGTGCCAAAAAGGTTATTATATCAGCACCTGCGAAGGGTGATTTAAAAACAATAGTATATAATGTTAACCATTCCACCTTAACAGGCACAGAAAAGGTTATTTCAGCAGCTAGTTGTACTACAAACTGTCTAGCCCCTGTTTTAAATGTTTTAGAAGAAAACTTTGGTATTGAAAATGGCTATATGACAACTATACATGCCTATACAAATGATCAAGTTATTTTAGATGTTACACACCCTAAAGGAATTAAATCAAGAAGAGGAAGAGCTGCCGCAGCAAATATAATACCAACATCAACCGGTGCTGCTAGTGCCATAGGAAAGGTTATACCAAGTCTTGATGGTAAATTACAAGGTGGTGCAATGAGAGTGCCAGTACCAACAGGTTCTGTTATAGACCTTGTATTAGAGCTAAAGAAAAAAACAACGGTAGAAGAGATTAACAAAACATTTAAAAATAATGCTAATGAAACATTGGGATATACGGATGATCCAATTGTTTCAAGTGACATAATTGGAGATGAACATGGTGGCGTAGTTGATGGACTACTTACCAGCATCAATGAAGTCGATGGAAAACAACTAGTAAAAGTAGTTGCTTGGTATGACAATGAAATGAGTTACTCAGCTCAAATGGTTAGAACGGCTAAATATTTAATGAACATGGGTGAAGTTTTATAACTTCATCTTTTTATATATCAAAAATAATGTTATACTATAAGTACAATGAGGGTGAGATAATGATAAAGACAGTAAGAGATATTAATTTAAATAACAAGAAAGTTTTGATTCGTTGCGATTTCAATGTTCCAATTAAAGATGGAGTTATAACAGATGATACAAGAATTGTAGAAAGCCTTAAAACTATCAAGTATGTTCTAAGTAAGAACTGCAAAATAATATTATTTTCTCATTTAGGCAGGATAAAGGAAGCATCAGATCTTGCTAAAAACAATTTGGATAAGGTTGCAATACGTCTACAAGAACTATTAAATAAAAAAGTAACATTTATACCCGAAACAAGAGGCAAAACATTAGAAAAAGCCATTAAGGAGATGGATAATGGAGATATAATCTTAGTACAAAATACAAGATATGAAGATCTTAATGGTAAAAAAGAAAGTTCAAATGATCAAGAATTAGCTAAATACTGGGCAAGCCTTGGAGATGTATTTATTAATGATGCATTTGGAACTATTCACAGATCTCATGCCTCAAATGTCGGAATTGCTAGTTATTTAGAAAGCGCAATTGGTTTTTTAGTAGAAAAAGAACTTAAGGCATTGCAAGAATTAAATAATCCAAAAAGACCCTATGTTGTAATATTAGGTGGTGCGAAAGTATCAGATAAAATAGGCGTTATTAATAACCTAATCAACAAGGCTGACTATATCTTAATTGGTGGTGGAATGTCTTTTACTTTTCTGAAAGCAGAAGGCCATGGAATAGGAAAATCTCTATTAGACAGTAGTCATTTAGAATATTGCTCAAATATTTTAAAAGAATATCAAGACAAGTTAATCCTACCAATAGATATAACTACATCTAAAGAATTTTCAAATGATACTCCATTTACCACTAAAAGTATTAATGAGATCGAAAAAGATGATATAGGATTAGATATAGGAATAGAAACTATAAAATCATTTGAACAAATTTTATCCACAGCTAAAACTGTAGTATGGAATGGTCCCCTTGGTGTATGTGAGATGTCAAATTTTAAAAAAGGTACCTTAGATATCCTAAACTATCTTGCTGAAAATAATATAAAAACAATTATTGGTGGAGGAGATACTGCCGCTGTTATTTCAAATAATAAGAGTTTGAAAGAAAAAATTTATCATATTTCTACAGGCGGTGGAGCTACTTTAGAATATCTAGAAGGAAAAACTCTCCCTGGCCTTAAGGTATTAGATAAAGAGGCGTAATATGACTCAAAACATAATAATTACAGGAAACAGACATAGTCAAAAACATAGTAATATTATGGAAATGGATCCATACAATTCTAAAACGGCTACTCTATTGCGTGAATATGATACAAAAAATAATACCTCATATTTTAAATTTAATGAAAAAACATGCGAAAAATATTCTAAGAGGGAATATGAAATAGCCAGGATGACAGAACCAGTATTTAGTATATTATTATATACTTTGAACAAAGAGGAAAATATTAAAAGTATTTGTCTGATTGAGTATGAAAATGATCTAAAACAATTAAGAGTATCCATTGATAGTAGTAACAAGGATATTATAGGTGATGTAGCCGACTATGCTTTTAAGAACATGAAAATGGAATCAATTATAGTTTTTGCAAACAAAAATGATAAAAACATATTAAAAGAACTAATATCAAATGGTTATACACCGTTATTCGATGATTATGATTCTAAGGCTCAACTACCATTTCTTATAGAAAAAGATGTTAATGCTTACAAAGATGAAAGGAGTATTATATGCGTATAGGTTTATTTACAGATACTTATGAGCCACATATAAATGGTGTTTCTACAAGTGTAGCAATGTTAAAAAGAGCCCTTGAAAAAAAGAATCATATTGTTTATGTAGTAACAGTAAATGATAGCGCCATTAAATACAATTATGATGAAGAAAATAGGATTCTGCGCATTCCCGGTATTCCGACAGGTATATATAATTATAGACTTAGCCAAATATATCCAATTAAAGTGGTAAATAAAATAAAAGGGTGGAAATTAGATGTTATTCATTCTCATACAGAATTTAGTGTTGGTACGTTTGCCAGATTGTTTGCCAAGCAGTTTGATATTCCCTTAGTCCACACTTATCATACTTGGTATGAAGACTATGTATATTATTTAACAAAGGGTCATGCTGAAAAGGCAAGCAAAAAAGCCGTTGAATATCTGGCCAAGTTTTACTGTGATACAACAGCAACAGAATTAATTGTACCAACCAAAAAGATTTATGACTTATTTAAAGAAAAATATAAATTTAGCAAAAATATTAACATTATTCCAACAGGCATTGAGGTAGAAAGATTCTTTCCAGAAAATATAGATAAAAAAGATGTTAATGTCCTAAAGAAAAGATATTCCATAAATAAAAAAGATTTCATAATTATTTTTGTTGGTAGATTGGCGGCTGAAAAAAATATTGATTTTATTCTGGAAATAGAACAGGAACTTATAAAAAAGCATGGTAATATAAAGCTGTTAATAGTTGGTGATGGTCCTGAAAGAATAAAGTATGAACAATACTCTGAAGAACTTGATATTGCTTCAAATGTCATTTTTACAGGTAAAGTTCCTTGGAAAGAAATCCCCAATTATTATAATTTAGCCGACTTATTTATCACTGCATCAACCAGTGAAACTCAAGGATTAACGGTTTTAGAAGCTATGGCATCAGAGGTTGTTCCTCTTTGTATAGATGACGAGGCGTTCACTACGACTGTTATCAATGACTTTAATGGCAAAGTATTCAAAAATAAAGAAGATGCAATCAATGATATAATAGAATTATATGATGATTCCAAAGAAATGACTAATTTAAAACGCCAAGCCAAAACATCCGCCGAAAGATGTGGAACAAAATATTTTGCAGAGTCTGCTCTCGATGTGTATCAAAGAGCAATTCAAGAAAAGAAAAATAATAAACCTATTTTTACTAAAATAATTGATAAAATAAGAGGAGATAAATAATGATCATTGTTTTAAATAACAAAACAAACTTTACGAAAGATGAATTTTTAGATTATAAAAATCACTTATCGCAAATTAATTACTACCATCCCTTAATTTTGTGTCCTAGTTCTTGTTATTTACCTTTTTGCCAAGAAACTACTCTTGGATTAGGTGCTCAAAACGTTAGTAAAACAAATTCCAAATCAGCAACAGGAGAAATAACTGCCCCACAATTAAAATCTCTAAATGTAAACTATTGTTTAGTAGGACACTCTGAAAGAAGAATACATTTAAATGAAGACAGTAATGACATCAGTGCAAAAATTAAAAATTTATTAGCAGAAGATATTATTCCAATATTATGTATTGGAGAAAATGAAGAAGAGTACCAAAATAACAAAATAAAAGAGGTACTCCTAAATGATCTAAAGGCATCTTTTTCTGCCATTTCCTATTTAGACCAACAAAAAATAATAATTGCATATGAACCAATATGGGCAATTGATAGCGATACCATCCCAACAAACAAGGAAATAGAAGAAACAACGGAATTTATAAAAGGAATATTTCCAAATAATATAGTTCTATATGGAGGCGGAGTAACATCCAATAATATTTACGAACTATCCCAAATAAAAACAGTTGATGGCTTTCTACTAGGAAGGTTAGGAAATAATATCAATGAATTAGAAGAGTTTTTAAAAAACATTTAAAAATTCTTCTTTTTTTGACATAAATTTACTTATTCGACAAAAGTTGTCATTTTTAGTACCTACAAAAAGTAAGAATTTTGTTATATAATGAAATAGCGTAGTAGTGTATGAAAGGAGAAAACATGGCAAAAACTCGCGTACTAATGATAGATGATAATATAGAGTTAGTAAAAATGGTAAAGGAGTATTTTAGTAAAGAGAAGGATATCAGTATAGTCTTAGAGGCACATAATGGAGAAGATGGCTTCAATATTATTGATAAAAAGAGAGATGAATACGATCTTATCCTATTAGATTTGGTGATGCCTAAAAAGGATGGCAAATCAGTTCTGGAAGATATGAAAACTAAAGGTATTGATAAAAAAGTTATTGTACTTACATCATATAATACCCCAGACATAATAAGAAAAACATCAGAGCTTGGAATAAGTTATTTTATCTTAAAACCCTTTGAATTAAAGGCTCTCGAAAAATGCATTAATGAAGTTATGGATCAAGATAAATATAGTTCGAAATCAATCGATTTATACCATAACAATTTGGAAAAATCTATTACCAAAATATTGCACGAACTTGGTGTACCTTCACATATAAAAGGGTATCAATATATAAGAGATGGCATTATCATGATTTATGATTGCCCAGGGATAGTTGGAGGAATTACTAAGGAGTTATATCCTGATATAGCAAAAAAGTATGATACCACAGTATCACGCGTAGAGCGAGCAATCAGGCACGCTATCGAGGTTAGCTGGAATAGAGGAAATTGGGATTTGATGGAGGAAATATTTGGCCATAGTGTCGACATTGATAAGGCTAAACCAACGAATTCTGAATTTATCGTTACAGTAGCGGATAAACTACGTTTAGAATTTCATGAAAATACGGTAACTTTTTAAAGTATAAGACAAGCAGTAGTAGTCTTTTTTTTATGAACTTTTATCTTTCGCATATGTTGACTAAAATTAAAAAGAAATATATACTTATTTTATAAAATATGTGCGGAGGTGACAATTAATGGAACGAAAAATAACAACCTACTTACAGAAATGGAAAAATGACTTAGTTAGAAAGCCACTATTAGTCTATGGCCCAAAACAAGTCGGAAAAACATTTGCTATTTTAGAGTTCGGGGAAAAAGAATATAAAAACGTAGTCTATTTTAATACCGATAATAATAAAGAGCTAGCTGATTTATTTACCAAAGAAAAATCTCCTGAAAGAATTATTTTATCACTATCGTTATTATCAGGAGAAACTATCTTAAAAGATGATACATTAATAGTTTTAGACAATGTTGATAATTTAGAACTTGTCAAAACTATTAAACTTTTTGGCAGTTATCTCAGTAAATATCATATTATTATGATTACTTCACATAGGGATAACCTAAATAAATATAAAGGCGAAGAATTACAATTTAAATTCATGACAAACATGGATTATGAAGAATACTTATGGTCCAGAGGAGAAAATGAACTAGCTAATTTAATTAGAGAGTCATTTAATAAGCGAAAAACATGTCCCTTCCACCGATTAGCACTAGATTTATTTTCTGAGTACTTAATGACTGGAGGAATGCCAGAAGTAGTAGCGGCAAATATCAGTGGACTTAGTGCCTATAAAATTGATGCAATCAAACAAAAAATAAAAGATATATATATAAAAGAATTAACCGAGTCAACAAACTTAATAGATATTGAAAGATCTATTGCTGTGTTTAATTCTCTACCATATCAATTAAAGAAAGACAATAGAAAGTTCCAATATGGACTATTAGGATTTGGACGCAGAAAAAAAGAGTATGATAATGCTATTAGTTATCTTGTTAATAATCAAATAGCCTATAGAAGCTACAAAATTACAGATGTGAAATCACCACTTAGTAGTTGTCGTCAACCAGATAGCTTTAAATTATATATGAATGATGAAGGAATTCTATATTCAATGCTACATCTTTCACAAAAAGAATTTATGGCTAACGAAAAAGTACGTCAAATATTATATGAAAACCATATAGCAAAAACACTTGCCGAGGCTAACTATGCCCTATATTACTATCAATCAGAAGGAAAAGCCGAAGTCGATTTTGTTATACAAAACAGAATGGGAAAGATTATTCCAATAGAACTTGCAACCATTTCTAATTCTAAAGCTAAATCTCTATCAGTATTTATGAAAAAGTATACTGTTTTAGAAGCTTATAGAATTACGGAAAATAACTTTTCTACTAAGAAAGAAGTAAGATATTTACCAGTATATGCAGTTTTTTGTTTAAATGATTTAAAAATATAGGAGGATTTATGACAAAAATAATATTTACAATTTTAGATGGTTTTGGATATCGTGAAGAAAAACACGGAAATGCAATTTTAAACGCTAATATTCCCAATTTAAAAAATATATGGGCAAACTATCCACATAGTCTATTAACCGCTAGTGGAAAAAAGGTTGGATTACCAGAAGGACAAATGGGTAATAGCGAAGTAGGGCATTTAAATATTGGTGCCGGTAGAATAGTTTATCAACCACTAGAAAAAATAAATAAGAGTATTGAAGATAAAGAAATATTTAATAACAAGGAATTATTAGCTACCATGAATCACGTTAAAAATAATGATTCCTCATTACATATTTTTGGCCTATTAAGTGATGGAGGAGTACATTCTCATATAAATCACCTTTTTGCACTTATTGATATGTGTAAAAAAGAGGGATTACAAAAAGTTTATTATCATGTCTTTTTAGATGGACGCGATACCTTACCAAATATAAAAGATAAATTCTTGACTGAATTGGACAATAAAATAAAAGAAACATCAACAGGAAAGATTGCTACAATCTCAGGAAGATATTATGCTATGGATAGAGATAATCGCTGGGATAGAATTGAAAAAGCTTACAATGCCATTGTAAATGGTGAAGGAATGCAATTTAATAACTATCATGAACTAGTTAATTATACTAATGAGAATAATATTACAGATGAGTTTGTAGTACCAGCAGTAATAGATAAAAATGCGACATTAAAAGATAATGATGGATTAATTGTTTTCAACTTTAGACCAGACAGAATACGTGAATTATTTATGGCTATTACTAATCCAAATTTTAAGGAATTTCCTGTAAAACATTTTAACAATATAAAATTAACTACCATGATGCATGTTTCAGATGATCTAGTATCTACTCAAGCATTCCCAAATGAAAATATGCTTAATACCTTTGGTGAATATATTAGTAATAAAAACCTTACTCAATTAAGAATAGCCGAAACGGAAAAATATGCTCATGTTACCTACTTCTTTGATGGTGGTGTCGAAAAAGACTTACCAGGATGTAAAAGGATTCTAATTCCATCTCCTAAAGTTGCAACATATGATTTAAAACCGGAAATGAGTGCTAATGAAATAACAGATAAGTTACTAGAAGTAGTTGATAATTATGATGTTGTTATTTTAAATTTTGCCAACTGTGATATGGTTGGACATACAGGAAATATGGAAGCTACAATAAAGGCCATCGAAACAGTTGATAAAAATATTGGTCGTATATTTGCTAAAGCTAACGAATTAAATGCCACTATGTTAATTACAGCAGATCACGGTAACTGTGATATCATGCTAGATGATAATAATAACGTTATTACATCTCATACCACATCACCAGTTCCATTTATTGTAACAGATAAAAATATCAAGCTAAAAAATGGAAAACTAGGTGATATAGCTCCAACGATGCTAGAGATATTAGGCTTAGAACAACCTGTTGAAATGACTGGAGAAAGCCTAATAGAAAAATAGATATATAAGACAAATAGCCTAAAAGAGTTGCTATTTGTTTTTTTATAAAAATAGAAATATTTGGTATATTGCATAAATAGAACAAATGTATTAAAATTAAGCTGGTGATATTAATGAAAGAGGGAGAAAAAAGAATAATATTTCATATAGATGTTAATAATGCTTTTCTATCGTGGACAGCAGTAAAGATGCTTAAAGACGGTGAAAAATTAGACATAAGAAAAATCCCTTCAGTAATTGGCGGCGAGGAAAAGGAAAGACATGGAATAGTTTTAGCAAAAAGTATGCCGGCAAAAAAGCGAGGAGTTCAAACAGCTGAAACACTATATAGTGCCAGACAAAAATGTCCTAATTTAAAAGTATTTAAACCAGATTATAGTTGGTACTATGAACAGTCTAATTTAATGTATCAGTATTTAACAAGATATACTCCACTTATAGAAAGATATTCTATTGATGAATGCTTTTTAGATTTATCTGGAACATCATTACTATATAAGAATTATGAAACGTTAGCCGAGAAAATAAAAAATGATATAAAAATAAATTTTGGATTTACCGTTAATGTTGGCATAGGAAACAATAAACTTTGTGCTAAAATGGCCTCAGACTTTGAGAAACCAGATAAAGTTCATACTCTATATAATGAGGAGATAATGAAGAAGATGTGGCCACTCCCTGTCGGAGACTTATTCATGGTTGGAAAAAGTACAGCTGCGAAGTTAAGAGAACTTGGTATTGAAACTATAAAAGATTTAGCAATATGTAAACCAGAAAAAATACAAAGGTATTTCAAAAATCAAACTTCATTCCTCATAAATTCTGCTAACGGAATAGATGAAACAAAAGTTACTCCTAGAACAAATAAATCCGATAGCATAAGCATATCAGAAACACTTCCTTATGATTGCTCGGATATAGAAGTAATAAAAGATATATTATTTAGACAAACAGAAGAAGTAAGTAGAAATTTAAGGAATCAAAAACAATATGCTAAAACAATAGCGATAACATATAAAAATAATATCTTTAATAGTTATCAAAAACAAAGTAAACTCCCTCATCCAGAAAATTTAACGGTAGAAATATATAAGGCCATTATAAATCTTTTAGAAAAAAGTTGGCGTAATGAGCCAATCAGAAATATTGGAATGAGACTTGGAGACTTAACAGATAACAAAAATGAACAAATTTCATTGTTTAGTGAACCGGTAATTGAAGATGAATCCGATAAAATGCAAGAAATTGTTGATGATATAAATAATAAATATGGTGGAAACGTTATAATACCAGCATCAATTAAATTAATAGGTAAAAAAAATTCGAGAAAAAAGCTTTATTAAAGTATTATAAAAAATAAATTGCAAAAAAACGAAAAAATTGTTGCAAAATAACAACTTTCATGCTAAAATTATAGCTGTGTGACTGCTTAGATGTGTGAGGTTGCTGATACTCCAGGTAAAGTTGTTATTTGGATATCAGGTTATTTGCACGGAGCAAGTCTATACTAAGATATAGGCGAAGGGAGGATTTTTAATGTCAACAGAAAAAATACGTATTAGAATGAAAGCATACGATCACAAAGTGCTTGATAATGCAGTAACTAAAATAGTTGAAACAATTAAAAGATCAGGTGGAGAAATCTCTGGACCAGTTCCACTTCCAACTGAAATCGAAAAGTTTACAATTTTAAGAGCTGTTCATAAGTACAAAGATTCTCGTGAACAATTTGAAATGCGTACACACAAGAGATTGATTGATATCAAAAACCCAAGTAAGGAAACAATTGAAGCACTAGCTCATTTAGACTTACCAAGTGGTGTAGAAATTGAAATCAAAACAAAATAATAGGAGGAAATAATAATGAAAGGAATCTTAGGTAAAAAAATCGGGATGACTCAAGTATTTACTAAAGATGGTAAATTAATTCCGGTTACTGTTATTGAAGTAGAACCAAATGTTGTTACACAAATCAAAACAGTAGAAAATGATGGTTATGAAGCTATTCAATTAGGAACTGATACAATCCGTGAAAAATTGAGTAACAAACCAGAAATGGGTCATACAAAGAAAGCTAATACTGAACCTAAGCGCTTCTTAAAAGAAATTAGAGGAGTAAATGTTAACGAATATACATTAGGTCAAGTAATTGGTGCAGATATCTTCGAAGAAGGAGAAATCGTTGATGTTACAGGAACTAGTAAAGGAAAAGGTTTCCAAGGTGTCATCAAACGTTATAACCAATCTCGTGGTCCAATGGGACATGGTTCTCAATATCACAGAGGTGTTGGTTCATTAGGTACTATGAGACCTATGCATGTATTAAAGGGTAAAAAACTTCCTGGTCAAATGGGTAATGTTACAAGAACTGTTCAAAATCTTGAAATTATTCAAGTTGATAAGGAAAATAATTGTATTTTAGTTAAAGGTAATGTTCCAGGAGCTAAAAAGTCTTTTGTAACTATTAAAACTGCTGTTAAGAATCCTGAAAAAAAGAATGAAAAAGCAGATCTAATTAGTTATGAAGAAAAAGCAGTTGAAACAAGTGAAGCTACAACTGAAAATGCAGAATAATCATCACTCTATAAAATATTTTAAAAATTAATATTGTGATGAAAGGAGGAAACAAGAATGAAAAAAGTAGAACTTTTAAATCTAAATGGTGAAAAAGTAAAAGACTTTAAACTAAATGAAAATATATTTGATATTACCCCAAACGATAAAGTTTTATATGATGCAATCATTTTAGCAAGAGCATCTTTAAGACAAGGAACTCATAAAACAAAGAACCGTTCTGAAGTTAGTGGCGGAGGAAGAAAGCCATGGAGACAAAAAGGAACAGGTCGTGCAAGACAAGGTTCAATAAGAGCTGTACAATGGGTTGGTGGAGGAAATTATGGAACTCCAGTACCAAGAGATTACAGTAAAAAACAAAACCGTAAGGAAAGACAATTAGCATTAAGAACTGCATTAACTGAAAAAGTTAACGATAAAGAATTAATTGCAGTTGAAAATCTTACATTAGAAACTCCAAAAACAAAAGATATGATTAATTTACTTACTAATTTAAAAATTGCTGATAAGAAAGTATTAATCGTTGTTAAAGAATTGGAAGAAAACTTAATTTTAGCTTCAAGAAATCTTCAAAATGTTGCTTTAATAACAGCAGATGAAATCAATGTTTTAGACTTAGTAGCAACAAACGTTGTATTAATCACAGAAGATGCACTTAAAGCTATAGAGGAGGTGCTAGCATAATGGATACTAAGTATTTAGAAATAATTAAAGCACCAGTGATTACAGAAAAATCACAAAATGCAATGCAAAATGGACAATATACATTCAAGGTTGATCCAAAAGCTAACAAAACAGAAATTAAAACTGCTATTGAAAAATTATTCAATGTTAAGGTAGTTAAGATTTCAACAATTAATGAAAAACCTAAAAAGAAAAGAGTTGGCCGTTATACAGGTTTAACAAACCGTTCAAAGAAAGCTATCGTAACATTAGCTGAAGGTCAAACTATTGAACTTGGTTAGAAAGGAGAATGAATTATGGCAATAAGAAATTATAAACCTACTACACCAGGTCGTAGAAAAATGAGTACATTAATCAATGACGAAATTACAAAAGCTACTCCTGAAAAAAGTCTAACTGTAACATTAAAGAAAAACAGCGGACGTAATAATCAAGGTAAAATTACAACTCGTCACCAAGGTGGAAGAGTTAAAAGAAAATATCGTATCATTGATTTCAAGAGAAATAAATTAAATGTACCTGGAGTTGTAGCAAGTATAGAATATGATCCAAACAGAACAGCAAACATTGCTTTAATTAATTATGTAGATGGAGAAAAAAGATATATAATTGCACCAAAAAATTTAACAATTGGTACAAGAATCGAAGCTGGTGAAAATGTTGATATTATAATCGGTAATGCTTTACCACTTATGAACATTCCAGTTGGTACAGTAGTACATAATATTGAACTTCGTCCTGGTAAAGGTGGAGAATTAGCAAGATCTGCTGGTTCATCTGCACAAATATTAGGTCGTGAAGGTAAATATGTAATGCTACGTTTATCTAGTGGTGAACAAAGAAAGGTTTTAGGAACATGTATGGCAACAGTTGGAGAAGTTGGAAATGAAGACTCTTCACTTGTTAAAGTTGGAAAAGCTGGACGTAATCGTTACAAAGGTATTAGACCAACAGTACGTGGTTCTGTTATGAACCCTAATGACCATCCACATGGTGGTGGTGAAGGACGTGCCCCAGTAGGACGTAAAGCACCAATGACTCCATGGGGTAAACCAGCACTTGGATATAAGACACGTAAGAAAAAACAATCTGATAGTTTAATTGTACGTCGTCGTAATAGTAAATAGGAAAGGATGATTAAAAATGGCTAGAAGTTTAAAAAAGGGACCTTATGTATTTGATAGATTACTAAAAAAGGTTCGTGAACTAAATAAATCTGGAAAAAAAGAAGTCATTAAAACTTGGTCACGCCGTTCCACAATTTATCCTGATTTTATAGGACATACATTTGCGGTTCACAATGGTAAAGAATTTATTCCAGTTTATGTAACCGAAGATATGGTAGGACATAAATTAGGCGAATTTGCTTTAACACGTAAATTTGGTGGACATGGACAAGACAAATAAATTAAATAATGACTAGGAGGGAAAATATGGAAGCAAAAGCAATAGCTAAATCACTTCGTGTTTCTCCAATTAAGACAAGAATAACAATTGACTTAATAAGAGGAAAAAAAGTGAGTGAAGCACAAACCATATTAAGTAATATTAATAAAAAATCAGCAAGACTAATAAAAAAAGTATTAGACTCTGCTGTTGCTAATGCTGTCAATAACAATGGAGCAGATGCTGCAACATTATATGTTAAAGAAGCAAGAGTAGATGCTGGTCCAGTTATGAAACGTCATTTATTTGATTCACGTTCTCATATTGGACATAAAGATAGAAGAACTAGTCACATTGTTATTACAGTGGCTACAAAATAACAAGGAGGAAAAAGCTATGGGACAAAAAGTTAATCCTAATGGACTTAGACTTGGTATCAATAAAGACTGGGAAGCAAAATGGTATGCAGGCAAAAAAGATTTTGCTAAGACTTTAAAACAAGATGTCTTAATTCGTGAATATTTTGAAAAAAACATGAAAAATGCCGGTATTGCTAAAGTTGAAATTGAAAGAAATGCTAAAAGATGTGAAGTTACAGTTCATACTTCAAAACCTGGTGTAATGATCGGTAAAGGTGGAGAAGAAATAGAAAAATTAAAAACTACATTGTCTAATATCACAGGTGAAAAAATTCAAATTTCAATCGTTGATATTAAAAAGGCTGAATTAAATGCTCAATTAGTAGCAGATGATATAGCTAGACAAATTTCAAATAGAATTTCATTCCGTATGGCTCAAAAAAGAGCTATAAGAAATGCAATGAAAGCAGGAGCAAAAGGAATTAAAACTTCTGTATCTGGGAGATTAGGTGGAGCTGATATGGCTCGTAAAGAAGGATATACAGAAGGAACTATTCCACTACATACATTAAGAGCAGATGTTGATTATGCAACATCAGAAGCTGATACAACATTTGGTAAGATTGGTGTTAAAGTATGGATTTATAAAGGAGAAATACTTTCAAAATCAAATAATGATGCACCAAAGAAAGCTCCAAAAAAAGACAAAACTGAGGGAGGTAAGTAATTATGTTAATACCATCAAGAACAAAATATCGTCGTGTTCATAGATTACCTCATGAAGGAAAATCTCGTGGAAACACAGAACTACATTTTGGTGAATATGGATTACAAGCAAAAGAAGGTGCTTGGATCACAGCTAACCAAATAGAAGCAGCTCGTGTTGCCATGACTCGTTATATGAAGCGTGGTGGTAGAGTATATATTAATATTTTCCCACATATGCCATTAACAAAAAAACCTATCGGAACTCGTCAAGGTAAAGGTAAAGGTAACGTAGAAGGATGGGTAGCAGTAGTTAAAGAAGGAAAAATCATGTTTGAAATTTCTGGAGTTACAGAAGAAGTAGCACGTGAAGCTCTAAGACTTGCTAGTCATAAATTACCTATCACTACAAAATTTGTAAAGAAAGAACAGGGTGGTGAATAAAATGAAGGTTAAAGAAATTAGAGAATTATCAACAGAAGATATTAATGCTAAGTTAAAAGAAACAAAAGAAGAATTATTCAATTTACGCTTTCAACAAGCAACAGGTAATCTTGAAAAGCCTTCAAGAATTCGTGATTTAAGACACACTGTTGCAAGATTAAAAACAGTTCTAAAAGAACGTGAAACAGTTGAGAAGGAGGGTTAATGATGAAAGAAACTATTAAGAAAGAATTAGTAGGAAAAGTAGTAAGTGCAACAAACAACAAAACTATTACAGTTTTAGTTGAAACTTATAAAACTCATCCTTTATATCATAAAAGAGTTAAGCAATCAAAGAAATACGCAGTACATGATGAAACAAATAAAGCAAAAGTTGGTGATGTTGTACGTATCGTATCTACAAAACCAATTTCAAAAACAAAGCGTTTCTATTTAAAAGAAATAGTAAAAGAAGCAGTAATTATATAATGCTTGGTGAAGGAGGAAAATTATGTTACAACAAGAAAGTAGATTAAAAGTAGCTGACAACTCTGGAGCTCGTGAATTATTAGTAATTCGTGTACTTGGAGGAAGTAAAGTCAAGACTGCTAACATCGGTGACGTTGTAGTTGGAACTGTAAAAGATGCAATTCCAAATTCTAATGTACCTAAAGGAAAAGTTGTAAAAGCAGTTATCGTTCGTAGCCGTCAAGGTGTTCGTCGTGAAGACGGAAGCTACATAAAATTCGATGACAATGCTTGCGTTATCATCCGTGATGATAAGAGTCCAATAGGAACTCGTGTTTTTGGACCAGTAGCAAGAGAACTTCGTGATAAAGATTATATGAAAATCGTATCTTTAGCAAAAGAAGTACTATAATAAGGAGGACAATATGAACTTTAAAGTTGGAGATCAAGTTGTAGTTATTGCTGGTTCTAATAAAGGAAAAACAGGAAAAATAATTAAGACATTAAAAGCAGAAAACAAAGTAGTTGTTGAAGGCGTTAACATGGTTAAGAAACATGTTCGTGAAACAGCTAATAGTACAGGTGGTATTCTTGAAGTAGAAGCACCAATTCATGCATCAAATGTTATGATTGTAGATCCTAAAACAAAGAAAAGAACTAGAATAGGACATACAACAAATAAAAATAATAAAAAAATAAGAATCACTAAAAAATCAAACGTTGAGCTTGATTAATTGGAAGGAGGGTAAAATATGAACCGCCTAAAAGAAAAATACTTAAATGAAGTTGTTCCAAGTTTAAAAGAAAAACACAATTATAATTCAATAATGGAAGTACCAAAATTAGAAAAGATAGTAATCAACATGGGTGTTGGTGATGCAACTACTAATTCAAAATTATTAGATGCAGCTGTTGCTGATTTAAAGAAAATTTCAGGACAACAACCTGTTATTACTAGAGCTAAGAAATCAATCGCTGGTTTCAAGGTAAGAGAGGGTCAAGCCATTGGATGTAAAGTAACTCTACGTGGAGAAAATATGTATACATTCATGGATAAATTAATTTCTATCTCATTACCTTTAGTAAGAGATTTCCGTGGTGTTAGCCCAAGAGCATTTGATGGTCGTGGAAATTACACAATGGGAATTAAAGAACAATTAATCTTTCCAGAAATTGAATTTGATGATGTTGTAAAAGTTCGTGGTATGGATATCGTATTCGTAACAACAGCAAAAAGTAATGCAGAAGCATTTGATTTATTAAATGAACTAGGAATTCCTTTTAGAAAGTAATTGGAGGGTAAAATGGCAAAAAAAAGTATGATTGTAAAAGCTAATAGAAAGCCAAAATACAAAGTACGTGAATATACTCGTTGCTCACGTTGTGGTAGACCACACGCTGTTATGAGTAAATTCGGTATATGTCGTATTTGCTTTAGAGAATTGGCTTATAAAGGACAAATACCAGGTGTTAAAAAATCAAGCTGGTAATTGGAAAGGAGGATATTTATGGCAGTAGTAACAGATACAATTGCAGATATGTTAACACGTATACGTAATGCAAACCAAATGCGTTATGAAAGCGTAGAAATCCCTGCTTCTAAAGTAAAAAATGATATTGCTAGAATTTTAAAAGAAGAAGGATTTATTAATGATTATAAAGTAGAAGGTAGAACTCTTACTGTAAATTTAAAATATGCAGATAAAAAAGAGAGAGTTATCACTGGACTAAAGAGAATTTCCAAACCAGGACTTCGTGTCTATGCTAAGAGTGAAGAACTTCCAAGAGTTTTGAATGGCTTAGGTATTGCAATTATTTCTACTTCAAAAGGAATAATGACAGATAAAGAGGCACGTAAGGAAAACATAGGTGGAGAAGTTCTTGCTTATATTTGGTAATTTATATAGGAGGAAATAAAAATGAGCCGTATTGGAAATCGTATAATAACGGTACCTAATGGTGTAACAGTAGCTAATGAAGATGGTATAGTAAAAGTTACTGGACCAAAGGGAACATTACAACAAAAAATGTTGAATAAAATCACGATGAAACAGGACGCTGATAAGTTAGTTCTTGAACGTAGCGATGAATCAGCTAAAGCTAATCATGGTACTATGAATTCTTTAATCACAAACATGATTACAGGAGTTACAGAAGGATATCAAAAAGGATTAGAAATAATTGGTGTTGGTTACAATTTTAAAGTTCAAGGTTCAACACTAACTATTAAAGCTGGTTATTCACATCCTGTTGACATGAAAGTACCTGAAGGTTTAACTGTAGAAGCAGTAAGTAATACTGAAATTATAGTTAAAGGTATTGATAAAGCACAAGTTGGTAAATTTGCTGCTGAAATTAGAAAAGTAAGATCACCAGAGCCATATAAAGGTAAAGGTATTCGTTACAAAGGTGAACATGTTAATCGTAAAGAAGGAAAGAAAGCTGCTAAATAGTAGGAAGGGAGAATAAAGGTTATGATAAAAAAAGAATCTCGTAATAGTATGCGTTTAATTCGTCATAAACGTATCCGTAATAAAATTATGGGAACAAGTGAAGTACCAAGATTAAGCGTATATCGTTCAAATACTGGTATTTATGCACAAATTATAGACGATGAAACAAGAACTACTCTAGTATCTGCTTCCTCATTAGATAAAGATTTAAACTTAGAAAATGGAAGTAATGTAGAAGCAGCTAAAGTTGTTGGTAAGAGTATTGCTGAAAAAGCAAAAAAAGCTAACATCACAAAAGTAGTATTTGATAGAGGTGGTTACCTTTATCATGGACGTGTAGAAGCATTAGCAAATGCTGCACGTGAAAATGGATTAGAATTCTAATAGGAGGGTATTATGCAAAAGAAAAACATGGAACCTAAAGCAAAATTACTTGAAGAATTAGTAATTGACGTTAAAAGTGTTGTTAAAGTAAACAAAGGTGGACGTCAAAGACGTTTTTCAGCTACAGTTGTTGTAGGTGACAGAAACGGAAAAGTTGGATTAGGTACAGGTAAAGCTGCCGAAGTACCTGATGCAATTAAAAAAGCAATTCAAGATGCCAACAAGAACATAATTCAAATACCTCTAATTGACGGAAGAACAATTTCTCACGAAACAATTGGAACTAGTGGAGCTGCACGTGTAATTTTAAAACCTGCTAAAGCTGGTACTGGTATCATTGCTGGTGGATCTGTTCGTGCAGTTCTTGAATTAGCCGGAGTACGTGATATTGTATCTAAAGCATTAGGTGCAAGAACTAAGTTAAATATGGCACAAGCTGCTATAAATGGACTTAAATCAATTAAAACACCAGAAGAAGTTGCCAAACTTCGCGGTAAAACAGTAGAGGAGATATTAGGATAATGAAGTTACATGAATTAGAAAAAAATATCGGAGCTACTCATAGTAAAAAGCGTGTTGGACGTGGTTCTGGTAGTGGATTAGGAAAAACTAGTGGAAAAGGACAAAAAGGTCAAAAGGCTCGTAGTGGTGGTAGCATCAACCCAGTATTCGAAGGTGGACAATTACCACTATATCGTCGTATTCCAAAAAGAGGTTTCTCAAATGCCTTATTCAAAACAGAATATTCTATTATCAATGTAGAAGATTTAAATGTATTTGAAGATGGAACAGTAGTAACACCTGCATTATTAAAAGAAGCAGGACTTGTAAAAAAAGAATTAGATGGTATTAAAGTACTAGGTGAAGGAAAGTTAGAAAAGAAATTAACTGTACAAGCTAACAAATTTTCTAAATCTGCCATTGAAAAAATCAATGAATCAGGTAGCAAAATTGAGGTGATCTAGTATGTTCAAAACCATGAAGCAACTATTTACTCCAACAAATAAGGATTTAAGACACAGGATATATTTTACCTTCCTTGTTCTAGCAATATTCATCATTGGGTGCTCAATAAGGGTTCCTGGTACTGAAAATGTTAGTAACAATTTAGGCTTCCTTGAGTTATTAAATTCTATGGGTGGAGGAGCATTCAAGAAATTTTCAATATTTGCTTTAGGGGTTATGCCTTACATCACAGCATCTATTATAATGCAATTACTAGAAATGGATATTTTTCCATATTTTGCAGATTTGGCTAAACAAGGTCATACTGGTAGACAAAAACTAAATAAAATAACAAGATATATGGGAATTGCTTTTGCATTTATCGAAGGATATGCCTTTGCCTTTGCTTTCTATGGCAAGTCAGGAAATCCTCTAGATTACTTATATATATCTACAGTTTTAACTGCTGGAACAGCCTTCCTATTATGGTTAGGTGATCAAATAACTGAAAAAGGTGTAGGAAATGGTATCAGTTTAATAATTATGGCCGGTATCATCGCTACTTTACCAGAAATGTTTGTTACAGCTTTTGAAAGTTTAGTTGCTTTTGATACAGCTCAAACAACAGTACTTGGTATTGTAAAATTTATAATATTTACACTTATTTATATTGGAATATTAGTAGGAGTAATCTTCATTCAAGAATCAGAAAGAAGAGTACCTATACAATATGCAAATAAATCAACAAGTTCTTATTCTCAAAGCCAGTCATATGTTCCAATCAAAATAAATTCAGCAAATGTAATGCCAGTAATCTTTGCATCAAGTTTACTTAGTATTCCAAGTATTATTGCAGCAGCAATAAACAAAGAAGGATTCTCATTATTTGTTCAAAAGTATATTAGTTATACAACCCCAACAGGTTTTATAATGTATACTGTACTTATATTTTTGTTTTCATATTTCTATACTTTCATTCAAATGAGACCTGATGAATTTTCTAAAAATTTACAGGAGAATGGAGGATATATTCCAGGAGTAAGACCAGGAAAAGAAACAGAAACTTATTTAAGTAAAATATTATCTAGAATTACAGTTTTAGGTGCAGTATTTTTAACTGTAATCGCAGGAATACCTATTATATTCTCTGCAGTTTCAAACTTACCAACAAGTGTTTCAATTGGTGGTACAGGAATATTAATCGTTGTTGGAGTTGCTCTTGAAACTTATAAACAGTTAGAGGGAAGTCTCTTAACAAGAAATTATAAAAAAGGATATAGTAGAAGATAAAATGAAAAATATAATGTTTATTGCTCCACCCGCCGCAGGAAAGGGGACACAAGCTGAACTAATAGAAGAACGGTATAAAATCCCCCACATCTCAACGGGTGACATATTAAGAGAAATAGCAAAAGAAAACAGTGAAATTGGTAACTATGTACATGAAACATTAATAAGTGGAAATTTAGTTAAAGATGAAATAACTTATCAATTAATAGAAAAAAGACTATCAGAAGATGATTGTAAAAATGGATTTATTATTGATGGCTTTCCACGAAATTATGAACAAGCTATTGCTTACGATAATATACTAGAAAAACTAGGATATGAAATCGGAATAGTAATAGCGATTGACATAGATAAAAAAGAGTTAGAAAAAAGAATAACTGGAAGAAGAATATGTGATAGTTGCCATGCTGTTTACAATATTAATGAAGAAGCAAAAAAACCTATAATTGAATCTGTTTGTGATAAATGTGGTGGCAAGTTAAGACAACGTAATGATGACAATATAGAAGCCTTTCAAAACAGATACGTTACATATCAAGCTAAAACAGAACCAATTATTAAACACTATGAAGAAAAAAAGGTTTTATATCATGTAAACGGTAATCAATCAATTAATCAGATATTTAACGATATAGAAAAAATTATTAATAATAATAATTAATTTGAAAGTTGGTGATTAAAAATGATAACAATTCGAAGTGAAAGAGAGATTGCACTTTTAAAAAAAGCTGGTAACATAGTTTATCAGACACATCAATATTTAAAGCCATATATAAAAGAAGGTATTAAAACTTCTGAATTAAATAAAATGGCTGAAGAATTTATTCTAAGTAAAGATGCAACCCCTTCATTTAAGGGATATGAAGGATTTCCATATACTTTATGTATTAGTATAAATGATGAAGTAGTACATGGATTTCCAAGTAATAGGAAATTAAAAAAAGGTGATATTATCACTATCGATATTGGGGCATGTTATAAAGGATATCATGGTGACTCTGCTTGGACATATAAAGTTGGAGAGATTACTCCAGAAGAAGAGGCCTTGCTAAAAAACACAGAAGAATCACTATTTATAGGTTTAGCACAAATAAAACCAGGAAATCGAATTGGTGATATTGGTAATGCTATAGAGCAATTTGCCAAAAAGAATCATCTAGGTGTTGTCAAAGAATTATGTGGTCATGGCGTTGGTACCACAGTGCATGAATCACCAGACGTTCCAAATTATGGAAAAGCTGGTACAGGACCATTACTAAGAGAAGGAATGGTAATAGCAGTAGAACCAATGCTAACATTAGGCAGTCCATCAATTTATATTGAAGATAATGATTGGACTGTTGTAACACAAGATCATAGTCCATCAGCTCACTATGAACATACAGTAGTTGTAACCAAAGATGGATACGAGATATTAACAGGAGAGTGAAGAGATGGCAAAAGAAGATACAATTGAAATGGAAGGCAAAGTTCTAGAAATTATTCCTGGTGGAAAATTTAAAGTAGAGCTTGAAAATGGCCATATGATTGAAGCCTACGTTTCTGGTAAAATACGAATGAACTACATTCGCATTCTACCGGGTGATAAAGTAACGATGGAAATTTCTCCTTATGACTTAACACGTGGGCGTATTATCTATCGTAAATAATAGGAGGGAAAATTATGAAAGTAAAACCATCAGTAAAACCAATCTGTCCAGATTGTAAAGTTGTAAAACGAAAAGGTATAGTTAGGATTGTTTGTAAGAAAAATCCTAAACATAAACAAAAACAAGGTTAATTGGGAGGTGAATAAAAATGGCACGTATTAAAGGTGTAGATATACCAAATGATAAACATATCGTAATTTCATTAACTTATATATATGGTATAGGAAGAAATTTAGCAAAAACAATTTGTGAAAATGCAGGTGTTGAACCTACAAAAAAAGCAGGAGACTTATCTCAAGAGGAATTAATTAAACTTCGTGATGAAATCAATAATCATTTAACAGAAGGTGATTTACGTCGTGAAGTTAATATGAATATAAAAACTAAGATGGAAATTAATTCTTACGAAGGTACTCGTCATAAAAAAGGATTACCTGTAAGAGGACAAAGAACTAATCGTAATGCCAGAACTCGTAAGGGTAAAGGTAAGACAGTAGCTAACAAGAAGAAAGTTTAATAGATAGGAGGTTAAATCATGGCTTATAAGACTAGAAAGAAAAAAGTAAAGAAGAATGTTCCTGAAGGTGTTGCACATATCCAATCAACATTCAATAATACTATCGTAACTATTACTGATAAAAACGGTAGCGTAATTAGTTGGGCATCAAGTGGAGCATTAGGATTTAAAGGAAGTAAAAAATCTACTCCATATGCAGCAGGATTATCTGCTGAATCAGCTGGTAAAGCAGCTTATGATATGGGAATGCGTAAAGTAGAGGTTTTTGTTAAAGGATTAGGTCCAGGACGTGAAACTGCAATCCGCTCTTTAGCAACAGCAGGACTTGAAGTAACAGCAATTAACGATGTAACACCAATTCCACACAATGGATGCCGTCCACCAAAACGTCCACGTGGATAAGAGTTATAATAGAGATTAAAGGAGGTTAGTTTCATGTTACAATTTGAAAAACCAGTTTATAAAATTACAGATTCTGTAGAAAGTAATTTCTATGGAAAGTTTGAACTAGAACCATTAGAAAGAGGTTTTGGTAATACTATAGGTAATGCCTTAAGAAGAGTAATGTTATCTTCATTACCAGGTAGTGCTATCAGTAGTATCAAAATTGATGGTGTTCTTCATGAATTCCAAACAATTGATGGTGTATATGAAGATGTTGCAACTATTATCTTAAATTTAAAGGGTGTAGTTATTAAAAACCATACTAATGGACCAAAAACACTTCATCTAAATGCAACAGAAGAAGGTGAAGTAACAGCTGGTGACATTGAAAGCGATCCAGATGTTGAAATAATCAATAAAGATAAAGTAATTGCCACTTTAAGTAAAGGTGGAAAATTAAATATGGAAATCGTAGTTACTAATGGTCGTGGATATGTTGATAGTGAAATTAATAAAAAACTATTAGATATCAAAAAACCAGGTGTAATTGCAATTGATTCTTCATATTCTCCAATTGAAAGAGTATCATATGAAGTTGAACCAGCACGTGTTGGTCAAGATGAAACATATGATAAATTAGTTCTTGAAGTTTGGACTAATGGTTCAATGAAGCCAGAAGAGGCAATCGCTTTAGCCTCTAGAATATTAATAGAGCACTTTGAACTATTAACAGATTTATCTTCTATAGCAGATGTTAGCGGTATGATGATTGAAAAAACAGAAGATCCTAAGACTAAAGCCTTAGAAACTTCTATCGAAGACTTAGATTTCTCTGTACGTGCATATAACTGCTTAAAAAGAGCAGGTATTCATACTCTACAAGACCTTGTTAATAAGAGTGAATCAGATATGATGAAAATTCGTAATTTAGGTAAAAAATCATTAAAAGAAGTTCTAGATAGAATTAAAGATATGGGCCTAACATTACGTGATGAAGACTAAAAGAAGGAGGATGTATTATGGCATATAGAAAACTAGGACGCGATAATAAACATAGAAGAAGTATGCTTTCAACACTTACTAAACAAGTAATCGTAAATGAAAGTATTACTACTACTGAAACTCGCGCTAAAGAAGTTCGTAAATTCGTTGATAAAATGATAACTTACGGAAAAAAAGGAGATTTAGTATCTAGAAGAAAAGCATTAGCTTTCCTTAACAATGATAAAGAAATCGTAAGCAAAGTATTTGATGACTTAGCAAAACGTTATGAAAATCGCAATGGCGGATACACTCAAATTCTTAAACTTGGTGAACGTCGTGGAGATGATTCACTTATGGTAATTTTAAAATTAGTTGAAGAACCAGTAAAAGTTGAAGAAAAAGCAAAAAAAGCTCCTAAAAAAGCTGAAAAAGAAGAAGCTAGTAAATAATACTACTTCTTTTCTTTTTGCTTAAATATTGATATAATTAAAACATAAGAGGTGATATTATGAAAGCCTTAATAACTGGAGCATCTAGTGGGATTGGCATGGAAATAGCTAAAATTTTAGCCAAACATAAATGTGAACTAATTTTAGTAGCCCGTTCAAAAGAAAAACTAGAGGAGTTACAAAAAAAATTACCCACTAAGTCAACAATAATTGTGATGGACTTGTCAAACGAACAGAAGGTTAAAGAGTTATATATAGTAACGAGAAATCAAAATATCGATATAGTTATTAATAATGCTGGCTTTGGATTATGTGGTGATTATGAAAAAATACCAATATCAAAAGAATTAGAATTAATTGACACTAATATCAGGGCACTACACATATTAACAAAATCCTTTTTACGTGACATGATAGAAAGAGATAGCGGTTATATTTTAAATGTTTCTTCATCAGCATCTTTTTTACCTGGTGGTCCACTCATGACAACATATTATGCATCTAAATCATATGTGAGTAGCCTAACCAACGGAATTTATTACGAGTTAAAAAAACGAAAAAGTAATGTGTCTATATCACTTTTGTGTCCAGGACCTGTTAATACTAATTTCAATAACGTTGCTAATGTAGAATTTGGTGTCAAAGCATTAGATCCAGAGTTTGTAGCAAAGTATGCCATTGACGAGATGTTCAAAAAGAAGCGCCTAATTATTCCAGGATTTAAAATGAAATTTGTAAAATTTATATCAAGATTTGTATCAGATGAATTTTTATTAAAAGCAACTTATAAAATTCAAAAGAAAAAAGTTAGAAAATAGCTTTCTTTTTTTTCAAAAATAATTATAATAAAGTTTAAATATTAGAGGTGGTAGCAATGGATAAAAAAAATATAATAAGCGTCAAAAACTTAAAATATAAAAATATCTTTGATGGATTAGATTTATCAATAAAACAAAATACCATTACTGCTATCTCAGGTTCTAATAATTGTGGTAAAACTACACTAATTAAAATATTAAGTGGTTTAATTACAGTAAAAGATACTGTAAAATTTAATGACTTATATCTAGAATCAATTAACAAAAATAAATTATTCTATGATGAAGGGATAGTTATATTAAATGAGAAAATTGATTTTCTTTTTGATACAGTAAAAGAAGAGATACTATTCGTTTTAGACAATATTAATATTAGTGACGAAAAGAAAAAAGAAAGATATAACTTTATTATAAAATTACTTAATCTAACCAAGTATGAAAAATTAAATCCCAACGAGTTAAATAAAAATATAAAAATAAAAGTTTTACTAGCCATTGCAGTAATTCATAAACCACATGTTTTGTTTATAGATGATCTTTGTACAATGATGAGTAAAGCTGAAAGACATGAAATGGAAAATATTTTAAACTATTTAAACTCTGTAGAAAAAATGACAATTGTTATGACTACTAATAATTTAGAGGAAACAATAAATTGTGATTATTTATACATACTAGATAAAGGCAAAATAGCTTTGGAGGGAAAACCTCTTGATATTTTAAAAGAAGATAATATCATCAATAAAATAGGTCTAAAAATACCATTTATGATAGATTTAAGTGTAAAACTGCAAGATTATGATTTAATTAGTGAAATGACTCTTGACATGAATGGAATGGTGAATAAATTATGGAAATAAAAGTACAAAAATTATCATATAAAGATTTAAAAGATCTAACCTTCACCATCGAAGATAAACAAATAACGGGTATAACAGGTTCAGGTAAATCAAGTCTACTAAAACTTTTAAATGGTATAGTTCAGGGAAAAGGAATTATTAAGTATAATAATGAAAGAAAAACATTAAAGAATAAAAGGGGACTAGTAAAGAAAGTAAGTCTTATAAAAACAACATTTGAAAATACTTTCTTTTGTAATACGGTAGAAGAACATTTAATATATTTTATGCAATATTATAAATTAAATATTAAGGATCCCCAAAAGAAATTAGAGGATTCTCTAAAAATAGTAGGCTTAAGTCCTAAATATTTAAGTAGAAATATTTCTACTTTATCTACAAGTGAAAAAAAACTATTACAAATAGCAACAGCCCTACTTAGTAATCCTGAACTCATTCTTTTAGATGATCCATTCATCAATTTAGATAATAAGAATGAAAAAAAACTCGCTCGTCTCCTTGATCAACTTAATGATAGATTTAATATAAGTATAATCATTGCGACTAATGACTCAGAAATATTATACCAATATACAAAAAAGTTAATACTTCTTGAAAACAATACAATTCTTTTAGAAGGAAATACTAAAGAAGTATATGAAAATGTCAAATTTATGAGAGAACACAACTTTGAAATACCAGATATAGTCATGTTTACCTCAATAGCTAAACAAGAAAAAAATGTAAAAATAGATTTCCATCGTGATATACGTGACCTTATAAAGGACATATATAAACATGTTTAAAAGCAAAAATCCGTATTTCACAATCACTCAATTTATTTTACTATTTTTATCATTATTATTTCTAAAAAATAGTATTATTGAGCTTATATTATCGTTAGTGCTTTTTTCCACAACTTTTTCCCAAAAATATAAAAAACTTGCTAAGATAACACTTTTTACAGCACTTTTCAACACTTTTTGTGGAAAACTCACCTTTTTTTGTAATATTTTACTACTTATTGACACAATTCTGTGGATAACTCTTAACATGAAAAAAAGAAAAATACTTAGTTTTATTAATTCTATTTCTGGTAGTATTAAGTTAAAAACAGCTTTTATAAAACTCATTTATTTTCCAAAATATTACCGAAAAAATTTAAAAACTAAAAATACCTTAACTAATAATAAATCAATAATACTAACATGGAAACAAAACTATAAGTTAACTGTAACTCAATTAAAAAATTTAACCAATACCTTCGAAAGAAGATTATATTTTAATTCTTGCAATAAAAGTTATAAATATAGTAAAAAAGATCTTGTATCTTTAATATTTTCTATATTAATATTCATTTTTTTTGTAACTATAGGAGGAGTTAAATATGCGCTATTTAATTAAATTTTCATATGATGGAAGTAACTATTGTGGTTATCAACGTCAAAAGGGTTTGAATACTATCCAGGAGCAATTGGAAAATGCATTATTTAAGATTAATAATTCAAAGTATACTCCCTTAACAGCTACAGGAAGAACAGATAAACACGTTCATGCTCTAAGCCAATATGCACATACAGATATTGATGTAACAATAACACCCTATAAACTTAAAAGGGCCTTAAATAGTAATCTTCCAAATGATATACACGTAATAAAAGTATATTCTGTAAAAGATGATTTTCATGCAAGATATAATGTCACATCTAAAACATATAAATATCTTATTAATACAGGAGAATATAGTCCGATTGAAAGAAATTATGTCTATCAATATAATTATGTTCTAAATATTTCTAAGATGCAACAGGCCATAAAATATTTAATTGGGACTCATGATTATCGAGCCTTTGTCACTGAAAATGAAAATAAAAATAATTGTGTTAGAACAATTACCAGGGCGGATATTACAACCGATTTACTAAATCCTGAAAAATACATAATAACTTTTACAGGAAATGGTTTCATGCGCTACCAAGTAAGGAACATGGTCGGCTTACTTTTAAAAGTTGGTCAAGAAAAAATAGATCCTATCATAGTAAAACAAATATTGGATAGTAAATCCCGAAAGAAAAATGGTGTAACAGCTCCTGCTGAAGGTCTATATTTAGTAAATGTAGAATACAACAATCTAGAAGAATCCATAATAGAAGAATAAAATGCCAAAAAAACTAAAAAAAGCCCAGAAAATAAAAGAAAAAACTTGATTTTCTAATAAAGTTTTAGTATAATCATAATCGGTACATTGAAATATCCCCACATAAATTAAGTCGTGGGAAAACTTAATTTAGAATGGATAAAGGAGAAAAATTTTATGACAAGTTATGTTCAAAAGAAAGAAACAGTAGAACGCAAATGGTATGTTATAGATGCCGAAGGTAAACCACTAGGACGTGTAGCTAGCAAAGCAGCTCATATCTTAAGAGGAAAACATAAAGCAACTTATACACCAAATATTGACTGTGGTGATTTTATTATCATCATTAATGCTGAAAAAGCAATTCTAACTGGAAATAAGTTAGATAATAAAAAATATTATAATCATTCTGGATATCCAGGAGGATTAAGAGAAAGAACAGCTAGAGAAATGCAAGAAAAATATCCAATTGAAATGGTAGAAAGAGCAGTAAAAGGAATGCTTCCTAAAAATAGATTAGGACGTCAAATGTATAAGAAACTATTCGTTTATACAGGTAGTGAACATCCACATTTAGCTCAAAAACCAGAAATAATGGAGGTTAAATAATGGCAAAAGAAAAGAAAGCTTATATTGGAACTGGTAGAAGAAAGACATCTGTTGCACGTGTAACATTAACACCAGGTACAGGAAAAATCACAGTAAATGGTCAAGACGTACATGATTACCTACCATATGAAGTATTAGTAATGGATTTACAACAACCATTAGAAGCAACTAATACAAAAGAAATTTTTGATGTAGATGCAAAAGTAAATGGTGGAGGTTTCTCTGGTCAAACAGGTGCTATCCGTTTAGGTATAACTAGAGCATTATTACAATATGATGCAACAACTCCTGCTGACTCTGAAAATAGTTACAGAAAAGTATTAAAGAAAGCTGGATTCGTTACTCGTGATTCTCGTAAGAAAGAACGTAAGAAACCAGGATTAAAGAAAGCACGTCGTGCTCCACAATTCTCAAAGAGATAATATCAAAAAGTGTTGGTTTACAACACTTTTTTTTGTAACATAAATTTCATCCTTTCATATAATATAAAGAGGAGGAACTATGTTAAAAATAAATCTTTTAGAGCAAATGCTCATAATATCAATCGCCCTAAGTACCATAAGCTGCTCATTTGTTCAAAAAACAAAAAGATACTTTCCTTGTTCCAGTTGCCTTTGTTTTTATAGTTTATTTGTTAATATTGTCATGGGCTTATTATTTTGCATTTCTTTTACCAGCATTACTTTTCCTATGAGTCTATGGATAGGAGTATTTAGCTTCTTAGGAGCAGATACAATCTATAAATCATTAGAAGGAAAATTAACACCTTACCGAGAAATATTAAATAAAAATGTTGTAGAGGTTCCAAAAGAAAATATAATTTCGACGGGAAGTGATAAATGATGGAAAAGCCTATTTATCCTAGTCCATATATGCGTATTACTCAACGACACAACGTGGGAACACATATTGATAGCTTTGCTATTGACGAAGCTGGAATGGATGGAGGAATTGACTATATTTTAGCGCCCTTCACAGGTATCATAAAAAAAATATATACTAAAGATGCCAATGAAGTATGGTTAGAAAGTTTAGACAAGGTTGAGTATCCTGATGGAACAATAGATTATATGACAGTTATGTTTGCTCACGCCAACGATGTAAGTAATCTATTTATAGGTAAGAAAGTTAATCAAAAAGAAAAGTTTTATTTTGAAGGTACAAAAGGAAATGCTACAGGAAACCATTGTCATATTGAATGTGGCCAAGGAAAATTTACTGGAACAGGTTGGCATGCTAATTCAAAAGGTTATTGGGTAATAAACAATGGTAAAAACCCCAGTGATTGTTTCTGGATAGATGATTCTATAAAAATACTAGACTCAAAAGGATATACTTTTAAAAGTGTACCAAAAGAGAACCAAAACTCTAATAATAATGGTAATAATGATCAAAAAGAAAATAATAATCAACAAAATAATGACAATAATACTAATGACAAAGAAAACATTCCTACAAATGAATCAAAAAAATTAATATTTACTTGTGAAAAAGATGATATTTATGCTATTAACCTAGAGGTTGGGGATAAAATTTTTTTAGAACGTAACAATATGTAAGCATTCTGATTATAAAAAAAGAAAGATTAGTCTATAACAAATAATTATAGGCTTTTCTTTTTTTCTTTATACCTTGCTAAAAACAAATAAAAAAGATATAATTAATATGATATAGTAACAATAAGAGAATATGGGGTAATAAATATGATTATTAGATTGATAAAAAGGACAAAAATTTATAATTTTCATCTCCCTACTACAGTTCAAGGAAACTACTGGATTACCGATTTAGATAATCTAGGCAATGTTAGAAACTTGGTTAATGTAGAAGAAGATGATGGGGCATGGCGCCTAAAAAGTAATTTTGAAACAAAAATTGTTGTAAATAATCAAGAGTTAGATTCGGTTATCCTTAAGGAATATTCCCTATATTTTCTACGTATTAATTCTGACAATAGTTATATTTTATTATATTGTTCACCATCAGTAGATGCCTCCATCAGCAAATTAAAGGTTAAAGGTGATTGCCAAGTTATAATTGGTAATAGTCCTGATTGTCAAATAAGTTATAATTATCCGCTAGTTTCAAAAGCCCAAGCGGCCCTAACTTATAGTAATTCAAACTGGTACATTGAAGATTTGGGAAGCAAGTATGGAACTTACGTAAATAATGAATTGACTCAAAAAAAACATCTTGACCACGGAGATATCATATTCATTATGGGACTTAAAATAATAGTTCTTGATAATACTATTATTATTAACAATATAGGAAAGTTAGTAAAAGTAGCTCCCTCATTTTTCTTACCTGTAACCCCACTTGTTCAGCCAATAATTAATGATGATAACGTTTTAGAGGAAAATGTAGAATTTTTCAAGGAAGAGGATTATTTTTTTAGGTCTCCTCGTTTCAAGGCTGGAATAGAACAGGTAGACATTAACATAGATGCCCCACCAGCTAAGCAACAACAAGATGATACCCCTATAATGTATGTAATCGCACCAATGATTTGTATGGGAATGACATCGCTCATGACAGGATACACTTCTGTGTCAAACCTAGTAGCGGGAAACTCTACCATAAAGTCATCACTTCCCACCCTTATTACTTGTTTCGCAATGCTGCTTGCAATGATACTCTTACCACTAATGAATAGAAGATATCAGAAAAAACAACAAAAGAAAAAAGAAGAGTTACGTCAACAAAAATATACAGAATATATTGAAGAAAAAAGACAAACTATAAAAAACGAAATGGAAAAGCAAAAACAGGCTTTACTTGAAAATAATATTACTTTAGATGAATGTGCCAAAATAGTATTAAATAGAAAAAGAAATTTGTGGGAAAGAGAAATTGATCAAAGTGACTTCCTAAATCTACGCATAGGCATAGGAAATATTAACTTTAATGGAAAAGTAAATTATCCGGAAGAAAGATTTACCTTAGAGGACGATAATCTTCAAGAACTAGTTTTCTCATTAGGTAGAGAGTCAAAAGAGTTAGAAAATGTACCAATAAACTTTTCTTTGATCAACCATAATATCACAGCCATTATAGGAGAAGGAGCTCAAAAAAATAGTTTTATAGATGGGCTACTACTTCAAATAATGACATTTCATAGTTATGAAGATTTAAAAATAATATTATTTACCAACGAAAAAAACGCTAATCGCTGGGATTATTTAAAAGTTTTACCTCATTGTTGGAATAACTCTAAAACAATACGTTATTTTGCAACTAATCAAGATGAAGCAAAAGAACTATCTCTTCACTTAGAGCAAGAGTTCCAAGCCCGTAAATTTAAAGATGGAACAAGAGAATTAGATAATTCTAATTACTTATATCATAAACCATATTACTTAATAATAAGTGATAACTTTAAAGCAATTCGTGAATTAGAAATTATTAAAGATGTTTGTAATCAAGAGATTAATATTGGGTACAGCTTGATGATCATTAATAATCGTATTACAAATCTACCTAATGAATGTCACAGCTTTATAAGTATTGGAGACAAAATGTCAGGCTTATTTGAAAATGAGTTAGTTTCTAATAAACAAAAAGAATTTGTAGCGGATTATAACACAGAAATTGATATGTATAAATGCAGTGAAACACTATTTAATATTCCAATAGAAATAGCTAAAGAAAATAGTAATTTACCAACTATGATTAGTTTCTTAGAAATGTATGATGTTGGTAAAGTTGAACAATTAAATATCACTAACCGTTGGAAAAACAATGATCCTACAAAATCTCTACAAGCTCCAATAGGAGTTGATAAAAACCGTGAATTATTTAAACTAGACTTACATGAAAAGTTCTATGGTCCACATGGTTTAATAGCCGGAATGACAGGATCAGGAAAATCTGAATTTATTATTACTTATATTTTGTCAATGGCTATTAATTATAGCCCAGATGAAGTCAGTTTTATTTTAATCGATTATAAAGGTGGAGGATTAGCGGGAGCATTCCAAAATAAAGAAACTGGAATGAAGTTGCCACACTTAGCCGGTAGTATCACAAACCTTGATACAGTTGAAATGAACAGAGCTTTATCATCTATTCAAAGCGAATTACGTAGAAGACAAAGAATATTTAATGATGCAAGAGATGCATTAAATGAAAGTACCATAGATATCTATAAGTATCAACGTCTCTTCAGAGAAGGACTAGTCAAAGAACCAGTTACTCATTTATTTATAATTTCGGATGAGTTTGCTGAACTAAAGAGCCAGCAACCAGAATTTATGGATCAATTAATTTCTACAGCCCGTATCGGACGTAGTTTAGGAGTGCATTTGATTCTTGCCACCCAAAAACCAGCCGGTGTAGTTGATGATCAAATATGGTCCAACTCAAAATTTAGAGTATGTTTAAAAGTTCAAGATAAATCAGACAGTATGGATATGATAAAATGTCCAGATGCTGCATCTTTAAAAGAAACAGGTAGGTTCTATTTACAAGTTGGTTATAATGAGTTATTTGCTTTAGGTCAATCAGCATGGACAGGAGCAAAGTACTATCCTACAGAAAAGAGAAAGAAAAAGATAGATGAAACAATCAATATAGTTGATAATGTTGGTACTGTAGTAAAGAGCCTAGATACAATTAAAAAGGATTTGGATGTAAAACCACAAGGTGAAGAGATTACCAATATTATTAAATACCTTATAAAAGTTTCAGATGAACAACATATATCTGTAAAACAACTATGGTTAGATAAAATTCCAGAATTTATTTATGTAGAAAAACTACGACAAAAATATAATTATTTACCTGAAAAAGGTGTAATTAATCCTATTATTGGTGAACTAGATGATCCAAATAATCAAAGACAAGATATTTTAACATTACCACTTAGTGCTGACGGAAACACCATTATTTATGGTTCAGCTGGTAATGGAAAAGAACTACTCTTAACAACCTTAATTTACTCAACTATTGTTGATCATACACCATCAGAAGTAAATTTCTATATCCTAGATTTTGGAGGGGAAACATTAAGAGCATATAACAATGCACCTCAAGTAGGTGATGTAATTTTATCTTCCCAAGAAGAAAAAGTTAATAACTTATATAAAAAATTGTTATATGAGTTAGATAACCGAAAAAAATTATTTGTTGATTATAATGGTGACTTTGAATTCTATTGTAAACACAGTGGAAAAACTTTACCAATGTTAATAGTAATTATAAATAATTATGACTCCTATGTTGAAAGTTATGAGGATCATGAAGAAGATTTTAATATTTTAACAAGAGAAGGTGCTAAATACGGTATTGTCTTCATAGTAACGGCTAACAATACTAATACACTTCGTTATAAATTAAGACAAAACTTTAAACAAAATATAGTACTACAATTTAATGATACAGGTGACTATTCATCTATTTTAGGAAATGTTCAGAAGAAATATCCATCTAAAATTTATGGTCGTGGTTTAGTATCACGAGATGACATATATGAATTCCAAACAGCTTATCCATATCAACATGAAAAGATGAATGAATATATTAGAGTTATAAGTAAAAAATTAAATGACATATTTACAGATAAAGCCCCAAGTATACCAGTTTTACCAAGTGTTGTTACACATGAAACGGTATCCAATGCTTTAGGAAACTTAGAAAGTGTACCAGTAGGTATATTTAAAGAAAGTCTAAATATTGCAATTCTAAATACTTTAAAAAATTATACATCAATTGTTAGTAGTAATGATATATCAGAATATAGTAGCTTTATTAAAAACTTATATAAAACATTTACCTATATTAAAAATGAAGAAATATTTGTTTTTGATACCTATGATATAATAGGTAATGCTTTAGAAAATACTACCCTTGTAACAAAAAATTATGAAGATACATTAAACTCTATATTACAAGAGATGTCAGATGAATATCAAATATATACTAATAATAATTATGATCGCAGTAGTTTAAGTGATAAGAGTCATAAAACAATTATTATAATAGGTATTAATGAATTATTATCTCGTATTTCCCAAGACAAAAAAATGGAATTTACAAAGGCTCTATCAATGATAAAGGATTTAGGTACATATCATATAGTATTAATTGACAATTCTGACAAATTAAAACAACAGGCCTTCGAAACGTGGTATAAAGCCGCAGTAGATCCTAGTAATGGTGTTTGGTTAGGAAGTGGCGTTCTAGATCAATATGCTCTAAAATTATCTGTTTCTCCACGTGAATTAAGGGAAGAATTAAAACCAGGTTTTGGAGTATACGTAGATAAAGGTAAGCCATATATCATTAAATTACTAGAAGGTGATAAAGATGAACAATAAAATATTAATAAGATTATATATACCATTAATTGAAGAAGAATATGACATATTTATTCCAATTAATAAACGTGTTGGTACTATAAAACAACTCTTAGAAAAATGTATTAGTGAACAAAATGATAATGGTTATGTGCTTGCGGAAGATACCAATCTTTACAGTAAAGAAACTGGTAAAGTATATGATGTTCAACTATTAGTTAAGGATACTGATCTAAAAAATGGTTCCAGAGTAGTTTTATTATAGGAGAAAGTGATATGAATAATCTAGAAATATATACGACAGCGGTTAATAATATATTTGCTTGTCTAGAAAAATTAGATACAGGGCTTAATAACCAGGAAAACTCAAACAATATTAGTAATTTAAACGAATATAAAGAATCAGCTATCAGTTTTGCAAGACTAATACAAGAGGACATGCAACAAAATACTGTAGAAGGAGCGAGTGATAAATGATAGGAAATTTAAGTTATGAAGAAATAGAAAATTTAATAACTATCATGGCAAGCTCTTCAGAAAATATTCGTAGTGTCTTAAATAGCTATCAAGATAATAATAATATTTCATCAAGAACAGAAAAAATGCTTCATTTTTGCTCAGATATTGATAAATATATTGCTAATCTAAAAGATAACATTCTTTTAAATAAAGATGCTGATATTGTTATTGAACGTATCAAACAAAATAATGCATAAAAACTTCAGTTTATACTCTGAAGTTTTTTTATATATATTTTTTAATTTTACAAGTAGGAAAATAATAATTAAGTATTTGTAAATAATTACATCCTGCCTTAGCAAGTTCAGCAGAGCCATTCAGTGAAAGGCCCAAATTATCACCATGACCTCTATTGACAAAAGTTATATATTTATCGTCAATTAAAATTGTCATGTCTTTTGATGGAAGATTTAAATTTTGTCTAAACTCTTCACCATCAAATATGGTATAACCTACCTTAACTTTATTGATACATCCACCCTCAGTTAACTCCAATATTTTTATGCCAAATAAATCATCTTTGTCCAAATTTAATAATTGAGCTACTTTCTCCACAGTATATCTTGTAATATTTAAATACATTGAAGATGTTAAGTCCCACAAACTTGGTACCTTAACAAGATATTCAACATTGGGAAGAACATCAGTATTACCGTTATTAGTATTATGTATATAAGATTTTATAAAAATATTATTATATGTTATAAACATACATTCAGTTTCATTTATAGCTCTAAGCATATTCTTACTAATTTTATCATAATCTTTAAACCATAATAATTTGTAATATGAAATATTTCTAAATTTAGCGAAGTGATCATCTATTTCTATATATCCAATTTTTCCCATTTGTTTATATGCATAAGTTCGGTATAGAATAGCAACACTTTTTAAAACTTCGATATCGAAATCATAGTTTACATTTGTAAGCATTAATCCTAATAAATAATCGCTTAATTTCATACTAATAGTTTCATATTCATTTTTAACTCTTACAATAAATTTATTATTCGTATAAGGTATTTCTTCATCTAATGTTTCAACATTTACTTTTCTATTACTTATATCCATACTCTTTACTACAATTCCATTCATTACTAAATAAACTGGACCATCGGAATAATTGATATTGTTTTGATTTATAAATCGCTTAATTCGCTCTTCTATACTAACATTATCTCTATTAACAAATTCGTTTGATTCCTCTTCGCCCATGCTCATATATAAATAAAGTACATCTCTACCACCATGTTTTTTAATTTCATATCTATAAAACATAATATTCACCTAACAGTATTATGTACAAATATATACTTACTATACTAAAAATAAAAGAATTTTAAAGTATTTTTCTTATCACAATCTAATCCTGTTAAGTAGCTTTTATTTAAAAAAATGTCACATAAATTCACTTTTTTAGATTTAAAATACATATCAAGTTTAATAATAATATCTCTTGCTTCAAGTATAGATTTTTTATATAAATCATCAAACGATTCATAACTAAAAATATTTTTATCACATGGATTAAACCAAATTTCATGACTGTTATTTAAAAAATATTCTTCCCTTTTTGACTTGTAATGATATGATAAAGCTTCAAATCTAAACACGCTCTTTGGAGTAATTTTATCAATACATTTATATCCAAAACTTTTAATTCCTGTTTTATCAAATCTATATCTTCTAATAAATCCCTTCATTTGTTTAAGAGAATCAAAGTAGATTTTGTGCATATTATCTACATAAAAAACTTCTCTGAAAACATAATCAATACATTTATTAAGTTCATTATTAAATTTAGTATTATCAAAACAAAACTTATCAATTCTAAACTTAAAAGGATCCATGAATAGTTTTTCTTTTATCATATAATTATCAAGATAAGTTTCCATAAAAGCATGCAAGTTGTTATATTTATAACTATTTTTATCTTTTTTATCAAATAATCCTGTCTTATAAAAAACAAAAGGATGAACATTACTATCAAGTACGTAATGACAAATAAAACCATATAAAAACACCATTACATAAGAATTATCATATAATTTATTTCTTTCAATATACTCTACTAAAGTAATAAAAAATGACCTCGATTTAGACGTATGAAAAGTATGTTGTAATTTTCTTACCTTTTTACCTGGCTTTAAACTCTCTATATTATAAAACATTAAAGAATCAGTAGATTGTGAAAACATTTTATACTGAAATGTATTTTTATCTATTAACTGTTTTATTGTATTAGGTAATTCATTATAAACATCCATTGCAAAAATAGCGTGTGTAGCAGTTGCTGGCATAAAATTCACCTCACTAAAAATATATTACTAATAAATAAGACATTTTCATATTTATCTTATAAAAAATATGTTATAATTACAATAGGTGAGATTATGATACAGAAACAATTTAAAAACCTTGACGAACAAATAGAAATCTTAAAATATAAGGGATTAATAATTAAAAATGAAGCTTATGCCAAAAATATTTTGTTACGTGAAAATTATTTTTTCCTTAGTGGTTATAGACATTTATTTTTAAAATCAATTACAGAAAAGGTATATAAACCAGGAACTCATTTTGAAGAATTATATAGTCTTTTCTTATTTGATAGAAGATTAAGAAACATTTTGTTCAAAAACTTATTAATTATTGAAAATAATCTAAAATCAATATCATCATATCAGTTATCCAAAAGGTATGGTTATAAGGAAAAAGACTATTTGAAGGAATCAAATTTCAATACTAGTCCAGAAAAAAAGCGACAAGTAAATGATTTAATTAAAAAAATGAAGCGTCAAATAAGAAGCAATAGTAGAGAAAACACAGCAACAATCCATTATGTGAATAATTATGGTTATATACCACTTTGGATTTTAGTTAAGGTTTTATCGTTTGGTATAGTAAGTGAGATGTATTCAGTTCTAAAGGACGAAGACCAGCAAGCCATAGCGGATGTATATGGTATAGGTAAAGATGACCTAGTAACATATTTGCCAATTCTTTCTAATTATCGTAATCTATGTGCACATGAAGATATTTTATATGAAAATAGAACTCATAAACAAATAGATGATACAATTTATCATAAGATGTTAAACATAGAAAAAGTAGATGGTGAATATAAGTATGGTAAAGATGACTTATTCGCTTTAATTATCATAATGAAAGAATTACTTCAACCAGAAGAATTCAAAAGTATGATGCTTGAACTAGATAATGCCATTACCACTTTAGATTATAATTTAAATGTTATAAAAATTGGTGAAGTATTAAATAGAATGGGCTTTCCTAAAAACTGGAAAGAATTAATGACCATTGAAAGGGGAAATAAAATAAATGGATAAAAGCAAAAATAATTCTAATATAAAGACAGTTTTATTCGTGATATTAGGAGCAGTTTTAGGTGTCGTAATATCATTTGTCTTAATCAAATATACAAAATTAAGTGAAATGTTAGAGTTAACTAAAACAATAACAAAAAATGGAAAAACAATTGTTGAAAAAACAAGTATAAGTGATTCTGTTGAAAAAGCAAAAGACGCAGTAGTAATGATTAGTAGTTACAAAGGAGACACCGAAGCATCAACAGGAACAGGCTTTGTTTATAAAACTGATAATAAATATGGTTATGTTATGACAAATCAACATGTAGTTGAAAATAGTGATAAAGTCATTTTAGTCATGAGTGATGACAAAGAAGTAGAAGGTAAAATTTTAGGTGGGGATGAGTATTTAGACTTAGCAATTATCAGAATAAATAAATCGGATGTAAAAGGTGTCACTATAATTGGTGATTCCTCAACATCTAATGTAGGAGATACCGTATTTACTATTGGGTCACCAATGGGTTATGAATATAGAGGTACTGTAACAAGTGGAATTCTATCTGGTAAAAATAGAATGGTTTCAGTAAGCGTCAGCAACTCTAATACGGAAGATTATGTAATGAAAGTATTACAAACAGATGCCGCTATAAACCCAGGTAACAGTGGAGGTCCACTACTTAATATTAATGGTGAAGTTATTGGAATAAACTCTATGAAACTAGTACAAGAGGAAATAGAGGGTATGGGCTTTGCTATTCCTATAGAATATGCAATGAGTCACGTTGATTCACTTGAAAAAGGAGATAGTATTAAATGGCCAGTACTAGGAATAAGTATGATTAATGCCAAAGATACAGGAACCCTATATAGAAATAACCTATCTGTTCCAAGCACTATTACAAGTGGTGTTGTAGTAGCCAATATTGCAGCTAATTCAGGTGCTAGTAAGTCAGAATTAAAAAAAGGCGACATCATCATCGCAATAAATGGTGAAAAAGTTCAAAATACAGCCTATTTAAGATATGAATTATATAAATATAAACCAGGAGAAAGTATAGAGGTTACATATTATAGAAATGGTAAAGATTATAAAACAAAGGTAACATTGTCATCATCAGACCAATAATATACACATAATCATTTCAAAAGCATATAATTTTAATAAACAATATCTATGAAGTATAAAATTCATAGATATTTTTATATGGTGATAAATTTGAAAAAAACTATATTTAATAAAAACAATATATATCAAGTAACAATAGTAAGTATCGCTGTTAATATATTTTTAGCGGTATTAAAGGTTGTTAGTGGTCTAATAACTAAGTCCAATGTTATGATATCAGATGGAGTTCATTCTCTATCTGATGTCTTTGCTACCCTAGTGGTAATGATAGGTATAAAGATATCTCATAAAAAACCCGATAAGAAACATCAATATGGTCACGAAAGATATGAATGCATTACGTCTATATTATTATCTGTAATAATATTTTTAACAGGTTTATTTATAGGCTATAATGGAATTATAAATATCATTAAGAAAAACTATATTACCATGACTATACCAGGCTTTGAACTTATTTTTATATCTCTCATCTGCATCATAACAAAGGAATTAACATTCAAATATATAAAAAATATCGCTCAAAAAAACAATTCGTCAGCTCTAATGGCCGATGCCTGGCATCATAGGGCAGATGAGTTATCCAGCATTGGAGTATTTATAGGAATATTTGGATCAATTATAGGGATAAAAATATTAGAACCCATCTCTTGTATTGCGATAGCCCTTTTGATTATGAAGTCAGCCGTTGATATTTGGCGTGATTCTGTTGATAAAATGGTTGATTGTTCAGTATCAGAGGAGGTTGAAAAAAATATTAGAAATATAATAAATAGTCAAAAAGATGTACATAAAATTGACGATTTAAAAACAAGACTTTTCGGTTCTAAAATATATATTGATCTAGAAATTTCGGTTGATAGTAATATAAGCCTAAAAAAAGCCCACCAAATAGCACATAATGTTCATGATGAAGTAGAAGCCAAAATTAAGGAATGTAAACACTGTATGATACATGTTAATCCAGATATAGAAAAAAGTAGTAATTAAAAATATTATATGCTATACTAAAATGGAAAAAGAAATTAAATGAAGGAGAAAAAATGAAGAAATTAAAAGAATACATAATGCGATTTATACAAGGCTTTTGTATGGCTATGGCAGATAGTGTTCCAGGAGTATCTGGAGGAACAATAGCCTTTCTATTGGAATTTTATGATGATTTTATAAATTCATTAGATGACTTATTTAAAGGTAATTTACAACAAAAAAAGAAGGCTTTGTCTTTCTTAGTAAAATTAGGTATAGGTTGGGTAGTAGGATTTTTACTATGTGCAACAATACTAGTAAGTTTATTTGATAAAAAGATTTATAGTATGAGTTCATTATTCTTAGGGTTTATTATATTTGCAATCCCAATTGTTGTAGCAGAAGAAAAGAAAGTCTTAAAGGGAAAATATAAAAATATATTATTTTTAATACTAGGAATGGCTTTAGTAGTTGTAATTTCATCACTTAATTCTAGCGCTAATCTTATAAAAGTTGGCAACATTACTCATCTTACCATTCCACTTGCTATATACATTTTTCTAGCAGGCATGATTGCTATATCAGCAATGATTTTACCTGGTATATCAGGTTCAACTCTACTATTAATATTTGGTCTTTATATTCCAATTATGACAGGTATTAAAGAAACAATCCATCTTAATTTTTCTTATCTTCCAGCTCTAATCATCTTCGGGTTAGGTGTAATCTGTGGAATAATTTTCTTTGTAGGACTAATTAAGAAATGTCTAAACAAACATCGTAGTGAGACCGTATATGCTATATTAGGAATGATGCTAGGATCACTATACGCAATTGTCATGGGACCAACAACACTAGATAAACCATTGCCATGTTTAAGTATTCATACATTTAGTATAATATCATTCATTATAGGTGCAATTGTTATATTTGGACTTCAAGGACTAAAAAAATTAATGGAAAGTAAGTAGGTAAAAATATGGATTTAAATAATGAAACAATTTTAACAAAATATAAACCATTATCACCTTGGGCATACTTTGGATATAATATATTATTTAGTATACCAGTTATTGGTTTTATACTCCTTATAGTATTTTCATTTAGTAATGATAATATTAATAGAAGAAACTATGCTAGATCCTTTTTTGTAATATACGCACTTGTTATAATAGTAATTCTTATTTTAGTATCATTAGGAGTACAAGTAGGACTATATAATTTGTTAAAATAGTGCAAAAGGCTTAGAATAAGTCTTTTTTTGTTTCATACTTTCATTTTTCCTATGAAAACATGCGGAATATAAATTGTATTTACTTGTTAAAGTACTAAATTAATAATTTTATTTAACATCTCTTTGAGATTCTGTAGTATAATACTCGTATAAAAAGTTATACACAATCTACTAGTATTGTCAGTTTGACAAAAACAACCTTTTGTGGTAAAATATGCCACAAAAAAGGAAACATGGAATTATAGAACAATACTAAGAGGATACTAGGGGGATTTGTTATGATTAAAGAAGAATTATTAGAAGCAAAACAAAATTTATTAAAACTTGAAACATTAAAATTAAGCGGTTATCCAACAATAGATAAACCGTGGACTGTTAACTATAATCAAAAAGAGTTAGGAAAAAAGATACCTAAAAGGACAGTTTTTCAGGAAGTTTATAATAACAATTTTTCTTTTCCCAAAGATTTAGCATTGGAATTTTTTGGAACAAAAATAAATTATTCAACATTTTTTAAAAATATTGAAGCTACAGCCAAAGCATTTCAAGAGTATGGAATTAAAAAAGGAGACTTTGCCACAATCTGTGCAGCAGGTATTCCAGAAACCGTTTATTCATTCTATGCCTTATCAAAATTAGGCGCAGTTGCTAATATGATTGCTCCACATTTTGAAAAAAAAGATTTAATAGCAAGAATTAGTGATTGCGAAAGTGACATATTGATAATAATGGATAAATTTTATCCGGAATTAAAGGACGCGATAAAAAATTCAAGAATCAAAAATATAATTATTCTTCCAACATTAAATTCTTCAATATTAAGATTTGCCTCTAAAAAATATAAAATAGATAGCTACAGCAATGAATTATATTGGAATCAATTTATCAAAGATGGAAAGAATAGAGCCGAAATTCAAACTATTCCATATGAAAAAGATTTACCACTAACTATGGTATATTCAAGCGGAACAACAGGTGCATCTAAAGGTATATTATTATCAAATGATAGTTTTCAAAATTCGATTCAATCATATCCAGCATCTGGTGTTGACATTTCAAGAGGACAAAAGTTTTATCAAATTATACCCCCTTGGTATTCAACTGGATTAAGTACATCAATTCATTTACCATTATCTTATGGCACATCTGTATTTATGGATCCAAGATTTGAAAGAGATGTATTTGTAAAAAATATTGTTAAGGCAAAACCAAACTATTGTGTTGCTCCAACAAGTATGTATGAAGGATTTTTAGATGAAAAACTGGTTAAAAATAAGGATTTATCATTTTTTAATTATCCATTTGAAGGTGGAGAACCACTAAGTGATGAAGTTGCCACTAAAATAGAGACAGTATTTAAACAACATGGAAATAATTCACCATTAAGGGTTGCTTATGGACAATGTGAATGTGGAGCTGCAATAACAACGCAAACTCAAATGGCTGAAAGTACAAGAGGATCTGTTGGAATTCCCCTACCTGGAATTACAATCGGAGTTTTTGATGACGATTTCAATGAACTACCTTATTATGAAAGAGGACAAATTTTGGCAAATACTCCATGTAGTATGTTAGGATATTATAAAAACGACAAGGCAACAGAAGAGTATTTTCATATAGATAAAAATGGTAGAAAGTGGAATTGTACAGGAGACATTGGATATATTGATGAAAAGGGTAATCTATTTGTTGAAGGTAGAGCATCCGATTATTCAATAATAAATGGAGAAAAAATATATAATTTTGATATAGAAAACATTATAATGGAATTAGATGGAATTAAAATGTGCGATGTATTAGAATTTGATGATGATGGCAAAAAAGAATTAGCAGTACATATAATATTTACTGACGAAATTCAAAAAAATATGAAAACAAATAAAAATTATTTGGAAGAAAAATTGCATAGTCTTCAACAATATATTTATGAAAAAACTAATAATGAAAATATGGTACCATGTAGATTTAAAATTAGGAAATCATTCCCATATGCTAAGTCTGGTAAAAGAGATGTTGCAAAAATCAAACAAGAAAAGGATGGATTTATTGTAATTAATAAAACTATTGAAGAAAATAAGCAAAAAAAGTTATCTCGTTAATGAGATAATTTTTTTGTATAAAATAATCGAAAAACTACTAAAATAGTGAATTTATATGATAATATATTAATATAGGAGAGTGAGTTTATGGTTATCTCGAATCTTACATGGTTAATAATTTTTAGTTTTATGTATGTTATTGCTTTGTCATTCCTATATTTTTCAAAAACAAGATTAGACAATGGTGAAAATAAAATATATAAATATATTCTAATTACAAATTTAGTCGGACTGGTATTACAATTTCTATGTGATTATGTATCATACAAATATGATGTAATATCACCTGTTATAAGTGACTTTATATTACGAATCTATTTAGTGTACTTTATCATTTTTATATCGTTATTAATTTTTTATTTAATTGAAATTTCATTTAAACACAAAAAGATTGCTAATATAATAACTTTGATAGTTGATATATTAATATCTATTGTGGTATTTTTACTTCCATATAATTTACACAGAGATGTTGAACAAAAAATTTATTATACATATGGACCAGCTGTTCAAATAATTTTCTATTTATCTGGTATATTAAGTTTAGTCATATTTGTAATTTTAATTTCAAAAAGAAAAAGTGTTGGTTTAAATAAAAAGGTTCTACCAATTTGGATATATTTATTACTTGGATTAGGCGTTATGGTTATTCAAATGAAATATCCTGAGTTGGTAATAACCACAGCTATGGAAAGCCTAATTTGTTGCCTAATGTATTTTACAATAGAAAATCCTGATCTAAAAATGATTGCTAAATTAGAATTAGCAAAAGATCAAGCAGAGAAAGCCAATCGTGCTAAGAGTGATTTCTTATCTAGCATGTCTCATGAAATTAGAACACCATTAAATGCTATTGTTGGTTTATCAGAAGATATTTCAAGTTATGAAGATCAAGTGCCAAAGGAAGTCCTTGAGGATACCAAGGATATTAAAAATGCTTCTGATACATTATTAGAAATAGTAGGCAATATTTTAGATATAAATAAAATAGAAAGTGAACATATGGACATCATAGAAAAAGAATATAATTTTAAAAACGAGATATCTAAAATGGCTAAAATAACTTCTACAAGAATAGAAGATAAGCCGATTGAATTTGAATTAAAGATGGCCGAAGATATTCCAGATATATTAATTGGTGATAAAACACATGTAAAAGAAATAATTAATAATCTTCTTACTAATGCAATTAAATATACAGAAAAAGGAAAAATAACTTTAAATGTAAAATGTATTAATAAGGGAGATATTAGTAAACTAATTATTAGTGTTCAAGATACCGGTCGAGGAATAAAGAAAGAAAATATAGAAAAGCTATTTACTAAGTTTCAAAGATTAGAAGAAGATATGAATACTACAATTGAAGGAACAGGTCTTGGTTTAGCAATAACTAAATCTCTTGTTAATTTAATGAATGGAACGATAAATGTTCAATCGCAGTTTGGAATAGGATCATTATTTATAGTAAACATTCCACAGAAAATAGGAAAATTAGTTGATGAAACAATAGATAAAACAACAGATTATAATTATATAAGAAAACCAGTTGAAATAATTGATAACTTAGATGAATTAGAAGAACACACTAATAATTTAGAAACTTTAACAGAGAGTAACAGTACTAAAAAAAGAATATTAATAGTAGATGATAATAAATTAAATATTAAAGTTGCTACTAGACTTTTGTCCGACTTACCATATGAGATAGATGAATGTTACAATGGTAAAGAGTGTTTAGAAAAACTAAAATCAAATAGTTATGACTTGATATTAATGGATATAATGATGCCCGAAATGGATGGAGAGGCAACTATCAAAGAGCTAAGAAATAGTAGTGATTTCAAAACTCCTGTTATTGCTCTTACAGCCGATGCAGTGGCAGGAGCAAATGAAAAATACATGAGTGAAGGTTTTATTGATTATCTTGCAAAACCATTTAAAAAGGAAGATTTGGAAAATAAAATTGTTAAGGTTTTGAAGAAAGAAAATATGAAGGAATCAAAAATAGATTGGGATAGTATGCCTACGGTTGTGATAGGTGGAGATATAAACAACATCAAAAATAATGAGCAGTAGAGTATATTATTCCCAGAATATACAAAAAACATTTTTTTAGAAAACTTATCTACGCTATGAAAAGAGTTAGAATAAGTTTTTTTGTTTCCTAATCTGTATATTTTACATATCATATACTAGAGGTGAAAACATGGATTTTAGAAAGAAAATAGGTGTAGTCGTAGATGCTGGTCACCCGAGTGAGATTAAACCCAGTATAAATAGAACTAGTTGTAGCAAATTATAATCTATATAAATAATAATAAATATACTAAATACTTTTTAAAGAAGTATTTTTTTGATGGTATAATATATATGAGGTGAAAACTAATGGATAATATATATTTGAAAAAAGAGGATTTTCACAAAGATACTGAATTTAGACAAGTTTTAAATTTTAATTTTTCAACACATATTCTATTTAGATGTACTCAAAGAAAATATGCTAACGATTTTATAAAAGGAAAGTTTCGTTTCAATCAGCCAAGAGCATGGATTGAAGAAGAAAAAAAAGGAAATAAAGGACAAGGCGATTCATTAGAAGGGATTTTTTTAGCAACTGATGTAAATGATAACTCAGATTTTGTAGAAAATATGAAAAACAGAGAAGATATAGAATGTTTTACTAACTCTGAATTACTTTATTTTAGAAATAAAAAAGTTAAAGAATTATATTGTTTCTGCTTGTATGGATTAAACAGCAATATGTTTGTAAAAAAGGAAGTAGATAGATTTGGAGATGAACATTTTATAGCAAGCGTTAATAAAGAATACTTTTCTGATTTTTCTGGTAGAATATCAGAAGATGAATACTTTAAAATGTCAGAACTTGATAGACCAGTAGTCTTATTTATAAATAATCCACATCTGTTTTTTGAAAAAATTAGAACTTTTTTTATTAATTTAGGTATTTCAGAAAAGGATATAATAATATCACCAGTTGAGTATGTAGATTTTAGAAAAAAGTTTGTTAATTTTGTTCCTAGTCCATACGAATTGTTACTAAAAGATAAGGATTTTTCAAAACAAAGCGAAGTTAGAATAATTGTTAATTCGAAAAGCAGTAAGTTAGTTGATTATATGGAAAAGCATAATAATATAATAGATATAGGAAATATAGAAGATTTAGTAACAATATATGATAATTATTTTCATGATTTATTAATTGAAAAAAGAGGAAATACAATTTTATTTACATTACCATTTCCAATAACTGAAGAGTTATCAAAATCAACATTACGAGAACTTTTATCATATTATGTTCAAATATCAAATGATAAATTACCATATGAAACAACTATAGATGAGAGAAAAGAAATCTTAAATGGAATTAAATCGATTATTAATGAAAAATATGGAATAGACATAAATGTAATAAATGGTAAAATTAATTTATCAAATGTTAATGGTAAAATAGAGGATTTATTGGATAAGTAATCCTCTTTTTCGTTAAAAAAAAGAAGGGAGAAACGATATATGAATTTAAATTATGCAATATTTAGAAGTGAACCAATTTACACTATTAATGATTTAGCACAAATTGGATCACACAATAAAAGAGAAAAGAAAGCTTATCAATCAAATCCAGATATAAAACTAGAATTAACTAAAAATAATATTGAATTAGTACCCTTAACAGAAAAATATGTTAAGGGTTTTTATAACTTAACTAAAGAATACAAAAAAGAACATGATGAAAGAATGAAAACCGAAAGAGAAAATAGAAAAAAGACATTTAAGCAAATGTTAGATAAATCTAATAATGTAATAGCAGATGAATTAATGTTTACAGCAACTAATGAGTTCTTTAAAAACATGAGTAAAGATGATATAAAAGAATGGGCAGATACTTGTATGGAATTTGTTTATAAAGATTTAGGCTATAAGAAAGAACAAGTTTTACATGCAACTGTGCATATGGATGAAAAAACACCTCATGTGCATTGTGTAGTAGTTCCTTTAATTAAAAAGTATGATAAAAGAACAAATACCGAAAGGTATACTATTTCTAAAAAACAATATATAAGAGATAAGATACACCTATCAGAGTTGCAAGATAAATACCATAAAAGATTAACTGATAAAGGCTATGATTTAGAAAGAGGTATTAAAGGTAGAGATAGAAAACATATTAAAATTAAAGAATATAAAAGAATAAATAGAGAACTAGAACAAAAAATAAACGCTAGATCTGATAGACTTGCTAAAGAATTTGAAGAACTAGATAAAAAAATGGCATTTTCAAAGAATATTCCATTTGATAAAAAGCACGTTGTTATAGATAAAGATACTTTTGATACAATGAATAAGGTTATTAAAGAATCTAAAAAAATAAAGGAATTAGAACCTAAAATAGAGCAAATTTTTCATGAAGTGAATAATTATTCTGATAGTTATAAATCTTTAAAAAAAGAGAATCAAAACATTAAAAATGAGGTTAAATCATTAAGAAATAAAAATGAAGAATTAGAAAAAGAAAATAAAAACTTACAAAATATAATAAAATATATACTTGATAAGATTAAGATGTTTTTTAGAAATATATTACTAAAAGGAAATAAAACGTCTAAAGATTTAGCAACTCAAGAAGTAAAAGATTATTATGACTATGGAGATTTTCAACAAGAAGATATTATTGATGTAGCTAGGAGAACATCAAAAGAGGATGAATTATTTGATTATGCTTATGTACCAGATCAATATAGAACGATTAGAAAATCTTTATATGAAAAAGAAAGCGAAGAAGATTATGATTATTATGACTATGAAGAATTTGATGATGAAATAGACAAAGATGATTTTGATATAAGTATGTAATTTTGTAATTTAATGATGTAAAATGCTGAAAAAAACAGCAAAATATAGTATAATATTTATATCAACTACTACTAGTTGCATTTATTAAGGAGGTGTTATAATTGTGAGTAATGTAATATTAAATAATTCATATACTTTTGAAAAAGACGGAAGAATGTACTACGTTATAAAAATTTCAGAAGATATAGAATACACTTTGTTTTATGTTGAAAAAAATGAAAATTATGGATATATATATGTTAATGATGAAATTATAGAAAAAATCGATGTTAACATTATAAAAGGATTAATTTCTAATGCTTGTTTTACCTTATCATCTAAGGATGGAATTACACCAATTATTATTTCTAATATAATTGATAAACAAATTGACTTACTTGATTTCACTACGTTAATTTCAGACATTAAACCGATAATTTTTGATGGCGATATAAATTTAGATGATGTTAGCACAATAAATGAATGTATTGAGCCACCTTTAAAAAACGCTTGTAAACAACTAAATGAAAAAGGAATAAAGACAATTATGTCTAGTTGCAATTCAGAAGATGTTAAAAACCGAAATGTTAAAATTGATTCTTATAGAGTTGGAAAAGGATCAAATCCACCTTTCTTTTTAGGAAATGGATACGCTTGGATTATTATTGACTGGGAAAGCCTTTCAGATGAAAATAAATCTATTTTTGTTGATTATAATAGTGGTAAAAAACAAATACCCCTATCCGAAAGAGAAGCAGATATTTTAGAACATAATTGCTCCTTGGATAGTCCAAAAATTCCGATTAGTTGGCAAATGGTTAGATTTTTTGAAGTAATTGATGGAAATAAATTTTTTGAAAATAGAAGTAATTTTGGAAAATTAGAGCAAAAATCTGAATTTGATGCATATTTTGATTTAAATAAAAATGGTTTGTTATCATATTGTTCATTAAATAATATTTCTTCAGATTATAGAGTTGTGGTTTTGAGATACCCAATAGATGAATTGACTACATTAGGAGATGTAGAAAAGTTTTTTGTTAATTTTATTCAACAATTATCTAATCAAAAGACAAATCAAAACAAAGCTAGCAATATAAATGGAAAAAATCATAAAAATATGTTATAAACATTAGTAGGAGGAAAGAATATGATAAATATTAAAGGTCTAGATAAGGCTGAATTATTGGTAGAATTGTATAATCATTCACATCAACAAGGTTTAGGTATGATGCAACCTTCAAGAAGTTTAACTGTTGAAGATGCTAAAAAATTATTAGAACAAACAACATATTTCGATTATCTTTATGGTAAAGTAATGAAAGTTGATTTATCTAGTGATGAAGAATTTGAAGAGAGATTATACGATAGAGATAATGGTCAAGGTATGGCTCAATCAGTAGTAGATGGTATGAGAAAAGAATTAGAAAAAGCAGCAACTGAAGTTGTTGAACAAGGTGTTAGAGAATCTATTCCAGATAATATTTATATTGATAAACAACCTATAAATAATTTTAATGAACCAAAACCTAGTAATAATTTAAATGAAAGGGTTGATATCGACAATATTATTGAGAAAAAAACATATAATGTTATTGATGACTTTGATCCTAATATAAATCTTAATAATAAACCAATGCCAAAGACAGTTGATTTGCCTATTGATGTTACTGGAACATTCATAGGATATTATGAAGCTAGAGAATTAGATGATATGGGAAGAGAACATAAATCTATTAAGATGGGATTGTTTAAAAAAGGACAAGTTTATGATGTTGACCGTAAAAGACCAGTTCAATCTTATATTGATTTACTAAGTGGTAATACTGCTGGATTATTGTTATATGAAGATGGTAAAGATATTATAATATCACCTGATTATGTTTCACCAGAATTAGTGCCTTATAAACCACTATCAACTGACTATAGTGTTGATTATTATTCTTCACTTATGCAAGAAATTGAATCAAAGTATGGTGTAAGTGCATTTACTTCAAAATTTGTTGGTGATGGATTAATTCCATGGGAAGAAAGTTGGGAAGTATCTGATTTAAGAGAGGAACACAAAGGTGTTACAACAAGTATTCCTTTATCACAAGTATTAGAACATTTAATAAGATTTAATAATAATAGAAAACAATACAATAAAAAAATTGCAAATCAAAGAATTCAAGCAAGTGTTGTTGAAAGTATTAAAGATGCACCTAAATATGTAGTGAATAATCTACCATTAAATGATATAGATCTATCACATTTGCCAGAAGATTTTAATACAATAAAACATCTTTAATTATAAATGAAAAGTGAAAATCCAAAAGAAATTACATAACTAATGGATTTTCACTTTTTTAAAACCATAAGACATTATGGTAACCCACTATGCTATTGGCAGAGCCAATAACGTGGGCAAAGGGATTATACCCCTTTTGAAACCCTATTTAAGCAACATACCACAAACTGATCGTAAGTGGTATTGTTGCCTTTTTATTTAAAACAAGTTTAAATAAAAAGAAAAGATACGCATAGAGATATTTTATAAATATATCATTTGTTGTTGCGTATCTTTTATATAAAAATAATCTTAATGGCTAATCTAACGAAAAGCCAAAAAGATTATTTTTTTTGATGAATAAAATTACATATAATTTTATTCTTCCTTATCTATATTTTTTCCTGTAATGGAATTATATTTAACATTATTCTTTATTTCCATTTTAGGAAAAACCCCTTTATCAAATGATGGATATTTTGATTTATCTAATTTTTCTAAATTAGGTCTTATTAAAACGATTATTTCTTTTAATCTATCTAATATCTCATCATTTGATATTTCTTTCTTCTCTATTTTAGCAAGTTCTATCTTATCAATTAAATCAGCTATTCCACCTTTAACAGAAAAATCCACCTTTCTTCTATCTTCTATTTCTTGTAATGAATCAAAATAAAATTGTTCATAACTTTTAATTTGTCTTTGATAATCAGCAGTAGATCTTCTATCAGTAAAATCTTGTCCCCAATTTATATCTATATCATTGTATCCAGCAAGTTTCATTAAATCAACCATACTTAAATTCAATGTTTCTGCAATACCTTTTAAATATAAAACATTTGGTTTTAATCTTTTACCTGACTCAATACGAGAAACTTCGGCACAATCCATATTTGCTCTACGAGATAATTCTCTTTGAGAAATACCTAATTTTTCTCTTGCTTCTGTTATTACTTTTCCTAATCCAGTAGTTTGTTTTTTCATTTAATACCACCTCAACTAAATCAACTATAACACAAGATGATGAAAAAGTCAACAAAACTGTAATTATAGTGTTGACAAAGTCAACATATGGTGATATACTCAATATGAAATTGATGTAAAACTCATCAATGAGAAAGGAGGAAAAGTATGAATGAAGATAAGACACCTTGAGATAAAAGATGATATTTGGAAAGATAAAAGAATTCCAAAAGAAACGAAATTGATCTACTCATATATTTATACTAAAGGATTTGAAAGAATAATTACAGATATAAATGTGGGAGAGATTCAAAGAGTAGTTAATATCAAAAATAAAGGTTTGAGAAAAAGTTTAAAACTATTAGAAGAATTAAAATATCTAATATATAAAGAATACTCAAACGGAATGTACACAATAACACTTAACTAGAAAAGTAATAATGAACGCTAGTTATAAGAGGCTCGGTAAGATGTAAGGCTTATATCAGAACCTATCTTATAGAAATATAAGATGAATAAGGGTTTGAACTATAACATATTTCAAAGAACAATTAATATAAAAATATATATGTTATAGCTCAAACTAATAATATGGTGTTAGGATACTGGAAACTATATTTATTTGAAAGGAACACATGGCTTTTATAAGGTATTTTATTGCTGTACCAAGAATAATATTAAATGACCAAACTTGTTCCCAAACAGATAAGTTAGTTTATGGTGTGATTAACTCACTATCAAATAATAAGGAGTATTGCTACGCCAGTAATAGTTACTTTGCTAATACATTAAGTGTTAAAGAAAAAACAATATCTAACTCTATTAACAATTTAAAAAGAAAAAAATATATTGATGTTAAATTTGTTAATAGGCAAAGAAGAATTTATTTAAATAACGAAATTGTAAGTAAAGAAAATTCTAAGATATTAGAAAAAAACGAGGATAAATACATAGTAAAAAATTACCAAGATAAAAGAAAAGAATATACAAGAAAAAATTATAAGACTCATAATGAATTAATTCCATATTGGATGGAACATCCAGAAGTTTGTGTAGATGATCCAGCTAGTCCGGAAGAACAAGCATATATGGAAGATTTGTTAAAAGAGTTTAAGGAGGATTGATATATGATTAAAATAGGAGGATATTCTTTATAGAATATCGTAAAGGGGGTATAGATAAAATGGAGGTAAATTATAATGTAATATATGTAACAAAAGATAATAAAGAAATTGAAGAAAATAAATTAAAAGATATTATAGCAAAAAAATTACTACGAGTTATATTAGCAGAAGAAGAAAATAGTGTAGCTTTAAATAATTCGTAAAATGGTATATAATGTCCTTGTAGATTTATATTTGCTACAACTAATCAGAATTGAGGTGTTGTAGTAAATGGAAAAGGTAGGTGTATATTGTAGACTATCGGATGAGGATAGGTATAAGAAAAATAAAAAAGATGATAGTGAGTCAATCGCTAATCAAAAAAGTATGCTTTTAAAATATGCTTTGGAACAAGATTGGGAAGTTGTAGATATTTATTCAGATGATGATTATTCTGGAGCTGGAGTTGAAAGACCTGATTTTAATAGATTAATTAATGATTGTGAAAGTGGTAGAATAAATATTGTACTATGTAAAACACAAAGTAGATTTTCAAGAGATATGGAAGTAATAGAAAAATATCTTCATAATAAGTTTGTTGAATGGGGAGTTAGATTTGTAAGTATAGTTGATAACGCTGATACTAACAATGAAGCTAATAAGAAATCAAGACAAATAAATGGACTTGTTAATGAATGGTATTTAGAAGATTTATCTAATAATGTTAAGAAGTCTTTAAAAAATAAAAGAGAAGATGGTTTATTTATGGGTAGTTTTGCACCTTATGGATACAAGAAAGATCCAAATGATAAACATAAACTTATTATTGATGAAAATGTTGCTCCTGTTGTTAGAGATATATTTGAAAAATATAAAAATGGACTTGGTTATCATAGAATATGTGCTAGTCTAAATCAAAGAAAAATATTATGTCCATCTCTTTATAAAAAATCTATTGGAAGTAATTTTGTATGTTGTAATTTTGATTATGATACAACTGGAATATGGACATCAGATACAATTGCAAGAATGCTCCGAAACGAAAGTTATATAGGAACACTAGTACAAGGTAAAAGAACTAACATTAGTTATAAAAATCATAAGTCTAAAAAAGTTCCTAAATCAGAATGGAGTGTTACTGAAAATGCTCACGAGCCAATAATTGATAATGAAACATGGTATTTAGTTCAAAGAAGATTAAAAAATCATCATAGACCAGCTAAAGAAGATGGAAAAGTACATGTATTAAGTAGTAAAGTTTATTGTGCTGAATGTGGAAGAATCTTTATGAGAAATCAATGTAATATCAAATGTGCTGGTGGAGTAATGGAAAAAAGAGCATATCTACAATGTAAAGGTAATAAAAAATATCATACTTGCGATAATAATAGATCAATAAGATATGATATTATTGAAAACTATGTACTTGATGCTATAAACGACTTATTAAAGAAATGTAATAAGAAACTACTTGAGGAAGAATATAATGCAACTTTAGAAAGAGAAAACAGACAAGATACATTAATTATAAATTTAAATAAAGAAAAAGCTAATCTTGAGAAAAAGATAAATGAAAGCAAATTATATTTTAAAAATCTTTATACCGATAAATTAAAAGGTGTAATATCCGATAGCGATTTTTCAATGTTAAGAGATGAATATACAAAAGATGTTGAATCTTATCAAGCAAGACTTGAAAATATAGAAAAGCAACTTGAAGATACTGAAGAAAGAAAAGAAAATTCTAAAGACATTGAAAGTATATTTAAAAAGTATAAACATATTAAAAAACTAACTAGAATAATTGTGGATGAGTTTATAGAAAAAATATATGTTGGTGCATTAAATAAAGAAACCAATACAAGAGAAATTAAGATTGAGTGGAATCTTGATTTATAAAATGTAACCTATAAAAAAATAAATATAGTTTCTGGGTCAAACCGATACCAGCCATGGCGGAGATGATCCGGGAGCAATAAGCGGTTCATTAAAAGAAAAAGATTTAACATTAAGAGCTGCACAATACATGTATAAGAGACTACAAGAGTTAGGCGTGCCAACATCTATAGTTAGAGATACAGATGAAACACTAACAAGAAATGAAAGAATCAAAAGAATGACAGATCCATTTGGAAATGGTACCGATGTCATAATAATTTCTAATCACATAAATGCAGGAGGTCACCCTTAGCCCTCTCGAAGATTAAATTTATAAGGGTATTAAGACGGCTGTATTTGAATAATTTATTTATATAGTATAATTTATTTAGAAAGATAGTAAGTAGCGTAATAATAGTGTTTATTTAAGGAATAAATGCTATTTTTTTCCAAAAGAACCTAATAAGTATAACTTTATAAATTTAGTATAAAAATAATTGCTAATTATATGGTAAAATAATATAAGAAGGAATTGGTGGTGGTTTTAATGAATAACAAGAAAATGATTGTGGCAAATATTTTAAACTGTATTTTATCATCAACAGAAATGAATTTTCAAATTAAATTTACTACATTGATTGAAGTAATATGTAAATATAAGTATGGATTAAAATTTGAAAAAGTGCATCCTTCAAATGGTGATGGAAAAAATGATGGTTGGATTCCAGAAAAAAACATTTTTTTTGCTATGTATTCACCAAGTGACAGTAAAATTTCACAAATAAATCAAATTAATTTAAAATTGGAATCGGATTTAAATGGTTTATGTGATAATTTATTTAATAAAAAATATTGGAATGGGAAACTATCTGCATTTTATCTTATTGTAAATACTCATGATAAAGATAAACCTGCTGATAAAGAAATGATTTTAAAAAAAACAATAAGCAATGTAAAAGAAAAATACAAAAAAAACTTTGAAGTGGAAATAATAATGGCTAAAGACATAAAAGATTTTTTATTAAATTTAGAAATTGATATTTTGGAAAAAATATCGGATAATTTGGATGTCTATAATTATATTACTAACTTTAACGTACCTGATGTGTTTGAATTTGTTGATAATTATATAAATTTTTTAATAAACGAAAAAGTTGATAAAGTAACTGAAGATTATTCAAGAATTAAAATAGAACAAAAAATAGAATTAAATAATTTATCAACTAGAAAAGAATATATATTAGGTCTTTTAGAAGCATCTGATAAGATTGATAAATATCTTGATTTTGTAAATTCTGAGGGACAAGATATATCTAAATACATAAAAATTAAAAATTATGTTATAAGTGAGTATAAAAAACTGCAGATAATTTATGATGGAATTGAATTATATGATAATTTGTTAAACCAACTAATTTTTGATAATATGCCATCAAATTATGCAATTATAATTCAAGCTATTGTTGTAAATATATTTATTAAATGTGATATCTTTGAAAAAGAGTGATGATTATGATTTTGCCAAATAAGAATATTGAACCAAAATATAGTCTTTTTTATACAGGGGCTATATTATTAAAGATAATAAAAAATAAAGAATATAGTATTATAGATTTATGGTTTATAGTTAAAAAGAGTAGTAATATAACCTATAGTAAATATATTCAAACATTAATTTATCTATTTAGTATTGGAGCAATAAATTATACAAAGAAGGGAAAAATATACAATGAAAATATTAAAAGTTGAAATATATTCTCCTGATTATGAAAAATTAAGAGAAGTTAATTTTAATGAAAACGGTCTGTCTGTGATTTATGGTGATGTTGAAAAGCCTAAAAAAAACAATGAAACCTCTAATAGTATTGGGAAAACTATCTTATTGAAAGTATTGAATGTCGTATTAGGTGCTAAAAATAGTGGTAAAGATACTATAAAAGGATTGAATGATTACATTATAAAAGCAATTGTTAAGCACAATAATATTGAATATAATATAGATATCGTAATTGGCGACTCTAAGTCTTATTATATTAATGATGAGAAATATACATTAACAAAATACAAAGAAAAGTTTAATTTAAATAGGTCATTATATAACAAGCAAATTAATTTAGATAAGAGAAAAGGGTTGATTTCATCAATTTCTAAAAATCCAAATAAGGAGGATGTTTCTACAATATTAAAACTATTATACCTAGATGACATTCAATTGATATTTAAAAAAATAAAAAAATTACAGGATAATATTGAATTAATAACTAAATATAATAATAACTATAAAGATGATATGAGTGTTTTAGAAAAAGAAAAATTTACTTTTGAAATGAAAAAAAGGCAAATAGATGACGAAATAGATTCGTTAAATAATAGGATTCAAAACCTAAAAATTTCTCAGGATATTAATGAAATATCAAGTAGAAGAACAAATCTTGATCAAGTTATTAAAAAGAAAAGTGAACAATATCAAATAAATAATATAAAAATATCAAAATATGAGGAAGTTATTCACGATTCTAGTAGTGACATAACATTTAATGAAATTAGTGAAATATATAATAGTGCAATGATAGAAATTCCAGAAATGCTTACTAAAAAATTATCAGAAATTGAATTATTTTATGAAGATTTAATTAAAGATAAAAATGAAATATATGTTAATCAAATAGCTGAATTAAAAAATAGGAATAGTAAATTATATGAAGAAATAAAAAAAGAATCTATAGAACTTGACCAGCTATCTAAAATTATTGCTGAAAATAATTCTTTTAAGGAAGCAATCAAAATATATGAAAATAAATCTAATGATAAGTTAAATATAGAAACAAAAATTTCAGAGATTACCACAAAATTAAGTCAGCTTAATAGTACTAAAGAAATTAAAGCAGATATTGATAAATATTACATAGATTTAAATGAAAAATTTGAATTATATAATTCTAAAATAAATACATATAGAGAATTCATTTATAATATAGTAGAAAAGGTATATGGAGATGAAAGAAATCCATATTTATCAATCAATGTTTCAGATGGAAGTTATAAATATAAGGCTATGCCAGTGAAAATTGAATTAAGTATAGATGGCGATTCAGGAGAAGGAATTTGTGCTGCAAAATATCTTTTATTTGACTATTTAATAATGAATTATAACAAATATTTAGATATATTAATTGAAGATTCTGCTTGTTTTGAAGGAATTGATAGAAGGCAAATAACTAATATTCTGAATGAAGGAATAGGACTAAGCATAGCAAATAATAAGCAATACATTGTATCACTTAATAAATATTTAGTTAGTAACTATAATGATATTAAAGATTATATAGTAATATCATTAAACGAAAATGATACATTATTAAATAGAAAATTTTAATATAATTATGAATATTTAGGAGGTCTGAATTATGAGTGAAAAAGAATTAGATTCGAGTGTTAATGATTATGAGGAAAAATATAAATCTAATAATTATATAAAGCAATTACAATGGGATATGGCTATTGGATTACAAGAAGTAGATAATTTGAAGCCTTCTAAATATTTAGAAAAATTATTAGAGGAAGAAATAGAAGGTAATTTAACAATAGAGGAAGTAGGAAAAGAATTAAAAGAATATTACATTGAAAAAGAAAATAAAAATGAAATAAATCATAATGAATTAGAATGTGATTTTGTATCTACTAGAATAGTTGAGTTATTAAATAAAGATAATTTTAATTTATCAGTTGATTATTTAAAATATGTTCATAAATTTTTATTTCAGGATGTTTATGAATTTGCAGGTGAATTTAGAAAAATAGATTTTTCTAAACATGAAAAAATACTTAATAATGATTCAGTAGCGTATGGAGATTGTACTACTTTAACGGCATCATTAGAATATGATATATCGAAAGAATTAGAAAAAAACTATAAAGAAATGAATATAGTTGAAGTTATTAATAATATAACTAAGTTTTCTTCTAGTATATGGCAAGTACATCCTTTTAGAGAAGGAAATACTAGAACAACTGCTTTATTTATTGAAAAGTATTTAGTTAGTTTGGGCTATAATGTAGATAATACTTTATTTAAAGATAAATCAGTTTATTTTAGAAATGCTTTAGTAAGAAGTAATTATTTCAATAATTATTTGAATATAAAAGAAGATAGTAGTTATTTAGTTAAATTTTATGAAAATTTATTATTAGGTAAAAATAATAACTTACATTCAAAAGATTTGATTATCCAAGAATTATTTTAGAAAAAAATTAATTTGCTCTATTGAAATTTTATTATCAAAAATACAAATATCTCTTTAGATGTTTATTTAGAAATATAGGTATAAAATGGCAAAATAAAATTGAAAAAGTTCTAAGTATAGTAAATTATTGATTAAACATTATAAAAATAAAAAAATATGCAAAAATTAGTTTATAGACAAATTAAAAAAATGTAATAAAAACTTATAAAAATGACAATTTGAAGTTTTTGTGTGATATAAAAAAATAATAATTGTAGGTGATGTAAATGTTAGTATATCAAGGAATAAAATCTAGTTTTATTGAAGAAGTAAATTTGGGCATTATAGCTGATAAAATAAGAGAAAAATACATTGAATTAATCCATAGAAAGCCACCAATTCAAGAATATAATTCATGGAAAAATTCAATGCAATATATGAGAGGCGTTTTAGATGATAGTGAAATACCAAATAATGTTGGAATTGCTATAGAATATAATATACCACCAACAGGAAGCAGAATTGATTTTATGATGTCCGGGTATAGCAAAAGAGATGAGCATGAGGTCATTATTATTGAATTAAAACAATGGGACGAGTGCGAAGAAGTTGGTAAAGTAGATGGTATTTATAAGGTTAATACTTATACAGGTAGAAAAAAAAGAGATGTTAATCATCCATCCTATCAAGCTATGACATATGCTAATTTAATTAGAGATTATAATTCAAGTGTAGAAAAGAAAAAAATTAATATAATTCCATGTGCTTTCCTCCATAATTATTATTTTTCAGACAATGATCCACTATTAAGAAGTAATTATCAAGAATACATTCAAGAAGCTCCAATTTTTTCAGCCAAAGATGTTTTAAAATTAAGAAAATTTATAAAAAAGTATATTCAAACAGGTGATAATAAGAAAGTATTATACGAAGTAGAAAATGGAAAAATTAGGCCATCAAAAATGTTACAAGATACCCTAGGTAGTATGCTAAAAGGAAATAAAGAATTTTATATGATTGACTCCCAAAAAATTGTGTATGAATATGCTTTAATGCGTGCTATTGATACTCTATCTAGTAATTCAAAAAATGTTTTTATTGTAAAAGGTGGACCAGGAACGGGAAAATCTGTTTTAGCAGTTAATTTATTAGTTGAATTAAATAAAAGAAACATGACCTGTTTTTATGTCACAAAAAATGCAACTCCAAGAAGTGTGTATTCTAATAAACTTAGGGGAGATTTCACTAAAAAATATATAGATCATTTATTTCAATCATCTGGTAAATTTGTTGAAGAAAAGAGTAATGCTATAAATTGTCTAATTGTTGATGAAGCACATAGATTAACAGAAAAATCGGATTTTTATGGTCATGGAGAAAATCAAATAAAGGAAATAATTAATTCTTCAAATTTTTCAATGTTTTTCTTAGATGAAAATCAGCGAGTAACATTAAAAGATATTGGAAAGGAAGAAACGATAAAAAAATTTGCTAAACAATTAAATGCAGGTGTATATACGTATGAATTGAATAGCCAATTTAGATGTAATGGATCTGACGGGTATATTGCCTGGTTAGATAATATATTAGAAATAAGAGAAACCGCCAATTTTGATATAGATGGTTTTGATTATGAATTTAAAGTTTTTGATGACCCTAATGAATTAAGAAATGCAATAGAAGATAAAAATAAAATTAATAATAAATCTAGAATAGTGGCAGGTTATTGTTGGGAGTGGCCTAAAATAAATAGAACAAATCCTAATTATAATGATATTATTATTCCTGAATATAATTTTGAAATGAGTTGGAATTTGGATGGTGGTGAAATTTTTGCTTTAGGTAAGAATACTGTAAAACAAGCAGGCTGTATACATACTACACAGGGATTAGAATTTGATTATGTTGGGGTAATAATAGGAAATGACTTAAGATATGAAAATGATCATATTATTACAGATCATACAAAAAGAGCAAAAACTGATTCTTCATTAAAGGGATTAAATTTATATCCAAAAGAAGAACAATATGAGATAGCTGATGAAATAATAAAAAATACATATAGAACTTTAATGACTAGAGGAATGAAAGGATGTTATATTTATTGCACTGATAAAAATCTTCAAAATTACTTTAAAGAAAGGTTAAATAAAGAATAGTGCAATGAAATAATCATATGAGAGGACTTATGTCTTCTTTTTTTCATTTTAAGGAGTTGATTACTACACCTTTTTATTCTATTAAGCTTAATATTTATATAATAATAGAATGAATTAATTGGAATAAAAATTATTATAATTTTAAATATGATGTTAGGAGCAAACAGGAAAGGATGATAATAAATATGTCAAAGTACCAATGTTTATAAATTTTAATAAAAATATATATTACCAATAAAATTTTATATGAAATATAATCATAGATTTCAGGAAAAATTTACATTAACAAAGAAAACTATTCTTGTGACATATAAAGAAATTTTTTCTAAACGATTAGATGATTTTTTTACTTAAAAGAAATTTAGTTCAATAATAATATAACAACAGAAAAAAACATAAATTTAAATAGGTGGTTTAATTATGAAGAAAGCCTATTTGAATAACACTTCATTTAAAGATCTTATTTTACAATATCTTATTGAAGAGATAATTAAAGAACAAAAGGAGAATCATGTAACTAATGATTTGCAATAATTTTATTATGATGTTATCATTCATTTGTCTTAATACCCAATTAAGTAAAAAGAAGGTAAAATGAATAATAACTTAATTGGTAAAGATTTCAATACTGGAATCTATATAAGATTATCTCAAGAAGATAAAGACAAAAAATATGAATCTGATAGTGAAAGTGTAATTAATCAAAAAGAATTATTAAGAAGTTATGTAAATAGTAATAATTTTAATCTTGTTGGAGAATATGTTGATGATGGATTTTCTGGAACTGACTTTGAAAGACCCGGATTTCAAAAATTACTTGACGACATAAAGAGCAAAAAGATAAATTGTGTAGTAGTAAAGGATCTATCAAGATTGGGTAGAGATCATGTTATGACAGGATATTATATGGAATCATTCTTTCCTGAAAATAATATTAGATTTATTTCAATACTTGAAGCTTATGATAGTTTTAAAAATCAGGCAAGTAATGATTCTTCAACATTTATAATGGCTTGTAATGATTATTATAGTAAACAAAATTCGATTAAGATTAGAAATGTTTTAAATGAAAAAAGAAGAAATGGTAAGTTTGTTGGAAGTTTACCATGCTTTGGTTATATGCGAGATCCGGAAGATAAAGGTCATTTAATTCCTGATCCTGTAACTGCTCCAATAATAAAAAAGATATTTGAATGGCGAAAAAATGGAGTAGGTCCATCTAGAATAGCAACTATGTTAAATGAAAAAGGATATCCAACTCCAAGTGGTTATAAAGGTACAAAATATTCAACTAGATTAATAAATAGGGATGTATGGAATATTTCTTCTATAAAGAAAATTTTATCAAATAGAATATATACTGGTGATATGATTCAGCATACACAAACAAAAGTTAATTACAAATCAAAAAAGAAAATAACATTAGATAAAAGTTTATGGATGATAGTAGAAAATACTCATGAACCATTAGTTAGCAAAGATACATTTGAGTATATTTCCAGTTTAATCAAACAAAATACTAAAGATGTACAGCCAAAAAGTAGAAGAGAGAGAAGACTTCTTGAAGGAAAATTATTTTGTAAGGAATGTGGCAATAAATTAAGTGTTCTATATAGAAAAAATCATGATTATTGGACAGTTAACTGTAATAGGTATGCTAGAGATCCAATCAGAGAACAATGTCAATCTCATTTCTTTCCATATAATTATTTAGAAGATCAAATAATGGAAAAATTTATTAATGATATTTCAAAACAATTAAATAATTTAGATTTAAAAGATCTTAATAAAATAGTACAAAAGGAAGTAGAAAAGCAAACAAAAACTTTGGATAACAACGTAAATAAATTATTAAGTGAAAAAGAAAAAATTACAAAAAGATTAACATCTTTATATGAAGATAAATATAATGAAATTATTACTATTGATACTTATAAAGAATTGGCTAAACCATATGAAGAAAAATTAAAAGAAATAAATTTAAGTATAGATAATAATCAAATAAGAAAATATGAAATAAAATGTAAATTAAATGAATTACCTGATTATACTAAAAAAATAAAAAAACTATTAGATTTAAACAAACCAAAAAAAGAATTAGTTCATTCATTAATAGATAGAATAGTTATTGATAAGGATAGAGTAATAACAATACAATACAAATATGGAGTAATACCTGATAATACTTTTACATATCAAAATTTAAATTTAGCTCGAAATCCTTATGGTAGAAAAGGTAAAAATCAATATAGTAAATAAGTAAGACCTCACAATTCATCTAGTGGGGTCTTTATTTCTATTTCATAAAATTGTATAATATTTTTAAAGTTTTAGGAGGTAATGATATGGATATTAATGATATAAAAACTCCAGAGGATATATTAGAATATATGAAAAGTAATATAAAATACGGATGGTTAGATATTAATGGAGAAGAACATATTGGGAATATGAAAAATTTTAGAAAATTATATAGAACTTCAAGTATTAAAGAAATATTAGAACATGATATTGGAACTTGTATAGAGCAAGTTTACTTAATGAGTTCATTACTTAATAATTTAAATATTCCTAATAAAATGTATTGTACTAGAATATATGAAAGAAACGATTTTAATGATTTAGATGCTGAGGAGCATCTGCATTGTTTCTTGTTATATTTTGTGAATGGAAAAGTTTACCAAATTGAACATCCAAATTGGGAAAAAATAGGAATTTATGAATTTGAAAATGAAGAAAAAGCAATAAATGAGATAAATGATTATTATGTAAAAATGTCAGGCGGCAAATCTAGGCCCGTAACTGAATTTTTTGAAGTAATACCAAATATTAGTTTTAAAGAGTTTAATAACTATATTAATGATTTAGATTCATCTAAAAAGGTTATTAAATAAATATAGTATAGTGCAGCTAAATAAAAAAAGTTAAACGCAGTAATCTTTAAGAGAGCTAACATTGTGGTGGCGAGGGTGCTGAGGTAGTCTATGCCCTTAGAAACTCAGATACATTAGCCAAAAATATATTAGAGGGAATAGGTAGTGAAGGGCAACTAATGCGAAAGTATTATCAACGAAGATTACCTGAAAATCCAATGAAGGACTACTATTACATTCAAAGACTAACAGGTGATGCAGAAACTTTATTAGTAGAATATGGCTTTATTGATAATCAAGCAGATGCTAGGAAACTTCAAAACAATATTGAAGACTATGTAGAAGGGGCCTTAAAAGCAATTGTTGAATATGCTGGATATGAATATAAGGAGCCATCCTCAGGTGATGACAATGGTGATTATTATACCGTCAAAAGAGGAGACAGCCTTTGGAGTATTGCCAATAAATATAATACAACAGTAGCCGAATTGGTTGAAACTAATAATTTAGGTTCAAACACTTTACAAATCGGTCAAGTACTAAGAATACCTAGAAAAAGCACAACTCCAAATGAAAATACTACTATTTATGTTGTGAAAAGGGGAGATAGTCTCTGGAAAATTGCTAATGATTATGGTGTAACAGTTGATGTCTTAAAAGAGTTAAATAATTTAACAACCAATGGCTTACAAATAGGCCAACAATTACTTGTCCCAGCCCAGACAAGCGACACTCCAGCTAATGAAATAGTCTATACTGTCAAAAAAGGAGATAGCTTATGGACTATTGCCCAACAATATAACACTACAATCTCTGCGTTGAAAACCAGAAACAATTTAACAAGTAACGTTTTAAGTATTGGGCAACAATTAATTATTCCATCTTCTACTCAAACACCATCAAATGACTCTAGCAATACTCAACCAGCAGAAAAGACATATGTGGTACAACGTGGAGATAGTTTATGGTTAATAGCTAATAAAAACAATACAACTGTAGATGAGTTAAAAAGATTAAATAATCTTACTTCTAATGTTCTTCAAATAGGCCAAATTCTAAGAATACAATAATTGTTCCTAATTTACCAGAGTTATTCACAAAAAAAGTGGATAACTTTTTTCTATTGCAATTTATTTAAAAAAAACTCTAAACTACCAAATTATCTGTTATAATATGATTATAAGAATAAGAGGAGGATGTTTATGAATAATCAAGAAATAAATCAAACTGAGAAATTAGAAAATACGAATATAATGCCAACTAATTTACAAGCTAACAGTATTACTCCACCTAACATTATTCAAACACCATCTAATAATGCTTTAGAGCCTATTATTCCAACGCAAAAAGCAGCAGAAATAGCGCCATCAAAACCAGAAATAGTTAATACCAAAAATGTTGTATCAACCATTACCACTCCTGCAGAAGAAGAAATCCTAAAAAATGTAACTAAGGGGAAAAAGGGAATTCATATATTCTTTCTATTTCTAGAATTAATAGGTATTGGGCTAGGTATTTATTTTATAATCAACTGCAATGAAAAGTATAATACTTACACAATAATCGGTGCTGACTTAAGGTCTAAAACTAAAGTTTACAAAGCCGGCAAGCCATATTATCATGCGCAATATGTATATAAGGTAAATGATAAAAAATATTATTATGATTATCCAAAAGATTTTTCAACGGATCCAGATCCAATAATTCAACTTAGATATAATCCCAAGAAACCAGCACAACTATTTTCAAATAATGAATGGATATTTTCTATAGGCTTAACTGCTGGTAGTACAGTGCTTTTATTTATTACTATAGGCATACTTATCTCAATCACAGGGAAACGTGAATCTAAAATTGTTACCGTCATAGTTGAAGACATGCTCACATGTGTAGGTGGAAGAAAAATATATATGAGAAATATAGATACCCCTATAGATAATCAAAATCCATCAAAGACCGAGTATTACTCCTATTACACAAATAAAATTGATGAATTTCCGATTGGTTCAAAAATTAAGTTTAATGCCTACAAATATAATGAAGTTTTAACAACTGAGGTTTATAAAAACAAATTTACAGCTATGACTATCAATGAATTTAAAACCAGTGATTTTATTCACTTAACAAAATGAGGAGGTACATATGCCACAAAAGAAAGTCCTAAAATTAAAACCTAAAACAAAAATTATCTGCAAAGTTTTAGCGATAATTATAATTGTTCTTGCTGTCTTTTTAGGATATTATCTATATTCAAGAAATGAATTAAAAAAAGCAGGCTACTCAGATGTTGCCATATCAAACATTTTAAAAAAATTTAAAAAGAGCTATGCCCTAGATAACCCAGACAACAAGACTTTAAATAAAGCTTTTGAAAGTTCTGCATACAAAGAAGAAAATCTAGAATATTACAAGCATATAAAATATCAAAATCAAAAAAATATAATTCAGAACATAAATAAATTAATCAAAAAAAAGTATAGTACAAGAGATATTTCTATTATTTTAGCACATGGTAATGACACAAGTGTTTCTGATTTTGCTAAGAGACCAAAAGTAAAATATCTAGAAGAATTTTATAGTTATGATTTTGCAAAACTTGAGAACTATGATAGATATGTAAAGTATATGGATGAGGTTGGTGATGATGAAGAGACAACAGTTATCAAAGTAAATCTTGATTTAGATAAATCACCTTACCAAGATGCAATTAAGGTTATTGATAAAACAAAATTAGTTTTAGCTAATAAGCATCATTATTTAGGGAAAGAATACATTCCAAATAATTTAACAAGCATACCACAAAAATATACAATAGATGGAGATGACAATACAAAAGGTACCAAGGAAGCCGTAGATGCAGCAATTAAAATGATTGAGGCCGCTAAAAAGGAAGGCTTAAATCTTTTAGTTAATTCCGGTTATAGAAGTTATACTGATCAGGAAGAAACATATAACACTTATTTATCTCTTTATGGTGAATCATATGTTGAAAGATTTGTGGTGAAAGCTGGATATTCAGAACACCAAACAGGATATGCATTTGACTTTGCTAGTGGAAACAGTAATATTTTCCAAAATTCACAAGAATATCAATGGATGATAAAAAACAGTTATAAATATGGCTTCTGTTATAGATTTTTAAGGAGTAAGGAAGAAATAACGGAAATAAGACATGAGGCTTGGCATTTCCGTTATGTTGGAACCAAGGCCGCAAAGATTATGGATAAAGAAGAATTAAGTTTAGAAGAGTACTATGCAAAGTATGTTGAAAAATAAAATAAATGATTAATCTATTACGTAAAAGTAATAGATTTTATTTAAAAATTCTTTTTTAGCAAATAAAAATATGCTATAATCACTATAGAATAGGAGGGAGTATTATGTATCCATTAGGAGAACAATTTTTAGTTGACTATCGAAGAGCAAAATCAGATCCTAAAGCTTGTATAGTTGGTAAAAAATATCGCTTTTCTGTCATAACAGAACGAGTAATTAGAATAGAATATAGTCCAAATGGAACATTTGTAGACCTTCCCAGTCAATTAGTTCAAAATAGAAATATTGGTCTTCCTGCTTTTACTCTACGCCAGGACCAAACATTTCTAGAAATAACAACAAAATATTTCAGTTTATCATATATAAAGGAGAAGCCATTTGAAGGTACAAATATAAATCCCACCAAGAACTTAAAAATAACTCTTTTAAGTAATGTTGATAAGGACAGACAAAGAGACTGGTATTATAAGCATCCTGAAGTAAGGAATATGAATGGAAATATTTCAGGTTTTGACATTCCCTTAAATGATAGGTTTAAAAGAGGCCTATATTCGCTAGAAGGATTTGCCTCTTTTGATGACAGTGACACATATCTTTTAGATAAAGATGGAACTCTACTAGAAAGGCCAGCTGGAAACATAGATATTTATGTTTTTATGTATGATAAAGATTTTAAAGAGGCTCTAACAGATTATTTTAAAGTAACTGGCTTTCCTGAACTGTTACCAAGATATGCTCTAGGTAATTGGTGGAGTAGAAATATTACATATGATGATAAGAGTATTATGGAATTAATCCATAATTTTGAAAAAAAGAGAATACCACTTTCTGTTATTCTTTTAGATAACGATTGGCATTACAGAAATGTTGGCGATTTGAAAGACTTAAGATCAGGCTTTACATTCAATACTAATCTATTTCCTAAACCTAGTGAAAGTATAAAAAAAATCCATGAAAAAAATATTAGAGTAGGTTTAGTAGTTGATCCTACTGATGGCTTTTACCAACATGATGCTTATTATCAAAAAGCAGCTGAGTATTTAGAAATTTCTAATAATAGCGTCATAAAGTTTGATCCCCTAAATCCTAAAATATTAGATGTGTATTTTAAGGTATATCTTCATACTTTAGAGTCATTAGGCGTTGACTTCTTTTGGAATGATTATAAAGGTGATAAAGATGTTAGTAAAATGTGGAGTATGGTTCATTACATGTATCATGACTCAGATAGAAACGCTAATAAAAGAGGTCTTGTTTTATCAAGAGGTTCTATTATTGCACCACAACGCTATCCAGTAATATATGGAGGTCCAACTGAAATAACTTGGGAAGCTTTAGCTAAAGAGACTTTCACATATATAAATGCTTCAAATATGGGAATATCTTGGTTAAGTTTAGATGTAGGGGGTAATCACGGAGGAATAGAGGAAAGTGAACTCTATATTAGACAGGTACAGTTAGGTTGTTTTTCACCAATTTTAAGATTTCATGCTGCTCGCGGGCCTTACTATAAAAAAGAACCATGGGTATGGGAAGCTAAAACAACTAATATTGTTGCTGACTATCTTAGACTTCGTCATCGCCTTATTCCATATTTGTATACAGAGGCCTACAATTATTCTAGAGTAGGAATTCCAATCATCCAACCATTTTATTACAACTATCCTTGGTGCTATGATGATGAACTTTACAAAAATCAATATTACTTTGGATCACAATTGTTAGTATGTCCAATTCTGAACAGAAAAGATGACTTGATGAGCCGTACAGTACACAGGTTTTATATGCCAGATGGAATATGGTATGATTTTTTCACAGGGAAAAAATTCCCAGGTGGAAAAAAATATGTTTCATTCTTTAGAGAAGAAGACTATCCAGTCTTTGCTCATGCAGGATCAATAATTCCGTTATCAAATAGAAGTGACAGAAATAACATTGGTTTAGCAACAGAAATGGAAATTCATATTTTCCCAGGGGTAAGTAATATGTATACGTTATATGAAGATGATGGTATGACTTCCCTATATAAAGAAGGTTATTATCTAAAAACATCTATTGATTATAATTATCTTCGCAGTAACTATACAGTTATAATTCGTTCAATAGAGGGAAAAAGTGGTATAGTTCCGGATAGAAGAGATTATAAGTTAGTATTTAGAAATACAAAACAAGCCGAAAGTGTCAAAGTAATGTTTAATGACCAAGTAATAAATGGTACATACACCGTAGATGGCAATGACTTTATAGTTTATTTGAAACAAATACCAACAATAGGTCAATTAACTATAAACTGTCGAGGAAAAGATATTGAAATAGACGCCGTCCGTGTTATAAATGATGATGTTAATAGTATCTTAATGGACCTACAAATAAGTACATATTTGAAAGAAGACATTGCTAATATTATATTTGGAGATAAAAGTATCCAGAAAAAACGTATCGCTATTAGAAAGTTAAAAAGTAAAGGCCTTGCCAAGGAACATATCAAATTATTCCTAAAACTACTTGAATATATTGCTGAAGTTTAGTATACTAACACTAATTGAATTTTTAAATATTGGTAATAGTATTAGTAAAGAAATATCTTTAAAAGAGAGTTTGTGTATGGTGAAAACAAATAAGATAACTTTATGAACTTGATTATCTAAAAATATATCGGGTAAGACCGTTAAATCTAGTAAGATGCACATATATTATAGTATGTGAATTAAGGTGGTACCGCGAATAATTCGTCCTTAGATTTATAAGGGCGTTTTTATATGTAAGGAGGAAAAATGTTACAAAATATAATCCTGTTTTTATTGACATTTATAACTATATTCTTAGTTTACGAAATAATGTTCATAAAAGAGTATAGATATAATAAAAAAATTAAAAAAGGTAAAATAAGTAAAGATGACAATCGCAAAGAACCAGTAGAAGTCCGGCTATTAAGGTCATATTACAAGGTTGACATAGATAAGTTAAATTATAGCAGTGTGCTGAATAATATTGCCTTTATATCTAGTTTAGATATGGCCATAATCATAACAGTAGCGTGTCTTGTAAAAATTGGTTTAATCCAAATTTTAATAGCGCTGATACTGGTTATTCCAATCATATATTCAAGCTATTACTTATTAGCTAAATATTATAAATATAAGATAAATAAAAAGAGTATCAAACATAAAAATAAAATCAAGAAAGGAACAAAATAAAATGAGTAATTATACAAGTATCGAAAAAAAATGGCAAAAATATTGGGAAGATGAAAAGGTATTCGTTGCGGATAATAAAAGTAGTAAACCTAAGTATTATTATTTAGTAGAGTTTCCTTACCCATCAGGCGCAGGACTTCATGTAGGACATGTTAGAAGCTATACTGCCCTAGATGCTTTAGCACGTAAGAAAAGAATGAATGGATATAATGTTTTATTCCCAATGGGATGGGATGCCTTTGGAGCACCAGCAGAACAGTACGCTATAAAAAATCATATTCATCCAAGTGTTGCTGTTAAAGAAAATATTAAAAACTTCAAGAGTCAAATTAAAGCAATTGGACTATCAATTGATTGGACAAGAGAGTTTGCTACAACTGATCCAGAATATTACAAATGGACTCAATGGCAATTTCTAAAGTTCTTTGAACATGGAATGGCTTATAAAGCAAAGAAAAACATTAACTGGTGTCCAAAATGTAAAATGGGACTATCTAATGAGGATTCATCAGGTGGTGTTTGTGAACGTTGTGGAACTGAAGTAGAACAAAGAGAAAAAGAACAATGGATGCTTAGAATGAGCGATTATGCTGAAGATTTAATCACAGGACTTGATGATACTAAATTTCAAGATAGAATAAAAACAGCTCAAATCAACTGGATAGGTAAGTCAACAGGAGCAGAAGTTAATTTCAAAGTAAAAGAAACCGACGAAGATTTAGTAGTATTCACAACAAGACCAGATACTCTATATGGAGTAACTTTCATGGTAGTTGCACCAGAACATCCAATAATAGATAAGAATAAAGATAAGATTTCTAATTTTGATGAGATTGAAGTATATCGTGAAAAGATTAAAAATAAAACAGAATTCGAAAGAACTCAAGTAAACAAAGATAAGACTGGTGTATGCATAAAAGGTCTTACTGGAATAAATCCAATTACTAACAAAGAAATTCCAATCTATATTTCAGATTATGTAATGATGAGTTATGGAACAGGAGCTATCATGGCAGTACCAGCACATGATGAAAGAGATTATGAATTTGCTAAAAAATTTGGAATTGATATAGTACCTGTAATTGAACAAATAACAGGAGAAGTAAAAGAAGATGAAAAACATAAAGAAAGTATTGTCGCAGTTTTATATGATGAAAAACAAGATAAATACTTAACAATAAACTGGGGTGATTTAGGAGGAAGACTATTCGTAGGTGGTACACGTCATGAAAATGAAAGTGCCATAGACTGCGCAATAAGAGAAATAAAAGAAGAAACAGGTTACACTGATTTTGAATTTGTTAGAGAAATATTCCCAATTAATCATCACTACTATGCCTATAATAAAAAACAAGCATATGAGATTAATTCAACAGGACTTCTATTCAAACTTACTAGTGATGCTACTCAAGAGGTAAACTTAGATGATGATGAAAAAGACAATTTCAAAGTAGAATGGGTAGATGAAAAGACAATAAGAAAAGAAGTAATGGATGAATTACATATTACAACGTTCGCTAATTTATTAAAGCCTACTGCTTATACTGGTGACGGTAAAATGATAAATTCTGGAGTATTAAATGGTCTAACTAATAAAAAAGATTCTATTAAGAAAATGATTGAATACCTAGAAGAAAATAATTTAGGACATGAAAAAGTAAATTACAAATTACAAGACTGGATTTTCTCACGTCAAAGATTCTGGGGAGAACCAATTCCACTAGTATATTGTGAATATTGTGGTTGGGTTCCAGTAAAAGAAGAAGATCTACCAGTTAGACTTCCAGATGTTACAAATTATGAACCAACAGATGACGGTGAAAGTCCACTTGCTGCAATCACCGACTGGGTAAATACAACTTGTCCACATTGTGGAAAACCTGCTAAAAGAGAAACAGATACAATGCCAAACTGGGCAGGATCATCTTGGTACTGGCTAAGATATATGGATGCTCATAATGATAAAGAATTCGCAAGTCAAGATGCCTTAAAATATTGGGGTAAACTAGATTTCTATAATGGTGGTATGGAACATGCTACAAGACATTTATTATATGCTCGATTCTGGAATCAATTCTTATACAATATAGGATTAGTACCAAATAAAGAACCATTTGAAACAAGAGTAAGTCATGGTATGATTCTAGGAGAAGGCGGCGTTAAGATGTCAAAATCACTAGGAAATGTTGTAAATCCTGATGATATGGTAGCTTCATACGGTGCAGATGCTTTAAGAACATATGAAATGTTTATTGGTGACTATGAAAAAGAAGTTGCTTGGAGTGAACAAGGACTTAACGGATGTAAAAGATTTATTGATAGAGTAGTTAGAGTTGGAGAAAAAGTAACTGCTACAAATGGTTATTCCGAAAAATTAGAAAGTCTAATTCATAAAACTATCAAGAAAGTTACTGAAGATATAGATACAATGAAATTTAATACAGCAGTATCAGCTCTAATGATTCTTTTAAATAACTTTGAAGAACAAGAACAAATAACAAAAGATGATTATAGAACATTCTTAATACTATTAAATCCAATTGCGCCACATATAACTGAAGAGTTAAATGAAAAATATGCTTTAGGTGAAGCAATTTGTAAGAGTAGTTGGCCAAAATATGATATTGCAAAGACAGTAGATCAAGAAAAAGAAATCGCTGTTCAAGTAAATGGAAAAGTTCGTGCTACAATTACAATAAATATTGATGAAGATGAAGAAAGTATTAAGGAAAAAGCTTTAAATGCTGAAAATGTAAAAAATCACACAGCAGGAAAAGAAATAGTTAAAGTAATAATTATCAAAGGAAAGATAGTTAATATTGTAGTTAAATAGAAATGTGTAATAAATCACATTTCTTTTTTTTCAACAATTTTTGTGGATAAAAAAGTTTATTATAGTGATAGGTGATGTTATGAAAGTTAAGTTATTCGATTTAGAAGATGAAAAAGATTTAGAAGAAGCCATAAATGATTTCTTGGAAGATATGAAAGGTGAATTATGGGATATTAAATATCAAGTATCTTCATCAATTTATGGTGAAGAACAAGTTTATTGTTTTTCAGCTATGGTTATATATTATTAATATTTACATTTACCAAAAAAAGTTTTTATGATATTATTGTAATACATACAAAATATGGGAAGTGATTACATTAATGAAAAAAAACAATAAAAAAACGAGACAATCAAAAGAAGAAAAGCACAAAAAAGTTCTTACTAAAAATAACTTTATTCAGGGTGCTTTTATTTCAACATTAGGAATTGTAGTTAGTAAAATTCTAGGTATTGTATATGTAATACCATTTCATGCAATAGTTAAAGAACAAGGTGGTGCTCTTTACGGCTATGCTTATACTATTTATTCTCTATTCCTAGCGCTATCATCTGCCGGGATACCATTAGCAATTAGTAAAATAATTAGTGAGTATCAAACATTGGGGTATTATAATGCTAAAGAAAGAGCCTTTAAAATAGGAAAGCAATTGTCAATTGTACTAGGATTAATTGCTTTCATAATATTATTCATTTTCGCACCAGAAGTAGCTCACCTAATTTTAGGCGATTTAAAAGGCGGTAACACCATTGAACAAGTAACCTATGTTATCAGAGTTATTTCAACGGCCATTTTAGTTGTTCCTATACTAAGCATTTATCGTGGTTATTTAGAAGGGCATAAATATTTAACTCCAAGTTCTATCTCAAATGTTATTGAACAAGTAGTTAGAGTAACACTAATCATATTGGGAAGTTATCTTTCTATGAAGGTTTTCCACTTATCACTTGAAACAACAGTTGGTATAGCTGTCTTTGGTGCAACAGCAGGAGCCTTAATTTCGTACTTTTATTTACTTGATATTACCCATAAAAGTAAAAAAGAATTACAAGAAAAACCTTTAAAGGTAAAAGAACCTAAGATAACAAATAAGGCAATAGTTAAGAAAATATTTATATATGCCTTGCCATTCATCATGATTGATATATTTAAGTCCATGTATGACTTCATAGATATGTCAACAGTAGTAAAAACAATCGGTGATATGTCAAATTATTCCACTAAAGATGCTGAAAGTATTATGAGTGTCATTTCGACATGGGGATCTAAATTTAATATGATTATTAGTTCCGTTTCAACAGGAATTATTGTAAGTCTTATCCCAACATTAACGGCAAGTTTTGTTGTTGGTAATCAGAAAGACATTAACAAAAAAGTAAACCAAACTTTCCAAATACTTCTCCTATTTACAATGCCAATGACTGTAGGTCTAAGTATGTTAGCGAAACCTGTCTGGATGATTTTTTATGGTCCAAGTAAATTCGGTGCGCCAGTTTTTTCATATTTTATCTACGTTTCATTATTTATGAGTTTATATACAACTGCAGTAACTATTATCCAAACATTAAAAGACTATAAAACAGTATTTATTAGTTTATTTGTAGGTGCAACCCTAAAATTACTTCTAAATGTTTCTTTGATGAATAGTTTCAATAAAATGGGCCTACCACCATTCTATGGTAATATAAGCGCTACTATTATAGGTTATTTAGTATCTCTAATTATATGTTTATATGTTTTACATAAAAGATATAAAATTAACTATGAAGTTACTGTAAAAGAAATTTTCAATATAACATGTGCTACAGTAATAATGGGTCTAGTATTATTCTTATTAAGATTTGTTATCCCAGAAGTATCAAGCAATAGACTAGTAAATCTACCAATTATAGTTGCCTATACTTTAGTAGGAGCTATAATATACTTTATAGTAATTTATAAGAGTAAAACACTTCATACAATATTTGGTGAAAATAATTTGAAAAAGATAACAAATAAGTTATTTAAGAAAAGATCAAATGTATCCAGTAAATAAACAATATAAAAGTTATATCAAGTAATATTTACGAAAATATAAAAAATAATTAATAAGACAAATAAAAAAATAGGAATTTTAAGTAACTCCTATTTTTTGTGTTTTATATTTTTTATCCCGTGATATAGTGAAAAACTTATTTTATATGTGTTATACCAAAATTTACTTATGATTAAATCAAATTCTCCAACTAACTCTACAACATGTCCACCAAAACTTTTCTTGAACAAGTACAATCCATATAATGGGTTATCTTCTCTAAAGTCTCCAGTAATACCATAAAAATTATATCTTTTATAACCATTCTGAACAGCATACTTAATGCCATCAAAATGAAGAGTATAAGCAGATTGAAATTGCATTAGAGAAGCAAGTGAACCTCCATATAAAGATAGTACTTCATCTCCATATACTAGAAATAATATTCCTCCTAGTAAAGTTTTATTTCCATATTCTTCCTTATATTTTTTAATTTTATCTAATTGTTTATTTAATCTTTCAATACTTTCCTCATCCTGTTTATTTCTTTGCTCATATTTCTTTTGATTCATCTTCAAAATATTATTAGATTTCTTATCTATTCTATCTTTTAATTCTTTTTTTATTAGATCTAATTCATCTTGCGTATTTTTTTCATATAAATCAAAATCAATTTCAGCAACACGTATCTTTAATATTCCGCTATCATGTAAACTGTCCCACATTTTTTCATAATATGAAAGTGGTCTATCAACAAATTCACGTCTATCAGATGTATGTTGCATAATATCTTTAAATTTAGGCAACTCACTACGTTCAATTTCTCTAGTGGTGATGCCACATTTTTCATTTTTTCTTAATATTTGACGAGTTTTAGATTCCATATCCTTTAATACTTCATCCATATTTCTATCTGTATTAATGACATGCATCCATCTAGGTTGTAATGTATCTTGCATAAGGTTAAATCCAAAATGTTTATATCCAAGTTTCTTAAGGTTATCAACAACAACACTGTTATCAAAGCCACCTTGAACTAGTTTACCATCATTATCATGTTCCTTATAGGCAACATAAGGATCTATCTTTACAAATATACCATTATTCTTTTTCACAAATAATTTTATTTCTTTAGTAAAAGTCTCTAACGTCTTATAGTCCTTATAATCAACTAAAAAACCTCTAGGAGAATAAAACATATATTTATTAAACAAAGGTATTTTCTTTGCTAATAATAAAGCGCACCCACAACTTTTTCCATCATCATCTAAAGATACATAAAAGTGCTTCCACCCATTAACAGACTTTAAATTAGCCCATTCCATTGTTTGGTGAAATGTAATTTGTTCACTTTTATCAGCTAAATTTTTAAATTCCTCTTTACTTACTTCTATTAACTTCATTTTCAATCACCTTCTTTGATTTCTTTCTTACTATCTTCCTATACAATGGAACCATTTTTGTAAAAACAAAATACATAAGTGGATTGGTAACATAATCGAACTCTCCTAAGAATTCTACATAATCGCCACCAAATTTTTTCTTGAATTCATGCAATCCCATACGGGGATTATCTTTTCTAAGGTCACCAATAGTACCAAATTGGTCATAAACTCTATAACCTTTATTTTTACAATACTCTAAGTGAGTTAAATAAGTGTAGTAATTAGCGTAAGTTTCTGTAAGTATATTTTCATTACCTGCATATAAAACCCATGCTTTATCAGCATACTCAATAATCATATGTGCATTAAGGATTAGCTCATCACCATACTTTTCTTGTACTTCACTGTACTTTTTGATATCACTTTTAACCTTATCTAACTGATTATTAAATTCTTTTAATTTGTTTTTAGCACTTTTACCCATATTTTCTTTAGGCAATTTATCTATTTCTACTTGCAAACTATCTTTTCTTTCATTTAATTCTTGTAATATTTTACTAGGAAATATTTTTCCTAAAAATAAGGTCATGTTATTATCTTCATTATACATTCTGTAAAGAGTTTTATAATAACTACTATCATATGAAACAAAGTCTTTTCTTTCCTCAGTAATCATCATCAATTGACAAAACTTATCAAGATCTTCATCTGTTCCTATTGAAACCTCACATCCTAGTTTAATAGCTTTGTTTATTCTTTGTTTTGTAGTCTTAGAAAAGTGATCTTTAATAGTATCCATATCTTGTTCTAAATCAATTCTAAAAGTAAAGCGTGGTTGCATTGTTTCAAAATTTTTCGTAAATCCTAAATGTTTATAACCACTATTAGTAATCATTTCAAAAATTTTAGTAGAGTCATATGGTAATTTAACTTCTTCCTCTAAATAATTTTGCTCTTTTCTTATAATATCTGGATCAATTTTTAAAAATATGCCTTTTTTTGCTTTAACAAATTTTACAATTTCTTTAGTAAATAGAGAAAAAGTTTTTTCATCATTGTAATCCAATACAAATCCCCTAGGAGAATAAAAATAGCTATATCCCAATGGTAACTTTTTTTGTAGGAGCAAGGAAGATGCAATTATTTCATTATCTTCATTCTTTAGTCCTAAATAATATGGAAATAAGCCTTTTTTTGCTTTTGCAAACTGTCCCCAAGCATATGATTGCAAAAAGTGAGATTTATACTTATTGTTTTTGACAAACTTTTCGTACTCTTCCTTTTCTAGATTTACTAGTTCATACATGTTAATCTTCTCCTTATCTATTTATTAGTATAACATAATTAGGTAATAAAATATAATAAATAACAAAAAAAGAGTCCAAAGACTCTAAATCATATATAAACTACCATTATTTGTTCCTATATCACTACTTAGTTTAGAAGAGTAATTAGTTTTTTCTTCCAATTTACAAACTTTTTTCTCTAACGAATTAACCTTGCCTTTAAGCTGAAGTATTTCCTGCTCCATTTCTTGTATTTTCATCATTGGGTCAAATCCCATTTGTGGCATATTGACTGGGAAATTAACACCATTATTATACATACCATAAGGATTATAATTCATGTTTTACAGTCACTCCTCTTCATATTGTATGCTAAAATGAAAAAATATGTTAAAATAAGATGAGTGTATATTTAGAAAGAGGTAAGAAATGCGTTTAAGAAATATAAAAAACAAAGAAGAAATCATTAAAAATTCTCCTTATATAGTAGAAAATAGTGAAGAATACAAGGGAAAATGGAGTGAATTATTTAATAATAATAATCCAATATATATTGAAATAGGAATGGGCATGGGAAAGTTTATTAGAGAAAATGCCATAAAACGTCCGGATATAAATTTTATAGGAATAGAAAAAGAAGATAAAGTTTTAGCGCGAAGTCTTCCGTTAATAGAAGAAAATATTGATAATTTAAAAATATTAAGACTTAATGCTTTAGAAATAGACAAAGTTTTTGCAAATGAAATAGATAATATATATTTGAATTTTTCTGATCCATGGCCTAAACTTCGACATAATAAGCGTCGCCTTACAAGTAAAATATTTCTTGAAAAGTATGAACATATTTTTAAATCAAACATTACTAAAACTATAGAGCTAAGAACAGATAATGAGGAACTTTTTATTTACTCTTTAGAAACTCTAAGTACAGCAGGGTATCATTTATCTAATATTACATTTGATTTAAATGCAACAACCCCTGAACGTATAACAACAGAATATGAAGATAAATTTAGTGAAAGAGGCAATAAAATTTATTATCTAAAAGCTAGCAAGTAATATAAAAATTTGGTATAATTACTAGATAGAGTAGGTGAAAATATGAAAAAAAGATACATACTTTTATTCGCCATATTTCTAGTCATGGTGAGTGGTTGCAGTATAAAAAAAGCAAATTATGATAGTATAGATGACATTATAAATAATGTTTTATTAGAAGAACCAACTTCCAGTAACACATCATTTAATGGCTATTCATATTATATTCCTAATACATTAAAAATAGAAAATAAGGAAGAATATAATACTGTACTTTCTGATGAGTATAATAATAAGTATTATATCTATGTAGACTCAGTAGGATACTATAATAAAGTAGTAAATACTTATAAAGAAGATAGTAATAGTTATTATTCAAAAAAAATTACTTCTAAAGGTTCAAAAAAAGATGGTTATTTAGAAATAAATGAGGTAAAAGGTAAATATTTTGTTGAAGCTGTCTATAATTATGGTAAAATAGAAGTATATACTAGTAAGAGTCATTTGAACAATACCCTTATAAATCTAAGTCAGGTATTATCATCACTTAAATATAATGATAAGGTACTAGCAACTATCATTGGTGATAATGTTTTAAATTATAAAGAAGAAACTTTTAACATATTTACTACTAAAAAGAGTACAACAAACTATCTAGATTATATTGAACAATATGATAAGAGTAATGATAAAAATAATAATTTAGAAGACAGCGATCAAATAGATATTAATAATGATGACGAGTAGAGAGGTGTTTTATGAAAATATTAGATAAACTTAAAAATGCTCTTTTTGAAGAAGAGTATGTTGAAATAGAAGAAAAGCCAAAAAAGGTTAAACCAGAAAAACAGAAGAAAGAGCAACCTAGGAAAGACAGTTTTCATAAGGAGGAGAAAAAATTTGTTGAGGAAAAACCTATAGCCAAAAGAATTGTTCCAACCGAGAAAAAAGAAAACTCTGTAGAAAAGGAAGAAAAAAATGAATTCATTAGAGATAATGAATTTACTAAACCAAAGGAAGAACCAAAATTTACCATTGTTACTGATGAAGACCTAACAGTTGATGATACTAAATATCAAAAACCACCAGTAGAAAAAGAAATTATATCTCATAAAACTCGTGAAACTATAAAAAGAGAAGAATTATACAATAATAAAGAACAAAAAGAACCAGAGGTAAAATTATATCAGGCAAAAAAAACAGAAAGCTATCTAGATAATTATACTCCACATGAATATGGAAAATATGAGAAAAAGAAAGAAAAAGAGGTGTTTAAACCATCTCCAATAATTTCCCCAATTTATGGTATAGTGTCTGATACTGATCAAGGCGTTAGAGAACAAAAACAAGAAATTAGGCTTACAAGCGCAATAAGTCATGAAAAAATGGATTTAGATGAAATCAGAAAAAAAGCTTTTGGAGATTTAACTGATGATTTAAAAGATAATATTAATTATGGACGTACTACTACAGTTATTAAAGAAGAAAAAGAAGAACCTTCTAATTTACTTTTAGATTTAACAGACGAAGCTAAAGCTCCAGAAATTAGTAATGTTACAATGGGTGATGCTGAAGAATATTTTGAAGATTTAGGCCTTGAATATAATAAAGACTATATTGATTCATCAAAAACAACAAGAGTGGAAAAAAACGCTAATCTAGATCAAGAAAGAAAGGCAATTCCAGTTACAGATGGCCAAAATAGTAGTACAATTTTAATAAAAGATGAAAAAAATGAAAATGAAGTAGAAACTAACAAAGACAAAGAAGAGAAGCAAGATGACTCTAATCTCTTTGATTTAATTGATTCAATGTACGAGGAATAAAAGGAGAAAAAATGGAAACAACAATTTTTGTATTACAAGTATTATTATATATAATTGGAATAATATTATTAGTAGTACTAACTATATTAGGAATAAGATCAATTCAAGTTTTAGATAAAGCTGATAAAACGATTGATAATATTAACAATAAAGTTAATTCCTTAACAACTCTGTTTAACACCATTGATAAAGTTAGTACAGGTGTCTCATATGTTACAAATACATTTGTAGACAAAGCAACCAGTGCAATTTCTAAAATATTTAGATCAAAAAAGAAAAAGGAAAGAGAGGAAGATATATATGAGTAAAAAAGGATTAGGAAAGTTTGTAGCAGGAGCTGCTGTAGGAGCAGGACTTGGAATTTTATTTGCGCCTAAAAAAGGTACAGAAATTAGAAAAGAGTTAAAAGAAAAAATTGATGATTTATTAGATAAAATCAAATCTCTTGACAAGGAAGATATTCAAAAGGAATTTGAACAAAAAATAAATGAAATAAAAAAGGAATTAGAAGATTTGGATAAAGAAAAAGTTCTAAAAATAGCTAAAAAGAAAGGCGAAGATATCAAAGAACAAGCCCAAAAGTTAGTAGATTTAGCTGTTGAAAAGGGAACTCCAGTATTAGAAAAAGCTGCTAATGAAGTAAGAGAAAAGGCAATTGATGTAACAAAATCAGTATTAGATAAACTAGAAAAAGAAGGAAAATAACTTCTTTTTTTATAAAATTGTTTGAAAAAATTTAAATTAATGTTACAATGTAGGTGAGAGAAGTAAATAGATTGGGACGATTGTTTATTTTTTCTCTCACTAATTAGTAAATAAATATTAATATTTTTTAATGATTAATGAAAAGTAGAAAATAACATTTTAATTTAGAGATTCTATGGTTGGTGAAAATAGAAAAAATTTATTTTTGAATTACACATTATGAAAAAAACAGTTTATCGCTTTAAGATACTAAGTGCATAGTTTACTATGAATTAAGGTGGTACCGCGAGCTGTTCGTCCTTATTTGGGATGAACGGCTTTTTGTATATAAGGAGGAAAAAATGACATTATTTGAAGAATTACAATGGAGAGGATTAGTTAAAGATATTTCTGATCCTAAAATTATTGATATTATTAATGAAGGAAAAGCTACATTTTATTGGGGAACAGATCCTAGTGCTGATAGTCTTCATATTGGACACTTATCAAGTCTTTTAGTAGCTAAGAGGCTTGAACAACATGGCCATCATCCTATTCTTCTAGTTGGTGGGGCAACAGGACAAATTGGAGATCCACGTCCGACAACAGAAAGACCTATGATTACTAAAGAAGCAGTTTCAAAAAACTTTGAAAGTTTAAAAAAGCAAGTAACAGATTTATTTGGGTATGAAGTAGTTAATAACTATGATTGGTCCAAAGAAATAAACTTTATAGATTTTCTAAGAGATTATGGAAAGTTTTTCAATATAAACTATATGCTTGATAAAGATATTATTAGAAGAAGATTAGACACTGGTATTACTTATACAGAATTTTCATATATGATAATGCAAGCTCTTGACTTTCTACATTTATTTGAAACAAAAAACTGTGTTCTTCAAATGGAAGGATCAGACCAATGGGGAAATATTACTGCTGGTATAGATTTAATAAGAAAGAAAACAGGAAAAGAGGCCTATGGTTTTACAGTTCCTCTAATAACTGATAGTACCGGTAAAAAACTAGGTAAGAGTGAAGGAAATGCTATTTGGTTAGATAAAAATAAAACATCAAGTTATGAACTATATCAGTTTTTCTTAAATGTTGAAGATTGTATGGTTATTGATTATTTAAAGAAATATACTTTCCTATCAAAAGAAGAAATTGATAAATTAGCTGAAAGTACCGAAAAAGAGCCAGAAAAAAGATTAGCGCATAAAACATTAGCTAAGGAAATCGTTACATTCTTACATGGTGAAGAAGCATATGAAGAAGCCCTAAATATAACCAACAGTCTATTTAGTGGAAACATTAAAAATCTATCATCTAAAGAAATAATGCAAGCTTTTAAAGGATTGGAAGCATATGAAATAAATGAAGCAAAAAATATTGTTGATCTATTAGTTGAATCAAGCATTTGCAGCAGTAAAAGAGAAGCTAGAGAGTTTGTTCAGAATGGTTCAATATATATTAATGGTGAAAAAACTAATGATTTAGAGACAATAATAGATAAAAATGTAGCCATAGATAATAAATATATTATCATTCGTCGTGGTAAGAAAAAATATTTTATGGTTGCCTTTAACGATTAATTATAAGGAGTACTAAGATGACAACGATATATCTAGTCAGACATGGAGAAACAGATGAAAACAGTAAAAATATTATTCAGGGACGTAAAAATACGCATTTAAATACTAAAGGAGTACAAAAAACAAAGGAATTACGCCAAACAATAATATCTTTAGGTGTTGATATATGTTACACTTCACCACTTTTAAGAACATTAGAAACGGCCTTCGGTTTAGTAGCCGACAAAGCTTTGATAATAAAAGATGATCGCCTTTTAGAACGAAATATGGGTATATTTGATGATAAAAATATTAAGGAATATAATCCTGAAAAATATTGGGACTATAATCTAAACTCATCCGATGACGGGGTAGAATGTTTAACTGATTTATTTGAAAGATGTCAAAACTTTTTAGATGATGTTATTCCTAAGAACAGGGACAAAAAAATATTAATAGTATCACATGCCTCAGTAATAAGGTGTATGCATCATATTCTAAGAAATACCGATTTAAATAATGAAAAACTACATATTCCAATACCAAATAGTTATTTTGAAGTTGTAAAAATACCAAAATCGATAGCAACATAAATTAACATAATTTAAAATTACATCATTTTTGGAGGTATAAATGAATATAGAAAAAAATTTACAAATGCTAGTAAAGAAACAAGAGGCGTATGATAACAATCGTAGCGTAAGCTTTTATCAGAATACATATCACAAATTTGCAGAATTTTATATAGATAAGCTTCTAATTTCTCCTTCTAAAAATACTAATGCAGAAAAACTTCTGAATCACATAGATGTTATTCTAAAATATACTGGCGCATATAGTCAGGATTGGATCACATATCAATCTATGTACAATCAAAAAGATTTTCTTGATAAACTTAGTCAAAATTTAGGCCACTTTCAATTTCCCAATTATATATATGAAATTTTTAATAATCTATGTCATACAATTTCTAATGATGAAAATTCCCAAATAAAAACTCAAGATGTATTTAACCCAAAAATGTTAAATGCACTGCTTGATTTAAAAGCCAATTCCACTACTTATAGTAAAATATATACCTTTATGAATAAAAGCCAAAAAAAAGATTTTTTATCTTTAATGGCTAATAAAAATACACCAATTGATCTTTCATCATTTTCATTAGATGATGAAGAAATAAATTTAATAAAACAAAATATTTTAAAATTTGCAGAACTAACTCCTAATTTATTTTCGTTAAGGGAAAAGATATTCAAAAAAGATGAATATTCGTCAGAAATTGAAATATTAAATAAATATATTGATAAAAATCCATCTCGTTTTATTGATGGAATACTTAACAAAACCTTTTTTGGACATACAAGCAGTAAGTATAAAAATTTGCAAGAATTAGTATTATTAATAATTCAAGATATCTGTAAAAATGAGAAAAAAGAAATATCAGCTACTCAATACATAAAAGCAGGAAGTTATTCAGCAGCCTTTAGTATAGGAGACAAGGTTATAAAAATAGGAAAAAAACGTAATACAGAAAAATTTCCAAATAATCCATACATAGTAGCGCCTTTGTTAAGAAAGAAAATTGATATAGATAATCAAGTATTTTACATTGAAGTAGTTGAAAAAGTTGATACCTCGAACAAAGATATAACAGAAGAAGATATGTATAACCTTTATAAGAATGTAAGAGATTTAGGATTAATGTGGAACGATGTTGCCATAAGAAATGTAGGTAGATTATTAAAAGATAACATTATTCATTGGCAAGGTAATTTATCCCCAAGTGATAAAGCATTAGAATTGGATAATAAAAGAGGAACAATAATTCTTAACAAAGGTGACTTGGTCATTTTAGATGCCGATTTTATATATGATGAAAATGAGGAAAATAAAAGTTATGCTTCAAATAGTCTACCTCTTCAAAGAAAATTTGAAAAAAGATATCAAGAGGAAATTAAGACTAAAGAATTAGTTGAAGTATTAGATACTGAAGATCAAAATAGTGCAAAAGAAGATAAAAATTTCTTGAAATAGTAAATTATCTATTTTAAGATTATGAAAATACAATTATATATGATCATAATTACTTAAGACTCAATATGTATTAATGATAAAACCCCAATCGAATTTTATATTCAATTGGGGTTTTAATAACTTATTTTACCTTCAGTTTTCTATTGACAGGAAAAAGCAACACTTTATCATAAAAAAATGAGGTTAATAAAATTAACTTCATTTTTAAATTATTTGTTATAGAATTCAACGATTAGTGATTCATCAATATCCATATTTAACTCATTACGTTCTGGATATCTTACATATGTACCACTTAATTTACCAGCATCAAATGTAACGAATTCAACACGCTTAGTAACTTTTTCTAAAGCTTCTTTTACAGCCTTATGATCGTTAGAAGCATCTTTAATAGCGATTACATCTCCTGGTTTACATCTGTATGATGGAATATCTACTTTCTTACCATTAACAGTAACATGACCATGGTTAACTAATTGTCTAGCACCACGACGTGTAGTAGCAAAACCAAGACGATAGCAAAGGTTATCAAGACGTGATTCCAATAACTTTAAGAAGTTATCACCATGGATACCACTCATCTTTCCAGCTTCATTAAATGTCTTACGGAATTGTTTTTCATTAAGACCATACATAAAACGAACCTTTTGTTTTTCTTTTAATTGTGTACCATAATCTGATAATTTTGCTTTACGATTTTTACCATGTTGACCAGGTGCATAAGGACGACGAGCTAATTCTTTACCAGTTTCACTAATAGAAAAACCAACACGACGAGCTTGCTTGTAACTTGGACCAGTATATCTTGCCATATTTTATTTCCTCCTAAATTTTTTTACACATTACATTAAACAGATTAGCCGTATCTTAGGGAGTCTTTCTTAATTTTTTCGCCCAACAGCAAAGGTTACTAAAAAAATCTACGAAAAACACATTAAAATACTCTAATCAAGCTGTTAAGCCGTCTAAAGAAATATGCACTATAGATTATAATGTTTAAAACAAGTAATGTCAAGGATTTATCACAAATTATAGATATTTTAAAGAAAATAAAGAAAATTAAAATTATCTTAAAATACAAATTTTGTAGAAAAATATCGTATAGTTGTGGTAGAATATAAATATAATAGAGGTGATATAGTGAAAAATAATGTAATATTGTATATCTTAATATTTTTAGCGATATTTATCACATTCTTTATAGTAACACTAATAATCTTAAAAAAATCCAGATTGAAAAAATATAAAAATATATTAGATGAATTAGATTTAGAAAAGAACCTAATTTCATCTATTCCTATTTCTCTAGAACTATCCAAGGTAGAACCTATAATAAAAAATGAAGATTTAGAGAGTAAATATAAAAAATGGGAAGATAAAAGTGATGTTATAAAAAATGAAAGAATTCCTAAAATAGATGACATGTTAATTGATATTGATACATTCATTGAAAAAAGAGACTTTGAAAATTGTAACTATCGTATTGCCAAAACAGAACTTGAAATATACAAGGTAAGAGAGGCAAGTGAATCTCTCTTAGAAGAAATAAAAGAAATTACTCTAAGTGATGAAAAGTATCGTAGTATTGTTACCAAGCTAAAGACTAAATATCGTAAATTAAATAGCGAATATCAAGAACATAGTAATTTATATGATGAGATGCAAGATGCTATAACGCTTCAACTAGAAAATATAGAGAAAAACTTTTTAGGTTTTGAAAGTGCTATGGAAAATAATGAATACACAGAAGTTGTTCATATAGTTAAAGCTCTAGATGCTATGATTGAACATATGGGAATAGTTATTAAAGAAGTACCAGATTTAATTTTAATGGCTAAAGAAATCATTCCTAAAAGAATAAAAGAAGTTGATGACGTTGTTAAAGAGATGGAAGAAAAAGGCTATCCATTAGAATATTTAAATATTGATTATAATGTTGAAGAGTCAAGAAAAAATATCAATACTATTTTAGACAAAATAAGAGTTCTTAACCTAGAAGATTGTATGTTTGAATTAAGAACTATTTTAGATTATTTTGACTCTCTATTTATAGATTTTGAAAAAGAAAGACTAAGTCGAAAAGTATATGAGGAATCAGAACACGACTTTGCAATAAAACTAAAGAAAACAGAAAAAGTAGTGAATGATGTCTTTGAAGAATTAGAAACTATAAAAAATAATTATGATTTAAGAGATGAAGATATAGATTCTATAGAGGAAGATAAAAAAATATTAGTAGTAATTCAGGATGACTACAAAAAATTATTAGCTAAATTAGAAAGTAAATCTACGCCATACTCTTCATTACATAAGGAAATAGAAGAATTAACAGTGCGTCTTAAAAATATGTCAGATAACTTAGATGTTACACTAAATTCATTAGGTAATATGTATGATGATGAACAAAGAGCCCGTGAACAACTAATTGAAATAGAAGAGTTTTTACAAAACAGTAAGAGAAAAATTCGTAGTTATAAACTACCTGTAATTACAGATAACTATTTTGTAGAATTAAGTGAAGCAAACGACGCAATTAAAGAAGTAATAAAAGAATTAGAAAAAAAACCAATCGTTATAAAAACATTAAATACTCGAGTTGATACAGCAAGAGACTTAGTATTAAAACTATATAATACAACAAACGAAATGATTAAAACAGCAGAATTAGCTGAAAACTGTATGGTTTATGGTAATCGTTTTAGAAGCAGTTATACCGATATTGATCGAGGTTTAGATGAAGCTAGAAAGAGTTTCTTTAAGGGTGATTATAAAAAATCTCTAGATGTTTCCATAAAAGCTATTTCCCTTGTAGATAAAAATTTCTATCAAGAATTAGTGTCTATTTATGATAAATAGTTAAATGTACATTTCGTACATTTTTCTTGTTTTATAATCAAAAAAATAATATAATAAGAGAACTTGGAGGTAAATATGAATCGTTTAATACTAATAAAATATGGAGAATTAACTACTAAGAAGGGAAACAGAAATTTCTTTATAAAAACACTAACAAAAAATATAGAACACAAACTAAGTAATTTTGATGTAAAAATAAAAAAAGATTTATCACGTATGTGTATATATTTTAATGATTGTGATCTAAAGAAAATAATTGATACTATAAAAGATATATTTGGGATTCATGCGTATCATGTTGCTTATATTACAAATACTAATATAGATGATATAGCAAGCACTGTATTAGAATTATTAAAAGAAAAGGAGTTTAAAACTTTTAAAATTGAAACTAAAAGAGGCGATAAATCTTTTCCACTAAGTAGTCCAGAAGTATCAAAAAAATTAGGAGGACATATTTTAAAAAATATTCCTAATATAAATGTTGATGTTCATAATCCAGAAGTATTAGTAAAGGTAGAAATAACTGCTAAAGAAACATACATTTATCTTGATTCTTATAAAGGTAGCGGAGGATATCCTGTAGGAACGCAACCACGAGCATTACTAATGTTAAGTGGTGGAATTGATTCACCAGTCGCAGGGTATTTAGCCATGAAAAGAGGAATTAAATTAGACTGTGTATATTTTGAAGCAATTCCTCATACAAGTATGCAGGCAAGAGAAAAAGTAATTGAATTAACAAAAAAATTAGTAAAATATACGGATTCTATTAATTTACACATCGTAAATTTTACACCTATACAAGAAGAAATTTATAAAACTTCCGATCCAAATTATGTAATAACTATCATGAGAAGAATGATGTATAGAATTATGGAACGTCTTGCCAAAAGAAACAAAGCCTACGCAATTATTAATGGTGAAAGTATTGGGCAAGTAGCCAGTCAAACTCTTGTAAGTATGAAAGCTATTAATTCTGTCACAAATTTCCCTGTTATAAGACCAGTAGCGTGTCTTGATAAATTAGAAATTATAGATATAGCAAAAAAAATAGATACATATGAAACAAGTATTCTTCCATATGAAGACTGTTGTACTGTTTTTGTTCCAAAGCATCCTGTTATAAATCCTAATATGTACACATGTGAAGAATTAGAAAAAAAATTTAATTTTGAAGAAATGATTAGCGATGCAGTTAAGAATACTATGACTATTAAAATCAAAGATATTGATGACGTTAACGATTTGTTATAATTTTCCAAAAAAAAATTAGTATGAAAATTTCATTCCGACACAATCTAATAGTGTAGGAGGTGAAATAATGACAAACAAAAGTAACTCTTCAATGAAAATGCAAGTTCCTGGTGCTAAACAAGCTATTGATAAAATGAAATACGAAATAGCTAATGAGTTTGGTGTTAACTTAGGACCTGATTCTACTAGCCGTGCAAATGGTTCAGTAGGTGGTGAAATTACACGTAGACTTGTACAAAACGGTTTAAATCAAGTTAGTGGAAGTTATTCAAATAAATAAGTAAAATAACTTATTCGATAGGCGACGAGCCTATCTTTTTTTGTTAAAAATTTATTCTATTTCAAGCAACAATATTCTTTACTTTACTCTTAATAAATATTATAATAATTATTAGAATAGAAAAAGGGTGGATATAATGGAAGATATTGTTATTAGTAGTTATAAAGAACAATTAAAAGAATCGGCTTTAAAAGCAGAAGCTGTAAAATCTGCCGGATTTGATATAGTTATTGACGAATTAGAAAAAAGAAATATTAAAACAACCAAACTAAAAGAGTTTTTCGAAAGACTTATGAATAGCAATACCAAAGAAGAACTAAACAGATTAACTCCCCATGAATTATCAGAAATAACAACCGATATCAATAATCAAATTACCAGAGCCTTAATAGTAAAAGCAGAAATTGCCGATGCTTTAGTTCGAAAATCAAAAATTGTTGCTCTTTCTAAAAGTCCTAATGGAAAGATCAAAGACAACGATAATTATATAAGAGTTGGAACGGCTCTTGCTGAAGAAATTACTAAATTTGGAATAGCTGATGGTATTACCACTTGTATCACCACATATTTTAAGCAAAAAAGTTATCAAGCTGAATATCGCGAAAAAATAATAGAAAAACAAAAAGAACTAGGAATTTATGATGCAGAACAAAAAGAAGAAAACAGAAGAAAAATCAATGCAAGAATGGAGACTGAGATTTTAACAACTAAGGAAAGTCCTAAGGATAAACTTTTAAAAGAAATACTAAAAAAAGAAAATATAAGTGACGAAGATACCGATTTTGATACTGCTAAAGAAAAATATCGTCAATCAGTAAACGAAAGAATGCAAAGATTATTTGGATCTAAGTAGGTGATAACATGAAAAATAAAGAATATGAAATACTATTGTCCAAGTTTTATGATTTAGATATCGAAAAAAAGAAAAAAGAAATTTATGAGGAATTAGAAAGAATAAAATCAATATTAAATATTGTATTGCAGTTTCAGGATGACCCTAATAGTAATGATTTTATTCCATATGATCCTAATAATACTGACAATGAAGCATCAAACTTGGTAAAAGTTTATAATAATATATTAATGATAGAAGAAAGTTTAATAACTTATCTAAGGGATAAAGGTTATTAAACTCTTTTTTCTATGAAAATTTATAAAAATATAGTATAATATAAAATGTGAAAAAGAAATGAGGTTAATTTATGAAAATAATGTCAATAAATGCGGGAAGTAGTTCCTTAAAATTTAGTTTATTTAACATGGATACAGAAGAAGTAATAGTAAGTGGATTATTTGAAAGAATTGGTATTGAAAATGGACACTATGTTATTAAATTTAATGGTGAAAAAATAGAACAAAATATAGATTTAGAAAATCATGAAGCAGCAGTTAGAATTTTAATGGATAAATTAGTAGATCTAGATATTATCTCATCCCTTGAAGACATAGATGGAATTGGACATCGTATTACAGCTGGGGGAGAAAAATATGTTGAGTCTGTTGTGATTGATGATAAAGTAATTGAAGATTTATTTGAATTAAAAGACTTTGCTCCTCTACATAATCCAGCTCAAGCAACAGCAATTAAAGCCTTTAGAGAAGTCTTACCCAATACTTTAATGACAGCTGTATTTGATACAACTTTCCATCAAAGTATGGATAAAGAACAATATTTATATGCAGCACCATTAAGATGGTATAAAGAATATAAAGTACGTAAATATGGAGCACATGGAACATCTCATCGTTTTGTAAGTGAAGAAATAAGTAAAAAACTTGGTAGACAAGACTTAAGAACGATAGTTTGCCACGTTGGAAATGGTGGTTCAATAACTGCTGTTAAAGATGGTAAGTGCGTTGATACTTCTATGGGATTTACTCCTCTATCAGGTATTATAATGGGAACAAGATCTGGCGATATTGATCCATCTATCTTACCTTACGTAATGGAACGTGATGGTTTAAATGTCGGTGAGGCCATAGATGTTTTAAATAAACAATCAGGACTACTTGGAATGAGTGAGAAAAGTAGTGATATGAGAGATGTTATTGCTGGTATGAATGAAGGCGATGAAAAATGTCTTTTAGCCTTTAATAAGTATTGTAGAGCAATCACTAATTATATTGCCCAATATTATGTTCTATTAGGTGGCGCTGATGTCATTTGCTTTACAGCTGGTGTAGGTGAAAACAGTATCCCAACAAGAGCTAAAGTCTGTGAAAATCTTGCTTGTCTAGGCATTAAGATTGATCCAGAAGCAAACAATGTATTTGGAGAATTTAAAAAGATTAGTACTCCAGATTCAGCAGTTGAAGTATATGTTGTACCAACAAATGAAGAATTAATGATAGCAAGAGATACCTTATTTCTTAGCAAGAATAATTAGAACGGTGTGATTAAAAATATGTACAAACAAATATATAAGTACATCAAAAAATACGATAATATAGTCATTGCTCGTCATATAGGTGTAGACCCTGATGCTATGGCTAGCCAAGTTGCTTTAAGAGATTCTATAAAATTAACATTCCCTGAAAAAAAAGTTTTGGCAGTTGGAAATGGTAGTTCAAAGTTCTCATATATTGGAAAACTAGATAAATTAGAAGAACTAGAACATGCTCTTTTAATAGTTGTAGATTTACCAGACAAAAAAAGAGCTGATTCGGTTGATTTTTCAAAGTACGATTTTGTCATTAAAATTGATCATCATCCATTTATAGAAGACTTTGGTGGTTTAGAATGCATTAACGACAAAGCCTCATCAGCTGCTGAAATCATAATGGATTTACTTGAAAATACTAAATTAGAATGTAACAAACAAATAGCTGAGACTCTATATTATGGTCTAATAAGTGATTCTAATCGTTTCCTATTCAATACCTGCGGGCCTAAAACTTTTGAATTAACTTCTATATATTTGGAAAAATACAAATTTGATATTAAAGAATTATATCAAAATATGTATTTAAGGCCTCTAAATGAAGTAAGATTAGAGGGGTATATAGCCGAAAATATGATAGTTACAGATAACGGAGTAGGATATATAGATATCACTAATGAAATTATTAACAAATATAAAGTTGATAGTGCCGCTGCTGGAAATATGATTAATAACTTCAATTTTATTCAAGAAGTATTAGTATGGGCCACTATTACAGAAGATGTTAAAAGTGGTTTAATTAGAATTTCTATACGTTCACGTGGACCAGTCATTAATAAAGTTGCCGAAAAGCATAATGGTGGTGGACATAAAATGGCTAGTGGTGCTAGAGTAGAAACCTTTGAAGAGGCTCATCAGATTATGCATGAGTTAGACAAAGTAGCTAAACAATATATAGAAGAAAATCATTTGGAGGAAAGTTATGACAATTAAAAGTGCAGACCTTGAAGTCTTGGCGACAAGAAGAAGTCAATATCCAGAAGGCGCTAATGCTGAGTTTTTATTAGTTGGTCGTAGTAATGTAGGTAAAAGTAGTTTCATTAATACCTTATTAAATCGTAAAAATTTAGCACATACTTCATCTAGACCAGGGAAAACACAAACCCTAAATTTCTATTGTGTAAATAATGAGTTTTACTTAATTGATGTTCCTGGGTATGGTTATGCTAATGTTGATAAGAAAACCCAACAAAAATTTGGAATGATGATAGAAGAGTATCTTGAAAAAAGAACGCAACTTCGTAGAGTATTTATGTTAGTTGATTTTCGTATAAAGCCAACAGAAGACGATCTTTTAATGTATAACTTTCTTAAATACTATAATCTACCAGTAACTATTATCGCTACTAAAGCAGATAAAATAGGCGGAAGTAAAAAAGAAAAATGCCTTCGTCAAATAATGGATACAATCGACTTAGTTGTAGGCGATGACATTATCGTATTCTCAAGTGTTACAAAATTAGGAAGAGAAGAAGTCCTAAAAAAAATACAAGACTTATTGGAAGAAACCATTTAAGTCTTTTTTCATATCATACAGTAGGTGATAATATGAGGATTGAAATTATAGATGATGGGATAAAAATATTTATTCAAAACGGATTTATAAAAAACATAGATTGGGATGATAAAGAACAAGTAGTAGAAAGTATCAAGAATTTATTTAATAAAATAAGAAAAAAATACCATCTTTATATAAAAGGCTTATATAAAGTTAAAGTATATCCCAATAAAATAGGAACTTATATAGAAGCCATACAATTAGAAGAAGAAAGTTACACTAATGCTGACTTAGATTTAAGAATAATTCTTGTCCTTCAAAAGGAACTATATTTAAAAATAGATGATTCCTCATTTGTAATAAATACTGATCTTCCTTACTTCTATAAAAATAATAGTTATTATATTGATGTTGACAATATAGATGATATAACTCCTTATATTGAGTTTGGAACAATTGTCTCAGAAGAAATATAAAAAAATGTCCTAAGACATTTTATAACACAATAGCAATCATATTATTTGATCCTTTGTTAACTATCTTTGATAATGTTTGTTGTAATTTAAATCTTATGTTATCTGGCATGAGATTTATTTTTGATTGGATTCCTTCTTGAACAATGTTATCTAGACTTCTACCAAATATTTCACTTTGCCATATACTAGTAGGATCTTTCTTATAGTCACGCATCAAATAATCAATAAGTTCTTTACTTTGAACTTCACTACCTATAATAGGTTCAAAAGTACTTTCAACATCAACCTTGATCATATGGATTGATGGTGCGACAGCTTTAAGTTTTACGCCATATCTAGGACCTTGTTTGATAATTTCAGGATTTTCTAATTTCATATCATTTAATGAAGGAACTGCGACACCATAACCAGTTTGTTTAACCATTTTTAAGGCGTATTTAATATTATCATATTCTCTTTTTGCTGTTGAAAAATCCTGGAATAATTTAAGTAAATCTGCTTTATTTTGTACATCTATATTTATAATATCAGCTAAAGTTTTATTATAAAGTTCACTAGGGGCAGTTAAATTAATAGTAATAATTCCAGTTCTAGGATCAACCTCAGAAACATATGCCTTTTCTATTTCTTCACAATCTACAAAATGTGTAGTAATATTTTCTATATCTCTTAATTTATCAACTTCTACAATACTTTCCTTTATCATTTCTATATATTTCTTTTTTAATGGATTATCATAATCTAAAATAGCAATCCACTCCGGCATGTTAACTTTAATTTCTAATACTGGAAACTCATATAAAGCCTCTCTTAAGATTTTATACATGTCAATTTCATTCATATTATCAACATTCATAGGAATAACAGGCACACCATGTTCTTCTTTAATTGATTCAGCAAGTCTTAAAGTCTCTGGTAGAGTAGGATGAGTAGTATTTAACACTATAATAAATGGTTTGTTTATACTCTTAAGCTCTTTTATAACTCTTTCTTCCGCATCAATATAATCTGATCTATTAAATTCACCAATTGATCCATCTGTAGTAACAACTATTCCAATTGTTGAGTGATCCTTTATTACCTTTTCGGTTCCAACTTCTGCCGCCTCAACGAAAGGAATTTCCTCATCATACCAGTATGACCTGTTTTTGTGATACCCATAAGTCTTTTTAAAAATTGCTCAAAAGCAACCTGTATTTTTCTTATACTAATACTTCACTTTTTTTAATTCTATAATGAATTTCTAGTTTTTTATCTTTAGTTACATATATTTTATCAATTAATCTATTCATAATCTCTCTTGTTGGATTTTTCATATCAAGAAAACTTTTAATTATATCTAAATATTCAACATAACAAGAGGAATCTTCATTTATACTAGAAATTTCTTCTTTTAATTTTTCTAATTTTTCGTTTGCAGTTTTAATATCTTCTTCAGTAGTTTTAAATAATCTTTGATAAGTTTCTACACTTATAATATTATTAAACTTATCATCATATAAAGAGTCTTGTTTTCTTTTTAATTCAGCTATCTTTAAATTAAGTTCATCAATCTTTTTAAGTTTATCTTGTTTAGGATCAACATATTGATTTTTGATGATATTTTCAAATTCATCTTTATCATTAATATATTGATTAGCCATAGTGCTTAACTTATTATAGACAGTATTTTCTAATTTAGTATAGTTAATATAATGGGAAAAACATATATCATACTTACTAAACTTACGATAGTTATTACAATTCATTGTAACTCTATCTCTTTTTTTATCATAACTAATACTCATTCTAGCACCACAGTCTTTACAATAAACTAAATCAGATAGGACATAATCAACATTTCTTCGTTCAGGATTATAATTATTTGAAGAATCTTTAATAGATTGTGCTATTTCAAATGTTTTTCTATCAACAAGTGGTTCATGTGCATTTTCTTTAATGCACCATTCACTTTCTGGAACATTTTTCATCTTCTTAATCTTATAATTTACTTTTTGAACTCTGTGTTGGATTAAATCTCCAACATAAACTCTGTTTTTGATGATATTACTAACTGATGTGTGTTTCCATATTTCAGGATGGTCAAAGTTATTTAATTTAGCACCAGAGTATTTATACATAATAGGTGTTGGCAATTCTTCTCTTGTTAAGATTTCAGCAATTTGTGAACTACCATAACCAGCAACATATAAATCAAATATCTTCTTTACTACAGGAGCAGTTTCTGGATCTGGCACTAATTTGTGCTTATCTTCGGGATCTCTCATATAACCATAAGATGGAGCACTACCACAAAATTTACCATCTTTTTTCATTTGAAGTAAGTTTGAACGAACTTTTTTAGAAATATCTTTTGCATACATATCATTCATACTTAATTTAAATGGCATCATGTCTGAGCCACTAGTTTCATAAAAAGTATCTATATCGTCATTTACGGCAATATATCTGACATCATTTTGTGGAAAAAAGGTTTCAACATAATAACCTGTCATAACATGGTCACGACCTAATCTTGATAAATCTTTTGTTATAACCATATTAATTTTTCCATTTTCAATGTCACTTAACATTCTTTTAAACTCTGGACGCTCAAAATTTGTTCCTGTATAACCATCATCAACATAAATATCAACTGCAACTAAATTCTGTGCTTTTAAATAACCAATTAATAGACTTCTTTGATTAGTGACACTTTCTGATTCTAAATCATCACCATCTTCACGAGATAATCTTATATAAATGGCTATATTAAAAATCGTATTGTCTATTGCATATCTATTATACACTTTTAACTCCTTTCAGTAGACAACACATTCACTTTATTAGTTGAATCAATTATACTATTTTTTTCGTCCGTTTTAAATACTTTTAATGAATTTTTATTAGCCATATAGTATTTATATATACAGCTTTTTAAAACTTCTTTTAAATCACAACCATTACTATCATAAAACTCTAATGTTTCGTACATGATTATTCCTCCACAATGAATTCTATGTGTAATAGTTTATAAAAATTACTATTCTTCATAAATTATCACACCTTTCTATTGATATTCTTTTAATAATTCTTCCATTTCTTTAAGTTCTTCTTCAGTAGGTGGTATTGCTTCACATCGTTTTCCGTCCCAAACTTCAACTCCATCTGGATCAAGTCTTATATGCGGACCTTTTCTACCAGTCATAATTTCATCTTGATTATTTGCTATATCTGTCACAGTTACAAAACTTTGAATTTTATTATTGGTAATATAAGAGTTAAGATAACCTTTTATAAATACTTTTGTTCCTTTAACAAAAAAATCTTTATATATTTCATAAAGATTTCGATTAATATTAAAACTAGCAAAAACTTTTCTTTCATCATATTTAAGAGTGGTTAAACCAAACTTAATATAATCATTTTTATTATCTGTGATACTATTAATAGTTCCAGATATAATTATTTCATTTAAATCATATTTCATTTTTTATCATTCCTTTCATTTTATGTAAGGTACAGACAACAGACGAAAAGTGTTGTGCCCATACGTTTTGTGGTTGGATTTTTTAAAATCT
>OGPZ01000039.1_pt1 | contig 108192 bp, 120 predicted proteins | sample 1553111 | NCBI WGS metagenome assembly OGPZ01 (sample SAMEA2579968, study PRJEB22360) | human gut metagenome
TTTTCGCTGTCACGATAATTTTTTTCATTTGTGTCTTGACAAGGGGGACATTATAAATAAAAGGAACTATTGAAAATGTTCCTTGTATCGTTGATGGTGAAGAAAGTACAAAAACGGTAGAGTATGATACTTATTTTGTATGTGTAGCTGTGGATTTTCTTAGGACTACAAAAGCCTCAAGTGAAAAACGGTCATATACATTTATGCCTTTTGGCTCACCAATAGGAACAAATGTTATTGATAACGCTACAGGTTTAGGTGATGTTCACGCATACTCTCAAACATTCATTCAGCAAAAGGTTATGCCTGTTTATACTGCACATTTTAAAAATATTTTTGGAAATAATCTTGCTGAGTTTTCAGACCCATTACCACTTATGATTAACAAATCAGCCACGAGTTACACTTATTTTAATGGTGGTGGAAGAAGTGTGGAAAACTATGGCTATAGTGATAGCTATACCTCCTATTCGCTTAGATTACCGAGTGAGCCTGAGATTTTCGGACATTATGTTACATCGGGTTGTTATGACAATTCAGGCATGGAGTCACAGTTGCCATACTTTGCAAATAAGCCAATTACTACAGCTTTAACAGGCTTTGGTTATGATACTACTGGTGGAATGTGGCTATCGTCATATTCGGGTATGAATTATTACGGATATTATGATATTGATAAAAGAACAATTCACGCAAGACCAGCCAATGCCGAGTTTGGTATTTACCCACTTCTGACATTGGTTCAGAAATAATTTTAGGGTACTAGATTAATTTCTAGTACCCTATTTTTTACGCTTGACGAAATATAAATAATTAGATATATATTACCTAAAGCGAAAAGGTTAAAAAGAAAATATCGTTAAGGGCTAACGAGATAGTGGAAGAATAGTTTCTATGAAATAAAGATTTTATTAGAAAATTACAAGGATTTTATTAGAAAATTATAAGACAGAGTTTTATGAAAGTCTTATAAAAGTCTTATAAAATTTATATGTACAAAACAGCAAAAATGACAAGCCAAATTTGTGCAATGATACAAAACATAGTAAAACGTGTTGACAAACCACTACAAGTCTGATATAGTATAAATGTCAGTTATGGCGATGCCATAGCTTGTGAGTTGAAATATATTTGTATTCTATGTGTAACTAATTAAGTTGCAAGAAAAAGGTGTGTTCTTTATGAATGCACCTTTTTTGTTTACATTGCAGTAAAATGACTGCTAAATTTATAGCTAGTTAAAATTATAAAAAAGTTTGTAACGTCTTGACAAATAGATTTTTTTATGCTATATTATATATGTCAGTTGTAGTATTGCTACAGCTTGTGAGTTGAAACATATTTGTATTTGGTACGACCTAATAATCGGTTGCAAATGCAGAAAATAAGGGTGTGTCCGTTGTGTCATACCCTTATTTTTTTTGCTAAAAATAGAAAAGTGAGACAAAAAAGCAGGGCATTAAAACAATACCCTGCTTTCATTTTTTTACAAATTGTAAAGTCTATTGTCTAAATATTCTCTGCCACATCTCATAGGAAGGGGAACACTTTCCGTTACGCCAGTTTTTTATTGTTGTAATACTAACATTGCATATCTTAGCCAATTTGCGTATAGATAGATTGTGCAATTCCATATAGGAACAAACTCTTTCCTTTGAGTGTGCTTTAAAGGACAAATAATCATTCATAAGATTTATGTTTAGTACATCAGATATTTTTTTCAAAGTATCAAAGTTTTTATATTGATCCTTTACTTCGTCACGTTCATACTTGATGTAATTATCATAACTCAATCCTGTTAGTTTACATATTTCAGTTATAGATAAACCATTATTTATCCTTGCTTTTGCGATGTGGGTAACAAGCCTGTGATTATCGTTTCCACGATTCTTCAACTGCAACTGCTGTTGACACATGGCGGAAATGATTTTCTTAGGTATTTCAATTGGCTTATTCTGATAATTCTGAAATACCTTTAATAAAAATATTGATATTCTTGCCGTCCCAAACTATCCTATCAACTATCTCTTTAACAAACCCTCTTTTTTCTACAATAGTTAATTTGTCAAAGTTTTCTTTAAGATATGTCATAGCATCTGTTAAGCTGTTTAGCCTATCATTCATCTTTGCTTGAACGATATTTGTATCTTGCAACTCGTCAATTCTTTTTTGAGTTATTTTATTTTGATTTAATAACTCATTTATTTTCTGATTGTAAACTTCAACCACTTGTTTTGGCGTATCATTTTCAATAGATAGAGCCACGATATTCATAAATTTATTCACTGTGTTCTTATTAGTTTCTATTTGCTTTTTTAAACGTCCAATTTGTTTTTGCAAATCATTGTCAATATTTGCAACTTGTTCTTTTAGATTTTGAATTTGTGAATCAACAACACCATCTTTTATATCGAAAGAAAATAACTCGTTCAAGATTATTTTATCTAATTCATCTGCATTGATGTTAGAATTATTGCACTCAGTTATTTTTTTATCCATTTTGTTTTCACAAATATAAAAGGTATTTCCCGATGGATATTTTTTTGGTCGCATATAAGCTCCGCATGAACAGAATAGTACACCCGATAAAAGTGAAGTATTGCTAGTGGAACGTCTTTCGTTTGCCTTCCCACCGAAACCATCTTTTGAATTTGCCTTTAATTGTTGCTGAATAGCCACCCATTCTTTGCCTGCCAAAATTCCTTGGTGTTCTGATATAGTAATAATCCATCGATCATATGATTGCGTTTCTCTTTTTTGTCCTGAAAACCTATTATACGGATAAATGCCTTTCTTACCATTGCAATCGTCAAGTGTGAAACAAACATTACAGCCTAACTCAGTGAAATAATTTAGGCTATCAATATCCGCAATGCAGTAGATTGGATTGGTTAAAATGCGTTTTACATTAGATTTATGCCAATAGTTATTTTTTTGAGTTTTATAACCATTCACAAATAAATATGTTTCTACTCCGTTAATGCTACCAAGCTGTTTATATTTACTAAAAATTATATTTACCAAATCTATTTGACTTTCATCAATGATAAGTTCAAAATGTGTCCTTTTACCATTTGTAACTTCAATGGATTTATAGCCTAATGGTGTTGTTCCTCCGAGCCAATGACCTTCTTTCGCTAAAAGATACATATTATCTTTAATACGCTCTGCTATAGTTTCTCTTTCTAGCTGTGCAAAAACCGCAGCTATGTTCATCATTGCACGTCCCATAGAGTTGCCTGTATCAAAATGTTCTTTTACGCATACAAATGACGTATTCTTTTTATTTAGCTTTTCAATTAAAGAAGCAAAGTCGCCTACGTTTCGGCTAATTCTGTCTAATCTATACACAACTATTAAATCAAATGGTATGACATTTTCTATTTCTATCATTTTTTTAAATTGTGGTCGGTCAAGATTTTTACCGCTAAAGCCTTCATCTTCAAATACTTGTATGGAATGTTCTTCACCATTATAATTTGTAGCGATATAATCTCGACACATTTCAACTTGATTTCCAATACTTTCACCTTTGCCTGTAAATTTTGATTTTCTTGAATATATTGCTATTCTCATTTATATGTCTCCTTTTTGTAGATAGTCTTTCATTATAGCATATTTTCTGAAAAAAGTCAATAAATATAAAGGTGTCCGACAATATTTGCCATTGTCGGACACCTTTATATTTATGCTATTTTTTTTATTGTATCAATAATGACAGATGAATAATAATTATTGAATTTATCCATGTTGTTTGGATTATGTATAATGATATTTATTGGTATTTTCTTTTTGCCCTTTGTTACCAGAGCTGTTTTGCTTTTTTTCATTTTTTACTCACAATCTTACTTTCCACTACTACCAAGGCGACCTGTACCCCTTTCTGACGGAATAGCTTTAAGTTCCTCGTATGTATATTCTTCTATCTCAACTTCTGGGACAGGAAGCACAAGAGCTTGACAAATGGCTTTTTCATATGGATATACAATGTAATCAGATTTTCCATAGTAATCAGATTTTCCATATGGGAGCAACAAAACACTAGCAAAATCGCTAAAGGTAGCAACAAACTCTTTCTTGCAAATAACTATCGGTACGTCATTTGTGTTAGTAATTGGAACACCCCACTCGCCACGATAGCCACTGTCAATTATTCCACACCTCTGTGCCATGCCCTTAGTGCCTGTTGAACTTCTCTCGTGTAATACGAAGCAGTAATCTGTATCACAAGCTGAAGCTATGCCTGTCGGTATTATAACTGTAGTATGTGGTTTTATTATTATGTAATCTTCGTCAAAACAAGGATAAACGTCATAGCCTGCATCTTCTAGTCTTTTGGTTGGAATGATCGCATTTAGTTTTGTCTTTGCAAATTTTACTGCTGTTATCATTTTTTATCTCCTTTACTTTTCTCTTATTCTATGTTATAATTAATAGAGTCATTAGTCGCCACCATTCAGAAACATAATATTGAACACATTATAATTTCTATGGTGGCTAATGACTTGTTTAAGGGTTTGTTTGTATGCAAGCCCTTTATTTTTTTTGTTATTAATCGCACCACAATACTACTTGGTTTTGTTTTAGGCTTTTCTGCACATCAATAACTCTCTGATTGCTTGACCCTCGCCATTTTAATGTTATGTCACGTTTACTATCTTCGTATTGACCGTCAATGATTACATCAAGATACTCCATAATAGGCAAATCTTTAATTTCTTCCCACTTATAACCTGTATACAGCCATTGAGTTTTGGTAGGATGGCAATCTTTTATTAGTGCGGATATTGCACATACTATTTCACGATTATCGGGAAACAAAGGATCGCCGCCTGAAAATGTTATACCTGAAATATATGATTTGTCTAACTGGTTCCATATTTCAAAGATAGTATCAAGATCAAATGGTATACCACTATCTTTATTCCATGTCTGAGGGTTTTGACAGTTTTTACAATGATGATTACAGCCTGATACCCAAAGGACAGTTCTAAGCCCGTCACCATTTAACATATCATCTTTGGTTATATTATGATAGTTCATTACATACTCACCCTATCCTTTATCTCTGCAACCTTTGCGGCATTATATCTACTTTTACCATGTATTCTAGTAAAGCCTAAATAGCCATTCATTCGATCAATCTGAGTTATATTTTCCGACCCACACTTCGGGCATTTATCCATTTCTAGTTGTTCGTAACCACAATCCTCACAATATGATAATGCTAAATTTATACCCTCATAAAATCCGTAATCCATAGCACATCTTACAAGTGTTTTTATAGCTTCCTTATTATACGATATAGGATAACGACAATACTGTATCTTTCCACCATTGAACAAATTCCAAAAACGCTTTTCAGTATCTTGTTTCTGAACTGGGGTAATATGTTCCCATACGCCACAATGGAATGAGTTGGAAACGTATGGTCTGTCTGATACGCCCTCTATGATACCATACTTCTTGCGGAATTGTTCAACTTGAAGCCCACACAGGCTCTCAGCAGGAGTGCCGTAAATTGCGTATAGTATATGGTCTTGTTCTTTAAATTCATTTGTCTTGTCATTTATGTATTGCATTACTTCATAGGCAAAATCACTATCTTCTACAAGTGACTTACCATTATACAAATGCTGTAATTCGTTTAAAGCAGTGATACCAAAACTCATAGTCATAGCTGGAAGTATTGGTTTTATTTTATCATTAGGGTTGAGATTACCACCAAGAAAACCACCTTGAGTAAATCCCATTGGATTTGTTGATGCCTTTTTCTCTCCTAAAAATTCATATGTTCTTTTGTGCAGATTTCTTATAAGTTCGAGGTAATAATCAAGAACTTCATAAAAATCTTTATTCTCCTGCCTTGCCTTTGCTAATATCATCGGTAAGTGTAATGATATTGCACCAAGATTAAATCTACCCTCAAAGACAGGGTAATCATTTTCGTCTTTTGGTTTCATGCCACCTTTTACAAACCATGGTGACAACGAAGCTCTACACAATGGCATTATGCCATTGGACTATATCTTTACACAACATTCTGTTACCAAATGTTGTGTACTTCGCTGTTCCACATAAGGAGTCGCACCTTATGTGTACTCTATTCACTTCTTCACACAAGTCTTTCACTTATGCTATGTTTTCGATAGTCTCTTGACGATTATCAAAATAACTAAAATAATAACCTAAATAATTTTTGGGAAGTTCCCCTTTTAAAACTCTTGCTATTTTATGTCTATCTAAGTTCAATACCCTACCACATTCTCTAATTGATGAAAAACTATCAACAATATTGTCGTCAAAATCAAATACAAACACCTTTGTTCTATTTTTGTGAATTCTGTTTCCACTGTGCCAACCATGCAGAACATTATATGAATTAGTACACCATTCCAAATTATCAATATTGTTGTTGGTTTTATTGCTATCAATATGATTTATGTATTTATAATTATTAGGGTTTGGAATAAAACAATGTGCTATAATCACATGAACTCTATTATGATGTTGTTTATGATTTTCCATTCTATATTGAACTTGCAAATATCCATCTGTACCGAGATATGGTTTTAATTTGCGCATAGTTCTTTTGCTGTATATGTTTAGTTCTTCGTCTACTAAGAAACCGTCATATTCTTTATATTCCTTCGTTTTGTCCTCTCCTTTTTGTCGGTTTATGTAAATTATTTAGTTATTTTGAATTTCGCACAGGATTTTTTTAGTCCCCTGTTAGCACAATTCCTAATTATCATTTCCTATAATTCCTAAACGTGAATTGTACACCCTACATTTGTAGGTTTACGAAGTTTTAGATGAGCCGTAGTGTAATTTTTAACCCATCAAACTAACAACTTTTCCATATTTCTTGTACATTTCAGGAATATAACCATCCCCTGTCAAAGATAAAAAATCTGGATACATTGCTTTACTGCTACAATCAATGGCAACATCAAAAAGCCATTCCAACTTTTTACCTTTACCATGTAAATTTGCATCGTACAAAAACGTCAGCTTTGGAAATAGTACAGGTCTTTTAAAGCCCTCTTTTCCTTGTCCACCCATTCGTGTTTTTAATGCTACCTCGCTTGCCATGGTTTCCCACCTGCTTGTACCTATGCCAAAACTAATAGCGATGAAAGGATAATCGCCTCTTGACGATCCTACAGAATTAAATGCCATTTCCCATGATTGAAAGCCCTGTTCAAAATCCCGATAGACTTTTTTGGTTGCATATTCGTCGGCTTTATTCTTGTCACCGTTATCACATATGTTTAAATATTCGTCAACATATTTCTGATAACTTTTTTCGGCATATGGGGCTAAAAGAGTATCAACTCTAGGTATTGTAAAACCCAATGCAGATGTATATTTCTATACTGGATACCGCACTGCAACATATCTTCACAACCGCTAATTGTGCCTACTGTTTCAATTATGTGCCAATCTCATAATCTACTCTACTCGATTACTTTCATAATAAAAGCTATAATATTATGATATTCTTTCGATGTCCTCTACACTCTCTAAATTCCATTTATATTAAATTCCATTGATAACCTTGAAGTAATAATTGCTTTTTATTGTTTGTATCTTGATAAAAGTCTTTACCTTTTAATCCAATATTTTTTCCCAATTCTTTTCTATCAAATGTTCCAACATAAATATTGTTTTTGTATAATTGATACATAAATCTTTTTGGCGATTTTTTATTTTTTAATGCTTTTCTCGTATTATTTTCTCTAGTTAATATTTGCAAATTTTCTATTGAATTATTTTGAGGATTTGCATCTATGTGATCGATCGTCAATTCCTGCGGAATATCCCCCATCAGTGTTTCATATACCAATCTATGTACTCGGTAATATTTCCTTATATGCCGATTATTTTCTATAAAAGAAAGGCATACTTCTAAATATCCATCTTTATCCACTTTATAACAATGTTCTCTTGGTTGAAATATATTTATTCGCCCTTGTCCACCTTTAACTTTAGTAGTTATTACTTTGCCACTTTTGGTAACATAGTATCCGTCATATTTAGTTTTATAAGCAATTTCATTTTCAAAAATTATTTCCTCCATAATTAAACCTCTCACTAATTTTCTTATGGAAATTAGATAGCACGGTATTACCATATCAATTATGACTTAGGTTTCACCGTTAGCAACTTTCGTCACACCCTTTAGCAAGGTTAAGTAGGTTTTATTACGGCAATATTACTTACCGTATTGTTGACTAGCTGCCGACATTGTTACATCACTTATAACATCGAAGGCAACGTCAAGTGTCTTAGGCTCGTTATAATGAATATTACCCATTTCAAAGCCACCAGACAAAACATTTGCCATATCGAAAATACAACAGTTTATGCCGTCAAGTCTGTCTTTCTTATCATGAATATAGATATAACCGTCTCTAGCCGCCTGTCTTTCTTCAACATTCAAGAAGAATTTATCATACAGGTTCTTGTTCAACTCACCATAAATCAAACTGCGCTGTGTGCTAGTCATAGTAGAATCAGTGTTGGCATTTGAAACATCGCCAATATAACGAATACCTTGAGACTTGGTATATACATCGTCCATCATATGAACAAAATCTTTTTTATAATTTCTATACTGTCTATAACATTCACCTGATTTTGGATAAAGGTCAAGCAAAGTTCGTTCGACTATTGCGTGTATTGCCTCAACCGAAATACAATCATTTTCTAAATCTTCTTCCATTATGTAGTCCATAACAGCGGAGCAAATTTTTTCATAATCTTTGTCCGAAAGATTTTCTAATGCCCTGCTAGCCGATTTACTACAGGCATTGATTATTTTTTGATAATCAAAATCTTCTAATGTTCCGTCCTTTTTTATTACTTTCATTTTATCACTCCTTGTTGTCACTTAAAACAAAATCTATTTTTTGTTCGCTTTCTATACTCTCTATATTCTCTGGCTTTAAGTCTAATTCTATTTCTGTACCCATATCAGTTTTCATAATTATGTTAATTGCCTCATCAATATCATTCCAATTCCTACAACGATATCTTTGGTGTAACATATGAGCGTTGTTTTCGTATGACTCAAACCCAAGTCTATTCCATGGATAATCAAATAAAATTTTATGATAATAGCCACCAACTAAATTGTCTACGCAATCATCAATTAGAATATCAATATCTCCACTAAGCATTTGCTTGTTCTTTATAACTATTAGACTATCATACATATTTAAAAATGGGAGTTGTTCTTGTAACCACGTTGCTTTATTAGAAACATTCTGTGGGGCTGTAGCTGTTACTATGTAAATTTCACAACCCAAATCATGGTATTTCTTCAATGTAGCAACACAATTTTCAAGCACTTTTATGTTGTCCCATACCCTCTTATCCGTGAAATAGTCATAAAACTTGTCTTGAGATACATTTTTAAAGAACTGTCTCATATTATAGGTAGTTATATTGGCAACGGACAAATTGTCATTATAGTCCTTATTATAAACATCAATAATGCTCTCTACTAAATTATTAATGACATTATCACAATCCACACCAATACGCCACGGTCTAGGTCTTATCAGATTTGCTTTCAGTTCCATTGGCATTTTCCTCTTTATCATTCTCGTTTAATTCATCAAGCATTTCGGTTACTGTTCTATAGGCTATTAGAAAACCAAGTACAAGCCCAACCAAAGCACCAATAATAAAATTAGCCATTCTTATCATGTTCCTTTCTGTATTTTTCGTATTCATCTCTAATTTGCTCCAAAGTACAAATTTTATACGGTATATGTCTGTTGTCACAATACAAAACCTCCGTGCGACAGCCTTTAGAGGATTGCCAATCCTTTGAACAAATAATCATTTCATCTGCAAGTTCTTCAAGTAACAACAGGGTCATGTTCAACCCTTGCTCATAAGTGGTACAATCGTAAAGGTTGCCAAACATTGCACTAGGATTGAGATACAAATTCTCAGGGTGCATTATAGTTAATAGTTTTTGGCACTCATTTATTTTACTTAAATTTTCTTGCTTGCCACCATATGGGTGAGATAAGTAAACAATGCTATTATAATGTTCTTTGTTAATTATGTTCAGTTTCGGTATCATTATCTCCCTCCTGCTTGGCTATAATTCTTTTCACATATTTTTTTAGATTTTCATAAGCTGTGTTGATATTTTCATCATTATTGATAACGTAATCAACAGATGATTTGCAGTTTTTAAATTCTATCTTATCTTGTTCTGTACGTTTGCTGGTTTCTTTAAGTGCTTTATCAAAATTCTTGTACATTTTATGATAACGTCCAAACAAACGCTTGTACCGATTGATATACGAGCAATCTATAAAAATAGAATAAATCTCTCTGTTGCCTTTGTACTTTTTGTGGAGTTCGTTAAGCCCTGTTTGGTCTACAACATACAAGTTATATGTATCATCGTCAATTTGGCTTGCCGTTACTCCATAATGATTATCAAGATAATAGTTATATGCCACGATGTCATTAAGTGCCTTAAATTCTTTTTCTGAAACAAATGTATGTCCTTCTTCTCCTTTAAATCTAGGAGGACGTGTTGTATAAGATGGTATCTGCTTCATATTAAATTCTTTTTCAAGAATTTGTACAAGTGTTGATTTGCCACTTGCCGAAGCTCCAAGTATACAAAATAATGGTTTACTCATCTGTGCCTCCTGTTATCAATTCTGAATATGGCAATGCCTTAATCCAATCACAAAAAGCTCTCCACTCATCAAGCTTATGGTTTTTACGAGACTTATAAATATTTGCCAGTACCTCGTAATTAAGCATGACCGTTGAACGTTGATTATAGCTTTCTGGTAGCAGTTGTAATATTGCGTACCATATTTGCTTTTTATTATCTTCATTATCACAACTAAGATAACTGTCACGCAATTCATTAAGAATATCGACAATAGGTCTTGCAACTTCTTCAAAAATATTTGTATTTTCGGCATATTTGTACTTGTCATTGATGATATTGATAATACAAGTATGAGATACACCATATTTTTTCGCTATTTCTCGTTTGCTTATTTTACCACTATCCCATAACAACTTAATTTCTTCACGCTGTTCTGCCGTGAATTTACCCTTGTATGTACCTGTACTTTTAGGCTGAAAATCATTATTGTACGAGTGTCGAACATTTTCCTGTTGTGTTATCCGTTCAAGGTTGTCAGCAGAATTATTCTGTTTGTTTCCATCTTTATGATTTACAACCTTACCTTCTTCAAATCCGTCACAAAACACCAAGGCAACCAATCTATGTAATGGATACTGTTTCCCGTCAATGGTTGTAAACATATATCCGTCTTTGTGTAAACTACCTGACAAAATCCTATTATATTTGTCATTTTTTATTCTTCCCAAATTGCTAACACTATAATGTGGATTTAAGGATTTCCACATCTCGTCTTTTTCATCAAAATCAGGTTTGAATTGCTTAACCTCGTTTTTATATCCTGGCAACTTGTCAAAACTAAAGTCATTCATTTCAAAAGGCTTTGATAACAGTTTGTGCATTTTTGAACAACTATTTCTAACTGTTCCAACCTTGTATGTATCATATTCAGCCCACCAATACAGTGGTGCTGTAATGTCAGCATACACCGTAATCATACGCATAAACTTACGGTGGTCTGTACCAGATTTGACAAGCCTTTTCATAAGATCAAGATCATTATCCCCAATACAATATTTTTCTCTTAAATATTTATCGTTGGCAGCCGCTGGATTAGTCCCTGGTGCTCCTATTAAGTACCATTTGGTATCACTCTTATTCCAAGAGTTCATAGGATTACGCATACCTCTGATTGCTGCCTCCCAGCCCATTACTTTAACATTTTCAATTTTAATCATCGTCTTTTCCTCTACTTTATAATAAATTCTGCGAACATTTCTTCTGCGTTCTTTTCGTGTTCTGTTGGCACAAACATTATTACCTCGTTTTCAAGGTCAAGTGCGAATATGCCCACTATACTGCTTGCATTTACGCAATAATGGCTCTGCTTCAGGTCTATAGTATAGCCAACCATGTTCGCAAGTCTAATAAACTGCTGTACTTCTTTTACTGTAGTAAATCTAATTTTATATGCTGTATACTCCGTTACCATTTTCATCTGTCCTTTCTTTATTTAATTTGTTGCCATAGCAATCATATAAGCTCTTTGTACGATTGCTTTATTCCTAGCTTTTGTTATCTTCTGTCTTTCTTTGGCTTGAATGAGTTCGTCCTCACTCATAAAATATGTATCTAGTTCTCTACACTCTGACTTGTAACGTTTTAGCTGTCTGTTTTCCTCCTCTCTAGCTAAACGCTTTCTTTTTCCTGCTTTCTTGTCGTATGCCAATTTTTAAATTCACCTCTTTTCTAACTAAGTTTCTGAATTGATACAATGTTACCAGAATAATTGTCATAAGTACCAATGTTGCCACTGCTCATAACATTAGGATCAAGTGCATATGTATCAACTATAAATTCAACCACGTTCTTAAAGCCGTTGCCTGTATCTCGATACTGATTATTATAGTCAGTATGAATATCAGCTTTGCAATCGGCTAAAACAGCGGTGAATGAATTACCCATGTCGGTTGTAATTAGATAGCGTGTACCTATTTCTGTACCGTAATAACTTCCTAAAGCAATACAAACATCATCACCTTGTCTGCGTATTCCTTGACTATCCGTCCAACAATTCAGTTGCAACTGATATTGCAGAGAATTGATGTCCGTAATACAGGCATAATCCATATAGCCGTGAAATGAAGTATCACCTGCTGGGATATCGTAAGAAACAAGTTCTATTTCTGGCTCTGCTTCAGACTTGGTAACTATCGTTGTAGTTTCAGTTACTTTATGGCTATACGGCTTTGTAGTTCTTGTTTCTTTAGTGGTTGTAGTAGATTTAGTATTTGTTTTTACTGTATTTTTTTTATTTTCTACCGATCTAGTTGTTGTGTTTTTAGTTATAGTGTTTGTGATAGTGGTAGTTGTATTAACTGTTGAATTATCGGCTTTGTTTCTTTCAAAATTGTGCTTGTAATCTTCGTTAATACCAATAACTTTTACAACTCCAAAACCGATAACTATTACGCAAATAGCAACTATAAGTTGTATTATTTGTTTTGTTGTCTCGTTTTTCTTTTTGTTCATATGTATTTATTCCTCATCGTCACAATAGCAATGCTTGTTGTAATAATCTTCTCCGTCCATTTTTTCACAAGGAATATCATTGTATTCACACAAATCGTCAACGTCCATATTATGATTTGACAAATATTCAATAGCCTTTTCTCTGGCACATTCTTGGCAAAGTTCTTCCGAGTCATTGTCAATAATATAAAGCATATCAACCTCAGTTCCGCACTTATCACATATTAAAACACGATAATCTCGACCCATGTAACAATGACGGCAGGGAAGTCCAAGAGCAGTACAACCCACACAATCATTTCGTATCTCACTTGCCATGTTTTTTATTCACTCCTTTACTTCTTTGAATCTAGCGTAAAAGCTGTCATTAATATCGTAAACATTGTCATATGTATTACAACTTTTTCTGCCATGACCGTCTATTAGTCTGCCATTTTTTACTTCGTATACTTTTCCTTCTTGAAAGTTATGGGTGTCAAAGCAAGCCACCCATATACATTTCAAGAGAGTATTCCAAGCATTATTTAACATTTTGTTTCCTTTCTAGTTTCAATATCAACCTCAAACAGCTTTCCAAATATGTAATAAAGTACATCAACCACAATAGAGTTACCTGCCTGTTTATAAAGTTGGCTGTCAGAACTAAAAGTTTGTGATCTATCAAATTGTTCATCAGTAAATCCCATAAGCCTATAACATTCTTTAGGAGTTAATTTACGAACTCTAAAGCTTTTGGCTTCGGGTTCAATTACAGCTTGGTTACAACTTGTAGTCAACGTTTGTACGCAACCCTTTCCGACCCTACCTCTTCTTGTCTTAGAATTAGGTTGCTCCAGATTTACACTGTCACCTTCATAATTTTCTGCATAGCCTTTCTTAGTTGCTTCTTTCACATAAGCTATTGGCTCTGCTATTTTAGGTTGCCTATTCCCACCTTGCATAATTTCCAATGCGGGAGAGCAGCCTCCTTTTGAATAAACTCTATTCATTTTATCATAATTATAATAATTTAAGCTACCAACTTGAATACAGCGATTAGTTTCAAGAATAGTATTATCAGTTGGAGCTAAAGCACTATTGGCTCTTAGGGTACTTGCTGTTCCATTAACATCTCTTGGTTTCCATATAGACCCTGTTCCTTTTGCAGTATGGCTCTCATTATGTTTAATAAAGCCTCGTATCATTGTATCTGTCAAATAATACTTTTCATCTACATTATCTTCAAGTACATCTTTAAGTCTGACTCCGTTATCAAAAGGCTGCGGAAATTCAAATTTGCCATCATCAATATCTTTGCGAATACTTATAGCAAATACTCTTTCTCTATTTTGAGGGATGCCATAGTCTTTAGCATTTAAAACTTTCCAATATGTATTGTAACCAAGTTCATCAAGCCAAGCCACCCATTCATCAAACTGCAGTTTAAATTTTTTACCCACAAGATTTTTGACATTTTCGAGCATTAGATATTTTGGTAAAGTCAACATTTTGTTGGCTCTTTCAAGAAGTCTTTGTACTTCATATAGTAAACCTGAACGTGTTTGACCCTGTTTTATTCCCTCTTGTTTACCTGCCACAGAAATATCGGTACAAGGAAATGAATATGTCCAAAAATCAGCATAGTCAAGATGTTCGAGTTTACTAATGTCACCTAAATTCCTCGAAAGCTTATTAGCGAGCCAATATTTTTCAAGCTCTTTTGATTTGCTATTTACAAATCTGTACCAATTATAAGGTTTATTTTTCTGAAAATCATATCCAAGATTAATTTCTGTAAGCTGTCTAGCCATTTCTTCTCTTGTAGGATATTCAGTATATGTATTTATAAGTTCTTCCGTAAGTCCACAATGAATAGACGCATATGCTAAAACTGCATTATGAACTATGTCAGATGTATGTTTAATTTCACGAGGTATTCCAAGCCTTTCTAATGCTGAAACTTGTGCGCCTATACCACTAAATAATTCGTTTACTGTTATTTTTTTTCGTTTTCACTATTTGTAAATCCTCCAATTTGTCCTTTATTGGAAGATAATTGCAATTATCATGTTCACTCAGGTAGCTAATCTGAGCGTTCCGTTTTGTTTTATCTCTTATTTTTCTTAATAAAATGTTGGTTTGGTTTATATGTATTTTAGTGCATTACTTTATAAACTCTGCATTATCGGGTAATCTATCTCGAAATTCTTTAGGTACTTTACCATTATGCCATAAATTATTTGTTACGATAATTTCACCTGTCTGTAATTTAATTTTAATTCCTCTACCACCATATCCCCTAAAAGGACTATCACTCATTGGGTGAGCCTTGTCTAAGTAATAGCAAATACCATTAATAATAACGTGTTCGTCCTTTTCTTTTATAATTTCAAGCCAGAACTTTTTATGGAAACATTCACTATTATCACAGACTTTCTCATATGGCTCTGCATGGCAGACTTTGTGAAACACTCGACCGCAGATTTCACATTTTATATTTTGAATATTACAATCCATTTTGTTTATCTCCTGCTTTTACATCAGCCACTTTCTATATTTTCTATCTTGCTTACGCTTAATCTTCTTTATGCGGTTGTATATGTATTCTTCGTAAGTACAATCACTATTAGGATTGCAACAAAGAAAAGAACCAAGCACCGCACCAAAGCAAATAATCCCACCACATATTGCCATAATTATGTTAATGAACGTACTGCTATATTCACCATCACTTAACAATACTATTATTAATGCTAAAATTGGGAACATCCTGCAATAGAAATGTACAATATCTGTTTGTATTTTGTCCCTTCTTCCAAACCATTGTTTTGAATATTTAGAGTATTTAATTTCTTTCATTAATGTCTCCTCTTTAATTTTACAATTTTACTTTTAACCCTTTTGCTTCTAGTAGTGCAATTTGAGCGTTCAAAAGTTCAACTCTTTGTTCCAAAGATGAAATGTATTTCTGTAAATAATTAATTCTGCCCAAACAATATTCGTAATCTGCGTTAATAAGAGTTTCCCAACTTATACCGTTTGAAGAACAAGACTCCGCTTTATCATCATAATGTGTTGGCAAATCAATAGCATCGTCAGGGATTGGTCTACCATTCTTTACTGCTTCTTCAACAGCCTTGTAACACGCCATTTTCTACGCACCTTTCTTACCAAGTTTTTTATAGTGATAGTTTTGTTCCATCACTTTCATCTCCGTAAACATATGTTGAATTATTCAATAGTACAACTTTCTTAATTTTCTTATTCATTTTCTTAATCTTTTTATTCAATTTCAAATAATTTTTATTCAATTTTTCAATTTCCAATTTAAGTTTTTCTATTTCGAGACCGTTATTTTGTACTCTCCTTAATTTAACAATTTTGTCGCTAGATTTATTCATTTAATTATTTCCTTTCTGTAGTTCTCTTGTTATAACGAATTTCTCTATAACAAAAAGATCAAATCCGCTTCTTACGAACTGCTTTGCAAGTTCATGGTTTACGCCATTACCCAAATATGTATAGATATAACTCATTTGTTCCATTGTAAAATTAGTTCCACAAATTTTATTAAAAGCATTGGTATTGTCTTGCCAATATCTTATAAGCCTTTTATCTCGTGAATATCTTAATGCACAAGAGCAATCTCGACTTAGCCACTCACAAAGTTTTACCTTGAAATCTTCATTTGTTTTCACATCGTCAAGCTGAATATATACATTGAATTTTGGAATAAGAATAACCTCGTTATTTCGATTAATAAAGCTATTTGGGAAAACTTGCATTGCAAGTTTTATACTTTCCAGAAGTTTCATTCTGTCTCCTTTCAGCCAATTCCAATTCTTTCTTTGTATTCGTCAAGTGTAATTTTACCCATTGTATAATCTAAAAGTGATATAAATTCTTCTGTAGAAGTACAAAAAGGGAGATTACAGTTGCGAAGTTCTTTTCTTATCTCTTCTACTGCCTGCTCGGACGGAATATGCTGCTTACTCTCATTAACACAGATTTCCGAGATAATAAATTCCATATGCTGATACTGATTTATTAGGAATATTAGTTGCTCTTTCGTAAGAGCGTTAAGAATTTTCTTTGAAATCATTTATGTTCTTTAACCCCATTTCAAGATACAGTTCCTTTCAAACAAACTAAATTAGTTATGAATATCTAAAATTGTAGCAAACATACCTTTGCTTTTCGCCTTTATTTCGGCAAGCTTTTTATCAAAATCTTCGTCTTTTATAAATGCGTGTCCGTTCCAAGTTTCACGAGCAATAACATTTTCATCAAAGTCAATACAAACAAAGCAATCTATCTCGTCAAAATTAGTCATCGCCCATGTCATAAAAGACGCCGACAAACAAAAGGTCTTGCCCGATCTGACCGCACCGTCACAGATTATCCCGTCGTAATCACTAAGCTCCCGTGCCGTCCACCATCTGAAAACAAACTTCTGATTTTCCGACAACCTTGTTATTTTCACAAGCTATCACCGTCCATTCTTGCTCCGCAGTTAGGACAGTAATTATAGTAACAATGCCCACAATAATATGCCGTTTCAGTTAATCCTTTGCATTCGGAACAAATCCATTGTTTATTGTCAATTGGGTCATTACCAAGTTTAAGCCACTTTCCACGCTTGACTTCCTGTACGTCTGTCACAGGTGCAGGCTTATTTTCTTTAAGGTAATGCATAACAGCTCCGTTTACCCCTGGCTCTACAGTGTGGCATTCCCCTTGCTCTTCAAGCGGACATCCTTTGCAACTATGTGCTATGTAGCAATGTTCAAATGCCTTTATCGTTTCTTCTCTCGTCAGCATTTTTCTTCCTCCAATTCAAAACTATTCTTGTCTCTACTTATAAGTGCTTTAAGTGAACATGGTTTACAGTTGTATGTTATACAACATTTAGCCACATTTATGATATCTTCTTTTGTTAATTTCTTATCTATTGCCGTTCTCCTTTGAAAAATTCTCTCGGTTCAAACCATTTATCTTTAATGATATTTCCTATTCCGACAACTAATCTATCTTCCTGTTTTACTCTAACATAATGACCTTTTATATCTTCCCATTTTGCAACGCCCACAACGTCCATAATTCTTGTAAGTGCTTCAAGTCCCTTTTCAGAACCTTCAAACGATGTTCCGTTGAAAAAAGCTAAGTTATAACCGCCAAAACTAGCTCCCCAGCCTAAGCCTTTAAGTGCTATAGAAAAGGTAAGGCAACAATGGTCGCCTATTTCCAGTGATACATCAGTTATTTTAGCGTTTTCATAAATAGTGTTAGTGTTGCTTTCTGCCGAAGATATATTTTTTATTACAGGTTTAGACTCATTTTCTTTTATGTAATTGGCGAAGCTAAGTTCACAATTTGTTTTATTAATACGAAACGGACAATTCTCACAAATACCTCCTGTTTCTACGCAGTGCTTTGCTGCTTCAAAAATCTCCTCTTTTGTCATCATATTCTACCTCTTTCTATAAATAAAACTAAATTTTTATTTATTACTGATTCATGTTTTTTCATATTCAGTATCTTTTGTATTATTTAATTTCCAGCTCACAAAATCATTTCCTACAATTCAGCAAAATTAATAAGATTAAGTAAGTCCGTAACAGACATATCTTCCTCGTCTGCAACTTCTTTTAATTTCAGTAATGATGTTTCAAAGCTATCTTCACAATCTATACAATCTATACCCTCACAGCCTTCAAAATTATCGTACCATTTGCAACATCTACATTTAAGTTTTCTTATCTCTTTATCCATTTCCATTTTACTCCTTATCAAGTATAAACTTTTTGTTATTATTCTTGGTTTAGTATTTTCCTAGCATTTTTTATATTTGTTATAGTCTTTAGTAACTTCTCTGTTGCAATATTTATGTAGAATATCTTGCACAATAATTGTATCAGCTTGTGGAGGCGGCAAAGGGTCAACAATGTAGTAATCTTCGCCTAATAAATATTGACATAGCACATTTATTGCTAGTTGTGCATCTATTGCGGGTGCATATAAATTTTCCTTTGAATTATAAGAATCTAGCAACTTAAAATATTCTATTTTAGTCTTTGTTAAAGTGTTGTTCTTTTTCATTTGTTTACCTCAATAAAAGAAAACTTTTTTATTACTCATTCTTATCTTTCTTACCAAGTAGCCACTCAATCGAAGTTGGTTTTTCATCTTCCCAAGAACAAAGATTGTTTAAAATATTTGGGGATATTATGTTATCAACACAAAGAGAATTACCATCATGACTGTCCCATTTTTCCAAATCGTTTTTATAAGGAATTGTTGTATATACCCACAATGAATCTGAAATACTTAAATTTTTGTCACAAGCCAAGTATCTGCAACCAAGTAAATAAAGTCCTTCCAAAATAGTTTTCTGCTCGTCTGTTATCCTTGGTTTACCTAGTTTATTCGTCATATCGCCAATGATTGCACCTCTTACTGTAGGCTCATCGGTTGTAAATTTTGGATTGGATATTCTTATGATAGTTTCGCCAGTCTTTCTTTCGGTCTCAATAGTGATTGTCTGCTTAAACTCTGACATATGTATTTCCTTTCTGAATAAAGTAAAATCAACTTTTTATAAGTTGTTCTATAACATCCTTAACTTCTTCAAGTATCTCTTTAGTAGTCCATTTCTTGTTATCATTTAGAAGCCCAGAATTATAAAGCGAATAACAATAGTCCATGCAATGTGCATAATCCCAACCTATCCAATGACCATCTCTATGATTCTTATTGCTAGGTTTAAAAAGTCCTGCTGTAGAAACATAAGTAATACCGCCATGACAACTAATATCAATAAGCTCATCTTCGTCACTAACATTATCCTTTGGAATTTCTATATATGCACAAGGGTGAGTGCCATAAGAAACTATGACATAATGAAAACTCTTGTAAATACCTTCGTCAAGTATTTCAATAACCTCTTGTCCATTCTCCATATAATTTTTATAGACCATTTCTTTCATAGTATTTCCTCCTATCTCTTGTACTTCACAAAGTCTTTTATTTTGTAAAGCCATTTCTTAATTGCCTTTAGCACTCTTTAACCACCTTTCAACATATTAATTTTACTATGCTACTTTTGAGATTATATTTATAGTATACTACTACTTTTGAGATATGTCAAGTATACAAAATGTACAAATCTATACCATAAAAACTATATATTATTGTACAACAAACTCAACCAAGTGTTTCTTTGCGAAGCCTGCATTTTCAAGCACCTCTGAAAGGCACTAGGCTCGGCAATCAATGCACATTTAGTTTTGGCTCTGGTAATCGCAGTATACAGCATACAGCGGTCAAGCAGTTTATAATGGGTATTGTCGATCAGTACGATAACATTCTTAAAACCGCTACCTTGCGTTAAATGGCAAGTCAGACAGTAAGCCAACTCAATACTACTTAAATCATTTTGTAGGAAATCAATTTCCTTGTCGGCAAATTTAATTGTAACAACATTCTGCTTCTTGCCGTCTTTAATTGTCTGTTCAATTTTTGTAATATAACCCATTTCACCATTGAACACATTTCTATCATAGTCATTCGTTCTTTGAATAACTTTCGACCCAACACGAAATATCTTGTTGCCATACCTGATTTCAGGTGCAGTATCGGGTGGGATTATCATATCTTGTAAAATAGAGTTAATTTCAAAAGAGCTATTTATCCTGTCCTTTTTACAAGGTGTCAAAATAATCGTTGCATCATAGCCATCTTTCTTAGCTGCCATGGTATACAATTTAATAGCCAATTCACGCATACCCTCACGGCTCTCTCTAAACATATAGGTCATGTCTTGTAGTTCACCAGTAACAACTTTTAGTTTTGGTTCAGGCAATGGGTTTTCTCCATTTCTAATTTTAACTGAGTCCGAAATAATACCTGACTTTTGAGCCTGTCTTAAAATCTTAGTCAGTTTACAACAAGTAAACGCATTACAATTAAGCAAATCATGAAAGATATTGCCACAGCCTATTGGTGGTAACTGACCGTCATCACCTACAATAATTACTTTTGCACCCTCTTTTATAGCAGAAACCAAGCTATAAAATAATGACGAATTAACCATTGAAGCTTCATCAAGTACGATAATATCGCTAGGCAATCTGTTGTCAGAGTTATAAACAAAACCTGTCTTGTTAAAACCAAGCAACCTATGAATTGTACTTGCGAATAAACCTGTTGCCTCGGTTATTCTAATCGCAGCTTTAGCAGACAAAGCACAAGCTGATATAGAATAGCTTTTATATATCTTTGTGAGTCCTCTTAAAATCGAGCTTTTACCTGTTCCTGCTCTACCTGTTATAAGCACTACAGGGCTGTTGCAAGCCTTATATATCTCTTGTTTTTGTTCGTCTGTATAGTAAAAACCTTGTTCTCTTTCTGCTTCTGAAATACCCTTTTCAATGTTAATCTTATAGTCTGTTTCTTGTTCATTGAGATTTTTTAGAATATTCAAAATAGATATTTCAGTTTTATATTGGCGTAATAGCCCTACCTTATTTTCTTCAAAATGTAGAAATATCTCATGTTGCTTTTGTGTGGATTTAAAGTTCTCGTACATTTCATAACAATCGTTTATATTATCTCTTACCGCATTATCCAATACTGACTCTAGCACATATGAATGACCGTCATTATTTCCAGCACACTCAAGATAATACTTGATAAATGCCACAACTCTTTTGGTTGATATTCTGATATTTGGATTTAACTTTAATGCTAAATCGTCCACTCTTTTAAAGCCTAAGCCATGAATTTCTGTCATAATATAAGGGTTATCAAGTAACTTTTCCTTCAATAATTGAGGGTTAGGTTCATTGGAAATTAACTTACTTATCATGGCATACGTTACACCCAACGGCTGAAGCATAATAAGAATATCTGAAATAACATAGTTATTCAATATATTGTCCTTTATCCTATTCCAACTCTTTTCGCCTATACCCTTGATTTTTGTAAAATCAATTTCTCTATTATGAATAACATCATCAATTACATTTGGATAGACAACTAAAATGTTTTTTGCTTGCAGTTCTGTGACCTGAGTCTTCAAATATGCTATTTGTTGTTCTTCTGTCTTAGGCACATTTGCAGTAATAGAAATTGGCGTATATTGATACGAATTATATTTGCTATTAAAAGAACAGGTAACTTCGGCATTGTATTCGACACCGATTGTTAAGCGTTGCATTTTACCTGCCAATGTGCTACCTTTTAACTGCCTTGGATTGTCACCAAAGGGATCGTCATAACAATCATAAAAATATGGAATGTCATCAGAAGTTGTTGTGAATGTGTACACTCCCCAATTACTATTTTCGTTATAAAATCGCTCCTGTTGAGGAACGATTTCAAACTTAAATGTTTTTTCTGTCATGTCTTTTCTTCCTTTCTGAAAGCCATTCAACATATGGTCGCATAGCCTGTATTGTAACCTTATCTTCGTCTGTTTTTCTGCACTTAATAGCAACCTGAGAGCCTTTCTTAACCAAATCTTCATACTGTACAAGTTGACTATTCCAAAGAACACCCTCTATAATACCGAAAGTAGAGTAAATGTTCACAAAAACAAATGGTTTTTTATTTCTGTCCTTTTTCTTTTGTACTCTGGAAATAACACCTACAATAACGCAATCATTATCATTCTCAACGGCTTCAAATGCTGTTGTTAGATAGGGGAGTGCTTCTTCAAATGGATTATTGTGTATAAATATCTGTAATGCTTCAAACTCCCAAAAATCAGCGTTTTCAAGATATTTGTTATTGGTTGAAAGAAATTGTTTCAACCTATCTTCTTGCTGTAAATCAAACTTTTCTTTCTTTTTCTGATTTGCAAGAGTGAGTAACAAATCTTTGTCATAGTCATACTTGCCGTTACCGATACGATATTTTTCAATATCAATATCATAGTCAATAATAAGCTTGTTATATGTTGGCAACTTAGACAATTCTTTATACTCTAATGGTTTATACAATGACTTCAAATATTTTAACAAACAACTCTTTTTATCTTTCGTAGGTATTGCACCTGACTTCATTAAGTTAATAATTTGAGTTTTTGCCAGTGTTGTTCTTGACAGCAAGTCTTGAAGGTTTTTATACTTGCCGTCCTTCTCACGATCAGCAACAATCTCTTGGGCTATTCGTTCACCAATGCCTGTAATCGCAGAAAAACCAAACAGCACATTGTTATCGTAAATAGAAAAATCGACTTGCGATTTATTAATATGAGGTGGTAAAACAGTTACTCCAAACTGTTTAGAGTCTACAATGTATTTATTCACCATACCTGCCTTATCTTTGTTCAAATTAAATAGTGCTTTGAAAAAATAAACAGGATAATTTATTTTTAGATAAGCAGTTTGAAAGCATAGAACAGCGTAGCTATAACTATGCGATTTGTTGAACAGATAGCCACCTTTAGTTTTCAATTCTTCACTAATCGTTTTGGCAATTTCATGAGAATATCCATTGTCAATAATTTCTTGGTACAGTTTTTCTGACTCTTGCTTAACAAGTTCAATATTCTTTTTGCCTATCGCCTTGCGGAATAAGTCAGCTCCACCGTAGCTTCTGCCACCAAAAGTTCTTACAATATCCAAAAGTTGTTCCTGGTAGATTATGCAGCCGTAAGTGCTTTCCAAAATAGGCTTCATGTCGGGGTGTATATAGGTGACAAGTGAGGGGTCATGTTTACATTTAATAAACTCCTCCAAAGCTCCCATTGAATCAGGTCTATACAATGCTAAAACAGCCGACAAATCTTCCATATTAGTTGCTTGTAGTCTGAGTAGTAAGTCTTTCATACCTGCACTTTCCACCTGAAACACACCATTCGTCAATGCTTTGTTTAACAGTTCAAATGGACTTCTATCATTTTCAAATTTGGGGTTGTTGATATTTATATCATATTCAGATAAGTGCAAGTCATTTTGAATTTCCTGTACCATTTTTAAGGTCTGAACACCAAGAATATCAAACTTAATAATGCCTATTTGTTCGACAAGCCTTTTATCAACTTGAATGACGTGTTCTCCGTCAGAGCCTAGTTTCATTGCCATATAGTCGCTAATGTCAGTATCAACAATACCGACACCGCCTGCATGACAGCTAACTGTTTTAACCCTACCACTTAATTTGCCTGCTATATCCAACAACTCACTGTATTCAGGGTGTTCGGATAAGTAGTTTATGTTGTTGTCAATACACTCTTGAAATGTATTGTACGAAAACTTTTTGGATAGTTTATCCCTTTCACCGTATTTAAAACCTAGTATCTTGCCAACATCTTTTATGGCAACAACAGGTGTTATATACGAGAAGTTTATAATTTGACAAACACGATTTTCACCATATTTGTCAATGAGATAATTTATTACTGTAGGTCTGTCTGAAACATCAATATCCAACTTTACTACCTTACATTTCTGCAAGGAATAGACTATATCTTCACCATGCGTATTATAGTTTTAACAATACGTTTAGGTGTGTGGCACTTCGAGTCAAGAATTTCACTTAACCCTACGCTCCTTTGAGCTAGTCGTTTGACGTTTTATATTTATGATTTAATAAGTGCTATACTTTTTATTAAATCATAAAATGTAACTTCGCACAGGATTGTCATATCGTCAGACAGAACGACTTAGACATTCCCTGTTAGCTAATTAACACACCGCCATTTCCTGCGGTTACAATTACAATAATTGTTTAATCAACACCCTATTTTATAGGTTCACCACACTTAACACATATGGTTTCCCATATGCTCGACCGAAAATCAATCTGGCATTGAAACTCTCTCAGGATTGAGGAACAATTTGTTATTAACCATAGGCTCTTTATCCTATGCTCTGGAGGTTTCCCCCATTTTCATCTGTTGGTTACTTCCAACCCAGTTTAGACTATATTTTTCAAACTTTTGTAGTTCAGACAAAAGTTTTATTCCGCCTTCGTGGGAAATTATTGGCTCTAAAGTCTTATTTCCTAGTCGTTACACACTTTCTTTTATTACTAAAAGATTTGGCTCGGTATTCCCTTTATCTCACCTAGTTATAGGTTTAGGGTTTCTTAGTCAGCTTATTCGTCTATGGTCTTGTCTCATTATCGGTTTGCTCTCAATGAGAAGTCTTATTTTGCTGATACCGAATTAACGGAATTTAACGAGTGCAACCTATCTACGCTCAAAAATTAATCCATATTTAATAGGGTTAAGATCAGTTATACCTATTGTATAACACACAAGGCTTCCTGCTCCAGAGCCACGTCCCGAACCTATTTTAACTTTGTGAGTTTTTGCATAATTTATGAAGTCCCATACAATAATGAAATAACCGTCAAAATTCATTTGATGAATAATTCCCATTTCATAATCAAGTCGGTCTTTCATTATTTTCTGATCTTCTTTAGAAAGCTTGTCAAAATTTCTAGTTTTCCACCCCTCATTAATAAGGTGTAAAAGAAATTCATTATTAGACTTATATCCACTTGGCAGGGGATATGTCGGTAACTGTGGGTCTTGAAAAGGCATATGTACTTCTTCTATCATATCAGCTAAAGCATTAGTCTGATATAGACCATGTGATACATTATCTGCACCAATTTGTTTATCCATAATTATATGAATTTCTTCTTCACTTTGCAGATAACAGCCTTCATAACTTTCAGACATTGTTTCAGTGTCGTGGGCTATCTGGACGTGTCTACCTTGATAGTATAAATCTTCCTTTGTGGCTGCGTGACTATCTGTAGTAATTATGTATGGAGTGTTTGTTACCTCAGATAGTTTCAAAATCTTTTTATTGTAATTAGCCTGCTCCTCTGATTTGTGAGATTGCATTTCCAAATAGAAATTAGGAAATGCCGATTTGTATTCTTCGATATACTTAACACAAATATTAAAATCACTTTCTTTAGCTAATTTTGAAGCCAAACAAGCAGAACAAATAATTAAATCTTCTGCATACGGAGCAATATCTGAAATCTGTACTCTAGGCTTAAAATAAAAATTTTCAAGATTTGACTTAGTGATAATTTTATTTAAAGCCTTTCTGCCGTTCTCATTTTTTGCGAGAGCGATAAGATGGAAATACTTATTGTTTTTATCTTTTATGGCAGTATCGAAGCACTCATACAGCTCTACGCCATATATCAGCTTAATATCAGGATATTCTTTAGATAGTTGATCGAAATATATCCATGAATATTGGTTGCCATGTTCCGTAACTGCATATGCTTTAATACCGACTTTTCGGCATTGTTCAAGCATTTCTTTTGGTGTACCATAGCCGTCCAATAACGAGTACATTGTATGGTTATGTAAAGAACTGCACATTACCTTTCAACCTCCTCATATTTCAAAATAACTATTTGTGGGGTAATTACCCCCTTATATTCAGAAACATTTAATTGACATAGAGCGTTAATACAAATTTCATCATCATATCCGTTCAAAAAGTCTAATACTTTATCGTCACTAGGATTACAGAACTTAATTATTGCAATGTTATCGTCAGTAATAAACTTCCATGTATCTTCATTTTTACCCATGACAACGCCTTGGTTATGCTCCAAAACTATATTATTAATGACAAATAAAGGCTCTTTAATTCCTGTGCCGTAACAATTCTCCAATGATGTAACATCGGAAATCATTCCAATATTAAATTCTCCATAATCAAAACAAAAATCTATTGGTAAAGGATTGTCTGAATCAATATTCTTATTTAAAACTTTAATTGCTTCAGCCACGTTCTCAGCTTTTATCTCGTAACCGAAAGCATTTGCGTGACCCTGACACCAATTAAATAAACCTGTTTTAAGTAACTCAGCCTTTAAATCTGGCACATAGCTGTTATCAAAGTTTCTAGCAGACCCTCTGTATACGTTATTTTCTTCGTCTTTGCGGAGTATTAAACAAGGCTTTTTTGCATAACTGGTCATTTTCATAGCTATTAATCCTGAAAATACACTTGGAATATTGTTGCCCTTTAAGAATAAAACTGTATTTTTGTCGTTAGTTACGCTTTTCCTTAACGCAGGAAGTAACTTTTTCACTTGATTATCCTGTCTTGATTTAGCGTTTTTACAGAGTCTTACAACTCTTTGATAAATATTTTCTTTTGTAGTTTCACTTTCGCCACGTTTTTTGTATTCAAATTCTTCGTCTTGTTCGGTAAATGCTCTGAAAAGCAAGTCCTTTTCTTCCACATCACCGACTCTGCACATGGCATTTATCAGGCAAGTAATGCAAAATGCAATAGTATGAGGATTAACCTTGCCTTTCATGGAATAATTTTGAGCATTAATAAATTCTTCAAAGCATTTATTTGTGACGTTATAAAGACCTTTATCAATCAGCCTTTTTGTTTCAAAAGAACGTAAATCCATAATGTCAGAAATATTAGCTAGTGCCACAAGGTCAAGGTAATCATCGGCATAATCATTCCAGTAGCAATCATCGAGTGCTTGTAGAAATTTATATACAATTCCTGCACCGCACAATTCTTTATTAGAGTATCCTGAACTGCACTGATTGTTTACTATAACCGCATATGGGTTTGTTCTTTCAATATCATGGTGATCGAGAACAAGTATATCAACACCCTGTTCTGTCAACTGCTTGCATTGTTCAGTATCATTACTTCCTGCATCGGGAATAATCAACAAGTTTGTGCTTTCAGGTATTTCTATCTCAGAAGAAATACCATGTTGTTTTCCAGAATGTATCAGATATGTAATATCAATTTCTTTGTTAAGCCGTTTCAGATAAGAATACATCATAGCAGCACTGCACTGACCGTCAACATCGCAATCAACAATAATCGCCATTTTACTATTATTTTTTATGTGTTTATCTAGCACTTGAACCGCTTCATTAATATTGTCAAGATTATCATAAGAAATTAATACATCATCGGTTAAATGAGTGTATTCATTAACGTTAGTTATTCCTCTGTTAGTAAAAATAGATATTGGAATATGGCAATAATCATTATTGCCTATTATTTTATAATTCATGTTTTGTTGTTTCACTTCCCATTCTTTATAACTTGCGTATATTTGGTAATCAACTGTTTAAACTTATTGGGATTATCTGTTGGACTTTCTTTTTCTTCAAGTAAATTATCAGTGTCAACAATAGCACTTATTTGAATACAATCCAGAAATTTGTCAGCTATATCGTTTAACTCGTCTATGGTTACGTCTTTATCGAAACAAAATATAATATGGGAACTCAGCCTTGTCAGCATATTTATTTGATATTGGCTTATTTTCTTGCCGCAAGTTGCTACACAATTCTTTATTCCCATATTCCAAAGTTGCATAACACCTTTTTCAGCTTCAACCACATAAACGTAGCCTGTCCGAGCTATATATTTTTCGGATAAATAAAGTCCATACAATATTCTAGCTCTGTTGCAACGCTCCAAATATATATATTTAACTCTTTGCTCTTCTTCTGTCATTTCTTCTTGCTTTAAAAATAGCCTACCCTTAACACCGACTAATGTTCCCATTTCATCTCTTACAGGAATTGTAATTCGATTGGAAACATCGTCATAACCTATTTCAAACAGCATTTGAGTATCATATGAGATATTATCTTTCAAGAAATAATCATTAACGGCAGGGAAGTAGTACGATAGAACATTTTCCTTAATTGGCTTTAAAGGTTGCATTTCTTCGTAATTAGACTCATCATCTGCCATTTCAAATATAAATTTTGTGAACTTTAGACTTTCAGGCAAATCGTTATATTCATCTTTATAATAGTTAATACCACACCAATTACAAACTTTACGAACGGCTTCGTAAAACGTACAACTGCAAAAAAATTGCACAAGGTCAAAAATATCTATTGTATCTAAGCCTGAACTACTATGTATTTCTCGTGTGTAGTCAACTGTTAAAAGACCTTCATTGAGATAAACAGTGATCGCCCCTTGATTATCGCCATCAGGATTGCCACACTGAACATAACCTGCTTTACAGGAAATATGATGACAACCTATTTCGTCAAGTATGACAGGAACATAATTGTTCTCTAGTATCTTTTCTTTGAGGACAGAAATATCCATTTTATCCTCACTTTCTTCTTAGTTCTCCGACTTCATACCAAGTGTTTAGATCCAAGTCAACTTCAAATACAACTTTCTTTTTACAACCAAATCTATTTTTGTCTACATTGCCCACATAATACCTCTTGCCAACTTTAAGTTCACATTCAACATCTTTGCCCCATTCAGCATCATGCTGAACATAGCGATATTTATGAAAATCTCCAACAGATATTTCTTTAAACAGTGTCATCGTCCATATAATATGCTTTAGCTGTTTTGCATTAGCAATATTATTAGAATTAAGCTCGTCAGGTTTACAAAACTCCGTATCGTCTGTAAGCTGAATTGAAAGATAGCCAAACATATTCAACTGCTTTGCTAAATCAGTGAGCTTTGTTACTGTTGCTTTTAAAGCCGCCCAATCTCCTGTAGCTTGCGTGTCTTGCTTGCAAGTATCGTAGAAGAAGTATTTTGCACCATGAGTTAGATTAGCTTTCCGTATTTCAAATTCAAGCGTTTTATCGTCATAACCGCCAGCCATATCCTTAACGAGAATAAGCTCATTAGTTTCAGCCTCAATCCATTCAGCAATTTTCATTATTTTTACATATTCCTCTGAATTTTCAGCGACCCTTTGAATGTACTCTTGTAAAGTTTCTGTTGACTCTCCCCAATCGTCTGTTTTCTGATATATGTATTCACCTGATTGATCCTTGTACAAACCAAGTGTTAGTTCCTTTTCAGGCTTTTTCAACTTTATGCCGTGTAACTTTTGAAACTCAGCATTGTTTATACACGTTGTAATTAAACACTTTCTGAGATCGTCCACACCCATTTCATTAAGCATTACAAAGACTCTTTCATGCTTTACAAGCGTTAAATAAGCAATTATTTTTGTCATAAATCGTGATTTTCCTGCATTGGAAAGCATACCAATAGCCATTGTCGAACCTAGTTTACAGCCCCTAAATATATCATTTAGGATAGGAAAGGGAAGTGATACACCCAAATCAGGTTTTTCCATACACGCAATAAGCGATTGCTTAATATGACTATTCAGAATTTTGGCTTCTTGATTTGTCAAGATCACCGTATGTATTCTATCTGCTTTACCTCTAATTAATCTATAGATGTCTGAAGCCGTAAATTGTTCAAACTTTTTATGTTGTACAATTTTTGTAATATCAAAGCCATTTCTTTGATACTCTCTCAACAAAGAATACTTTTTAATGATTTCCTGATATTTGCCAATGTCATCGGTTATGGCAATTTTCATCCAACTGTCAAGAGTTTTCCAACCACCATATTTTTTGTACAAAGAAAGTCTTTCAGGCTCTTCTGAAAAATAAGTTAAAATAGTAGTTTTATTGAATGTTTGTGTCCTAGTTTTGTATATGATTTCGGCTGAGTCATAAAAAAATCGTGTAACTTCATCTGAAAAATCATATTTACTACGGATATATTGTCCGTAATTTACCAGTAAATCAGGCTGTTTGTAAATACAACCCACAAATAGAACTTCGGTAGGAACGTTTGTTATAATATCCATGTTTGTCACCTACCTAAATTTCATTAATAATACTGTCAATATCAAGGCTATCATTGTTTTTATCACGTTCTTTAGGAGATTTTGATGTTGCCATTTTTTCATAATCTATATTAACTTGTTCTTCACTTGTACCTGTTTTAGCCAATGTCTGTTCTTCTTTCCATTTCAAATAACCATCATATTTAGATAGGATAATAGCGAGATCATATGTAATTAACGCTGCACCTTCAATTTTTTTACCTTTACGAGTATTAAACTCATGTACCTTGCGAAGAAATGACATTTTCTTTCGCCACATATCCCATAAATCTTCAACAGGAACAGGTTTGTTCAAATTCTTATAAGTGCCTTTATACACCTTATCAAGATTTATAAAAAAATATTTTGGCAAGAATGAAATATCATATTGTTTGTACAACCAATCTGTAAACTGTATTCTTGTTTTTTTGTCCTGCTTGTCTTTCTCTATCTGTTCTTTTGTTCTTCTTTTTGCCAAGTATTTCACCGCCTTAATCAAAATAGATAAATAAAGGCAAGTGAGGGAATAACCCTCACCGCTTCATTTATAAAAATTAAATCTTAGAAATAACTTCAAGAACCCTTTCAAGAGTCTTAATATCTGTAATCTTCTTCATTTCTGTTGGCTTAATGGGCAGATCTTCTGCTGAAAGAGCTTCCTTTGCCTTTGTCTTGCCGACAGGATTAAGACTTTTCATAACGGCTGAAATCTTATCCAAAAGTTCTGTTGTCTGATTTTCGGCAGGGTTTTCATCAATACTATCCACTGGCTCTCCAACCTTACCCATAACTTCCTTTGTATAAATATCCTGCTCAATATCAACAGCTTTGGTAAGGTCATTCTTAACAGAAAACTCTTTCTTATCCTTTGTTCTGTCAATAATCACCTGCCAATCAACAAGTGACAAATCCTCAACAGTTTCCTTATCGTGTACACCTGTCCTGTCCTTGCTGATATACGCACAGAAATTGTTATCCTCATTAATGTACATTCTAACAACAGTCTTAACGTTGTAGTTCATCTGCTTAAAACCGTCAGGAATTTTTCTACCTGTTGCAACACTTGTAATCTTGCCATCATCACCCTTTACTGAAACCTTTTCGTCTGTTTCTCTTGCGGTCACAATAAAGTGCGCTCCGCAGGACATAAGGTCAAGTATCAAATCCTGACCCTTAAAATTAACTGTCTGATAATCTTTAAGTTCAAGTCCTGCACCTTCAATAGTTACAGTTTTTTCAATGCCAGTTAGTTCCTTTTTCTTTGCTTTGACAGTGTTTCTCTTCTTAGAGAACTCCACAAGTGCCTGCTTAGTCGTCAGGTTAAGAATAGTTGTACCATCAACTACAATAGCATCAGCTCTGAATGGTTCACCATCTCCGTCAAGTACAACCTCGTCTGTTTCGTTACCCTCATCATCGAGAACATGAAAATCTTCCTTGTTCTTAACCTTATTTATGTATTCTCTTGTTTCACCAAGGGATTGAGTGTACACGATATAAATATTCTCAGTGTTAATGCCGTCAGCTTCGAGTCCACCGATAAAATCATCAATAGAACCACACTCATTATCTATGTAAAGAACTCTAAATGGCTTGCCGTCAGGTCTTTTAAAATAAGCAAGCTGCAAGGCAAGTGTTGACTTGCCTGTACCTTCTTCTCCAAAAAGTATCATCTGAAGCTTGCTCTGTGTCTGTGTCGCTTTTCTTGCTCTAGCCATATTTTTTTATCTCCTTTTATATTATCGTTTCGTCGTTAATAACGGTGAGTAGCAACAATTTACCACTCATCGTCCTCGTCTGTCAGATCATTATCTGAAACAGAACCCCAATCATTATCATCAGAGCCAAAGTCCTTATTTGCGCTTTCAGTAGCCTTTGTCTTTGCGATAGCCTTATCAATTATCTCCTCCGAATATAGCTCTGTATCTACGCTATCCTTATCAGCTCCAGTAATGAGAAGTATTCTCTTTGTCGGATTGTTCACTCTGTCCATAGGGTTGCTTTCGCCCCAACCGTCATCATCTTCCTCAATTTCTTCAATATCATGTTCTATTACGATATCTCCGAATACTTTAAGGGCTGTATATGGCTTGAGCTTTCTTAGAGTGCTTACAAACTTTGACTTTGACTTGTCAATAACAAATTCCGCATCTTCTACAGAATTATAGGTTACAATCTTCGCAGATACGGTGAAGTTACCTTCATCATTCTTCTCAATACCCATGAATACAATGACCTGTTCAAAATTGCCAATCACATTGAAGTCCTCTGCGTCAAAATTTACTTCCTTGCAAAGCGAAATCTGTGACGGAACAAATCTTGTCTGGTGTCTATCCTGATAGGTGGAAAACTCATTCTTTCCTCTGACAAATACGGACATACCGTCCTTTGCATTATCTGCTATGTACTTACAAGCATCATATTCGACAAGTATTTTCTTATCATTTCCTTCCTTGCCCATTGAGTCAACCACCTTTGTCAAGCCAAGATTAATTCCAATAGGTCTAAAGTCCTTTTTGTTAAATGTAAATCTGTCAGCCCACTTTACCTTTTCTGTTGTTGTCTTTCTATCCTTACCTTTGCCCTCGGTCTTAGAAAAATATACTACGTCTCTTTCCATACCATTAAGGTTTATGTATACAGACTTATTCTTATCAATTTCAACTCCTACATTAACCATTCTCATAGGCTTGCCTGTAGAGGTTGTCAACTCCGTATAGAACTTGTCCTTATCACAGCCTGTCAGCTTACCTCTGATCTGAAAACTGCCCTTTGTTTCCTGAAGTCCAAGACCCTTATTATTTTTCTTTTCAGCCATATTTTTATCTCCTTTTATTTATCAGATTTTGTTGTCAAATAAAATTATCATAATAAAATTATCATTTTGTGAACTCAAAATCACACCATCTTATCATGCCTTCTTTCTTATCGTTGATACTACTTTGTGTTCATGTTGTCAAGTTCTTCATGTAACGCAATTCCGAAATTATTCAGTGACTCTGCTACCCATGTATCAGCAATATCATATCTATGGATCAAATTATATATTGCCTTATTTACATCAGAGTGCGAAAACTGCTTATCGCATCTATACTCAGATTTTTCTTTAGGGTTTATTTTAGTATCAAAAAAACGTATCTCTTTATTATCACAACTAGCGTTAGGAAAATATATTCTAGCCAAGGCAAGCAAAGCACCAATATATGCACTATATGTATCATCAGAACAACATTTTGAAGTGCCAACTCTTACTACCTTGCCGTATTCTTTCATTTTGGCAACCGTTGTCTTGTCGTGGAAAGTAATCTGAATTTCACGGTCAATATCAGACGATATTTTTTTTAGACAATTGGCAAAGTTACTATAAATATAAAACATACCATCGCCGCCACCACCATTTGGCTTAATTGTTTGGTATCTAATCATTCTCTTGTTGTTTACATACTCTATTGTTCTAATCCTTATTACGTTTCCAGTTTCGGTCATTCTATTACCGAAACTATCTAAACCAACCCGATAAAGTTCTCCAATCTTAAATTTTCTTTTGTTCATGCTCATTAAACTCCTTTATTTTTTTCTATGATAAAATGTGTATTTTAACGCTCTTTTCAGAGCGGAATTAAGAATAAAATCTATGTCAACAGCATGGCTGCTAATTACAATATCTATAATTAAACATCAAAAATACTATCCCAATTACCCAAAGAAACTTCTTTACCACAACAAGGACAATAAATACATCTAATATTCATTCGTAAGCCACTCTTTTGAGTGGCTTATTTTTTTGTTTATTCATCGCCACAGACCCATTTTATAATTCATTGGCTGATTTATTACACGTTGGTTTGAATTTGAAGAATTTCCAATGTGAACCATAGTCCATTATTGTTTCCGTACCCTCTTACCAATAACACCTATAAAGTTTTACGTTCCTTAATTTGTTATTTGAAATGTAATCATTCATAGCCCGACTACATTCCTGTGAAGTTCTGTAGTTTCCTATGACTCGTTTTTTTTGTACTTTTCTCGTCACACTCTATAAAATTAAGTTTAATCATTTTATCACCACCTTTGTTTTACGTTACTTTATATCTGTAACCTAGAATAAGTTACAAAATATTTTGGTTGGACTAGCTGGACTCGAACCAGCGGAATGAGAGAGTCAAAGTCTCTTGCCTTACCACTTGGCTATAGTCCAATGTTGGTACTGCTTTCACAGTACCTTTTTGTTCACCTACCTTTACATACAGATTAGTTTGTAATTTGTAATCAGTGTAATTTTAATTGATGAACCGTTATTGTTGTCGGCAACCGTAACCGACTTGGTGCAACTTAGGGGATTTGAACCCCTGACCCTTTGATTAAAAGTCAAATGCTCTACCATCTGAGCTAAAGTTGCAAGTGCAGGTATCACACTACATTCCCTTATGGTGAGATAAGCTCTGTACCTGCTATGCCAATTTACTTTGTACAGTATTGGCAAACTGTACTGGTGTCACTGACGAGACTCGAACTCGCATGGATTTTTCCGAGGAATTTTAAGTTCCTTGTGTATACCTATTCCACCACAGTGACACGTCTTATATTAATTCTACCGTGCTACATTTGAGATTATGATTATAGTATACTACTACTTTTGAGATGTGTCAACACATAAAAGCTAAAGTTTACAGAATATTAATAATTATAGATAATAAAAAAACGAGACCTTAATGATCTCGTTTTTGTGCCAAAATTTAGATTTTTGATCTCTTAGAACATTGCTCCAAATATATTTTATATTCTTGGACAATACCCTTACGAGTTAAATTATAATCAAAGAAATCTAATGCTTGGCTCAAGTTCTTGCCATTCTTACCTCCAATATCTGTTCTGTACACGTTTAACAAATATTTATGTGCTCTATAAAAAAAGCCCGATTTACTGATAATGTTTAATTTCAAACAGATTCTTGGAACTATAATTGTTCTAATGCCATTAACAACATTAACCGTGCTAGTGCCACTGGATATAGGACGAAATAAATAATCATTTGTGTTATATACTTTTGATATGTTGGCGTTGTTATATGTGGTTACATCTCTCAATTTACCACAGATATTTTGCGGTTCTTTTTTAAAATGCAATGAATAAATATTATCACACAACTCTTTATGCAGCATATCAGATATGTCCGAAAAATATTCAGAGGACAAATCTATTTTTTGCTTTTTTCCATTCTGCTGTTTTACCCATAGAATTTGCCTATCAATATCATAGTCGCCTTTTTTCATTTTGGATAAAGCGCTTTTTGGAACTCCGACCCATAGTAAGTAACATATTAACTTAACATAACAGGAATACGCACTTACCTCTACCGACCATATGTCTATATCAGGGTTATTCATTACCTTGTCAATAGCGTCATTCAGTTCTTTAACATCAGTAATAAAATTCGTTTGAAATTGTATATCTTCAATATCACAATTTATATTTGCAAAACTGAGCCAACTCTTTAGCAACATTTTACTGATCCTAAAACTACCAAGAGTCGAATTATCTTTTAAAAAGTTAGCAATATTATCATGTAGTGTCTTTTCTTCATTGTATTTTTTCAAAAAACTGTTCAAAGTTGATGCTTTTTTCTTTAACGTTGCATCGCTGGTAATATTCGCTTCCTTTTCGATATATTGATGTATCGAAAATTCCAACTCTTCTTTTGTCATAATAAAACCGTCCTTCCGAATATAATACATATAACAAAAAGTAATCTATTGTAGGAAAATATTGTACTAATTATCATATGTATTGTACCAAAAGAACGGTTAAAAGTCAAGCTAGTTTTTGATTAGCACTAACATCGTGAGAGGTTAATGCAAGAGAAATACAAATTGCCTGAGAAATTCTTCTCATTTCATTTGGAGTTAAATGACCTAAATAGCTAATTATTTTTGTCTTACTAATCGTAGCAAGTTGTTCGCATAGAACGACGCTTGTTTTAGCCACTCCACTCGTTTTGTTAAGCAGGACATGAGTAGGGAAGTATGTTTTATTTTTTGAGATATTTGATGTTAGCGGTGCAACTATTAAACATGGTGAATATTTATTTCCAATGTTATTTTGCACAACTATTGCTGGACGTACCCCGGCCTGCACAGAACCTCCCACATCAGGAAAGTTTACCAAAATCAAATCTCCTCTCGTTATCTCTCTGTCACATATTTTTGTGTTATTTTCTTTAAAACAAATTTTTTCCATAAACAACGTCCTCCTTTCTTTTTATTTAACGTTTTGTTTTTCTTTTTATTTAACGTTTTGTTGTCGTTGTTTATTTTTTCTTTTTCTATATTATAACCGTACAACTTTTAATATTCATTGTATTTTGATGAATATAATGTTAAATCTATCTTAATATTTCCATTGAGCCTAAATCATTTCCAAACATAGAAATATTCAGTGTTGCTATCTTTTCTCTTTTCTCAAAATTATTACACAAATTAATAATGATTGGCTCTATGTAGTTTTTTTTGCAAAACATATCTGCGTTAAATTTGCTTAAACACCTATTTTCTTGCAAACTCCACAAGCCAATAAAACATTTTTCATGCAGTTTATCATACATTATATATGGTGTAGCGGCTCGATTATAGTCAACAGCCAAAGTTCCGCAATCGAGTATTTCGCATAGCTTATCTATATTTAACAATTCAAAATACAGATATTGCAAGTTGCTGATCTGACTCTGATTAAGATTACCTAGTGCATATGTGTCGATAAGTAATGTAATCTTATCATTCTCAACGCTTGACCTAGTTTCATCAATATAATCTTCTTTCAGTAATTCCGTAATTTCAACCCACTGCTTTTTCTCTAGTGGAAAGAGTGGCATAGAAGCCACTAAACGCTCAGGAACATATCGACAAGAAATGATTAGAGTGACATCGTGTATTCCTATTATAATAGTATCTCTTGCAATGCTTATAATGGCTGATGAAAAGTCATATTCAAGCCGACCGATCGTCATACAGTAGTCAAGCAGAACTAAATCTTGTGTCCTGTCTAACTCTAAGCATAGAAAACCGTGATCTATCCCACAAATATCTTGTAAATCCTCAAAACCACCCCTATGTTCTTCTTTAATAATTGGATTGTCAGTTAGCTTCAGAGCTGTTCCATATATTTTGTCATTATTTTTGTTGTTTGTAAGTATAAACTCGTTATAGCATTTATTGCATACTAATTTTATTAATTCTTGTAAGACCATTTTTACAACTCCCTTTTAATTTTAATCTTTGTAAAAAGAACATCTGTTCTAATATGCTTATACTATACTATAAAACAAATGTTCTGTCAAGTGATTTATGTCCATTATTTTGTACAGTATATTTTATCACGCAATTAAGGTAAATATTAGTAAAACTAATTCCCACTGCCTTAATTTTATCACCATTCACTGCTTAAATCAATGATAAATTATTCCCAAAAATAAATACACGATTTAACAGCGACAATAGTTTCTTCGGAAGTTCCATACAATTCCGATATAAACTTCTTTTCGGGTTGACGGAAATGAAAAAGACTCTCCATTCTCATTTACCCATATCTCATGTGACCCCTTACCTCTGCGCGAGTATGAAAACCCACGCTCGGCAAGCAGCCTTTTAAATTTGTTTATGTTCATTTGTTTGTTGTTCCTTTCTTTTCTAATTTTGCAAGATTTGAAAACAAAACTTGCATTTTATTTACTTTAGTTTGTTGTATTACACTTTCTCAACATTCTAATAATTCCACTCTGACCCTTTGGCGTTACCATAGGAGTGAGTCCTATTCTGACTTCGCCATTCTGTATGTATGAGCTTTCTTTAAGCTGAAACCATGGCTGAGTGTCTATATACCTTTGATAAGGCATATTCTTATGACCGTCCTTACAGCCTAACACTTTCTTTTCTCTCAAAAAATTAAATAGCCTTGTTCTGCCTATCTTTATTCCGTTCTTAGTTGCCAACTTTGCCATGTCGTTCATTGATATACAATCTTCAGAAGTTTGTATATGACTTGCAAAGTCCACAAGAGGTTTATCCTGCTCTATCTTATTATTAAGCTGTCTGATCGTTGATAGATTGAGCCTGAACAATTCTCTCGTCTGAGCATCGGCATTTGGCAGATAGGTGTTAATGAACATCTCGTCATTGGCTACATAACCGCCTGTCTTGCGTATAGTCGGGAGAACTTCTGAAGTGATCCAACGTTTAAATGTTTTAGCCTTTGGTAGCTTACTTCCGAGAATAAGAGAATACAAGCCAGACTCATTAATGATAGTCATTGTTTGCTTTCCACCAAGGACGCCCTGAAATGGGGCGTCATTTTTATCATCATCATCAACGTGCCTTGCAATGGCATTTCTTGCCTTTGTATACCCCAAAATCTCAGCCACATCTTTTCCGACAAACCAAGGCTCTCCGTCCTTAACTTATTGTCCTCACTGTTCCAAATTCCTTGTTTGTGAATGTTTTAATTCCGTCCATTTTCTTTGTCCTTTCTGTTCTTAATTTACATTGTTGTTTGAAATTTCCTGCTTGCAAGCATAAAAATACACTATTGTCAAAGAAATAGTTCTTGACAGCAGTGTTTACTCATGATATAATATATTTACCAGAAGTAACACTTGTCAAAACACCATTACTATAAGTAATGTGCTTGTGTACTTTTGTTCACCTGACAACTCTGCTTGACTTTCCACGGACAGCAGAGTTGTTTTTTATTTGCCAACAATAGTTTTAGTTTCGTTTAGCCTTAGTACCAATTCAAACTTGTCATCTACATACATTTTCATGAATGTTTCCAACAAATCGTTCATTTTAATGCCGTTAATAGCACATTTTGACTTGAACTGATTTTGAATTTCGCTGTCTATTGTTGTTGTGAACGGTTTTCTATCCATTATTATTTTCTCACCTGCCTTTTATTATAGTGTAATTTATTTTTATATGTTTGTCAACCATATAAAAATAAAAATCTTTCACAAAATTCTAGCGTATTTTTTGTTGAAATACACAATTTTAGTTTCTGAGATATTACACTTAAACCCTAAATCTTGATTTTCAGCCTAAAATATGCTAAAATTTTTTTATAAAAAGTAATTCTAATTAATCTTAGAAATTGGAGGAAATAAAAAATGAGCAAAATAAAATTAATTCTTATTGCACTCATGACAACATTAGCATTGTCCTCATGTAATAGTAAAACAACAAGTTCCATATCTGACAGTAATTTCACTACCACTACAACAATTATAACAACCACCACTCCCACCACAACTTCTCATACTTTGACAACAACTAAACCATCAACTACCACAACTACTTCCAAATCATCAACTACTACCACAACGACTACAACCACAACGACAACTACAACTACCACGCATGATTATAGTTCTGAAATAAGTGCTTTAGAACAAGAAAATAATCGCCTACAGGGTGAAATCTCCACCTATCAGAACGAAATAAACAATGAGCAATCTGATATTTCCATCTATGAAATCTACAAATCGGATGCCGAAGATGATGTTGAAGAGGCTAAAATACAGCTTGAAAACGCCAATAAAAAAATGGTTAAAGTTTATGGTGATGGCGGTTGGACTACAGAAGTTGACTCCGAAGCAGTTTCAAAGGCTCAATCTCACTTAGACGATTGCCAAAGAGTTGTTGACGTATACAATGAACTTATATCAGAAAGTCAAAGTAATATTGATTATTATAACACTTGTATATCCAATAATCAAAGTTCCATTGAAAACAATAATAGTCTTATAAATGATTATCGTAGCAGATAAACACAGTAAAATAGGAAGCTTGTCACAAACTAACGAATAAATTTTACAAAGTTCCACAAAATAGTATTGACAAAATGGGTATAGTATGCTATACTATAAATGATGAAAGATTATCTCTATCATCTCTAATTTACGCTTCGCAATGTGCGACACAGAAACATTGTAGATACAATTACGTTTTACAATGTACGGCAAAGTAACATTGTAGTATTCAATTTACGCTTCGCAATGTGCGACACAGAAACATTGTAGTGATGCTGTCATTTTGGTTAATCTGAAGTGACAGCATATTTTTTGTATTAGGAGTGTCAAAATATGACGGAACATGGTATGTACTTTATTACACCCGACTATTATCAACTTATTCGAGATGTAGGAGGAACTTGGAATGATTGCAAGGAAAGACCCATTGTTTGTTTGATTAAGTCCACCGAAAATTCCAAATTGTATTGGGCAATACCTGTAGGCAAAGTAAATCATCGTGACACTAAAGCTATTAATCGTATTTATTCCTATATAAACAAAGATCCAAGAAATATTGCTTCTTGCTTTTATCACATTGGCAAGACAACCACCAAATCTATTTTCTTTATTAGTGATGCTTTTCCTGTAACAGATGTCTACATAGACAGAATTTATGAGGGCTATGATAAACAACAATATGTCATTGAAAACAACAATCTTCTGTCTGCTCTGAAATATAAACTCCAAAGAATTTTAAGTTATGAAAATGCCAATCCAAATTTCTTCCGTCAACATATTACCGATGTTAAAAGAAAACTATTAGACGAAATTAACAATTAAACAAAAGAGGTATTCATATGTCCGAAATTAAATCAATAACAGACCAAGAAATATTATCATATTGGAACTCAATTAAATCCGTGAGAGGAGTTGCCATTAAACTCGGTATCTCATGGCAAAGAGTTATTAAAAGTCTTTCTAGTTTAGGTATTATAGTCAACAATACCCACGCCAAAATCACTCAATACCACAAAGAAGGGAAGTCGGCTAATGAAATTGCCGACTTAATGAATATGAATGTTAATGTTGTGAAAGCCTATCTCCCACGCAACAGACCTCAATACAAGGTTAATCAATCTAAAAATGCTCTAGCAGTACAGAGGAGTAAAGAACGCCACAAGAAACGCTAAAGGGACTTTTAAAAGTCCCTTTTTATTTTACATACTTATCCACAACTTCCTTGCCCACTTCCATTTTTAACATTTGCTCTTTTACGAGTCTGCTATCGCAGCCACTATAATGTTGCTCAGTTATCCTCAAATCAGAATGTCCCAGACTCTGACAGGCAATACGCAAATCTCTTATAACATCTTCGCTGCCTTTTTGAATACAACTAATATACACGGAATGTGTCTGCCTAAAGCTATGAGTGCTGTATTTACCTTCTATACCATGTTTGGCGGTTATATTCTTTAGAAATGTTGTAACGGAATTAAGTTCCATAGGGGCTATCCTGAGCGGTCTGCCGTTCCAATCGTACTTCTCATTAGTATATACAATTTCTTCTTCTCCGTCCTCATTCAAGAAAATGTCCTCAATATACTTCCTCTTACGTTCTCCACTCTGAAAAATATAATCTTCTGGGTCAAGTCCATAATACTTGATTATAAAACTCAGCATTTTCTTCACAGTATCACAAAGCCATGCCGTTCTCCATTTGTCCGTCTTGTCCTCTTGTAATGTCAAGTAATCTACAATTTTGCCGTTGTTATCGGTTAAATCCTTGACCCTCAAGGTCATTATATCTCCGTAACGATAGCCTGAGTTGCAAGCAAAAATTATAATATTTGCCTTAAAATATTTTTTACTCTGAAACAAATCTTCCAAAATCACATTTAGATCATCAGGTCTGAACCAGCTTGCAGACTTCTGCCTGCTTGCCGTATGTTTTGTAATAGCATTTCTATGACTTTTTTTTCGCTTTGGCTGTTTTGTTATCTGTATTCCTGTCGGAAATCTATCCGATAAATCGAAAATTTTGCAAGTTTGAGCCGTACTAATATTCATTTTCATTCACTCCCATCATATACACAATGTAAATATTATTCCTGCTATCAACATAACGCTTGTAAAGAGCAAGCCAAAACCACCATAGACAACGTTCTTCACTATCATTCTAACTTTTCTCTGGCGTTCTTCTCTGAGCCTTTGACGGCGTTTTGCTTTTAAATATGCCTTCCGCATATTATAATCTTGTTCTTCCTCTATCTTCCGTAGCTCTTCTTTACGATCGTTGTCTAGCATTTTCACAAAAAGTAATGTATTCGTATTTTCATTTTTCATATTTATTCCTCCTATATTTATTCCTGCATAAAGAAATACTCCTATCAATCAATGTGATTAATAGGAGTATTTATATTTATTATATTAGTTTTATACACACAATCGCTTTCATATTGCAAGTAAACTGTCTATTTCTGCAAGTCTTTTAAGAAGCTTTTCACGCTCCACTTTTAAGCTTTCCACGTCTATATCAGATACGAGTTTAACGCCCTCGTGGTCTTTGATTTTGCTATAAATCGTTTCAGGAACACCTTTTACACGAACGATTGTGTTCTTATCAGCCGCTATTCTAGGACTTTTGGCAGAGCCACCCGAAGTGGCAAAGCCACCGTTTATAAGCATTGCATTGTCGGAGAAAATAACCTCTCTGTCACGATAAAGTCTTTTCAGAACAACCATTGAGCCAACTCTGATTTCTCCGTCCTCGTAGCCTTCTGTATAAGTGTCGAGGTCAAGATCTACCGTGACAGTGCTGACCGTACCAAGCTCTCCGCACTCACCGTAGCATTCGATGAGCAACGCCTTGACGGCTTCCTTGTTCTCCTCTGGAAAGACCCAGCAAGGTGCGTTCCACTTACCCTGTATCTGCTTTGCCCCTGCGACAAAGCTCTTGTTGTACGGGCTGTTTACCTTGATTTTCTCGTTTTCAACTGCAACTTTCATGTTTTATCTCCTATTATATTATATTACTTCTTATTGTCAGGTATCTTAGCCCATATTGCCTCTCGATAAGCCAACTCTTGGCTATAGGTTTCATGCCATTGCTTATCCAATTCTTTTCGTTCCTCAAGCGTAAGACTTCTACCCTCATCAATAGCCTTATAAAAGGCGTCATCATAAATCTTTTGAGCTTTGTCAAAAGCTCCAATTGGATTGTATTTTCTGTTAATTTCTCTCCGCTTATTTTCACTATGGTTCACACATAGATAAATAATAATCAAAATGATTGTTGCTAGTAACAATGTTTATTCCTCCTCATTCAGCTCATGCTCGTTGTAAATTTCTTCATTATTTCTAATTAATTATACCACAAAATTCCTCATTAGTCAACTAGAATTTTGTCGAAAACGTCCATAAAATCGGACAGTATGGCTATTTTTATTAACCACGTTTTACACTCGTCATCAGTATAGCCGCTACACTTCATTTGTGCGATATGTAATCTAATACGCTCATTCCGTTCCAATGATCTGATACGTTCCATAAGACGCTTATCAGGGTGCTGTATTACCATGTTATTCTGCTTTTCTATCATATAAAATTCCTCCAAAAATTAATTATGGAAATGTTTAAAAGCTTCTTCTTTATCAGTACATATTGTTCCATTAGTAGTTATGAATGTGTGAATTTCTTTTATCATAAGTAATAATTCTCCTCTGTATAAACTTCTTTTAATTAAATAAACCTATTCAAATTTTTCATCATATCCTCTAAGTTAGTTATTTTCTTCTTATAATGGTCAAGTAAAATTATGTTATATTCTGTTGGTGGGCAAGTACTGTATTTAGACATAGTTTCATGCCAACTTGTTATAATGTCTTTCATATAATTCAATTGATGGTTAGTACCGATTTCATACCAGCCCACACCCTTAAAGCTATTTGAATTAAAATAATATGCATCAATTTCATCATCTGTAAGATAAGCAAGCATTGCAACAAAGTTAAAAGCATCTTTATTTTCGATATAAACATAATCTGCCTCATACCAAATATCTTTTGCAAGAGCTTTCAAGTTTTTGTCTTTAGGTATTTCCCAATAAGGTTCATCATCGTACTTATCATATCCAACAAGCTTAAACTTCATTACATCTTTATTTGTTTTAAGTTCATGTGTAAGAGCTTCTTCAGCACTCTTAAATTCCTTACCATCTGTTGTCTTAAAATATTCGATATGCTCAATCATTTATATTCTCCTTCAAGTTAAAAAAAATTAAAAATGCTTATTGATATAACTAAATTCCGTAATTAAATCCGATAATACTTCTTTATCCTCTTCTAAAATATGGAGATTGATGTCAGTTTTATGCTTATTGTAGTTAGCTTCATCTACTTTTACAGCAACTTCTAGTGTGTGTAAAACATCAATCATAAATTCAAATTTTTCTTCATAAAACATAGAGTATGCTCTATACCAACCAGTACCTTTAAATTTTGTATAGCTTGCACACTTTTTATTATAATTAACCATATCTTCTGTGCTAGGTAAATAATAGACTAGATTACAAGCAAAATTAAAAGCTTCTTCATTTCCAAAATAAATATATGTGGTTGTATTAGGATAAAATATACTTAGTGCAAGATGAAATAAATCTGTAAAGTCTATATCCGCTTTATTATATCGGTCAGTCATAACATTATAAGTTACAATTACAATGTCTTTAACTTTTTCATTTATTTCAAGTTCGTGATTAAAAGCCTCTTCTTTACTAGTAAAAGTTTTATTATCACTTGTTGTGAAACATTCTGTATGGGTAAACATATACTTATCCTTTCTATATCAGTTATAGCTTTATTACATTATCTTCTATAAATTTATTTAAGTTTCTATCAGCTTCATAGAGTTTATCTAATTCCTTACGACAATCTTTAAGTAATGTTTCTTTTAAACTCTCTAAACAAGCATAATCACTTTTTTCAATATCTTCAATTATCTTTTTGAGATGTTTAATAATTTCAGAAAATAGGTATAGTCTGAATCATAACAAATGTGTTCTGCAAGGGTAATAAGGTCATTGAATTCCTTATCAACTTCCTGACAACGCTTTTTGTAAATAGGGATATACCTTATAATTTTAAATAGTTTTGCCCAATCGTTTGTTTTAAGTTCCCATTCAAGAGCTTTCTTTATATCCGTAAATTTTCATTATCTGTTGTAATAATATAATCTCTGTTATCTTCATTAAAAATTGTAATCATAAACTTTATCCTTATTACATACACTCCCTATGTTCTCTGTTTAGATTATTATCCACAATATCATCAAACCATCTTCCACCAACTTCAAATCTTCTCCTAATCACAAGTGATACAAGCTTCATGGTTCGCCAACTCATAGCTTATCATTTCTCTAAATACTTCATCATTTGACTTGATCTTATCAAATTCAGCTTGTAAATGCTCAAAGATTTTATTTGCACGCTTCACAATTTCATTGTTCTTTACATAGCAAAAACAAGCCGGACAAAAGTATTTATATATTTTGTTCTTTTCCTCAAATTCCTTTTCCCACTGCTTGCCAATTCCAAAGCAAGATAAATAATCAAATTGCATTCTCCAATAGTTATGCAGATAGTATGATTTTGCGGTATAGTCGTCATATGACTTTACAACGCTCATCAACTCGACTTCAGTAAAGAGCTTGTTGTTTAACTCCTTGCAATAGCAATCCTTTAAAGCTGATTTTCCTTGCTCCTCAACTAAATATTTATGGTGTAACTCGTATTCATCAGCGTGGTAAATATGCTTTTCGTTCTTGAAAACAAGTGCAGAGTATCCAAAGTAGCCGCCAAAATCAACAAAGAGTATATCGTGATCTTTTATGTTGATATAATCAAGAGCTATTTCAGCAGCTTTATTAAATGTTAATGATTCTATATCATTAATTGCAAGGGCTTTTGTGTTTGTCATGTTCTCCATAAAAAATATCCTCCTCTCGTGTGCTAGAACTCCATGAAAATAGATCTATTATTATCCTTATTTCCATTAGCCTTTATAATGCCGTTGACCGCTTGAACAACTCCATATAGCCAGCCGTTTAAATAGTCTATGTTTTCGCAAAACTGCACATAAGAGCCGTTTTTAACATCTTCAGCAGACTTGAAAATATACCAGCCTTTACCGTAGTCAGCCTTTTCAATGTGGATATAGCCCATATTGACGAAATAAGCCCTTAAATTATCCTTGATAATTGCAAATTGCTTTGGCGTGAAAACCTTCTTGATGTCCTTTGTACTGATGCCAATAGTGTTTATTATGTTCTCCATGGTTAATTCCTCCTCAAATATGTATCATTTTTTGGTTTATCTATGTTGTATGGTGTGTTTATTTTCCTCGTGCGGAAAATACCCACATATACCGCCCTTTATGGGCGGTTGTTATAATTAAATTATCTCCTCTTTAATGTCAACAACTCCGAATGGTTTATCGTTCCTGCCCTCAAAATAAGCATGACACTCACTGATTATACAGCCCTTTTGATATGGATTGAGATCATTTATACTCATCTTTTCTCCGTTTGTATTAAACAGTTCGTATCTATTTATATTTTTATTAATTCCGTAAAGAATAAACGTGCATTTGGTTTCTGCCATTGAAGTTAAAATATTATCAATCTCATCATCAGTAATATTTGAATTTTCTGCTTTCCAAATTTTCCGTAAACATTCTGTATCATTGATAGTAAATGTTATTTTGCGTGTATTTCCGTATTTGTTCATTGTCTTATTCCTCCTCAAAGTCTTAAAGTTGTATAACGTATAAATAATGGTTGTGGTATCCACTCCACCTCATGCGGTTTCGTGGATATAAGGGGCGTAAACCCCTTTAAAATGGTTCAATCTCAATGCCACTTAATATCTCTTGAGCCTTACTTAAAAATTCCACATTATAATCATCAACATAGTAGCTAATATAAAAAGCGGTTATCTTATCTACAAGTTTATCGTCACTCTTGATATAGTCGATTACTTCTATACGCCCAATAAAATCATCACTATCAAGATTTTTAAATTTTCTTGTGGCTTCTATAAGATCGTTTTTAGAAATTTCAAGAGCAGCCGCAAATTCCGAAACTGAATCAAAGTAATCATAAACGTTCATATAGTGCGGTTTATCACTGTAGATAGTAACGTGATCGTCATTTATCCATGAATGACCGCCCACATTTACAAATGTTTCAAGGCGTCCTATTTTTGCATCTGCATCATAGTAAAAATATACGTCCGTTTGGTATGGGTTTAAGTCGATCTCAAATTTCCGCAAGATCACCGCAAGCTCAGATACAAGATCATTGATATTGATAACGTCCTCATCGGTGATATAATGCTTAATGCTTGTACTCATTTTGATACACTCCTTTTAATTTAATGTTATATTATGTATGGTATCCCTTTAGGCTCATGCGCCTTTATGGGATATATAGGGCGTATAAACGCCCCTTAAACGTGCAAATACGCTTCTTTTTGGCTCATTTTTATAACGCTTTTGGCAGCGTTTAAAACGCTTTGCGGGATTCTATAGCCGCAAATAACGTATTTGTCAAGGCGTGTGCTATAGCCTATTGAATAGTTCCAGCCGTAAACACCAGCATTATAATAGTTAGTGCTGTCGGTATAAGCATCAATGCTGCTATCGTTTACCAGGATAACATCTTGACCGCTGATTATATTTTTAGCGTCATTGTTTATGATTTTTTTGATGTTGTGTACATAAAATTTACCTCCATTTTTCGTTTACGTTTGTTTTTGTTTTGTTTTTTTTATTGTCTCTTTTCTTTTGTTCTACACTGTTTAACTGTTATGTTACGTTCCAGAATTTTGATTCATCATCATTCTCTTTACTGTATTTTTCATCAACATCATCAATGTTGTAAATGTCAACTTTTCCCCATATCATTATAGTACAAGCATTTTCGCCAATGATAGCTTCAATGTTGACTTTCTTAAAAACTCCTTCTTCGCCTTCTTCGCTGATGCAATAGTGGCTACCATCCTTGTACTGGATCCACAGATAATCATCTGTTCGCTGTCCGATTTCATTTACGTATCTGAGACCATCGATAATATCAGCAACATCATGAAGGGCTTCTTTTCTGCTTTCCCATATCTCAAAAATCTGTCCACTTTTTGTTTCAAATGATTTCATTTTTATCACCTCTTGACTTTTTGGTTTTTTTGTGTTATCTTAAAAATATGGTTGATTAAATTCAGATCATTGCACTGGATTCAATCGTATTAACGGCTATTGTGTAGCCGCTAAAATTTTAGCAGATACCCTTTTTTTATATCCCAGAAATTCGGAAACTGGATTAAAAACATTTTGAGCCTATCGCTTTTAAGATTTTTCTATCGTACATTTGACGTTGTTCAATCGGTTTTAGCCGGTTCGGATAGAAAATATTTAATTTTCAAGTTGCAAAAATTTGTTATTGATTATAAATCAATTTCAATTACTAGCTGTCGCATAACCTTGCAAAAGTCAACTAGATTTTTTGTTGTGCGATTATCAACTCTTTTCATTTTAGATTTTACGCTTTTTAGTATTAGCAGTAAACTTATTTGTGATCGGTAAAGGGTTTTGCTTTTTGGTTTATTCCTTTCCTTTACTGTATCTATAGTATAACATATATACGTACGTAATACAATATATATTATGTACGTAATATATGAACTTTTTATGAAACGTGTTGTTAAAATGCACAAACCTAAGACTACAAAATAAAGCATAATGCACAAAATAAGCAATGAGGTATTAATAATTTATGAATGAAAATAATATAAAGCATAACGAATATATGAGAGAATATAGAAAACGTAAAACATTTAAACAATTAAAAGTGGATATTAAACCTGATGATTATTTGATAATTGATGAACATTGCCAAAAATCAAATATTAGTAAAGCTAAGTTTATTGTAAAATGTTGTAAATACTGTATAGATCATGATATTAATTTTGATGACTAACTAAACCACAATATATAGTGGTTAGATGTAGTATTTATTACTTGCAATACACAATATACAGTATGCTTATATCTTGAGCTATAAGGCTACTAGCAAGCGTTATACACTGTTGTGTACATGGGTGCTATAGTTATACTTGATAGCCGTTAGAATGGATTTTAGAGCATACAATATATAGTGGTATTGTAGTGTATTATGTGTGAGTGTATACTATATATTATGGTTAATGGTTTAATGATTGATTTATGTATGTGTATATCGACTTGCAGGCGAAAATCTTGCAAAGGTTCTTTACTAATGACAATTAGCCAATTTGCACAATTTTAAAGGCTGATTTTATGCAAATTGCTAGTTTAAAATAGGGATTGAGTATTGAATTTTAGGCGTATTTTAGTGAGTGTTTACCACTTTGGCGGTAAACAAGGGGTAAAATAGGGAACTGATAGGGATTGATTTTGAAGCAGATGGGCTAAAATGTTAATATTTGTTAATGTTTAAGGTTAATATTTTAATAATCCATGTTCAAATTTTAATAATTTAAGAGTGCTTTACAAGTTAAAGCAGGTTAAAATATTAATATAAAATGTTCAAATTTTAAAGATGATGATTAAGGGCGTTCGGTATATCGAATAGCAACCACCGAAAAATATACTTGACAAAAATCAAATATTAATAATAAACAAATACACAAAAAGGTCAACTATTGACTTAATCAATGATTGATAAAAATCAAATATTATAAAGTCGGTTGAGCCTGCATGAAGTCGGCAGAAATTATATTAACATTCTATGAATTATATTACAATTATTTATATATGTGATTATGGCAAAAACACATATAAAGCACGCAAATAGGCGGTTTTATGGATATGTTAATATACTTAATTAAATAGCTTTGGAGGGGTGGCTTTACATTTATGGGAACATATGGAAAGCAGGTTATCCCCTTAGTAGTTCCACTCTATCCACACGCCCCAAAACCAAATCCAAAATCAAAATAGCATTTTTTAAAATTTCTGCACATTCTCCCACTATCCCATCAAAACACTCAATTTTCATTCGGTAACACGTTCGAGTAAACTTCGTATCTACGCCATTTTTTCAACTTTTCCAAACCCAAAAATGTACTTAAATACACCGAAACACACCAAAATTAACTTGTAAACATTATTTCTATACCATAAGAAAACAACCCATCACTCCCCAAAATACACTCTATTAAAGACTATAATAGGTCTTATTTTTTTGTCCTAAAATGGCTATAAATCTAGTTTTACATTTACCCCACCACTCATTTAAAATTCAATTTTAATTCACTGTCAACTTATTAAATTACACTTCAGAAATAATATACTATCACCGAAACATCTCAAAACAATAAAAAACCATCAAAAAAATCATTTATAAAACTCATAAAATAACCTATTGTAAAAACGAAAAAACGTTTTTACGCCTTGATTTACAAGCAAAAACAACGAATATGCTATCGTAATTTTACCGAACGCTCCGAAATAAAATGCTTAGACGAAAACAAAATGTTTAAGTAGTTGCCAGACAACTCATGCAAACAATAATCTTTCAACTGAAAAAATATCTGTGAAGATTAGCGTGACCGTAGGGAACGATAATCAAACAGGGAAGTTATATACGAGCGTAGCGAGAATATAACTGACTAGCTGTGCGCAGCACAATAATAAATACAAAGCTTCTTCAATAACATAATGTCAATACATTATCATTAATTATCATTATCGGTCATTATTGCTTTATTGTTCAATAGATATAATCACCTTAATAGATACAATCACAATGATCTTCATTTTATGTTAATTAATTTCATGTCAACTATTTAATATTCTGTCCTACATTATTTAATTTTTAATTTCACTTTTCCTGAACCTCTCTTATTTTCTGATTTTTAAATTTTATTTCATTTGTCTTGGCTTATGTTCTCTAAAAATGTAATTGACTTAATTATCCTAATACAATAACAAATTAACATAAAAGTTACATATTTATGTTCAACTTGCTATTGACACATCTCAAAAGTAGTAGTATAATAGCCATAGAATCTCAAAAGTAGTATAGTAAAATTACAATATTAATATATCATATTGATTATTAGTTGTCAACAAGAAATTTATTCCTGTAAACAATTAGTATTTAAAAGAAAAACCTACACGCTTTAGCGGGTAGGAAGGATTCTCTTATTACTAAGTTATCTAGTATTATTCTACTCTACACTTTAGGGGGTACTTAGAGTATAATGATTGCAAATTTTTTTACACTTTATATCCTTTCAAAGTATAAAGATTGCAAAAGTAAAATTAACAGCAAAAAGAGGTGAAAAATCATAGCTCAAAATTATTTTGTGAAAATACCCAAGAAATACATATATGTTGACTCGGCAGACGGTTTTCAAATTTTACTATATCGCTGTCTTAGTTACCTATACAACACTAGAACAGAAACAGTTAGTACATCTATAAATGAAATTTTAGAATTGTGCCATTACTCACTTCGTAGTAAGGGTGACAAAAATATTGCCCATAAGGTCAAAAAATCTATATCAACTTTTGTTTCTAAATCAAATTTGATATGGGACAACAAACATGATTATCGGTCATCAGATAGCGTCAATGCAAACGCTTATTTAAGATTTAAGGTCAACAAAGCGGTGTTTGATCCTCCAGATAATTTTGTAATATTGTACGACACAGAATGGGATAAACTAATGTCTATTTCAAATAGGCTGTCTAAGTCAATACTTCTTCGTGTTTACCTATACATAAAGTCATGGAATTTTCAGAATACGAAAATTATAACAGAGAGTGTTTGTGGCTGCTACAAAAAAGAAACGGTAATAGCGGAAGAACTACATATGTCGGTCAGACAGCTAGACAACTATTTAAAAGCATTATGTGACAATGGACTAATAGTCAAGCATATTACAGGCTCTTATAAAAAGAATGGCAAGGTCTATAATGCTCCTAACGTTTATGTGCTTAGTTCAGATCTGAACGTACAACAACATATCCGAGAAGCTGTTGACAGACTAAAGTACACCTATAAGGTAGATGAATTTCTACCAATGACACATAAGAACAAGAAAATTAGAAAGGATTGATAAACGTGATAGATAATAAGATTATAGTATTTGAAAACGAGGACTTTGGAGAACTTAGAACGGTTGAGATTGACGGAGAAGTTTGGTTTGTAGGTAAGGACGTGGCAATGATATTGGGTTATGGAAATGGAAAAGTTAAAAGTAAGGCTTTAGCTAACGCTATAAAAGATCATGTAGATATTGAAGATAAAAGGTTCTTAAACTATGATGAACTTAAAGCGTACCAAAATGGTGACCTTAAAAATATTAGCCACTATGGAATGACAATTATAAATGAAAGCGGTCTATATTCTCTTGTATTTGGAAGTAAATTGTCAACCGCAAAGAATTTCAAACACTGGGTAACTTCTGAGGTTCTTCCTTCACTTCGTAAAACTGGTACATATAATACGCAGGCTTTTGAAGAATTAAAAGCAGAGGTAATAAATCTCAAAGAAGAATTAGAGAAAAACAAATTACCCAAGAAAACATATAGTCCATGGTTTGGTCGTATGCACCCTAAATATAAATTAATAGAAGATAGTCTTGGTATTACTAGGGGTGCATTGTATAGAGAAATTCTTAAAGAGCTTGCTAACAGATACGGACTTGATACATACCAAATAGAACAAGACTATTTGTATGAAAATTGTTTGGATAAATGTTATCCTCTTGACCCATATCAGTGTGTTCCGCAATATCGCAATATGATAGAAGATATTATTAATGAGTATTTAATCAGTTACAGTTTAGCTGATAAAAACGATATTATTGCGACTAAGAAATATCAGACGATATTTTCAAAAACTAATTCTAAGACTGATTATAATGAGTCTTATCTTAACACAGAGGACGGTGATAATAATGAGTAGAAATTGCAAAACAACTTCTTTACAACAACTATTTCCTGAAGATTATACATACGAGGCTCATGACAAGCCCTTGGACGATAATGAAGAATATTTGAGGTTTCGCAGTGAGTATTGGACTATGCTGGCTGAAACTGACGATACATACAAAGAAGATTATATGTAAGATAAAATAAAGGAGACAACAAAATGAACAATTTGAAACTTGTAGAAACAGACATATTTAATGAAATCGCAACTTGTGACTTTTGGGGTAACGCTAACAATGAGTATCTTGTCACAAGAGAACAGATTGGTAGAGCATTGGGTTATAAAAATCCAAGTGAAGCAATTAAAAAGATTCACATGAAACATAGAGATAGACTTGATAATTATAGTTGTTTAATTAAAAGTGACTTTAGTCGAGGGGTGCGTTCTGGGGCTATCGACTCTAATGGTGCAATTCAGGACAGAATGTTTTATAACCGCAAAGGCATTATGGAGATTTGCCGTTGGTCTAGGCAACCATTAGCAGATAAGTTCATGGATTGGTGTTGGGAGATTATGGATAGGCTTATCTCCAATAGTTTAAATACCGTAACATTATCAAGAGAAGAATATTCTGTAATTGTCAATGCTGTCAATGAAGTAGGTCAACTTAATAAAGTTAATGAACAGCTTACACGTCAGTTGCAAATCATTTCTGCACAGAATGCTACAATGCAGGATAAGCTTTCTCGTATATGGCAGAAAATAATGCTTATTGTTCCACCGGTACATTATTCTTCTTGGAAAAACAAGATGTCTCAGAAAATTGTTTCGCTTGCAAAGATCTTAGGTTATACAAATGATGATGATAGAAAATCTATTTATGGTGATATTTACAGTATGATGAAGTCAGACTATGATATTGACCTCGACTCCTACAAAGAAAATTATTTGTTATCGCAAACAGATTGTAAAAACGTAGCAATGATAGATGTTATTGATAGCGATACAGTTCTTAGAGATATTTTCGAAGAAATTGTTGACCGATACATACAAATAAAATCAGGAATGGAGGTAATGAACAATGCCTAAACTAACAAAACTTACAGAGAGTGAGTATGCCAATGGCGTACTCGCAGAAGCTAAAAGAATAAACAATAACGAGACAATTCGTAAACAACCGCCTACAGAACAGCAAGTTAGATTGTGTCTTAGAGTGTTAAGAGATTTTCACATACATATAAACAAGGATAATATTCCTAGATTTAAAAGTGTTCAGGAACTAGAGCTTTGGCAGAAAAAAATGATACACGATAAATTATATGACAGCAACTAAAACGGAAAGGTAGATTAAAATGACAGAAAACAACAAAACTATGGTAATAGTATTCGAGAGCAAAGATTTCGGCAAGGTGAGAACGGCAGATATTGATAACAAGATTTACTTTTGCGGCTCTGATGTGGCAAAGGCGTTGGGGTATGCAAGACCAGCGGACGCAATAACATCTCATTGTAAGGGGGTCTGCGTTTTACCGACCCCTTCGGCTGGAGGTGTGCAGAAAACAAAATTCATCTCAGAGGGTGATGTTTATCGTCTTATAGTACATAGTAAACTCCCTTCCGCAGAACGCTTTGAGAGTTGGATATTTGACGAGGTACTTCCAACCATACATAGAACAGGCAGTTATATTATGGAAGGCTCGGAAAAAGACAACGAATTAAAACTTTTGCAAACTACGGTTGCTCAGCTTCAGAATATGTTACTTGCATTATCGGCTAAGAAAATACCAAATGAAAAAGCTTTGAACATATGGAAGAAACAAATTGGTACTCCGCTTATAGCGAAGTTGCAGGATAATGCTTTGCAATCTACAGGTGAGGTTATTGAGTTTGTAGATATGTTGCATAGAGTTTATACTCAGATGACTTCAATGTTTGGTTTCTGTACTGCTACGGCTCTTAGTGAATTTACAGACAAGTATAACTGTGATTGCACTACAACACAACCTAGTATTATAAATGCTATTGCGGATAATCATGTATATCAGGCTTGGTTTACTCAGGCTTGTAATCAGCTTATGATTTGTGTAGGTAATGGGGATAGGTTTACATCTGACGATGGTTGTATTTATAATGCTACACAGTTTACTTCAGAGGACAGCTTTGATTTTATTGTTCACACATTGGCAGATGTTATGAAAGATAGATCGGCTCACCATGCACACACGCTGTCTATAGTTTACAAGAAGATAAACACCACAAGAGGTTGGCATAATCAAATGACTAGGAAGAAGGCAAAGACTAAGAAAGATGTAATATTGTCGGATAGAAAACAGTTTACTAAATTTGTGCTAGTTAGTAACGAAATTATAAAGGAATTGGGAAGGAGTTAAATTTATGAGAACATATACGGTAACAAGTAAAGTAACCGCAGAGGAACGTGAGGTTACAATTAACATTTCATGCGAGAATGGCGAGTGGATCGCTAATTTGTATACTTGTATTGAGAAGTATGCCAACAAATGTAAAAAGCAAGGTTGGAAGCAGATTGATGAAACAAGACACACTGACGGTACGTTTATTGGAGCTACATTTATTGCTCCTGCTAAAGCCATTAGTATTAGAAACGCTCACCCGACTAAAAGGGTCATATCAGAAGAACATAAACAAAAGCTTTTAGCTGCGAGAAATAAAGATTAGTTAAAATTGTACATTAATTATGTTAATTTTACAGCTATATTGTTTTGAGTATAATTTTACTTATGAAGTATTACTCTTTAAAATTTAACACAATTAATGTATGTTCCTGACGGTAGAACGTAGATTATGATAGATATAAAGATAGGAGATATAAATGCTTACAGCACAAATTAATAATCAACCTATAAATTGTTATGACAATAAGTATGATAGAGATACTTTGAAAAAATGGGCGGACAAAGGAATTTTGCAATGTCCTGTTTGTTATGGAAAGTACGAATATTGTCATGGCAAATTGGTAAGCCCTTATTTTAGACACAAAGACAAAACTAAATGTGAGATAATTTACTCTGAACCCGAAACAGAAGAACATATTCAAGGTAAAATAGCATTATTTAATTGGATTAAGAAACAAAATGGTGTTGTCAAGGCTGTTATGGAGGGTTATATAGAAGAAACAAAACAAAGACCTGACATCATGTTTGAGTTTGGCGGACAGCAGTACGTTATAGAATTTCAGTGTACGCCAATAGCAAGTGAGCAAATAGAACGCCATGAGTTGTATCAAGCTGCTAAAATTAATGACATTTGGATTGGCGGTAAGGAAAAATATTCAACTGGCAGGACACATATTGATAATATTGCATATGCAATGTTTGACTATCAGAAAAACACTTTGTCTAAAGTTAAAGATCTTTTGAATAAAAACTTGTTACCTTATAATAATTTACCGCTTTGGAATTTTAACGAAATACCTTTAGAGAATGTAATGTTTGACGGAAAATTTACTTTTGTAAATCAAATTATGGAAAAATATGTTGATTTATCAATGAAAAAACACAATGCGGAATTAAAAAAGCAAGAGCAGAGACGACGTATTCATAGTTTGGTAGAGGTTTGTAAAGTTATTCCAGAATGGTATGCGCAAGTATGTCATCATTGTAAAATCGACATACTTGAAGGCAAATCATCTTCCCCATATTTGATTATGATGAAGTTTGCAAGCGATATTACTGCTCCTTTCACAATGTTCATCAAAGAAAATTTGATTGATGTGTGTGTAACCGAGATGTATAATCGTAGGATAAAAAATAATTCCACTAATTGCGGAAAGTGCTATTGGCAAAAAGCAACTAAATTTGTAAAAATTGAAACACTTAAATATTCGGACAATCAGCAGTTGGTTTCTGTGATTAAAGAATATTTTTCAAAGCAATTACAAAAGGCAGTAATTAATAAATATATGGGAGGAATAACAAATGGCTAAACAACAAATGTATCAGCAGTTTATTTTTAAGTTGCACAGTTCAAGAATTTTAAAAGCACCTGATAAAAATTTAAAGATCTCTATACAAGAAGCTAGAGATAATAGGGAAATTATTTCTCTTGCTGACGGACAAATTTTACAAATGATTGATGAGATAAATTCATTAGATAGAAAATTTACCGCAGATAGGATAAAGGAAATTAAGAGAGAAATAAAGCTTTTGAAAAAGCAGCCAAAGTCGAGAAATACGAGTGTACAAATTAAGAAATGTTATCAGGACTTAGATAACATTCAATGTAAACTTGACTATGTTGCGATTATAATGAATAATAAGGAAGATATTTTTAAGCTGAGTTACGGATTTAGAATAAACGGAACGTACTATAATAGACTTATAGGCACAACAAATGGTATAAAAAAGAACACAGTTATTTATGCTGCCGCAAAGAACTCACAGCATATAAAATTATGTGAGGAATTAACAAGACGCATGAATAATGGAAGAAACTTAAACAAGGAGCTTGTGCCTGCTAAGTTTGAAGCTTATAAAGCATTAACTTGTTCAGCTTCTGTGCCTGTGACACATCCAAAAGATATTCTTGTGGTAGATGATTTGATTGTAACTTGTAAAGAAAAGGTTATAAAAATAACAGATGAGTTTGATGGAGAGCCTGTATTAACTGAGCCTGACAATCCTGAAATTATAGAAGTAAATGACAGTGACGGTTATGGTTTAATAACGCCCACATTGTCGGAGACATGGGCTAAGGATGTTCTTGAGGACTATATACCTAGTGGGTATTGCATAAGAAATAGCTTTTGTAAGGGTATGGTGTTCACGTTTGACTTTCATAAATTTGCCTATGAATATGGTACATTCAATGAAAATGGTGATTGTATTGTTATTGATGTATGGGGAAATAAACATAATATAAAGAATGTAGACTTAATACTTACAACTTCGATGTTAAAATTGTGGGATAGTTATGACAATATTGATTCGTATTTGGAAAATTGTAAAAAAAACGGATATGGCTTTAGAGTAACAAAAGTGTGTCCTGAGAAACTTGAAAATGAACGTAATATGAATTATCAATTCCTGCAAAGCTATGAATTAACAGATGAGGAAATTCAAGAATTGATAGCCCCTACGGTTAATGAAATAAAAGATGTAATTCACGGAGATATTGACAAGACTATATTGTTTTTAAATGGGGCTACTTCAGATGAGGATTTTAGCTTAAACGAGATTGACAATGTTACCAAGTCAGTTATGATAGAACCAAGCATGGCAAATGACCCATTTGTTATAAATCGTATTAATTATATGATTAAGAAAAAAATTACACAGGCTAAAATTGGTGTACTTAAAGTGCATGGTAATTATGCTGTTATTTCAGGCGATCCATTTGCCTTATGTCAAAAAATATTTGGAGTAAATGTTGAGAATGATGATTATGGATTGCTTAAAGCTGGACAAATGTATTCAAAATATTGGTCTGACTATGGGTCTGATAGGGTTGTTTGCTTCAGAGCGCCAATGAGCTGTCATAATAATATTAGGGTCATGAATGTTACAGTTAATAAAATGATGTCTGAATGGTATAAATACATGACAACTGTTAATATTGTCAACTGTCATGACAGTATGGCAGCAGCGTTGAACGGCTTTGATAAGGATTCTGATGCTTTAATTACAACAGATAATCCGATATTGCTCAAAAACACAAGACCAACTAAGACAATTATGTGTGCCCAAAAAAAGGCAAATAAAGAAATTATTTGTGAGTCCAATTTAATGCAGGCTAATTATAACAGCTTTGGTGAAGAAATTGGTAAAATCACAAATAGAATAACTGCAATGTATGATGTTCAAGCAAAATATCCAAAAGAAAGTAGGGAATATAAAATACTAGATTATCGTATTATGTGCGGTCAGCTTCTCCAACAGAATTTTTATCTAAAAGTTCGCTTGTACGGTAACGTGCTTGAAAAATAATTCATTGAATTGCTGGAAAATCCTAAAGTCTAATATACTACAACGCAAGGTTGAAATACCTAAACGTGAAAGTGACGAAAGTAGAAAAAAATGTTAGAATGACACAAGGTTAAATCCTAAATGTTTTAAAATGGATAATCAGCAGCCAAGCTCCGAATAGGAGAAGGTTCAGAGACTAAGTGCTTTACAAGTGATTGGTAAAGCCAGTGGTGAACTCCCAAGCGGAAGAAGATATAGTCCGAACTCTATTGAAAGATAGAGGGTGTGTTACACACCAGCGTTGAGTAGCGTCAATATTGTCTGTTATATATAAAGAAAAAACAAAGAATAAGGAGGTGTTTATTGTTGGATTTAACAGGGATGAAATTCGGGAGATTAACTGTTTTATCTTCTGCACAATTTCAAGCAAGTAAAAAGAAAATGTGGAATTGTAAGTGTGAGTGTGGCAATTATGTCACTGTTAGAGGAACATCTTTAACAGGAGGCATAACAAAATCCTGTGGCTGCTTGCAAAAAGAATTAGCCTCAAAAAAACATAGTAAGCATAATGGCTATGGCACAAGACTTTACGCTATATGGGACAGTATGAGACAAAGATGTAATAACAAGAACTGTCGGGCTTATCATAATTATGGTGGCAGAGGAATTAAAATATGTGATGAATGGGATGACTTTGCTAATTTTAAAGAGTGGGCAATAATTTCAGGTTATGATAATACTGCAAAGAGAGGTACTTGTACCTTAGATAGAATAAATGTAAATGGAAATTATTCCCCTGAAAATTGCAGATGGAATACGATGAAAGAGCAATCAAATAACAGAAGAAATACGATATATATGACAGTAAATGATGAAACACATTCATTGTCAGAATGGGCTTCGATAACAGGTATTAAGTATGATACCTTGTGGAAAAGGTATAAAAAATACGGATGGAGTCCTGAGCGAGTTGTTTCATAAATAAAATATAACAGACAAAAGCTAAACATAATTGGCAATAGATAAAGCAAAAGGTATTATATCCAAGCCTATGCCTGAGGCGTGGTACAACAGATTTGCATTAAACTACAATGATAATGATAGTGACGAGGAAAGAGTCGCAAAGGAATTTAACAAAACAATCATTGCTGACAAGAAACCATATTTTATGTGTTACATATATCCGCAGGAAATGTCAAAATATAAAAATTATATTGAAAATAATAATGCTCAATGTATAAATTTATTTGGCATGACGATTTCTGAATTAGAGGTTCTTAAAGATAAAACGGAAGATCAGCTAAAGTATTTGGATTGGTATTACAAAAAAATGCCTGTCAGTGTTAATGATTGTACCATGAATCGTATTTGTAGGGCTGTTGAGTTGGCTTTTGAAAATTATAACACGGAAGTTAAATCGTCAGCTAGATTTGATTATAAAGTTATGCAATACAGGCAAAATGATAAATACTCTGACTATCCAAAATTAAAAAAAATGTATGAGAATTATACAAGGAATATAACTCAATACATGGTATTGTCTAAGAAACAACGTTTCGATAAAGAACAAATTGATAATGACAAGATGATAATGACAGAAAATTATCGTAAGCTATGTTCTGAGATTTGCACAGATGAATTTGTGTTGTGTGATATATTGCTTGATATATGCTATAAAACAGAGAAATCTAAGAAATTTGTATGGGATATTTGTGGTGACACTATTATTGAAAATCTTTTAAGATTAAATGATTGGCAGATGTCTTATTATGTACCCGATGAAACTGGAGATATTGAGTATGGTGGAACAAAATATAGAAAAGCCGTAAGAAAGATTGGTGTGTAAATGGATATATTTTTAAACGAAATTGCTGAGGCAGAAAAAATAATTGAAAGTAAAGATTTAGGTGTAAAACCGTCACAATCATTGTTTTTGTTGGCTAAATATTACCGATATGTAATGAAGTATAAAAAATCTAAAATAATTACTGCACTAACTGATTTTATCAAATCAACAGGTATAAATTACAGACCTTCTGATTGGGAGAAAAGCGTTGAAAGACAAGTTGACAGAACACGTAATAATCCACCAATTAATATTGAGTACATTGGCATAACACAAAAGGAACTTGAAGATATAGCAAGGCTTAAAAGCCCACCAGTTGAGAGAATAGCTTTTACAGCATTGTGCCTTGCTAAATATAGAAATATTCTTTGTGCAAGAAATAATAATTGGATTTGTACTAGCCACAAAATGCTGTTTTCTCTATCTAGTGTGAATAAAACTAGATATGAAAAAGAAATGATGATACATAAGTTAGTTAAAGCAGGAATGTTACAGCCAGCATTGGCTGTCGGAAATACAAATCTTCAAGTAAAGTTTATTGATGATAGTTCTCTAATAGTGCTAAAAATTACCGACATGAGAGAACTCGGTAAAGAATATATGCTGTATAGAGGTAAAAAATACGCACGTTGCGAAAATTGTGGAAGGCTATTTTATAAGAGATCAAATAGTCAGTTGTACTGTAAAAATTGCAAAGGTTATCAAAAAATTAAAACCAAGGTCTTAACCTGCTGTGATTGCGGTAAGGAGTTTGTGGTTGATAGCAAAGCAAATAATAAGCAAAGATGTGATAAATGTCAACATATCAAACAACTTGAATATCAAAGAAAATCAATGGCTAAAGCCAGAAATATAATGTGAAGTAGTCAATTTTAAATAGAAAATAGTCAAACACCTCGTAAACCCTTTGTTATTGGGCGTTTGCGAGGTGTTTTTATTTTATGGTGTTATTTCTTATTACGGATATAGATAATAAACAAACTTATCCAATATATATTATATCACGCACAAAGTCAATATTCAATAGGCATTGTGTACAAAATTAAAATTGAAAAGGTGGTTATTTTACACATGATTTTCGTCACAAAGGACGAGGCGGATTATCTTCGTCAGAACATTAAGAACGTTAAGATTTTCAAAACGTGCCGTCTGAAAAACAATGGCTCTAATCGTGGCAAGAGATATACAGAGGAAACATCTGCGGTTATTAATCTGCTTGCCAAGTACAGAGCCGATTAAAAAAATATCTTACAGCACGTCTGTAAGGGTGGGCATATCCCACTAACTTATTTAGAAAAGGAATTTATTTTTTTATGACAGTAACAGAAGAACTTCCAATTTCCGTTGTAGATAATTTGGATAAGAGAAAGTACCCTACGCCTGAAGAGTACAACTATTGGAAATCAAGAGAAAACAGAACATTTTTTTATTGATTACGAGGTAGACGAGTTTTATAACCTTATTGAAAATAAAAACCAGCCATAATCCCATTGACTTTAGACGGTGGGTTAGGCTGGTGATAAAATCACTTTTCATTAAGAGATTTCTTAATTAAAGTTAAAATTAAATTGTTTAGACTACGATTCTGTTCTTTTGCAAGTTGTTCTAATTGATTTTTTAAATCTTTAGGAATAGTAAGTGTCGTTCTTACATTATCTTTAGATACTGCCATAATATCATCTCCTTTTCTAAATTATAACACATACAAAAAGTGATGTCAAGGTGATAGCTGAAGTTTACAACTTGTTTACATTGCAGTGTTGACAAAGTGCTATCACCGTGATATGATAGTGATAGAAAGGTGGTGAGGCGATGCTTAAATCATTTAAGTACAGATTATATCCAAATAAAACACAAGAAATACAAATACAGAAAACATTTGGTTGTTGTAGGTTTGTTTATAATTAGACACTTGTTTATAGAAAAAATCTTTATGAAACAGAAAAGAAATCTATGAGTAAATTTGATTGCAATACATATTGTACACAAGTTCTGAAGAAAGAATATGTATGGCTTAAAGAAATTGACAAATTTGCTCTTAACAACGCAGTATTTAATATGGATAGTGCATATCAGAAATTCTTCAAAGAACATTCTGGTTATCCTAAATTCAAAAGTAAGAAAGATAATCGGAAAGCTTATTCCACAAACAGTACTAACAATAACATTGAAGTTGACTTTGAAAACAATAGAATTAAACTTCCAAAACTTAAATGGGTAAAAGCTAAGGTTCATAGAGAATTTGTTGGTATTATCAAATCAGCCACCATATCACAAACACCAAGTGATAAATATTTTGTTTCTATCCTTGTGGATTGTGAAAATTTTCACATGAAGCCTACTGGTGCTATGATCAGTATTGATTTAGGCATTAAGGATTTAGTTATTACATCTGACGGAGATAAATTTGAAAATTCTAAAACTCTTTACAAATATGAAAAGAAACTTGCTAAAGAACAAAGGAAACTTGCTAAAAAGGCAAAAGGTAGTAGCAACAGAAATAAACAGCGTATTAAAGTTGCAAGACTTCATGAGAAGATAACAAATATCCGTATTGATAATTTACATAAAATTTCTCACAAGCTAATACAGGAAAACCAACTGATAGTGAGTGAAGATTTGAAAATTAGTAATATGGTTAAAAATCATAAACTTGCAAAAAGTATTTTTGATTGTAGTTGGTATGAACTAACAAGGCAGTTACAGTACAAGGCTGAATGGAACGGTAGACAGTATATTAAGATTGATACTTATTTCCCAAGTAGTCAGACTTGTAATGTCTGTGGATATGTTAATAAGGGAACAAAAAATCTTTCTGTAAGAGAGTGGGATTGTCCTAATTGTCATACACACCATGACAGAGATATTAATGCTGCTATTAATATATTAAATGAAGGATTAAGGTTGGTTAAATCAGCCTAAACAATAAAGCAGTACGATAGGAACTATCGGAATTTACGCTTGTGGAGTTAGTAGGTTACGAGAACGTTGAAGCAAGAAGCCGACTGGCTTTAGACGGTCGGTAGTTCACAATCCAAAGCCAATATTTATTTTCATTTACGGCTGTATGTACCAATAGTCTTGTTTCTGAGAAGTATGAAGAAGGTTATATTAAACCTCTTACGGACGTTTATCTCAGAGGTGTAAACTTTAAGGACGCGGTTATTATAATTGACGAGTCTCAGAACGCAACTTTTGACAATCTTAAAAAGACTTTAACAAGAATAGGTGAAAACTGCAAGACAATTTGCATAGGACATACAGGACAGATTGATTTACCTAATCATAAGGCAAGTGGATTTGAGAAATATCTAAATCATTTTTCAGGAAAAGAACATTGTCAGATTTGCGAGTTACATACTAACCATAGAGGTTGGGTGTCAACTTGGGCTGACGAATTGGAGGCTTAGAATAAATGGCTAAAATAACAAAAAAGAACGTTCTGTCGGTACAGGGCATTGTAAACATAGAGAATGGAAAAATAACATTTAGCGTTGAAGATATTGAGGGTGAAATTGCCCTTGCGGAACTTATGTCAGATTTCAACGGTCAGGAAGTAAAACTGTCTGTAAACCAGACAGATGAAATTGCTTAACTGTTAGTGGGAGGAATAAATTATTTCTACATATAAAAGATTTGAAGGTGAGTCTGATGACGAGCTTATATTTAGGATTTGTAAAGACAAAGAAAGAATAGGCACTTGGAATGATGTCAGGGATATTTTAAATAATTTGCTTAACGCTGATTTTGGCGAGTCAACTTATCGTAAGAAATTTCAATGTTTCGAGAAAATGTTCAATGCAAATCAGAAAACTTTTGCAGACACAGAAAACACCCTTAATGAAATTCAAGACCAAATTCGTGAATTAAAGAAAGAGCGATACAAGCTTCAAACAGAGAAGTTGGAGAATAATAGGTGGCTTAGAGAAAATGCACGAGATGAATTAATAACTGAAAAAATAGTCAATGCAATTTCTGATATAGACCCTATTATAGTTCCTGATTATTTGTCGGGAGTAAATAATAGCAAATCTGCGATATTGGCATTTACTGATTGTCACTTTGGCATAGAGTTTTGCATAAAAGATCTATTTGGCAATGTAATAAACGAATATTCTCCAGAGATATTTGAACGCAGAATGTGGAGTATGCTTGAAAAAGTTGTTGACATAATTGCCAAAGAGGATTTGGCAGAAATTAATGTTTGGGAACTTGGTGACAGCATATCGGGACTTCTCAGATTAAATTCTCAACTGATGCACCTTAGATATGGTGTCATAGATTCGGCAATAAAGTATGCTGAATTTCTTGCCAATTGGCTCAATGATCTTTCGCAATATGTGAAAGTGAATTTCCAAATGGTTAAGGACAGCAATCATTCACAACTTAGACTTCTCGGACAGCCTAAGAACAGTTTTCCCGATGAAAACATGGCAAAGGTGATTATTGCTTTCATAAGGGAAAGACTTAAATATAATCGAAATGTAAATATAATTGAGAATGAAACAGGCTTTTGTTTCAGCGATGTTGAGGGTTATAACGTGCTTGGTTGTCATGGTGAAGTAAAGGATTTACAGAATTGCACAAGTTCTTTTTCAAGAGCGTACAATACAAACATTGATTACGTTTTGGCAGGTCATGTGCATCACCAGACCTCAAAGGAAAATGCAAAACATTCAGAGGTGCTTACAATACGTTCTATGGTAGGTACTGATGACTATGCTATGTCTTTAGGCAAGACTTCTGACACGGGTGCAAGCCTGTTTATATTTGATGATGAATTTGGCAAGATTGCCAACTATGATTTAAAAGTAAAGTAGGTGAATACTATGATGATTAAAAAGAGTTATAACGATTTTGATACTTTCATGCAGGATATTATAGATGTATATTTGGAAAATGAGGGCTTTAGTGTTTTATGTGATTACAAGTTGGCTTGTAAGATTATCAAGAAATTTTTATCATTTGACGATAAGACTAAAATTAATTCTATTTCTCTTGATCCGCCTGAGTGGAACGGATATGGTGGCGAATTTGTTGTTTCAACTTTTGAAAACGAGTTGTTCTGTGAAAGAGCAAGACGTGACGATAAGCCAATAATTGTTGGTGATGAGAGTATTGTTTTCGTTCAGCGAGATTTTGTCGGCAAGGATTTTATTGACGAAGATTATGTTCCAAAGCTTTATTTTGGTTTTACAATTAACGAATAATTTGTAGTTAAATACAACTCCTTTTGTTATATTTTGCAGGATAGCAAGCGTTATCCTGCATATTGTCGGATAGCTCAATCGGTAGAGCAATGCACTGTTAATGCGGAGGTTGTGAGTTCGAGTCTCACTCTGACAGCCAAAACAGAACTCAACACGCCTCTTAAAAATGCGTACCACGTTGAGTCTTTTAAATGAAAAATCTGACGAGATTTTTGCATGGATAGTTGACAAAGTTTTGTTGACTATCCTTAGTTTTAATTACAAAGTAATTCAACCTTACGCACCTCTTAACAATGTGTCCCAGTGAGGGGTATTTTGAGTTATGGTTTTGAGAATTTTGTATTACTCCAAAAACAAAATTCAAGCCCTTATGGGCGAAATAAAGAAGATTAAGTGTGAGGGCAACACTCTAAAGAAATCCCATTTGAAGAACAAGTGCTAAAAGCGACACTCTAAAGAAAGCTTGATATTAGAAGAAAGGAGAGGTTGAAATGGCTAAGAAAAGCAAGCGCATCCAAGTACATGATGACAAAATACTTTCAAAAATTAATTCTAAAACAATGAAACTATGGAACAAATATAAAATTGATATGTCACTTAGAGAACTCTCCGAAAAGACTATCGCAGGCTATCAAAATGATTTAGAGTCTTGGTGGATATACATATATAAAAATCAGGGCAATCAAAGTATTATTGACTTAACGGAAGATGATATAACTGAATTTTTATATTTTTGTAAAACTGAGGGTAATAATTCAAGACGTATGAAAAGGCGTATGGCTTCAATTTCAGCTTTTTATAAATTTCTGCGTAAGAAGAAGTTAATTACAGAAAACCCAATGGAATTTATGGATAGACCTAAGAAAGATACAGATGTTATTACTCAGACGTTTTTAACTGTTGAACAGGTGCAGGAATTAAGAATTGCCTTGCAAAACTTAGTACAAAACGCTGACACACATCATAAGAAACATAGGGCTTTACAATATCAGTGTTATGCTCTATTTTCATTATCTACAATGGCTAGGGTTAATGCGGTTGCAAATACTAAGTGGGAACAAATTGATTTTGACAATAGGGTTGTCAATGATGTAGTTGAAAAAGAAGGTTACGTTGTAACTCTTTATTTTTCGGAAGAAGTTAAAGAACTGCTGTTAGGTTTACTTGAGTACCGCAAGACAAATAATATTATTGACAATGGATATGTTTTTGTTTCTTATACAGACGGAAAGTTTGATAAGGTAACTAATGGCACATTAAATTCTTGGTGTCATATTATTGGTGAAATGATTAATGTTCCAACGCTACACGCTCATGATTTTCGTCATTCGGGAGCTACGCTATATAAAAACGCAGGTATGTCACTAGAAGATGTTTCGGCATTGCTCAACCATAGTGGAACTGACGTGACAAGAAAATTTTATATTAGGGTTGATAAAAAGAAAATTAGCCAGAATAAGGATAAATTTGATTTTTGAGCGATTAAGCACTCTGATTGAAAATTGGAGTGCTTTTATATTGGCTTGAAAATTAAACAAATAAAAAGGAGGTGGCTTGATTACGCCAAGGAAAAAAGTAAAAACCCCTGTAAGTACAAAAATATGTACAGAATGTGGCAAGGAAAAACCACTGTCACAATTTTATACTACTAGAAATAGTAATATTTCTACTGATGGCAAAACGGTAAATATATGTAAGTCTTGTGTTAAAAAGGGTTCTTATAATTCTGATGGAAGCTTAAATATAGAAGCGTTCCAAAAGAAACTAATGTTAATGGATAAACCATACATACCAGAAGCTCTTGACTCTGCTATGAGTGAAGTAAGAAGATCATTAGAATTGGGCAAGGGTAGAACCGATATTATAGGCTGTTATTTTAAGAATGTGTCAACATTGCCACAGTATACGAAATTATCTTTTTTGGACTCTATGAATTTGTTTAATCAAGGCAAGTCTATTACTGAGGCAGTAACTACAACGGAAAAACGCAATATACTTCCTCGAAACGAAGAAGTATATGTAAATATGGTTGATGATTTTGTTGTTACAAACGATATTACCGACTTATTTGGCGAGGGGTACACAAAATCACAGTACCGAAAAATGAAGAAAAAGTTTGATAAATTAAAAGAAAACTACTCAATTCAAACAAACTTACACGAGGAAGCTTTAGCAACCTATGTTCGTTTTAAGGTGAAAGAGGAAGAAGCCACAGCAGCAGGAGATGTTGGAAGTGCTGACAAATGGAATAGAGCTGCCCAAGATGCTGCTGATAAAGCAAAGTTGACTCCAAAACAATTAACGCAGGCTGATTTGCAAGGTGGAGTAACTTGCATTTCGGAAATATCAAAAGCTTGTGAACAAGCGGTTGATATTGTTGAAATATTACCTAAGTTTAAGTACCAACCTAACGATGCTCCTGATTTTATAATATGGTGCTATATTAACTATGCTAGAAAATTAAAAGGATTACCTAAGTGTGAGTATAAGGAAGTGTACCAATTTTATGACGACATGAAGAATGAGTACATTTCTCAGTATGGAGATCCCTATGGTATTTTTACTGATGATACATCGGAAAAAAATAGGAGTTCTGTTGAAACGTTTATAAAACTGCCAAAAGATTATGAGAATGGTGACAAGTAATGAACTGGCAAAGAATAAAAGATTTTGAAAAAAATAGTGATAGTGTATTTGGCAAAAATCTACATAATTATTACACTTTTATAAGTTGGGCTAAGTGGTATCCTGATTTATTACTCGACTTAATGAAACCTGAAACAGGTGGGTTAAATCTGCATTTAGATCAACGCATATTTTTGCGTTGTGACGTTAGATTTATGAGTATGTATGGAACGTTTAGCCGTGGATATGGTAAATGCGTAAGTGGAGACACTATGTTATTTACCGATGAGGGTATTAAAGAGATTGGTGAATATTTTAATTATCAAAATAACGATGTAGAAACCTATTATCCTACACACGCAAGGGTTGTAAATAGATATGGTAACTTAGAATGTTCAACTTTAGGTCTTTATAATGGTAGAAAAAATACTATAAAACTGACAGATAGTAAAGGTTATTCTATAACAGCCACCCCTAATCATAGAGTACTTGTTATGAAATCAAATGGAAGTGTAGATTTTGTAAAAACAGAAGATATAAAGATTGGCGATTATTTGGTTATTAATCGCAAAAATAATATCTGGGGTAATAATAATAAAGTTGAATATAAAAATGAAATTGGTGCATATGTAGAAAGCTTATCTCAACAATCACGTTCACATTTGAATATCAGAGCAATGCCAGATGGAATTACATCTCAATTAGCATTGATTTATGGATATTTGATTGGAGACGGTTGTATGACTTCAAAAAATACAATTATCTTTACTAATATAGGTGATGAGATATTAGACAAGTTTAAAAATATTACGCAGAAATATTTTAACGTTGATGTCAAAAAAAGAAGTGGCAATAATTACGACTATGAAATTAATGACACTTATTTAAGAAAATATCTCGAAATTATAGGATTTGATTATAGTAGATCATATGATAAAAAAGTACCTAAATCTATAATGGTAGCTAGTAAAGATGTTGTGTCAGCATTTTTACAAGGCTTATTTGACACAGATGGTACAGTAGACAATAAAATTATATCTTTAACAACAGTGTCGGAAAAGTTGGCAAATCAAGTTCATTTTTTATTACTGAATTTTGGTATTGTTTCTAAACTAAGTATTAAGAAAACAAAAAGTAAATTTGGTAAAGCATATCAAATTTGCATATCGGGGAACGATGTTGGTATTTTTAAATCTGAAATTGGTTTTGGTTTAAAGAAAAAGGCTGATAAACTTGATAAGTTGTGCAATAAAAAACATAACACAAATACGGACATAATACCATATCAGAACGAATTAGTTAAATCTGTACTTAATGAATTGAATTTACATTGGAGCGTTTCAAGGGAGTTCAATCATATTACAAGTGGAGAATGTGATTTAACGTATTCTAAATTAGATAGGTTAATTGTTCTATTGAACGAAAAGGGAGTTGCAAATAACACTTTAAACGAGTTGTATGCAACTCATTATTTTTATAGTCCTGTTGTTAATATTGAACATACTGTTTCAGATACATATGATTTTCATTTACCTCAAACACATTCATTTGTGAGTAATGGAATTATAAGTCATAACACATTCGACGAGGTACTTGCTATGGTCGTAGTAGCAATGCTGTTTCCAAATATTGAATTAGCTCTTTCTGCACAGACAAAAGAAAATGCGGCAGATTTGTTGAAGTCAAAGTGGAATGAAATTGTAAAATTATATCCACTTTTAAAGGACGAAATAAGAGAAGCTAGATTCTCAAAGGGAAATGCTTATATTGAATTTAAAAATGATGCGACCATAGATGCTATTGCAAATGCTCAAAGCACAAAGGGTCAAAGACGTAGAAGGTTAAAAATAGAGGAGTCTGCATTGCTAAATAATGCACTGTTTCAAGATGCTCTTGAGCCTGTAGTTGAAGTTCCAAGACTTACGGTTGGTAGACTTGCGATAGTAGACCCAATGGAACTTAATCAGCAAATTCATTTTTTTACAACGGCAGGATTTAGGGGTTCAGATGAATATCAGCGTAGTATTTCAATGTTAGATGATATGGAAAATCTAAAGGGAAAAATAGTTTTGGGAAGTAACTGGCAACTTCCGTGTTGGTATGGTAGGGGAAGTAATAAAAGCAAAATACTTTCAAAGAAGAAAAATTCTTCTGTAGTAGCCTTTGCTCAGAACTATGAACAAGAATGGGTCGGCTGTGCCGATGGTGCGTTAGTTAATATCAACAAATTAATGAATTGTCGTACTTTAACGGAAGCGGTCTTGCAAAATTCAAATCCAGAACAGGAATATTATATGGGCGTGGATGTAGCAAGAAGCCAAAAAACTTCTAATAACCAATCTTCTATTGCTGTAGTGCGTGTAATTAGAAGTAAGGATAAAGGGAGAATTATTTACATTGATGTGGTGAATATTATTAATATTCCTAACGTACTTAATTTTAATGCCCAAGCTGCTATTATCAAAAAAGTTCAAAAACTTTATATGGCTAAAGTAGTTGTGTTAGATGCTAATGGACTTGGTGTTGGATTGGCTGATGAACTTTTAAAAGACACGATTGACAATTCTACAGGTAAGGATTTGGGCTGTTGGGACACTATTAATGACGATAATGTTCCAGAAGTTCCTAATTCGCCACAAATACTTTACAATATGAAAGCTCAGACTTGGCAAAATGAAATTGTAAGCACTTTTATAGATATGGTGGATAGTGGTAAACTTAGATTGCTGGAAAAAAGACAAGATAATGATTTTACCGATAATGAATGGGATAGTTTTGACGATAAAGTTAGACCTTTTATTGAGACAGATGCTTTTATTGAAGAAGCTGCGAATTTAAAGATGAAACATCTTAATAACGGCAACATTACTATTGAACAAGTTGTAAAAAAAGTAAATAAGGATAGAGTTTCGGCATTGATCTATGTGTTGTGGTACGTTAATAAATATGCCCAAGACATAAATAACGATGAATACGATTATTGTTGTTTATTCAATTAATGCAAATACAAACGAAAGTGAGGTGAGGCTATGCCTGAGAATATTGCAGAGAATACTGAGAATGTTATTGAAAACAATCAAGATAAAACAGAAAGTGCTTCAGAAACTAGCTCCATGTCAAATACGCAAGAGCGTTCCTATGAGTCAAATGCTTTTTATGAAATGACATCTGTTTGGGAAGATTGTATTGAAGATTTACCTATCGATATTGAGGATATTAAGAAATTTGCTCATAATCCGCAAATACATATAAAAAATATTCGCAAAATTTGTCGGTGGGCGTATTATGAAAATGGCTCTGTTATGACTTCTATCAACTATCTTAAAACCATGTTCACGTTAGATAAGGTGGTTTATTCAAAGTCAAAGACTAAACGCAAGAAGAAATTTGAAAATGCAAGACAGTTAATGCAACAAACTCTTGACACAATAAGATATAAGGAAGTTATTCGAGATAATTTGTTTAACGATATGATTGAGGGAATGGACTTTAAATACTTTGAGATTACAAAGTCCGTATTCGCTGACAAGTATCTTGATGACATTGATACTTTAAACATTGTAGAGATTAATGAACTGGGAGTTAAATGTGCCGTTATTAATTTGCCTGTTGACTATTGCCGTATAGTTGGCAGAAAGAATGGCTCACCTATTGTTGCTTTTGATTTAAGATATTTTGACGATATGGCAGAAGATGACAAAAGAAGAAAACTACAGGCTTTTCCAAGAGAAATTCGAGAAGCATATAGTAAATATTCAACTCACAATAATATTAAGTCATGGAAAGTTTTAAATAATGATAATACAATGGTAACAAAAATTAACTGTAAGGCTATTAATCCTTATGGTGTTCCACTAATGATTTGTGCGTTGGACGATGTATTGTATGCAGATTATTTCACTTCTACAAAGCGGAATGTATTAGATCAGTTGAACAATCAAATTATTTATCAAACATTTCCTGAAGCAAAGGACGGACGTTGCACTTTGACGGAAAGCCAGCAGAAAAACCAACATAAAGTAGTTAAAGATGCTATTACTACAAGACAAAATAAATATGGCAAGTCATTTTTCTCACTTGCCGCAGGTACAAAATTAAATGACATAAAAGTTGACACTTCTATTTTTGATGAAAAGAATGAAAATGCCAATAAATCAAAAGTGCCTGCCGATTTAGGTATTGCTAGTAGTGTCCTTGACGGTAATAGTACAGGAAACTATGCTGTTGCAACACTTAATTTGGAGTTGGTTGCAGGAAACGTATATGATTGGATAAATATGTTTATTATGGAATTGAATAAATGTATTAATGCCAATATTATTAAGGATAAAAAGCTTTATATGGAGTGTGCTATTTTACCTGTTACTTTTGTAAATAGAGATAAACAGGTTAAATATATGACCGACCTTTATGCTAGAGGTAAGGGGTCTTTGACGGCTTGGATTGCAAGCACTGGTTGGGATAGCGATGTATACTTGTCGCTTATGGATTATGAACTTGATAATGATTGGGAAAATAAATATCCAACGCATAAGACGAGTTATACCATGAGTAGCAAAGACAACGACCCAAGTGATGCAGACCACTCAAATGGTGGTAGAAGTAAGGTAGCTGAAAAGACAAACGAAAATAGCATAATGAGCGAAAATCTAAATGGAAACGCTCAACCAAAACCTTCAACAACAAACTAAAACCTAAGTTGCGTTTAGTGACTAGGTTTATTTTATGTCAGAAAAGAGGTGAAAGTTAGTGTTTCATTGTGAAATAAGCGAAGCAAAGAGGTCGGACGGTCGCAGACGTGTAAAGTTGGTACTACACGAAATTCATCAAGACCGTAATCACTATAACAAAAATGGTATTAGTTACAATGAGCAATATGTTAGAGATAACGCAGATAGTATTATTGGTATGCCTATTTGTGCAACATTTTTGGATAGTGAAAAAGATATTCCATACGACCATGGAATGACAGGTCAAGACGGCAATATGCCATTATTTGAAAATTCTGTTCAAGTAGGTTCTGCTGATGGTTGGTCTATTGAAGATATTCAGATTAATGGTGAGAAACATAAAGTTCTTATTGCCGAGGGTTATATTAATCAGCAACGTTATCCACATTTTGTTGAATGGCTTGAAAACAAAATCAATGATGGTGATACAATATATGGTTCTGTTGAGTTCGTTGGTAAGGGCAAAAATAAAATAGTGTATGACGGAGAGCCTGTCGAAAAAGGTAGAGTACCAAAAGTTTATGACTATAGTGGATATTGCATTTTAACTGTCGAGCCAAGTGACGATAGTGCAATACTGATAGAACTAAATCAAAAGATAAAGGAGGACGAGAAAGTGGACGAAAAGACACTTAATCAGATTATTTCTGCTGTTGAGAATAAGATTACTGAACTCAATACTAAAAATGCAGATTATGAGAGTAAGATTGCTGAAATGAATGAGATTATATCTACAAAAGATGCCGAGATAGCAACTCTTACAGATGAAAAGGCAACAGCCGAAACAAATGCTTGTCAGAAAGACGAGAAGATTAATGAGCTTAACGGACTCGTTGAAACAATGAAAGCAGAATTGAATGAACTTAAAAAGTCTGCAAAGATTGCAGAACTCAATTCAGCTCTTGGAGATTTTTCAGACGATGAAAAGAACATGGCAAAGGATAAGCTTGACAAGTTCAACGCAGATCCTATGGGTTGTGGTATCGAGGTAAACGATATTGTTACAGAAATCAACGCTTGCATTGGTGCTGAAACAAAGAAGAAGGAAAAGGCAATGGCTGTTGAGATTAATTCTCAGAACAATTTTGCCGCTGACATATTTGGTTGCGTAGATACAGACAACGATGATGATAAGAATGACAAACTCGATATTGATAATCTGTTTGTATAAAAAATACGATTGGAGGAATTTTAAATGATTAAATTTGCAAATATTGGTGATTTCAAGGTAGCGCAGAATTTTGGCTATCTCAAGACACCTGTTGTTCTTGAGAACGGCATGGCTGTTACATATGATCTTAAAACAAAGGCTGTTGCTCTGCCAACTGCAACAATAGCAAAGCAGGCTGGTCTTGCAGTTGTAATGAACAGAATTGATAAGCCTGAGACACTCACACCAAACGATTATAGAATTGAGATTGGTGAGTTTCCACGCATTTTTACTCTTGCTTCTCTTGCAGGACATCTTTTTGATATGGACGATGCAGTTGTAACAACAGCTTATAATACACTCGCAGTAGGTGACAAGCTTGTCGTTGGTACTGACGGTAAGTGGGTTAAGAGTGCTGATGTTTCTGGTTATGCAGAGTATCTTGAAATTGTGGAAAAGACAAGTTTTGGCGGTAACGGACTTAGAGTCGTTGTACACGCTTAATTAATGAATGTAAAATAAAGGACGGTGTTTTAATAATGATTAATACTTCTTTTGAACTTAATAATCTGAATAAGTCTGAGGTTGCTGTCAAGAACGCAAAGGCTTTCAACGAAGTAGTTGAGATTTGTTCTGCTCTTTTTGCAGGCAAAGATACATCAAAGTACGGTCAGAAGGTAGACGCAGTACGTTCAAGAATTTCAAAGCTTGGTGAGCAGGCACTTGCAGGCGATAGTAGAGCAGTTGCAGAGATTAATACCATTGTAAAGTATATTATACAGCCAAGGCTTCTTGAGGCAACGAAGGTATTTAATTTCCTTGGTAATTATCGTGAGATTGGCTATGATGAGCAGCCAAGAATTAAGACTTATTCTTATGAGGGTCTTGATGCTAGACTTCAGGCTTCTGGTTCTGATGTAGGTTTTGCAGGTAGAAAGTGGGTAGAGTACCCAATCGTAACTCAGACAATTTCTTCTGGTATGGCTATTGATTATCGTGAGCTTGCTTCTGGTAATTTTGCTGGTACTGTAGCAGAGGAAATGGCACAGGTACAGACCGACATGAACAACAAGGGTGTTGCTTATGTATTTGATGTTATCAAGTCTGCACTGAAGAACAACACTGAATATGTAAAGTTCTATGGCGAGTATGACTCTGCTCCAACTCAGGCACAGGTTGATGGCATGATAAATAAGGTTAGAAAGCTTGGCAAGGTTGGTATTGCAGGTGACTTCTCACTTATTTCTGGTATCTGCGATTGGAACGGTTATAAGACAGTTGGTTCTACACCAATCCCATTCTTCAATGCTACACAGGTAGATGAGATTGCAAGAACAGGTCTGAATGGCTTCTATAAGGGTTCAGCTCTTATTGAGCTTGAGAACCCTTATAACTTCACAAAGCCACTTGCTGATAAGTCAGGTTTTGACACATACTACAATCCTAATGATCTGTGGTTTATTGCACAGGGAGCAAATTCTCCAGTAAATATCTTCAGACGTGGTGGTATTACAACTATGACAGGCAATGATGTTGAAACAGGTACAGTAAAGACACGTTTCGATATGGAGCTTGGTGCTGACGTTGTAAAGGGCAGAGAATTTGAAATTGGTCTGCTTACAAAGCAGGGTTAATTACATAATAATTATTGATGTGGCGAGGGTATAAACTCTTGCCACATTATTATTATATTTGAAAGGAAGATTGAAAATTTGGCAAATGTAAGAAAAAATACAACTACTGCCACAATGAATAACGATATTACAGAAGTAAAGTCTAAAAGGGAAATTCAGCTTACCGATAGAGTATTTTTGGAAAACACTCGTAATTGGGAATTGGGTTTTAGGGCTGTGGAAACACAAAGAGATATTACTATTCCACCAAATGCAAAGAAATTTGCACAGCTTAATGTTGGAGAGGTTATGGCTCAGATACAGGAAGGTAATGGAATGTTCTGTGGTACTGACGGCTTTGGCAATAATGCTTATCTGAAAATTCTTGACGAGGATATAAGAAGATACGTTTTTTCACTTGACGAGAGTGATAATAATGATCCTGTTATTCTTGATATTAACAGTGTAAAGGCACTTCTTGGCATTAGCAATAAGGCTGATTTTATGGCTGAACTCTCAAGACTTGTAGTTACTGAAGGCGATAAAAAAATGATTATTCCACTTGCCAAAGAAGTCGGAATTGACAATGTGGCAGTTTATAAGCGTAACGAAATAGAAAATATTTCAGGCTATAAGTTTTAAGAAAGGGTGTGGTTAAAATGGCTACTACCTATGAAGATGTGGTCGCTGTTTTTGAGTCCACATTTCTTGAAAGGGTTGCGTTAAGCGACGACCTTGTTTTTCAGTGGTTTAAAATGGCTTGTGGCGAGTTTTCAACTCAAATTAGTCAACTTTACTTTAATAATGAGAAAAGAATATTTACTGATATTGACGGAAACGATATTGTTTTAAATCAGATAGTTGTTAATATATTGGGCTATACAATAAAGAGATTTTATTGTGAAAGACAATATAGCAAAATTGTCAAACGTAGCAACATAGTTTCTAAAGACTTGTCAATAAACAATTCAGAGGGTGACAAAAGACAAGCTAAAGTTGAGATTGATTGGGTGAACTTTAAAATAGTTGACCTTTATGAGCAACTTAAAGACACTGCGTATAATTGAGGTGGTTGAATGAGTAAAGAATGGTACTTAATTCAGCAACCGTATTATACGGAAGGTTCTGAAAAACCAGATTTGTTGTTTGATAGTGAAATGTCTTTTAATGACGTTTTAGAGGATAGTGTTATTGAAGATGATATTATTCTGTGCAGTGGAGTGTTTAACGGTGAGAATTTTGAAAATGAATTTGCTACAAAGGGCATAATTCAGAATGAAACACCTGACACGCCAACACAAGCTTGGCAAAGACAGGTTTTGACTTATATTAGTACAATATCGGACTATAAGTACATTAAATACGATAATAAGATTTGGCTAATATTGACCGAGCCTACAAATAACAAACTGTATGAAAAATCTATTTTGTATTTGTGTAATTATGTTATTAAGTGGCAAGACGAAAACGGCATAGTTCACTATAAGCCGTGTAATATTCAAAATGCTTCACAGTATAATTCAGGCACAAATGAGACAAAAATAATTACCATTGGCTACGATCAGTTGATGATGTACATTTCGCTTGACGAGGAAACGAAATATTTTCCTCATGATAAGCGTTTTTTTATTGATTATAATGACAAAGAGCCTACACCTTATAGAATTACTAGACCTGATACTGTCAGCTTCTCTTTTGGAAATAGCAGATGTATGCACATTATCTTGTCAGAGAGTCAATACAATCCGCAGACAGATAGAATTGACCTTATGCTATGTGACTACTTTAAGCCTAATGATGCAACCAAACCTGTTGAAATATCTTACAGTGGCAATGCAGAAATTCGTTGTGGTGGTACAGTAAAAACATTTACTGCAAAAACAGATAAGAGTGTCACTTGGTCTTTGAAATTACTTGATAAACAACAAGATTTTATTACCATGATAGTAAATGAAAATAAGGTAAAGATAAAGTGTTTAAACAACAATGCTTTAATCGGTAGCTCTTTTAAATTGGTTTGTACAGTTGATGATGTTTTGTCTGAATTGTTAATTAATATAGTGGGAGGTGTGTAAAATGCCAATAAATTCTGTTATATCGGAGTGGAAAAATAAAGCTATTTCTATGATATTATCACAAGATAATATATTAGATTTATTTGAAAAGGACGATGAAGAACTAGAAAATATTGTGTATTCTAATATATACCCTTTTTTATATATACCTTACACTCAAACTAATGTAGAATTGTATCTTAACATTGAAGTTTCAGTTCCGAAAGTAATATGGGGAGCATTTAAGGGTTATCCCCAAATGATAATCCAAATAATTTGTCACCAAGATAAAATGAGACTTAACAAAGCTGGTATTTCCAAAACTAGAATGGATTATGTGTCTGAATTGTTAGGTCAATTATTTAACAACTCAGATGGTTGGAGTGGCAATAGAATACAACTTATTTCGGACGTACCAGATAATTTGTCACCTGTTTATAAAAGGCGTACCTTAATATTTCAAGGTGAAGAACTTACGATAAATCCATGTGAGGGTAATTAGTTATGGACGAGCTTTCGATTTATCGTAATAAAAAAGAAACATTTATGTTAGGCAAGTTTGAAATTCACAACCCAACTTTGGACGAGATTTCAGACGAGTCAAAACTAGGTGAAAAACAGTTTTGGGTCATTGTGTCTGACATAATTTCAACTCCATATGATAGAAGGCTATATCTTTGGAGCAAGGGTATTGATTTTAACTCAGTAGATAGTTTTGACTTGTTTTGTGATATTGTCGAAAATCATTTGCTAACTGATGTTTCATTTATAATCCGTAATATTGATTTTGGTAAGATGAAACGCTATATTGACACGAATAGCGGTGATATTATTTTATTTGATGTTTATAACAATATTCAAATAGGTAAAGCAGATTATGAACTGCTTACTGAATATTTCAGGAAAATGCTTAATATCGCTGATAACAATATTAAAGATGGAAATGAACACACCCGAAAATGGAGATTACAATATGAATTAGACAAGCTTGAAAGACAATTAGCTAGGGGTGAGTATCAAGAAAAAGAATTTCGCTCTATTTTGTTGCCATATATTTCAACATTAACAAATATTGAAGGGTTTAAATACAACTGGGACACGGTTTGGTCGTTACCTATTAATGTTTTTTATGATTGTCTTTTAAGAAATCAAATCATAAATCAAGCACAGAAGCTTACCACAGGTTTGTATAGCGGTACTATTTATTATAAGGACATTAAAAATAAAGAAGAATTAAATTGTTTCCGTACATGGTAACGGAAGCAATAGAAAATAAAGGAGGAAATAATATGTTTAATCCAGACAAATTGCTTTTTAAACAAGCTATTTCAGGTCAGATGTTTTCGCCTACTGACGGAGTGCTGTTTTGGACTCTTGAAGATTTGAAAGACGTAAACATTCAGACCAATGCTACCTCACAGGATAAGACAGATGCAACAGGTGCGGTAATTGCAAAATACTATGATGCTGATACAGCTCAGATTACAGGTAATACATCGTTCCTTACGCTGTCACTTCTTGCTGCTCAGTGGGGTACAGAAAAGAACGTTGCAAGTTCTACTAACAAAATTCTCATTCCTAAAAGAGAGAAGATTAAGGTGGGTAGCGACATAACAAAGATTACTCTGAGTAAAGTTCCTGTGGGTGGAATATCATTCATTTATCTGCTCAATGAAAGGAAGGAACAGGTTGCTTCTTACAAATATGCAGCGGTAAATTCAGAAAAGGAATTTTCACTTGATGCGGCTAAGAAAGAAATTACACTTCCGACAGATACTGCTATCAAGGAAGGAATGACTATTCAGGTATATTATACATATGAGTCTGAAAATGCAGTTGACATTACAAAGAGTACGAATGATATGCCAAAATCAGGTGAATTTTGGCTTGAATCAATCTTTACAGATATTTGTGATAAAAATATTGAATATCATGGTTGGGTTGTCATGGCATCTGCACAGCTTTCTCCTGAGACTCAGATACCGCTTGACAAGACGGGTGACTTCCCATTTACTATTGACTCTCTGAAGGACTATTGTAGTGACGAGGGTCAGCTTCTGAGATTTGTTATTCCAGAGGATTAATATGGAAAACAATCATGAGTGTGTTATTTGCGGTAATGGATATTATGCGTGTAATAAATGTGATAAAATAAATAGTTGGAGGAGATATGTGGACACACCATCTTGTTATCAATTATATTTAATCATAGAAGAATATATGCACGAAGTCATTTCCAAGGTTGAAGCGAGAAAACTACTTGCTAATATTGGTATTACTTTTAAAACATTAAAAAAGGAAGATTATAAAGAGTCGGTTTATAATGTTTTGGCTGATATTACAAATTCAAAAATAGCACAACAAGTAAAAAAAACTAAATAAAATAGAAAGGGCGGTTATTATGATAAGTATTGACCGCCCTTATTTTTTTATAAAGAGGTAGAAATGACAGATAGAAGCAAGTTTAATGTAGATAAAGACAAATCAAAACGTAGTTATAATGGCATTATTTTCGACTCAGTGTTAGAAATGAAATATTATCGTGATGTACTTTGTCCTTTAGTGGAAAGCGGTGAAGTGATTTCGTATGAGTTACAGAAACCATATGAACTGCAACCGAAGTTTGTTCACGATGGCAAAACTGTGTTGCCAATTAAATATGTCGCTGATTTCGTGGTTACTTATAAAGATGGTGTCACTGAAGTTATAGATACAAAAGGTATGCCAGACTCAGTGGCAATACTTAAACGTAAATTGTTTTGGTATTGCTATCCAGATATTACATATAAGTGGATTACTTATGCCAAAAAGTTTGGTGGGTGGATTGATTATGATGAGTGCAAGAGACTGAGAAACGCAGAAAGAAACGCAAGAAAATGGAGGAAAATTGAATGAAAAATAAGCTTAGTTTTGCGGAAATGCAGGCATTTATAAATAATGTAGTTAAAGGTACAGTTGAGTACGGAGCAGGATATAAAGATATCTTGCGTGAATATTATACGCTCACTCTTTACGGAGAGCATAAGTTTTTATCAGACGATATTGCGGAGATTTATGATAGTGGAGAGTTGAATAGGGAATATAATAATATTGATTGGAAGTCGATTGACGAAGATCAGTATTACTTAATTGGTATAGCTATTGACAGCGGTATTGACATGAATGTTAGATACAAAGCGGCTGAAAAGGTTATGAGCATGGCTAATATAGCTGTAACAGAGTTTGCAAACAAAGCAAAAGAAATGATAGAACAGATTAGTGTTGCTACGAAAGATATTGACACTGAAAGCTTAAATGAAGTGTTAAAAACACTTAAAGATAGTAATGACATGGCAAATAAAATTGTAATTTCAAACAACAAGGACGGTGACTAATATGTTCTTTGCAGAACAGGAAATAACACTCGGAATAGTTCCTAATGCTAGGAATATTCATAGGTTTGTGTATTTTACACAGGTACGCCCCTCTGTGGTTAATCTGACAACAGATAGAACGGTCAATGGTAAATCAATTATAGGTCTTTGTAGTCTTGGTTTAAGAAATGGTGACAAAGTTACGATAGAAACACATAGTAAAGTTTCTCAGGAGCAAGCTGACGAGGATTTAAAGCTTGTTGTAAAGTGGTTGCGTGGTGAGGAATAAATGGTTGTAAAAAACCTTAAAGAACTAGAGCGAGAACTAAGAGCAAGAATTGATTACGCTCTGCTTACAGATGTTGCCGAGGTTGTTACCACTGTTATGCTAGATCATATTGAAAGAGATGTTTACGATAGTTATGTACCACATGAATATGTAAGACGATACGATAATGGTGGTTTAATGGATATTAATAATATTAATTCTTCTATCGAAGGTGACACTTTAGTTGTTGAAAACAACACAATGGCTAACCCTTATATTTTTGTACAGGGGAAAATGATTAAGTCAGACAACGCAGGTCAAGAATTAGCACCTATCATTGAAACTGGTTGGGGGTACGATTTTGGAGATTGGACGTATCATGGTGTTGCTAGACCATTTGCATATAACACAAAAGAGGATTTAAGTGATAACAAATATCACGTTATAGCTTTAAAGCAAGGACTTAAAAGACAAGGAATAGAGGTGAAGTGAAATGGCAGATGATTTAAAAATACGAGTTCCTGTGGAACTTGACACAAGTAAAGTTAAGGACGATATACCTAAATTAAATAATGTACTTGCAAATGATAATAAGGCTCATGCTAAAATCATTGGTGAGTTGGACTTGAATAAAACACAAAAGAAAATTCAATCTCAACTTGCTACAATCAGCAAAAATCTAAAAATAGATATTGGTGGTTTAAATGTAACTTCTATTCAGAGTAGTATAAAGGCTGCTGAAAAACAGGTAACTAGCTCTGTTAAAAATATAAAGCATGAGATACAGAATATTGACACAACTCTTGCAGAAACTTTTAAGGCAGGTTTTAATAAAGACGGACAAATAGATATTGTTAAAACTATTGAAAATGCAAGAAAGATTTTGAGTCAGTTTGGCAATCCGACATTTTCATGGACTAAAGATAGTTCGGGTGAAGTTACTCAAATTACGGCAGAAGTTACAAGCTTGACAGGTCAAGTTGAAAAACTGAAATATGCTCTGAACGAAACAAATGGGTCATTTGACTATCTATCGGGTAGTAGCTCTGAAAAGGGTATATTAAAGCTGGTTGCGGATATTGATAAGGCTAAGTCGGATTATACTGCTAAACTTTCGGCATTTAAGTCAGCGAATAAAGGTATTGAGTCGGGTATAGGAAATGAAATTAATGCCGTTAATGTTGCTATTGACAATCTTGGCAAGGGTGGTTCTATTGCAGAGGTTGATAAACTATTCAATTCGTTAAAAACTACTGCAAGCAATATCAGGCAAAATTTAAAATCTCTTACAAGTTCTTTTAACGAAACTACAAATGCCGAAAACACTTTGGCTAAAATGCCTGCAACAATACAGGAAATATCAAATAGTTTCTCAAAACTTAAACAACAACCGTCAGAGGTTTCCGATTTAATTAGTAGCTTAAATTCCCAATTAAACAAGGTCAATGAAACCGAAAGTCAATTTGGGCGAAATGAAAAATGGTCTGAAGAATATCGTGAGTTAGTTGTTTCGGTTAAAAAAGCAGAAACAGAAATAAAGAGCTTACAGTTACTTGAAAAATCTGATAATTCTGAGGCACAACAGCAAGCTAGTAGATACAATAAAATTATCGAAAACATTTCGCTAATTAACAAGTTAGAAAAACAACGTATTTCAGCAGGCAAAGAGGAAACTGTTGAAATAAATAGGCAAATAAAAAATGCAAAGGGTAGAATATCTACAGCCGAAAGCTATTTAGAAAAACATAAATTAATTTCTTCGGAATATGAAGAACAAATACGTCTGCTCAAGAAAACAGGTGAATATGAACAGGCTATTGTAAAAGCTAAGTCTGCCGATAAATCGTCAGCCACCTCTACTAAAACGGAAAATAATGTAGCTAGACTTACGCAAAATCTCACCACTTTAGAAACAAAGTGGAAAGAGTCGCCTATTTTTAATGGAGAGTTTCAAGAAAAGTTTAATGAGTTAAAAACAAGTTTGTCTAATGTAGGTGGCGATCCTAAAGCATTAGACGAATATCGTATTAAACTCAATGAACTAACAAATGAGTTAAAGAGGGCAGATGTAGCTTATAAAGCTAGTTTTTCTAGCAATAAATCACAACAGAATATAGAAGCTACAAGGCAGAACATTAAAAAGTTAATATACACAATTCAGACATGGCAACAGGCTAATACTAAAGCCATGGGCAAGAATACTTTTAATGGCGGTACATATCAGGTTGAAACTGATAATATGATAGCCTCACTCAAAAAGTTGCTTAATGCTAGCGATCTAACTGCGAGCGATTTGAAAGTCAATGTTGATAAAATCAATCGTAGTTTTAGGACAATGAGTTCTGAAGCACAGGCAGCAGGTGTGAATGGGTTAAGCTTTTTCGATAAGATTAAAGAGGACGCTTTAAAATTCACAAGCTGGATGAGTTTAACTACTGTGATTTCAGGTATATCAAGAGAAGCTGTTAAGTTCTATAATAATGTTGTAGATATTGATACAGCTATGACAGAATTGCGTAAGGTTACTGATAACACAAATCAGCAATATGCCGAGTTCTTTGATAATATAGGTCAAAAGGCTAAAGATTTAAAGATTGATTTGTCTGATCTTATTTCTCAAACCGCAGAATGGGGTAAACGTGGTTATAGTTTAGATGAAGCTGAAACACTTGCCACAAACTCAGGTATTTATTCAGTTGTTGGTGAAGTAGATAATGCAACAGCAGTACAAGACCTAACAACAGTTATGAAAAGCTATAACATGACAGTTGATGAGTCTATCAATATTGTCGATAAGTTTAACGCAATATCAAACAAGTATGCTGTTTCAGCAAGTGATATTGGTGATATGTTGTCAAGGTCAGTATCTTCACTGAGCGTAGCAGGAAATACATTAGATCAGGCAATAGCAATGGGTACAGCCATTACAGAAATAACTGGAGACGCAGCCGAAGCGGGAAATAGTTTGAAAGTCCTGTCAATGCGACTTCGTGGAGCAAAAACAGAACTTGAAGATGCAGGCGAGTCAACAGAGGGTATGGCAGTATCAACCTCAAAACTGAGGGAAGATATTAAAGCTCTTACTAATGTAAATGGTACAGGTGGCTTTGACATAATGAAGGACTCTCAGAACTTTAAGAGTACCTATGAAATTATGAAAGGTATCGCCAATGTTTGGAACGACCTTACTGATACGTCAAAAGCCGCTATCATAGAGAAAATCGCAGGCAAGCAAAGAGGCAATACAATTACTGCATTGCTTACGAATATGAGTCAAGCGGATAAAATTGTTAATGACTCAATAGGCTCTGCTGGGTCTGCTATGTCAGAGTATGAAAAATACCTTGACTCTATTCAAGGAAGAATACAAGGTTTTCAAACAAGTATTGAAAATTTGTCAGCTACTCTGATTAATGGTGATTTGGTTAAATTCGGTATCACCAGTGGAACACAAATTATTGATGTTCTTGATAATCTCATTAGTAAATTCGGTGTTTTAGAAACACTTATTCCTACCGTTATGGCAGGATTATCATTCAAAAACGTAGGTAAACAATTATTAAAGATGCCAACTTATGCACAGCCACAAACTATATGTGCATAGGTCACACACGTTTTAAAATAAGGTTGCCAAATTGCTGAGAACGGCTAAAGCTTTGCGACTACTTATAGCAATGGCACTATAAGAGTGAGGAAACTCGGAAACAATAGCAAAGATGACATATGCTGAGATAAAAGCCTATTATACTATTATAATAGGTGCTAAGTGTTATTAAAAATGTCAGGTCAGCAGCCAACCCCTATCGGGAGATACGGACTAGGTTCAGAGAGTAGACGGTAACTATCTTGTGGTGAGATAAAGGTGTACTCCAACTATAGGTAACACCTATAGCGTTTCCAAAAATGAATTATCCCTCATTTATTTAGTTTTGCCCTTTAACAGTAAGGGTGGGATAAAACTGTTATTAATCATTTTGCATAGTGATTTATTTTACACTATTCATTTGTGTATGTCAACACTAAATTTATATGTTCATAAAAATTTTACATTTATATTTACACAATGTTTGTTAATGCAACCAATATATGGCTTGACATTAGTTCCCAAAATGGGTATACTGATAATAGAAATATACGTTAAACGCATAATTTATTATTCACACGCATATTTTAGGTGTTCACTCCTATAATGTAATAGAGGTGATACCAAATGGGAGAAACTAATAACAAAAAGAATGTACGTAAAAAGATGGAGGAGTTGATAGATATGGCAGTTATGAGTAAACCTGTAAATCTTGCCTTCGTTGTTAGAGAAGATAAAGCGGACGAATTTATTAATTCCAAGTCCTCCGCAGCAGTTATTTCAAAAATAAAAAAACAGGCAAGAGAGATGATGAAACATTCGACTTTTAACGGACAGCCATGGGACGAAGATATTAGGAAATCACTTGAAGATTAGTTTTAGTGAGATACATGAGGGTAACAAACTAATCTTATCTAATTTTCATAGTGGCAATGATAGTATAGACAGTTACTTTAAAGGCAAATGCGAAGCAATAACAGATACTTCTGCTAAATCTTTTGTGGTTACTAATGATAACACACAAAATGGTATGCCTAGTGTAATTGGTGTTTATTCCTTATGTTGCTCTGGCTATGTTATTGATTCTCATAATTATTTTTACATTCATCCAGCGGTTGAGATAAAATATTTTGCAATCAACGAATATTATCAAGATATTCAATATTCAGAAAATACTGAAGAAGGTTGTCTTAGTAGTAATATTTTGGCAACGATTATTGGAAGAATTATTAGTTTTACTGATAGTTATTGTGGGGCTAATAAAGTGATATTGTACTCTGTTCCTGAAGCAGAATTTTTTTATCAACGTATGGGGTTTCATCTTTTTGCAAATTATATGCAGAAAAACAATGAAAGATACTTAGAAGGGTGTATACCAATGTATCTTGATCTTGATACTATGGAATGATGTTGTAGAGGTGGTATACTTGGGCAATGCAGCGAAGAAAATATCAAACAACGAATTTAATCAATTTATTAATGACAACTTAGACTTTATATTGGACATCACTCCTAAAAATCCAATCATTACTAAAGATGATGAATGGAATGAAGATATTTATGACGATTATAGCTGGACGGATAATGAATAACCATAAAATAAGACCCTAGATTTTCTCTAGGGTCTTTTATGGTGGTTGGCATAAATAATTTTCACTAATTTCCAACTTGCAATTTTGTGCATATTGTATATTGATTTTTTGTTATTAATGTCATATAATATAGTAAAGAAATGATTTAAGAGATTGAATACTTCAAATGTTTGTCGCTGCTAGATATGCGACTAATAAATAGTCTAGTTCAAATATAGTCTCGCCTAGAGCGAGACTATTTGTTTTGAGGGACATAAATCAATGGAAGTTGGACATTTTTACTTTTTGGACAATCAATATTATCAAGATTTTAATGACGATAAGCTTATGAGCAACCATGAAATTGTTAATGGTAAAATACATGATCGTCCTTGCTATTGTTGTATAGATACATCTGACAGCAATATTTATTGGGTCATTCCAATATCTTCACAAGTTGAAAATATCGAAAAATATATAACAAGAAGATTAGCAAGAAGGGAAAATGCGATACCATTGATTTTGGAAAAGTGCTTGGTGCAGAGAGAGCGTTTTTAATTCAAAATATGTGTCCTGTTACCGATAAATATATAAAGAATGAGTATCAACATTTGGGTGCGCCAGTAGCCATTGACTATACGACTTATAAAAGAATAGTGTCTAAGGCTACAAAGGTGTCTGCTTTGGTACATAACAATAATTCACATTTGATATTTCCAGATGTGTTGAAAATTGAAGAAGCGTTAAAGTCAAAAAAATAAATAGAATACAATACAAATAAAGCTCCGATATTCTCGGAGCTTTTGTTATACATGAACACACATTGTTTACTTTCGCCCATTTGTACACTTGTGTACACTCATACTCATTATCTATTCACTCAAATTAACATTTACGTTAATCCAATCCTTGCCGTCACGTTCCATAGTGACAGTATAGTATAATCTGCCCTTAACACCAAAACTATTTTCAGCGTCCACATAAGATGATACAGTGTAGCTATCATTATGATGTGTAATAAAGTTTTTATCATACATTGGATAATCTGCCGTGGCAGGGGCTTTTAACTGTTTGTTTACATAGAATTTAGCCGCTGTGTAAGCTTCTTGGCTGTAGTCTTTTTCGTAGTGTGAAATGTCGGATATTTTATCGACCAATCCTATAATAAAGAAAAATAATAATATAATGGCAAATATAATTTTGCCAATAGAATAATGAACTTGTTCGGTAGCCTCGTTGTTGTTAGACATGGTATTTTCATTAGTTACATTGTCTGTTTTTCCTTGATTATTCGTCATAACTATTCTCCTTTAAATTTTATATCAAAACTATAAATGAATAACTGTTAAGGTCTTTAAAACAGTTGAAAATGAGAGTAGTGGCAAGACTAATATTAGCGTATTAGGCAAGACTATAACGCAACTTTCAGATTTAAAGAACTTATTCAACAATAAATCAAATATAACCTTAATCCCTGCAAGTGAAGTGGCGAACGTTCGTCAGTTCAACAATCTTTTAGCACAGGGAAAATCTGTAGCTGAAGCTGAGTCAATAGCCTTGAAAGGCTGTTCTGAAACAACTCTCAATGTTGCCAGAAGTGCTAATGGTGCAGCAGTATCAGAAGAAATACTGTCTGCTTCTTTAAAGGGTGTTGCAACTTCCTCTAAGCTTGCTGCCGCTGGCATGAAAGTATTATCAACCGTTGGTAATATGGCGGTAGGTGTTATCGCAAGTATGATCCTTGATGGTATTATAACATTTTTTGATAATATTGTCAATGGTGCAGATAATGCAAAAGAAAGTTTAGCTCAGTTCACAAGTAGTTTCTCTGACTCTATTGACAAATTAGATGAAGAAAACAAATCAGTAAACGAATTAGTAAATCGTTATGTAACTTTGGTTGCGACAACAGATGACTTGTCAACTGTTAAAGACGATTTGAATACTATTCAGGATAACTTAATTGATAAGTACGGAAATGAAGCTAAGAGCCTTGATTTACTTAATGACAAAATGTCTGAGAATATTAAGAAAATCAAAGAGTGGAAAAAAGAAAAGGCTGAGAGTGAACTTTATCAAGAGTCGGATATTACTGATCCTGATGATAGTGATAGAAAGCTGAGTGTTAAAGAAGCCTATGATTTAGCACAAAAGAAATTAAAAGAGGGAAGCTCTTTTAACAAGGGTCTTTTTACTACTGATTACGGTGGCAAAGGGCAAGCCTATGTATCAGACGGTCTATTCAGTGGCTATAATTCTAATGCTGATATTAACAAGGTCGGCTCTCGTGGTTATGGTGATTGGTACAGTTACAAGAATGACATTGAACCAATTCTCAAAAAGTATAATAACGTTGGTATAAGCACTAATGCTTATAGTAATTTACTTTTCGCAGGTACAATGCAAGAACGTATTGATACCATGCAAAAGGTTTATGATGAATTATCCGAGAAATGGGCAAACATTTCAAAAGACGATAATCGTAACAAGTGGTTGGCTGATTTGCAAAAAGAAATTGCTACCACAACAGAGGAATATGATAAACTTTCTAATGCCGTTGATAAATACAACGAAATTCAGAAAACACTTGAAAACTATAACACAAGTAAAGAATTTAGTAAAGCATTTGATGAAGCTCAGAAAGCTACTGAAAGCTATAGTCATGCTGTAGCAAATAAAAATATTGATGATGTTGATAGGCTTTATGATTTAACTCAGAAATACAAAGATAAGTTAATCAACTTGGCTAATGGTGACGAGGATTTAATTGACTATGTTAATACTTTCTTTGAAACTTTACCTGCAAAATTAACAACAGGTACTTTTGATATTTCTGAGTGGACGGACGATATTGACGAAGTTCAGAATAAGGCAAAATCACTGAAAGATACCTTAACGAGCCTGCAAGACGGAAGTATTTCGGATAGTGATTTAGTTGAACTGTTTAAATCATATCCTGACTTGGCTAAGTTCTCAGGCAACACGGAAAAGCTGACAGAAGAAGTTAAGAAACTGATAAAGCAAAACCCTAAAGAGCTGATAAATAGACTCAAAGAGTTATCAGACACATTGCCAAATGGCAACGATAAGGCTAATGTGGAAGGTCTTATTTCAAGCCTTGAAAAGCTTGGAGAGGTAGCTTCTTCTATTTCCGAAGTTAAGCTGTCTGTAGACGATATTGAGAAAATTTATGAGGAAACGTTTGATGATCTTATAGATAAAGCCGAGGACGAGAAAGATGTTCTTGAAGAACAAAAGAATATTCTTACAGAACAAAAAACTCAACTTGACAATATTATTTCTCAGTACGAAACCGTTGCAAACACAGTGGAGTCTTATATTGACGAGCAGAAATCAGCTATTGAGGACAGATACAATGCTGAAATTGATGCCATTAAATCCGTTAATGAAGAAAAACAAGATACTATTGACTTACAGGAAAAGTTAAATAATCTTGAAAATGCTAAAAAGAAAAAGGTAAATGTTTATTCTGAAGCTAGTGGTTGGCACTTAGAAACCAATACCGAGGAAGTAAACAAGGCACAGCAGGAATATGAACAGGCGAGTGCTGATAAACGTGTATCTGACCTTGAAAAACAGCGTGACAAGGAAACTTCACTGTGGGATAAGTATAAACAACAGTGGCAAGACCTTATCAATAGCTCTACCAATACAGAAAATGAACAGCTTGCCAAAGATATTTTAGGCGTTAATTGGACGGACAAAATAGCACAGCAAGACACGAATATTCTTAATGACTTTGCGAGCAAATATCAATCTTATCGTTCTCAACTTTCAGATCAGGTTGAAAAGGAAATTGAGAGCGTTGACAAAGAGATAACGGCTAAAAGCAAAGAAATTGAGGCATACAAGAAAGAAAAAGAAGCTTTATCAAAGTATGTTACAGATATTACGAATAAGAACAAAGACTACATAAAACAGTTGACAAACGTTTCTGAAAAAGAAATGCAAACTATGGAAGGTAGGACTAAGTTCTTAGAGGATTGTAAAAAACGTGCTAGGGAAGCTCTTGACTATTCTGATATTTCTGTTGAGGGTGCTAAATCGAATGGCTTGTATCTTGTTCAATATGACGGTGAAACTGTTGGAACAGGGCTTGATGAAACACAAGCAGAACAGTTAAAATCTGAACTGTACGGCAAAATGGTTTCATCAGAACTCTTGGCTGATCCTATGCTTGGTAAGAACAAGGGTGCATTAACAGCTATTCTTAACGCTTTAAAGAGTAAGTTTAACATTATTAAGCCATATCGCTCAGGTGGTATTGATGATTATACAGGGCTTGCTCAACTTCATGGAAAACCAAATGCAGTTGAAACTATCTTCAATTCAGAGCAAGGTAGAAAGCTATACAACCTTGTGGCTAATACAGATAACCTTGTCAATTATATTGGAGATAAGATTTATAACGGCATAACAGATTTGGTAAGAACAAAAATGTCCTCACCAAACAATATTCAAAATAGAAATGACACAAACAATAAGACTATCGTATTCCAGATTGATACTGTCAATACAACAGACGGCACAACATTCTTAGAGCAGATGAACGCTTATCTGCAACAGGCTGATTTGGATAGAATAGTTGGTAAAAATTATTAAATAAACACAAAAGTAACAAAGAGCCATTAATTATTTAGTGGCTCTTATCTTTTAGAAATATTTTAAATTCAATAAAATATTGACAAACGTGGACGAATGTGGTATAATGTACTTATAAGAAACAATAAAGGAGTTTTTATATGAGTAACTACAAACCACAAGAATTTGCTGAAATGATAGGTGTATCTGTAAAAACCTTGCAACGTTGGGACAAAGAAGGCAAACTTAAAGCATATCGCACTCCAACAGATAGGCGTTATTATACTCACAAACAATATGTCGATTATATGGGTGATGGTAATAGTAAACACGGCAAAACGGTCATATATACAAGAGTATCTACTTCTAATCAAAAAGATGATTTACAAAATCAAGTCGAATTTTTAAAACAATATGCTAATGCAAAAGGGATTATTGTTGATGAAATCTTTGAAGATATAGGTAGTGGGTTAAATTACAATCGCAAGAAATGGAATAAACTTATTGAAGATTGTATGCTTGGATTAATAAAGACTGTTATTGTTGCTCATAAAGACAGATTTGTACGTTTTGGATATGAATGGTTTGAACGTTTTCTTAAATCTGATGGTGTTGAGATTATTGTTGTTAATAATGAAAAGGCATCACCAGAGCAAGAATTAGTTAATGATTTAATATCCATTATACACGTTTTTAGCTGTCGTATATATGGTTTAAAAAAGTATAAAAAGCAAATCGAAGGAGATGAAGAAATTGCTAAAGAGTTACAAGACAGAAATAAACCCAACGTTCGAACAGAAACAAACAATTAATCGCACTATTGGAGTATGCAGATACGTTTACAACTTTTATCTTGCTCACAATCAAGAAATATATAAAACTGAAAAACGTTTTGTATCTGGAATGGACTTTTCTAAATGGATTAACAATGAATTCATTCTCAACAATCCTGACTTTCATTGGATAAAAGAGGTTAGCAGTAAGTCTGTTAAACAAAGCATTATGAACGCTGAGAGAGCTTTCAAGAACTTTTTTAAAGGAAAATCAAGATTTCCAAAGTTCAAGAAGAAAGCAAAATCAGATGTAAAAATGTATTTTGTAAAAACAAATGCTAAAACAATTATTCAATGTGGAAGACATAGAATTAAGATTCCTACCCTTGGTTGGGTAAGATTAAAAGAAAAAGGATATATTCCTACAAACCCCAAAACACATATTATCAAAAGCGGAGCAGTGTCTTGCAAAGCAGGAAGATACTATGTGTCGGTTTTAGTCGAAGAGCAGGAACATCAAAAGCCTGTTTTAAATGACTTTGGAATAGGAATAGACTTAGGTCTTAAAGATTTTGCCGTTTGTTCAAGCGGAAAAGTTTACAAGAATGACAACAAGAATTCTAAAATAAGGAAACTTGAAAAGAAACTTAGACGTGAGCAACGTAGCTTATCGAGGAAATACGAAAGCTATAAGAAACTTAATAAAAATATGAAAGGAGTAGCTACTCGACAAAATATCCAAAAGCAAAAGTTAAAAGTACAGAAAATTCATCAAAGACTTGACAATATAAGAACAGATTATATCAATAAGGTAATATCCGAATTGGTGAAAACCAAGCCAATGTGGATTACTATTGAGGATTTAAATATATCAGGTATGATGAAGAATAGACATCTCTCCAAATCAATCGCACAGCAAAAGTTCTTTGAATTTAGGACAAAGCTACTTGCTAAGTGTAACGAATATGGGATTGAGTTAAGAGTCGTTGATAGATTTTATCCTTCTAGCAAAACTTGTCATAATTGTGGTTGTATCAAATCTGATTTGAAATTATCGGATAGAACATACCATTGTTGTGAATGTGGTTATACAGAGGATAGAGATTATAATGCAAGTCTTAATTTGCGAGATTGTCAAACCTACAAGATAGCATAAACAAGCTAACGTAGGTATGTACCGTAGGCTATACGGGAATTTACGCCTGTGGACTATACAAGAACTTGTGAGTAGTCTTATGACAAAAGCATATAGGTTGAAGCAGGAATTTTCTCGATATGGATATATTTGTCCATATTTTGAGTAGCAGGTGACAAAAATGATTATGACTCCTACATTGGTATTTCCTGATGATGAGGTTGTAAAGATAGATAAGCATAAGGACACAAATGGTGAATATGATCGTGCTCCACATTTCAGTTATCAGTTTAATTGTACGGCAGGTTCGGCTATGCGTTGGGCGTTGTGCGAGTACACAAACCTTAAAACAGGCGAAGTTAATCACTCTTATTTTCCAAAGGGTGGTGACATAAACACCTTTTATAATGGTGATAAAGTTGGTGTCAATGAGTTAGTTTTTAACGATATTGCCGAGAATGGTCATGATTACCAATATCGATACATTCTTTTTCAAACAGACCCAACGACTATTGCCGACGACACACAGTATGGTGACGGTGTTGGATTGTATGATATGTACTTCTGCCGTGGTAAAATCCAATCTTCGGGTACTACATCAAGTTTTATGATTAACAAGGAAATTGCAAATCTCAAGAGCGCGTACTATTATGAGCGTTCCGACGGCTCAGTGTATTTAGTCGGCGGCGCCTATATCGAGATTGGAGAAGAAAGACGACTGATAGAAACCTACGATTATAAAACTGGTAACGTAAGATTAAAGTCTGGTTTTACAACAGCCCCCGCAAGAGGAACTGAATTTAGGATATTTACTAATTACTTTATAGATAAACCGCATTATGTAAAATGCAGAAATGACCCTGATTGTATTGTGACGGCTGAAGTAAATGAAAACAATTCTACTAAACCAATACATTGTGAAACAACGTACACTCACCCTAATCATGTCGGCTTGAAATATTATAAATATTATTTGTATCAGATAATTAATTCAAATGCAGTCTATGACGGAACTATTCAGGACAGTACAAATGACACAACTCAGGTCAATCTTGGTAAAAGCATAGGTGAAAATATAGTAAATAAGTGTATTACTATAGAGGTAGAGCCTAGTGGAACAGAGGGTCATGTTACCGAGGGTATTAATGGTTTTATTTCTAACTACAATACTGCTACTGGAATGGCTATAATTTATTGCCCTGCAAATACTCAGTTTGTGAAAGGTGCAAAATTTACTGTTTATAGCGAAACGCAGAAATTAATTGACGAGAGTCCTGCAATTTATAATTTCAGACTCAACTATGATTTCTATGCTATGCAAGCAGGAAATTCATATTGTGTTGTTAGTGAGATTATGACACTTGACGATAAAATGTATCATTTTAGCAAAAGAGTATCGTTTCAAGGCAACGAGTTAGGTGATTTAGTAAACAACTTTAATTGTCTAATAATTAATAATCGTATAGCAATGCTGTCGTGGAATACAACTCTTAGTGGTACTGCAAAGATTTTTAGACGTAATGTAAATGAAGAAGATTACGTTTTTCTTGGTACTACTAATACAAAGAGCTTTTTTGACACAACGGTTGGTAATAAGCAGACTTATGAATATTATATTTGCTACGGAGATTACAAACCATATAAATCAGAGCAAGTATCGGTAGATAAGGACGGTTGGTTTATATACTCTTTAACCGATTTGGGTACAAAATATAACAAAAAGTATTATGCTATTTCTGAGTGTTGGGAGTTTATAACAGGTATGACCGATAATGATATTACATCAAATATTGGTCTTGCAGTACACACAGGAACAGGTATTAAGCCAAAAACAACTAGAACAGTAACAGATTATGAGAGTGGTTCTTTCTCTGCTGATCTTTTAACAATTAATTGCCCTGATGGTCGAATAGTCGATAATATTGACAGAGTAAAAGCATGGACTAAATTTATTAAAGGCAAGAATGATTTTATGTTAAAATCTCATAAGGGCGATGTTTGGATTATAAATATCTCAGATAACCCTACTAGAATTTATGATAGCACAAGTGTATTAGGGCTGACTAATATTAAGTATGATTGGATTGAAGTTGAAGATATAAATGATGTAATAATTATTAGATAGGAGGTAGGAAAGTATTATGGATTATTATAATAAAATAGACAATGCTTATCTTGCCGAGTTACATAAACCAATGCGAAAAATGTATGTCAAAATGGAAATTTTATCACACTATGAAGGTGCTATTGGCGAAATAACAAGTGACTTATCTTCTACAGATGGTTCAATAACAATTAATAAAGAGCAAGGCTGCCGTAGGTCTTGCTCTTTATCTATTATTGATAGAAGCGGTAAATACTTAACTCAAAAGGATAGTCCGTTTTGGTACAATCGAAAATTCAAGATCTTCATCGGCTTGCAAGTTGATGAGAATATTTATTGGTTTCCGCAAGGTGTTTTTGTTACAAAGTCGGCAAACTCTAATGGGAGACGATTGAATGTTGAGGGTGTTGACAAATATGGTTTTCTTGATGGAACATTAAATGCTAGAATGTGCCTTGTTGAGTATCAAGCTAGTGTTACAAATTCTAAAAAAGGAACAAATATTGCGACTTTAATTAAGGACACGCTTATGCTTGATTTGGGTAATAATATACCTCTTGACCCTGTTGAGCCGATTATCGACCCTATATTCTATAATGTAACTCTGTATGACGATATTGTAGTTGATGAGGGCGGTTATCTTGGTGAGATTTTTGACAAGATTGCCGAAATGTATGGTGCTAACATCTATTACGATGTCAATGGCAGATTGAGAATGGAAAGAGTTTTTAACTATAATTTACCTTCTTGGTATCGCCATTTGTCACCACAATTTGAACTGAGTGAAACCGAAATTACAGAAACGGATATTAATTATACTTATAATTATGACGGTGTAAACATTATTACAGTTACAACAGACAATACAAGTGGTGAAATTTATTCGTACACAGCTAAAAATGAAAATCCACAATCACCTGTAAATATAAATGCTGTTGGTTACAAAGGTTTGGACGGTGGCACTTATTATATACCACTAGGAGATACGAATGAAGAAAGCGGAGAGGAAAAGTGTAGGCAACAAGCCGAATATATGTTATTACAACATACTTGTATAAGTACAGGTATAAGTTATAATCTGCCGATCACTCCACATTTGAATGTTGATAATACCGTTAGGGTTAGTAATGATTATTATAATTTTGACAAACAGTTATTTATCGTAAACTCTATTACAATGCCTTTATCGGCTACAGAAATGAGTATTTAAGCCACTAATCTACAATGGCTGCCATTTGATACAGATTGTATTTCGATTTGCTGTGAAACTTTAAGTGATACAGTGACAATATCTTATAACACGAATGGTGGCAAGGACAAAGATGGAAACACTATCACTTATAAAAGTATTAACCAAACCCCTAATAAACAAATCGTTTTACAAGGTGGGGATATGTATAACGAGAATAAATTGTTTGCATGGACGGATAGTCAAGGCAATAAATACAATTATGGTGACGTATACACTGTACCAAATAACAACACAACATTGATAGCTCAATGGATAACAGGAAATGAAGTTACAGTTACCAATACATTGTCGGCAGATAGTACGGTAGAATTTCAATCTATGTCACCGTCACGTTGCTTGATACGTTATGATGACAACGAAGTAGCCAGACGTAACACAAACACAATTTCAACATTTAAAAAGAATTATTTTTTGGGTACACACGATACAACTATTATGTCTGAGAGTGATGATTTAACTAACTTTGACAATGCTTTTGATAAAAGAACAACTACAAAGATAGATTGTTCCAAAGTAAAAGCTACCTACCTCACTTCACCTATGGGAAACGGATTTGAGAATATGACAGACTTTGTTTTTCCTGCTAATCTTACAAATATTTCGACTAGCAAGGGTGTATTGTCAGGTTGTAAAAAGCTTACCAAGATTACATTTCCTGTAGCATACTGTGATATTTCACACTCTGAATCGTTTCTTACTAATAGCACATTTGTTAATGGTTTGGAACTACCTTACACCTTGAATTTCACACCAATGGTTTCAGTTGATAAGCAAACAGGTGTCGAAGAAATAAAACAAAACGAGATACTAAAAGGAAGTCATGTTGTTGGAAACTTAAACATCAAAGCGGCAACTACAAATAAATGTGTAGTGTATGTAAATAAAGAAACAACAAGTTTAGTTATTTATCCCGCAACAGTGCAGGGAAGATTTTATCTTATGGGCAAAGGTATTGATGGAGATTTATCTGGACTTCAAAGCATACAAATTGGGCGATCTACTAACATTAACGATACCGATGGTTTTGCAAGTAATGCATCGGCAAACATAAATCTGAGTTTGGACTTTCAATCGGGTAATTGTACTACCAAAATACCTAAAAACGCTTTTAATGGCTATAGTGGTAATACGATTAATGTTGTAATTTATGGTAATGTGACCAACAGCAATGGTATTACGCTTGAAAGCGGATCGTTTTGCAATATGCCCAATATGACAAAATTGCCAATGACAAATAATACAAGCTTAAAAGTTATACCTGAGAACTGTATGAATAATTTAGCATCATTAACTTCAGCGACTACAGGCTATGTGGTTGACGTTGAGGGTTGTAACGATATGACCAATCTGATAACTTTAAGAATTGAAAGTTCTTGTGAGAAGGTAAATGGGTTTAATAACTGCCCTAAATTGAAAAGTTTGTCATTCATGAGTGACGGAAAAGTAAAAGAGATTGGTGGGTTAAACAATAACGCTATTACAACATTTTATATTCCAAATACGGCTTTGTCTGTATCGGGCGTGAATAATTGCTCTGCATTAACAACGGTTGCTATTGGAGCTTCTTTGACTAGCTTTACAGGGTTTAATAATTGTCCTAAATTAAACAAGTTTACTGTGGATAGTTCTAATACTACTTTCAGAGTCGTTGATAATAACCTCTACCAAGGGAATAAACTTTGCCGTGTTCCAATGAGTAAGTCAGATATTGTGGTAACAAATGGTACAACGGAAATCATGAGCAATGCCATTCAGGTTGCTTTTGCAAACAGCATTTCTATTCCAAATGGTTGTATTTTATCTAACGACTCAATCAAGTGCCAAAGCGTAGGTCAAATTATTCTCCATACTTCTTTTAACACAGAAACTGGGAAATATAATAATTTAACTATGACCGATTTTAGTACCCTTGATAATGTACAAGTCGGAACTATTTTCACGTATGGAAATGGTATAACAGATACTACAAACGCAAATTATTTGCCTATTGTAAAATACTGTATAGAACATAACATCAATTATGTTGATATGAATGAAACAAACACTAACGCTCGTGGAACTATTGGAATAAGCGGTAACGCAGAATTGGACGGTGATAATTAATGATAAATACTTATACTTGTACTCCAAATCAAACTTCTTCTGAAACTGTGTTTGCAGATTTAAAAACATTTTTTGAAGATAAGTGGGCTTGGAGTAAAATTGAAACAAATTATCCTGACAGTGAGTCCACCGATTATAACACTTTAACATTTTGGATTGATAATACAACGTACTTTAGAATAATGTTTGACCCTGCAAAGTCACGTTATTGGGCTGGGTGTGGTGAATATGACTCTTCCCAAACGTCACCATATGCTGATTATGTCAGCTTTACCTATAGCAAATTTGATAGTGTTATGTTATATACTACAAGCCAAGGAATGTTAATTTTGTTCAAAAGTGGAGCAACAAATAATTGTTAAGAATATAGGCAGATGTAAACAAATATTGTCAAGCATACTTAACAACCGCAATACTCCGCATATAGTGTGAACTGTATGTAGTGATAAGGAGCGGATAATCTTTATCCCACACCACATCAACTGCGAGCAATCCCTAAAGCTATACTAACCACAACGTAATGATGAAATAAGCATAAGCGTGACGGTAACGAAAGTAGAAAAAATAGTATAGATAGTGCAAGGTTAAATCCTAAACACTGAATAACAATGGGTCTTTCGCAACATATATCTGAATAGGATACTGCTCAACGACTATCTCCCGTAAGGAGAGTAGGGTTAAGTAACCCGAAACGAGTGGCTCTCACAAAAAAATGTGAGATGATGAAATAGTCTGTGCTTGTATGAAAATATAAGAAGTTCATAAGAGAACTGACAGAGATTAACGACCTCTGTTGAACACGCCAAAAATGTATTCTTATAATGTATACATTTTTGTTTATTCAAAAAAACCACAATATTACTTGTGGTTCTTAGCAACAAAATCTTTTAAAACTGTAATTACCAAATTATTAAAGCTGCGGTTTTGTTCCGTAGCAATAAGTTCTAATTTAGCTTTTAAATCTTTTGGAATGGTAATGTTGGTTCTTGTATTAGTATTAGCAATTTTACCAGAAGGCATAAAATCCTCTCCTTTGAATTTTATTATACCATATAAATAAATTGTTGTCAAGTTGGTATCAATAGTTTACAAATTATCTATATTTTAACATTGACAAGTTGGTATCAACTTGGTATAATAGTAATATAGAAAGTGAGGTGAAAAATAATGATAAAAGGTTTTAAAGTTAGATTATTTCCTAATGAAGTTCAGACACGGTTATTATGGAAACATGTTAATGTAAGCAGATTTGTTTGGAATTATGCTTTGGCAGAACAACTTAATCGTTATAAGAATGGCGAAAAGTATCTAAACAAATATGGCATGAGAAGCATTTTTATAGAATTAAAGCAATCGAAAGAATATGCTTGGCTCAAGGAAGTATCGGCTCATACAATCGGTAATATTTGTATTGATTTGGATAAAGCATATACAAGTTTCTTCACGAAAATTGGTGGTAAACCAAAATTCAAGAAAAAGAATAAATGTAAAAATGCTTTTCCTGTGAGATGTGAAACTGTGTATTTTATAAATAATTGTGTTAATATTGAAAAAGTCGGAAAAATCAAATATCAAAGTGATAAAGAATTGCCACAAGGTAGGAATACTTGTAAATTCACTAACCCACGAATAGTCTTTGAAAATAATAAGTGGATATTATCATTTGGTATGGAGTGTGAAAACCAAGCACAAAAATTAAACGATTTTTCAGTGGGAATTGATTTAGGAGTTAAAGAACTTGCTGTTGTTGCGTATGGCGGAAATCATAAAGTTTACAAAAATATCAATAAATCCAAACGTATGAAGACCTTGAAACATAAATTGTCACATCTACAACGTAAAGTTAGCAGAAAGTATGAAACAAACAATAAACATAAGGTTTATGATACAAAATGGTATAAGTCAAATGGTATTTTGAAAACCGAAGAACAAATACGCAAAATTTATAATAAATTGTCTAATATCAGAAAGAATTATATACATCAAACTACTCATGAGATTATTTCGTTTCTTCCTAAAAAAGTCGTAATGGAAAATTTGAATGTGTCTGGAATGATGAAAAATAAATATTTATCAAAGGCAATAGCTGAACAAATGTTTTACGAATTTATCAGACAGATGAAATATAAGTGTGAGTATAATGGTATAGAATTTGTACAAGTAGACAGGTTTTATCCGTCAAGTAAAACGTGTCACAAGTGTGGTTGTATTAAACATGACCTTAAACTTTCTGATAGAACTTATATTTGTCCTGAATGTGGCGAGATAATTGATAGAGATTTAAACGCAGCAATTAATTTGGCTAATTATTCTAAAGCCTGAAATATTGAGAGACTTTAGTCTTAGGGATTTTGATGCATCCTTAAATGCTGTGGAGAGTTATACAAACGAAAGTAGCTAAGGCAAAATCGGACTTTATGAAGCAGCGAATAAACAGAAATGTATACATTTGGGTACGTTTTTGGCATCAGACAATGACTATGTATTAGGTGGGGCTATTGCAAAGATGAGAAAGCTGTCCGATGATACAGAGATAACAGGTTTCTTTACCCCTACTTCAAATTCAGGACATCAAGGAAGTAAAATGGCAAGTTTGTATAATATGTTTAGTCAAAGTTTGCACAATGGCGGTACGAACCTTGTACCACAAGTTGATTTTAATATACCATTGAATAGCACAGTTGAGGGACAATACGCCGCTAAAACTGACGGAATATTCTATGTTTATATGGGACAAGACAGTGTGTTTCCTGCTGACGGAACTGTTGTAAAATTCACAATGAATGGTGTTAATTATGTGGGTAACTGCAAAATGGTTTTAGCTGATTATTCGTAAAGGCGGTGTGTAGAATGTCTAAAATGAATAAGCTAATTAAGGAAAGCCAAGACAACAAAAAAACACTTGGTTACACCTATGGAACGGTTAAAAGCTACGACTCTACAAACTGTACAGCAATTGTTTCGCTATTAGAGTATAATGGTGCTGAAAAATCTTTTCTGAATAAATCAGGTGAGATTTTAAGCATGGGAGACAGTGTGTGGATCTATTTCCGTGGTGGCGGTATAAACGCTGGTTACATTGCTATTAGGAATGGCAAACCTATACCTCTAGGAAGTCAAAATTCTAGCGTAGGACGATTTGTTGAATACGTTGATAGTGGTGGTAGTAGACACATCTCAGAAAAGTTTAATTATTATGGCAATTCTTATTGGTATACTATAACCCCTGATGGAACAAAACATATTACTATTGATCTCGAAAATATTGCTCATGGTGATTATAACCATGTTGAAGGTCAAGCAAACCACTGCTACGAATATAGTTATGACAGCAATAATTATATTGATTTTTCAGAAATGAAAACTAAAAATATACCCTATCTTCGTGAAAATAGCAGTTTAAATTCCTTAACAGGTTTTAGTAATACTAGCGTTGGTGGTTTTTCTAATCACGTCAGCGGTAGGTGGAATACAACTGAATATAGTGTGGCGGTTGAGTGTAGCGGTGTAAACAATACTGTTTTCAATTCTCGTGATACATATGTTAATGGTATATATAATATGCTAGATGGTGTAGTTGGTAGTATTGTAGTTGGTCTATACAATATTGTCAAGGGTGACAAAACTAAAGACCAAATGGCAAAATATAACGCCGTGTTTGGAGAACAAAATGATGTTCTTAATTATGATAGATGTCTTGTTGCAGGTACATGGAATCATGCCACGGCAGATAACCAAACCGTTATAGGTATCAATGCAAAATCAACTTATAAAAGCTCGGAAAATGCAAGTATACTATTTAATATAGGAAATGGTCATAATATAGAAGATGGAACTCTAACTCAAAACTCTGCAATGCAAGTAGACTTTTTGGGCAATGTTTATGCTGGCGGTGCGTACAAAACTATTGGTGCTGACTATGCCGAATATTTTGAATGGCTTGACGGAAATGTTGACAATCAAGATAGGATCGGATTATTCGTTACGCTTGACGGTGATAAAATCAAGCTTGCAAATAAAGACGATTATATACTCGGCGTCATATCAGCTAATCCGTCTATTGTTGGTAACTCTGCTGAATTAGATTGGCATGATAAGTATAAAACAGATGTTTATGGACGGTTGATTTATGATGAGTCACACAATCCTATAGTCAGTAAAAACTATAACGATACGCTTGAATATGTTCCTCGTGGGGCTAGAAAAGAGTATAGCAAAGTTGGCTTGTTAGGACAGTTAGTAGTTCAAGATGACGGAACGTGCGAGGTCAACGGATATTGTACGGCTAGTGTGAATGGCGTGGCAACCAAGTCAGATAGTGGTTATAGGGTTATCAAACGTATTGATGAAACACATATAAAAATAATACTTAAATAGAAAGAGGGCTAACAACCCTCTTTTATTATTGGAGGAAAAGTTATGAAAGAGATTATTACTCAGATGATTACAGAGTATTTGCCTGTAATTTTAACAGCGGTTATGACGGCTATTGTAGGCTTTGTAAAATCGAAGTATACAAAAATCGCAAATGACAGCATTAAGAAAGATGTAGCAAGTACAACGGTTAAATATATAGAACAGATTTATAAAGACGTTCACGGTACAGAAAAGCTTGAAAAAGCTAAAGAAACCATGCTTGCCCTGCTTGAAGAAAAGGGTATTAAGATTTCCGATGTAGAGCTTGTTATTTTGCTTGAAAGTGCCGTTAAAGATATGAATTATAAATCACTTACAGATTTTATTGACGAGGTTAAGAATGGCGGTGAGTAATTATGAACACAGTTAAGGAAATTGCTACCTACTGTGGAAGTATTACAACCATTTTGGCACTGATAACAATTATTGTTAAGCCAATAAGGAATAGATTTGTAGGGTGGATTTCAAAAACCAGTGACAAAGATAATCTAAATAAAAAAATAGATAAACTAACAGTATTAGTGGAAAGACAGGTAGAACAGAACCAAAGCATGGAAACTCAGTTGCGAAAACAAAGTTTGGCTTTGCAGGCTACGCTGAGAAATTCTATTTTGGCGATTTATAATTCAAGAATGAAAGAAAATAGTATTTCACTGTACGAAAAAGAAAATCTCGCAAGACTATACGAAAGCTATTCATCTATTGGGGGCAATAGTTTTGTACATAACTGTGTAGACGAATTAAATAAACTGCCTGTAAAAGAAGATTAATTGGAAAGGAAGTAATTTTTATGGCAACAACAATAAAAGGTATAGATGTTTCTCATTGGCAGGGTACTAATGTAGATTTTAACAAAGTAAAAAAGGCAGGATATGACTTTGTTATGATAAACGCAGGCTACGGCAAATGTATCGGTCAGAAAGACGAATGTTTTGAAACCAATTACAAAAAGGCAAAATCAGCAGGACTTAAAGTTGGTGCTTATTGGTATTCATATGCTCTAACATCAGCAGATGCCGAATTAGAAGCCAAGGTGTTTCTTGAAGCAATCAAGGGTAAAACTTTTGAAATGCCTATTGCTTTTGATATAGAAGATAGTACACAGTGCGATTTATCGGCTTCTACTATAGGTAGTATAATTAATGCTTTTTGCGGTTATTGTGAAAAGAAAAATTATTATGTAATGCTTTATAGCTATGCTGCTTTTCTTAACAGTAAAGTTCCTAGTGATTGTAAAAACAAATATTGTGTATGGCTTGCTGAATTTGACAAGTCAAAGCCTTCATACGGTGGTAGCTATGGTATGTGGCAGTACACAAGTAAAGGCTCGGTTTCAGGTGTAAATGGAAACTGTGATTGCAATTATGCCTATAAAGATTTTACCGCAATTATAAAGAAAAAGGGTCTTAATGGTTTTAAAAAGCAAAAAAACAATGAACTTTCGATACTCGAAAAGTCTGGTTATAAAAAGGGTGATAAGACCAGTGGTGTTCTTGCTCTAAAAGAAATGCTCATCATAGCCAAGGCAAGAAAACTTCACAACGTCACACTTGACGAAAATAGTATATTTGGCGAGGGTACTGAAAAGGCTGTTAATGCTCTGCTGAAAAAGTGGGGTTATAAGCAGAATAGTGTTGCAGGTGAGAAGTTTATCAAGAAGCTTGCAAGTGCTATTAAGTAATACTAATTATTTTTGTTTTTAAAGGGCGAGGTAACACAGCTTCGCCCTTGTTATATTTTATTTATACGAAAGGAAGATGAACTATGGCGTATTGTGCTACAAACGGAAACCTGTACGAAAATGGAAAAGCTTTTGAGCTGAAAGTTGGCATTGGTGCTGATTTCAAAGTACAGGCTTCGGGAACTGGCAGTTTTCAGGTTGTAGGAAAACTGACTCAGAATGGTGCAGAGGAAGTGCTTATGATGGTTGATCTGAGCGACTTCTCAACAGTTGATACGATTACAACAGAAAATGTTTATGCAGGAGATGTTAGTGGTTACTATAGTGTAACTGTTAAAAATGTCAAGGGTGTAAATAAAATTTGGGGAACTATAACATATTAAGGAGGTGGATTTATGGCTACAGATATTATTGCTAGAGGTATGGCGGCTAATGCTAAAAAATCTGTTACCGAATTAGGCAATAAGGTTGAAAGCGAAAAGTGGATTGGTACAAAAGCTGAGTGGGAAGCCGTTGATAAATCCACTATAAAAGACGGAACAATCGTATATATTACTGATGATAAAACGGTGATTTTATACGATAAGGCGGAAATGGAAAAGATAGCCACACAGGTTGCCACAGACCGCAAAGCTGCTGAAACCGCTGCACAGACAGCACAGGCGGTGGCTGACAGCCTGCCTGAGGACTATACTACAGCTGTCGGAAAGATAGCCGAAAACACGGCTGAGATAGGACGTGTAAAGATGTCCGATAAGGAGTTGAAAAGGCGTGTGGACGCACTGTATTCCATTGGTCAGGGTATCACACACCAGTTTGAAACAGACACAGATACGGCATACGTTAAGACGGTGCCTACAGGGGCAAAGTTGATGAGCGTGAAGTCTGTGGGTGGTAGGTCTATCGTGTGGAATCAGTTATGCAATACTGTTTTAGATAATTTTTCTGACACCGTCAGTGCTGTATATCACGAATACGGCATTTGTAAATTTACAGCAAACGTTGGCGATAAAATATGCATTTATTCTGGGGGTATTAATGGCACATACGCAGCTAATGGCGCATATGTAGCAGGATTCATAGGTTCGGCGTATATTGAATTTTTTGGGAAACAAATCGTGCAATGTACGGAAAATGGGAACTGCATAATATATTTGCGATTGAGGGGAGATGGAAACACATATAGCAATGTTTCTGTTCGTCCTGAATTTTTCAATTTAACAAAAATGTTCGGCGCAGGAAACGAACCCACAACTGTTGAGGAATTTGAAGCCATGTTCCCAGAGGACTACTACCCATATAATGCTGGGGAAATAGTCAGCGCTGGGGTGACAGAGGTCGAATATGGGCTGTTTGGCAGAAATTTGTATAATCATTCCGAGCTTAAAAAAAATGGCTATGTGAAATTTCACGTAGTCGGGGGACGTCAGTTATATAGAAGCAACACATTAGGGCGGACGGTAGAATGGACATTGTTTAGCAAAACTGGCACAAAAATTGGAACCTTTGAAGATTTGAATTTTAAATCAGGAACAGCGTTTAATTTGCCAGATAATGCAGATTATATCATTTCCATAGACACATATAGTGCCAATGCTAAAACATATATTGGGTACAATCCTGACACAACATATGTTCCGTACGATGACGGATTGATTGCCTACCCAATCCCCGAAGCTATCCGCAATCTGCCTGGATACGGCATTGAGGGGAATGTGACAGACTATGAAACTAAGACCTACACGCAGAACAACATTATTGACGGAACAGAGGTCAAGGCATTAGATACACCAATCGTCACCGATATTTCAGCCCTAATACCTGATGATTTTCTGCGAAACGTAGAAGTTGAAGCAGGCGGTTCAGTGATTTTCAAAAACAGCAACGACAGCTATCTGATACCAGTGCCGTCAGAAGAAGAGTATATCGTGAAACTAAGTGAAGTAGGAGGTACAACATGACAAATTTACAGAAAAAAATGGCTGACAAGTTAGGGTTATCCACCGAAGACTTTCAGCCGAAAAAAGCCACAAAGGTGGACGAGTTAGAAGCACAGGTGCTATACACCGCACTAATGACCGACACGCTGATCGAGGAGAGTGACGACAATGTATAAAAAGGTCAAACGTTTGTACGATTTAGGGCTGTACACGGCTGAGCAGGTCAAAGACTTTGCTGACAGAGGGAAAATTACGGCTGAACAGTATGAGGAAATCACTGGGGAAAAGTATGAAAGCGAGGACAACGAGGGTGGTGGAAAGACTAAATGAGCGTAAGCATATATAACAAAACTGATAACAAGCTTAGTTCACTAGCAAACCAAACGGAGCTTATGAACAATGACGGTACGGCAGATATTACAAGCCAAATAGAAAATTTGACTACCTCGGTTAAAAGAAACACAGATGAAATATCTATTCTGAGTGGAAGTTGTGTTCGCATGGAGAAATTAAATCGTAATGCTCATACCGTAGGTGGAACATGGAATGGTAATGATCCAGATAATATAAATGGGCTTCTCGGTCAAATAAATCGTGGCAATATTTCCGAATTAGGTCTTGGTACAGAACTGAAAATTATAATGTACCCTAGAAACTGAACACAAAATTGCCAAAACATCGTGACAGTGGTA
>OGPZ01000041.1_pt1 | contig 105464 bp, 86 predicted proteins | sample 1553111 | NCBI WGS metagenome assembly OGPZ01 (sample SAMEA2579968, study PRJEB22360) | human gut metagenome
CCACTCCGGTTTGCAATCGGTGCCTGCCACTCATATCCACAAACATGACATTTCCACCATGCCCTGTAATTAGAAAACTCAAAAAACATATTAGGCTTCTTAGGCACATTCTTTTCTGACCAGTCTAATGCCTTGTCCGGATGTAAGGTTGCAAAATCGTTCTTTCCTTTTATCAGTATGCGATTCACACAATTCGGACATCCGCTTCCTCCAACACGATTTTTAATCACCGCCCGCCATTCATAACCGCATATATGACATTTCCACCAAACTTTTTTTGAGGAACCTGTCGTAACCATATCAGGATGTAATTCATTCTTATCAGACCATTCCTCTGCCAGTTCCGGATACTGTGATTTCAGATCGTTAAAACCTGTTAAAACTTTCTTTCCGGCGCAGTAGGGACACCCTTCTCCATGTGCCCTTGCTTTTGGAGATGTGATCCAAGTATGTCCGCACTTTCCAATCCACTGGATGCTCTTATTTGATCCATAGGACACATTTTGTGGTGTAAAGCTTCCATTGTCCGGTCCCCATTCATTCGCAAGCTCTGGAGAGTTCTCTTCAACACTTCTCACACTCTCACCCCCTTGCCTTCCATTCATCCAGCAAGTGAATGATCTGTCTTTTGATTTCTTTCTCTGTAACTTGATTCGGAAAATACTTTCCAAGTTCTCTGTTAGTCAAAACAATCTGTCTTATCTCTACCGGCTTTGTCTGACCATGTAATATTTTGTCAACTTCGGCAGAATCGGTGGTATCAGTATCGCAATTCCGAAGCTGCATAATTTTGTTTTTGGTCAATGAATGTCCATTCTTTATGTAGGCTAAGACCTGTTTCTGCACATCGACAGATAAAAAGGAAATCTCTACTGCATTGGTCACTTTAATCTTCTCTTGATCTACCAGTGATAACAGTTCCGGCAGTAAATGGGTTAAGCGGATATACCTCTTAACTTGTGAACTCGACATTCCATACATCATACCAATTTGATTTGACATTAACTTCGGACCATTTTGGTCTGAAGTTGACCTCAGCTCATTTTGATCTGAAGTCAAATCACTTCTAAATCCCTGATGCCTCATGGCATCCATTTTCATCTTCAAAGCAAACGCTTTCTCACTTGGCAGTATTCTTTCTCTTTGGATATTAGAATCCACCATAATGCATACCGCCTCATCGTCTGAATAATCTTTTACAAATACCGGGATCTTATCAAGTCCTGCCCGTCTTGCGGCATGTGTTCTCCGATGACCGGAGATTAGTTCAAATCCTCCCTCCGGTCGTTTTCTCGCGATTGCCGGAGACAATACACCTTTTGCTTTAATTGATTCCACCAGTTCATCCATTGCTTCATCATCCACTACATGAAAGGGATGTCCCTTAAATTCATGTAACTGATCCAGCGGAATATCACTTGCGCCTTCGATTGTCGGCACAGCCAGTAATTCTTCATAATTCGTCAGGGATATTTTCTTCCCTGCTCTTGTTCGCATTGACATCAAAATCCTCCTTTTTTGTTTTTTCTAGGAGCAAGAGACAAAAAAAGACACTTCCTTACTAGAAAGTGTCTTAATATGTGTTCAAAATTCTTTCCTTTGTTGATTTTCCTTGCAAATTAATGCAAGAAGTTGTAACTAAGGTTGCGAATTTGATGTCTTTTTGATGTCATTTGCTTGCAATGAATGTCTGCAAACCCGCATAAACACTGGGTTTTACTTCTCCAAACTCTTCATCGTCGGGAAGAGCAATACATCTCTGATTGCCGGTGAATTTGTCATGATCATAACCATTCTGTCAATACCATAACCAATACCACCTGTTGGAGGCATACCAATGCTCAGTGCATTCAGGAAATCTTCATCCGTATGGTTTGCCTCATCATCACCAGCTGCAAATGCTTCTTCCTGTGCCTCAAAACGCTTGCGCTGATCGATCGGGTCATTTAATTCTGAGTATGCATTACACATTTCCCAGCCATTCATAAACATTTCGAAACGCTCTACATAAGCAGGATCTTCCGGTTTCTTCTTTGTCAAAGGAGAAATCTCGATCGGATGATCCATTACAAAGGTTGGCTGGATTAAATGTTCTTCTACATATTCTTCAAAGAAGAGATTTAAGATATCACCTTTTTGGTGTCTCTCTTCGTATGCGATATGATGCTCGTCCGCTAACTTCTTTGCAGCTTCCGTATCCGGTACTTCATTGAAGTCCACATTGGCATATTTCTTAACAGCGTCTACCATTGTGATACGTTCAAACGGCTTTGAAAGATCTAATGTATGCTCACCATATGTTAATACTTCTGTTCCGTTTACTTCTTTTGCAACATAACGGAATAATTCTTCTGTCAGATCCATCATACCATGGTAGTCTGTATATGCCTGATATAATTCCATCAAAGTAAATTCCGGATTATGTCTTGTATCAAGACCTTCGTTACGGAATACACGTCCAATCTCATAGACACGTTCCATACCGCCAACGATCAATCGCTTTAAATATAATTCCAATGAAATGCGAAGCTTTAAGTCTTCATTCAATGCGTTGAAATGTGTCTCAAACGGACGTGCAGCCGCACCACCGGCATTTGAAACAAGCATTGGTGTCTCCACTTCCATGAAATCTTTCTGATCTAAGAATTTACGAATACTGCTAAGCACTTTCGAACGCTTTACAAAGGTATCTTTTACATCTTCATTCATGATCAGATCCACATATCTCTGACGATATCTGGTATCTGTATCTGTTAAACCATGATATTTCTCCGGTAAGATCTGAAGACTCTTTGATAATAAAGTAACTTCCGTTGCATGAACAGAGATTTCTCCGGTCTTTGTCTTAAAGACTGTACCTTTGATACCGAGAATATCTCCGACATCATACTTCTTAAAGTCTTTGTAACTGTCTTGCCCGATCTCATCTCTTGCCACATATGCCTGAATCTTGCCCTGAAGATCCTGAATGTTACAGAAAGATGCTTTTCCCATGACACGTTTAAACATCATACGTCCTGCGATCGATACTTCTGTATTTTCTAATTCATCAAAATGTTCCTTAATTTCTTTAGAATGCTTTGTTACATCATATTTTGTAATGACAAAAGGATCTTTTCCTTCATTTTGTAAATTTTCTAACTTTTCTCTTCTTACCTTCAGAAGCTGATTTACATCCTGCTGTCCCTGAGGCTTCTTCTGCTGCTCTGCCACTGTTTTGTTTCTCCCTTCCTGAATTACATCACTGCTCTCTGGATCTCAAGCACTTCATACTTGATAATATCGCCTGTATTCGATTCTACGGTTACAACATCACCTACTTTAGAACCGATCAAAGCAATACCAACAGGTGATTCATTGGAAATCTTACCATTCAGGCAGTCTGCTTCTGTTGATCCGACGATTTTATATTCTTCCGGCTCTTCATCTGGAAATTCCAAGTCCTTTATCTTAACCTTGCTGCCTACATTTACTACATTGACATCAATATCATCTTCTACTACGACTTCTGCATTCTTTAAGATGTTATCAATCTCTTCGATACGGATCTCGATATCACGCTGTTCGTCTTTTGCGGCATCATACTCGGCATTCTCTGATAAGTCACCCTGTTCACGGGCTTCTTTGATCTTTACGGCTACTTCTTTACGTTTGTTTACCTTTAAATCCTGTAACTCATCTTCTAATGCTTTTAAACCTTCATAGGTCAAAATATTTTTCTTTCCAGCCATATTATTTCCTCCATTTTCTTTCAATGATCGGTTCTGGCTTTCTGCCATACACCGAGCTATCACTTCATTATAACGCATACAGCATTTTGCGTCAACTGACACCCTCTGACTCTCCTCTGTTTCTGATTTATCAGACAGGTTATCCTTTTTGCATTCCATGTAACATACTACATTACACCTTCATTGCTCAGGCGGCTTCCTGTTACACAGCTTCCGTCCAGACGGCTCGTGCGGAATGGTGCAACCGGGATTCCATTCTTTCCAAACAATGTGATCTCCTGATAATTCGTCCATGCATATCTGACATATTTCGGTTCTTTGACAGTATCTGCTTTGACAAGGATCTGTGATCCTTCTATCACGGCATCTGCTTTTTGATAGTTTTTATCCAGTCCGGCAATCTCAAAGCCTTTTAACTCACCACGCACATCGAATCCGTCTTTACAATGTGCAAATTGTAATACCATCGTCTGATCCTGTACATAAGAAGACTGATAGATCGGTCCAAAGGCTTCTTCTTCCCCGATCAGCTTGTACACATGATACAATGCCTGTTTTGCAAGTCTTTTTCCTACCGGCTCTTTGCGTGTCGGATGAATATTTCCATATTCTCCGTTTTCAAGAATAACAGCAATTCCGGTATTTTTGATCGTCTGGTAGACACGCATCTGTGCTTCACGGATCAGAGGCCAGTTCTTAAAATCAGGCTCTCCTTCATTCTGAAAGACCGGAAGCTGTACGACAAGGAATGGCAATGTCTCATCATTCCAGTCCTTGCGCCATTGTTTGATCAATGCAGACAAAAGTTCATAATAGGTTGTCGGTTTATGATCATCTTCTTCGCCCTGATAATAAATAAAACCGGCAATCGTATAAGGGATCAGCCTTGATACCATTGTCTGATACAGACCGGACGGGCGAAATTCCGAAAGTTGTCCCATCGGTCCCGGATATTTATTTTCACCAAAGAGGCTGATCGCTTCATCCCATGTCGGATGTTCGCAGGTTTCATAATAATGCGATACATTCTTTTCAAACTCTGTCTGGTAGATAATATATTCTTCTCTTTCTTTCACATACGCATCGTAGTCCTGGTCTTTTACGATCGCATCATATTCATCGACATAAGAACGTGTCTTATCACTTTCTAAAAGCATTTCACGGCTCATCCAGCAGGATGCGGAAGTGCCTCCCCAGTTACAGCCGATAATACCGACGCATACACCAAGCTTGCGGCTTAATTCTCTTGCATAATAATAAGCTACCGCTGACCATCTTCCTGCATTTTCTTCTGTAGGAAGTTCCCATGATGTCTTGGCAAGCTCTTTATCTAACTCTTCACCTTCAAACGGTTTCTTTGGAGCATAATAATAACGAACATTTTCATCGACAACAGCTTCAACAGCTTTTGCACCTTCAAAGCTGTTTTGCAATTCGAGTTCCATATTCGACTGGCCTCCTGCGAACCAGACTTCACCGATCATGATATCATGATATGCCACTTCTGCTCCGTCACATGTGATCTTCATATCATATGGGCCGCCTGCTTCCATCGGTGGAAAATATAACATAAATCTGCCATCTTCCACAGACGTTGTCACTTTCTTTCCATTACATTCACCTGTTACTTTTGTCTGATCACATTCTCCCCATACAGCGATATTCTTGTCACGCTGTAAAACCATATGATTCGAAAATACGTTTGCTAATTTTAACATTTTCATCCTCCTGCGTTTGATTACGTACTCTCGAAATTTTTTGTTCAGAAGATCCCGAGAGTACAGTATTTTCTATTATTTATTTCAAAAAATAGTTGGTGCTGTCTGCTTCCATGAAGCCATTCTTTTGGGTTTCTGCCAAAATGATGTACCATTTTGTTTTTCGGTTTTTATCCCAAAAGTCTTCTATACAGAATCCCTTATTCAGAATCCTGATACTCTGCTTTTATATTCTCACCGCGTTTACGCCCATAATATTATATCCTCAATCCATATTACTGGCAATAGATTTTATATGAACAATACAGACATTTTGCACTCTGCTTACCAAAATCGGCAACGCTGTTTACTCATCTTATTTTGAGAATTCCATTTTGACAGTACAGAAGAATACATATATAATTTAGAAAGATAATTACAAAGAAAGAAAACAAATATATGAACTCTTGGAATCTTCTGAACGGAACTCTAACCGAAAGGATTCGTTTTGATAAGATACCGAGAGTTCCTATATATCGAAATGAGGGATTATATGAAAAAAGAAAGAAAAAATATTATTTTGATCGCTGTTGCCGCGGTAATGATCATCGTACTGGCTATCGGTTTTCGTTTGTTAAACCGTACCTCTTATAACGATGAGAATACGCTTGGTAATACCAGTTCCAATCTGTTAAATGGCGGACTGTTCTGTGAAATAGATGACAAGATCTATTTTGCAAATCCATATGATCAGAACACACTTTACTCTATGAGTTCCGACTTGCAAAATCCAAAGCAGATTTTTTCGGACAATGTCAGCTATCTGAATGGTGCCGGAAAATATCTGTACTACACCAGACGAAATGACAAAAAAGAAATTGATAAAGATGCCTTGCTTGCGCTCAGCAGCACCGGGCTTTACCGTATCAATACGAACGGAACAAACTTAAAGCAGCTCTATGACGATCCGACACAGGTTGCCTGCCTTCTTGGAAACAATGTCTATTATCAGCATTATGATCAGAAAAAAGGCTTGGAATTATACTCTGCTTCGATTGATGGCAAAAAAGACACTAAAATCTTAGAACAGCCTTGTGCACCATATGCCGTAAAGGGACAGACAATCTATTATAGTGGTGCTTCTTCGGATCATGCGATCCATTCTGTCGCAACAGACGGTTCTAATGATACGGTCTTAAGTGACGGAAACTATACGGCATTAACATTACAGGGTGATTATCTTTACTTTATGGATATGAATGCGAACTATGCTTTAAAAAGAATGCCATTAGATGGTGGCAGCGTAGAAACATTGATCTCTGACCGTCTGGCAACTTACAATGTCAGCGAAGACGGTCAGACCGTTTATTGCCAGATTGATAACGGTACAGCGAACGGACTCTATGCACTGGATGTAGAAAGCAAAACATTACGAAAATTAAAAGAAGGCAACTTCAATTATCTTCATCTGACAAAGAAGTACCTTCTTTATGAAAAATATGACCAGAGCGTTTTATATGCCATGGATCTTTCTTTAGAATCTTCCAAAGAATTACATTTCAATAAATAGAACATTTGATTCTGTTTATAACAATTTCTGTTTTAATGCGAGCACGCTTTCGTGTAATACCGGATGGATCACATACGGAGCGATCTCACAAAGCGGTTCTAATACAAAAAGGCGGTTTGTCATCTCAATATGCGGGATGATCAGATCGTCTTTTTGTATGATCTGATCATTAAATAAAATAATGTCCAGATCGATCGTGCGGGGTCCCCAATGAATCTTTCGCACTCTCTTTAACTCCTGTTCGATCGTATGGATCAATTCCAGAAGTTCTTCGGGTGTGCGAAGTGTCTTTATTTCCAAAGCGGCATTTAAGAAATCATCCTGCTCGGTATAACCAACAGGCTCTGTTTCAATAAACGAAGACTGCTTTGTCACTTTTGTCAAAGGATCTTCATTTAATAAACGGATTGCTTGTAAAAGATTATCTTTTTTCTCACCAAGATTAGATCCAATGCTAAGATAGGCTGTATTCCATCCCCTGCTGATGCACACGGAAACCGTGTCAAGCGGAAGCATGACCGGAGCCCATGGCTTTTCGATCTCAATATCAACCTTTTCAATCTGTGAAAAAGTAAGTAAGATTTTTTTTGCCAGATGCCAAGCCAGTCGTTCTAACAGACAGAAAGTCTCCTGCTTAGTCTCTTCTTCGATCAGCTTTGCTACTGCCGCATAATTCACGGAATCTTCTAATTGATCGCTTTTACCGGCTTTTTTCGTATCACAATACAACGTTGCTGAGATCAGGAATTTCTGTCCCAATACATTTTCTTCGGTCAGAACCCCATGTTTTGCAAATACTTCAAGTCGTTTTATCTTAATCTGATCCATATACCTTTCTCACTCCTTTTTATACCTCTTTGTCCCAATATCCTTTGTTCATCGTACAGCGAAGGATCATTTTTTTTGACAGCTTATCATAATGCAATCCAAGACGATAGCCTGCCAGACGGAAACCACATTGCCATGCAAAATAAATCGCTTTTGCAAAATGCATTTTCTTACATAATGTAACGATCAATTCCTTAGCATATCCGGCGCCTTCCTTTTCAGAAGAAATATTTTCAAATACTTCATGATATTGCTTTTGTGATACGCCCAGATCAAAGTTACGGACAAATTGCTGCTTACAGGTATACGAATGTGAATGGATCACTTTGGCATCTGCTGCATAATACACACTATGATCACTCTGGATCACTTTCGACGCCATGATCATATCTTCATTAAAAATAGTCGGATAAACAAAGCCTCCCAGCTCATCATATACTTTCTTATCATATACCGCACATACATCCGAGCAAAAATAAGTCTTGATACCAAGCTGTTCTAAATCGGCTTTTGTCTTTAGACTGCTTTTATCAGGATAACTGTGTATTCTTGTCATTTTCTCGGTAATATCGGCATCCGGTCTTGCTAACTGTCTGCCATACACGATCGCAACAGTCGGATCGATCATAAAACCTTTTAAAAGTTCCTGCGTCAATCTGTCATCAACAGGCATCGCATCCTGTGTCATAAACATCACATAATCTGCTTTCGAAAGCGACGCACCATATGCTCTGGTGTGTCCATGATCAAAATCTTTTTTAGCGATCGGATATACTTCGATCTTAGGATCATTGGATTCCATTGGCTTTTCGCCATCCTCAATGGTTTGTAACAGAAATATTTTATTGAATGCTTTCTTTTGTTTCATCAACCGTTTTAATAACTCCTGAAATTCCTTTCCGGGTTTATACGTTGGTATGATCACGTCTATTGTTTTTTCTTCCATCTGTTTCTCCTTGTTCTTAATCAGCAAGTAATCTACCGACAACTTCGACTGCATCCTGTGCATCCTTTGAATAGCCATCCGCTCCGATCTCATCGGCAAATCCCTGTGTGATCACAGCACCGCCGATGATTACTTTTGCACGGACATTTTGTTTTTTCTTCATATTTACTACTTTTTTCATTTCCATCATAGTTGTTGTCATCAATGCAGAAAGACCAATAATATCGGCATCTTCTTTGATCGCTGTCTCAATAATGACATCCGCAGGTACATCTTTTCCAAGATCGATCACTTTATACCCATAATTACGAAGCATCAATGCAACAAGGTTTTTACCAATGTCATGAATATCATGTTCTACGGTTGCGATCACGACTGTTCCTAATGATTTTGCACTACGGTTTTTGGCAAGTTCCGGCTCTAACAGATCAATTCCGCCTTCCATTGCTTCTGCACTCGAGATCAACTGTGGCAGATAATAGATCTGCTTGTCAAAAAGCTCTCCGACATGGTTGATAGCCGGGATCAGGCTTTGATCGATCACACCCTGTGCATCTTCGCCATTTGCAATCTTTTCCTTTACCAGCTCAAGTACCTTTTCTTTTCTTCCTTTAACAACTGCAGTAAAAAGAGCGTCTTTTCCTTCTGTATCGGCAACACCGGTATCCGTCTTTTTGACTGCCTTTTTTGCAACATCTGCATCTACTTCGCCATCCACGACCGAAATCTTATTTTGTGACACACGCTCAATATAACGAAGATCCGAATCCGGCTTGTTACAAAGAAGATCAGCCGCATAAACCGCATGCATCAAAAGTTCCTGTGACGGATTGGCGATCGCCATCGTCAGACCGTTCTGAATCGCCATTGCCATAAATGCACTATTGACAAAAATTCGTTCCGGCAGGCCAAAAGAAATATTGGAAAGACCGCACGCTGTAGCAACTCCCAGTTCATTTTTGCAATAAGAGATCGTTTCTAATGTCTCAATGGCAGCCAAACGGTTTGCTCCTACGGTTGCAACCAGACCGTCAACGATCACATCTTCTTTACAAAGTCCCTGCTTCTTTGCCGCATCCAAAATGATATGAATGATCTCTTTCTTTTCCTGAATATCCTTTGGAAGTCCTTTTTCCGATAACGGAAGTAAAATAAACATTGCTCCGTATTTTTTAGCGATTGGGATCAGTTTTTCAAATTTCTCCGGCTCTAATGAGATTGAATTGATCAAAGCACGTCCCGGATAGATTCGAAGGGCTGCCTCTACCACATCCACATGGCTCGAATCAATCGATAGCGGCAGATCCGTGATCACACTTAATTCTTTGACCGCTTTTAACATCATTTCTTTTTCATCAATACCATTCATACCCATATTGACATCAAGAATTGATGCTCCGGCTGCTTCCTGCGCCTCCGCCATATCTGTTACAATATCCAGACAGCCTTCCCGAAGCTCTGCCTGTAACGCTTTCTTTCCAGTCGGATTGATCCTTTCACCAATAATACCGAAAGCTCCATCCAGATCAATATCTTTTGTTGCACGTTCACTTGAAACAGCTCTGCGGACCGCTTTACCGATCCGTTCAGGGTACGCTGTCTTATCATAAAGGTTTTCTTCTTTTAATGCACTGACCATTTTTTGAATATGTTCCGGTGTAGTTCCACAGCATCCGCCTAAGATATCCACACCTTTTTGTGCAAGAACCAGCATTTCTTTTGCAAAAGTATCCGCATCCATATCATAAACGGTCTCGCCATCCACCATCTGAGGCAGTCCTGCATTCGGTTTACAGATCAATGGAATGTCCGTATATTTTGACATCTTTTCGATAACCGGTATCATCTTTTCCGGACCGGTCGAACAGTTTATACCGATCGCATCCGCTGACAATGTTGTTAATACTAATGCTGCTGTTTCCGGGTTCGTTCCAAACAAAGTACGTCCATCTTCATTAAAAGACAAAGTAACCATAATAGGAAGTGTTGTCACTTCTTTTGCTGCGATCACAGCCGCACGGCACTCCTGCAAGCTCATCATGGTTTCTACGACCAGAAGATCCACACCTGCTTTATCCAGACAGGTGATCTGCTCTTTATAGACCGAAACTAATTCTTCAAATGGCATTGGTCCAAGTGGTTCTACCTGAACACCTGTCATCGTGATATCACCGGCTATAAAGACTTTGCCTTCGGCATGTTCTTCCTGAATCGCTCTTTTTGAAATAGCGACCAGATCCGTGTTCATCTGTTCTAATTTATCAGCAAGTCCATATTCTTCTAGCTTAATACGGTTTCCTGAAAATGTCGGTGCATATAGCACATTCGTCCCTGCCTGAATGTATTCTCTTTGTAATCCACACATGACATCTGCATTTTCTAAGATCCACTCTTCCGGGCAGACACCGGTTGGCATTCCTCTCTTTTGTAGATTGGATCCGGTTGCACCATCTAAGATCACTTTATGTATATTTACCAAATCTAAAAATTCTTTTTTTGTCATTCTGTATCTGCTCCTTCATTTGCTCTTTCAAAAGCATTTGTACCTGTTATTTTACTGCTTTTGCAGTCTTTTTTCTTATAGGATCAGGGCATCCATAATGTCTACATCCGCAATGTCTGTATTCCCACAGCTGTATTTATCCTATAAAATTATATTATAACGAATTTTTTTCGTGTTTACAAGATGATCGCACTCTTATATGGTTCGTCTGCTGCACACTGTCCCCAGCCGGTGTTTTTCCTATCGTTGCGTGCTATGATCTGCCACCAGCGCTGCAAGATCCGGATGATAAAGCAGACTGGAATTTTTCCTTCATTTCCGTTATAATGAACGCATTAGTGTACTTGCAAAGGAGGAAGAAAAATGATTTTACAATGTAGTCATATCGACAAATCATTTGTTGGTGAAACCGTATTATCAGATATTTCTTTTCATATAAACGAGCAGGAAAAAGCGGCCATTGTCGGAGTGAACGGTTCCGGCAAATCCACTCTGATCAAGATCATCATGGGGCAGCTTAGTGCCGACAGCGGTGATATCATTCTTTCAAAAGATACGACCGTTGGTTATCTGGCACAGAATCAGGAATATGCATCCGACCGTACGATCTTAGAAGAAATGCAAGATGCCAAGCCTGAAGTTGGCATTCTCGAACGAAAGATTGCTTCCTTGTCGGCACAAATGAACGAAGCAGACGGAAAAGAGTTAGAAGCTTTGATCAAACAATTTGATCAGGCACAGCATCGTTTTGACCAGATCAACGGATATGCTTACCAGAGTGAATTAGTCGGTGTCTTAAAAGGACTCGGCTTTGAAAATGAAGATTTCGACAAAAAGGTCGCCTCCCTTTCCGGAGGAGAAAAGACAAGAGTTGCTCTTGCAAAAATGCTTCTGACAGCACCGGATCTGATCATTCTCGATGAGCCTACCAACCATTTAGACCTGAATGCGATCCATTGGTTAGAAGGTTATCTCGCACAATACAACGGTGCGGTACTGATTGTTGCACATGATCGTTATTTTCTTGATAAGATTGTCTCAAAAGTGATCGAGATCCGTCAGACAAAATCCAGAGTCTATCTTGGCAATTATACCGAGTATACAAAGAAACGGCAGGAAATCCTTGATTCTTTGCAAAAGCAGTATTTAAACCAGCAGGCAGAGATCAAACATCAGGAAGAAGTCATTGCAAAGTTAAAGCAGTTTAACCGAGAAAAGTCGATCAAACGTGCCGAAAGCCGCGAAAAAATGTTAGACAAGATCGAACGGATCGATAAACCGATAGAGGAAAATACCAAAATGCATCTGCTTTTTACACCAAAGATCCAAAGCGGTAATGATGTATTAACGGTTAAGGGACTTTCAAAACGTTTTGCCGATCATGTTCTTTTTGAAAATATTGATTTTGAGATCAAACGCGGAGAACACGTTGCGATCATCGGAGACAATGGTTCCGGTAAGACAACGATCTTAAAAATGATCAATGATCTTTTAACACCTGATAGTGGAACGATCACGCTTGGAACCAATGTAGAGATTGGATATTACGATCAGGAACACCATGTATTGCATATGGAAAAAACGCTTTTTGAAGAAATTCAGGATGAATATCCAAATATGACCAATACAGAGATCCGCAATCTGCTAGCTGCATTTCTTTTTACAGAAGATGATGTCTTTAAACAGATCAAAAGTTTAAGTGGTGGAGAGCGCGGTCGTGTTTCCCTTGCCAAACTAATGTTGTCGGATGCAAACTTTTTGATCCTGGATGAGCCGACGAACCATTTGGATATTGACTCCAAAGCCATCCTTGAAAATGCGATCAACCATTTTGAAGGAACGGTTCTTTATGTTTCGCATGACCGTTATTTCATCAATACGACGGCACACCGCATTCTGGATCTGACATCGCAGACCATGTTAAACTATATTGGTAATTATGATTATTATCTGGATAAAAAAGACGCAATGGAACAGGCGCATTTACAGACAGAGACAAAAGTCTCTGACGTAACCGCTTCTGCAACTGCCACAGCTTCCGATACAAAGCTTAGCTGGCAGCAGCAAAAAGAAGAACAGGCACGCCAGAGAAAGTTAGAAAAAGAACTTCAGGCAGTAGAAACCGAGATTGAAGAACTCGAAAGTGACAACGAACAGATTGATACTGAACTTTCTGATCCGGCAAATGGCAATGATGTTGCAAAGTTACAGAAACTTTCTAAAAAACGTGCCGAAAATGATGCACGCTTAGAAGAGTTGATGCAGCGCTGGGAATCTTTATCGGAATAAAACGGAATTAACCCGCTGATACACTTCTTTTTCCTCTACACCGATATGATAACGACCATCTTCGTATAAAATGCGTCCATTGATCATTGTCATTTTAATATTTTGTTTGCTTCCACTATAAACAAGATTTTTTGTTATATTATGAATCGGCTGCATATTCGGGCAGGCAAGATCGATCAGGATCATGTCTGCCTTTTTTCCTGCTTCTAATGTATCGCATTCGTCTAGTCCCATTGCATGGGCACTTCCCGTCGTTGCCATTTGCAAGACACGGTTTGCATCCATTGCTCCGCCATCCTTACAACTTAGTGATTGCAAGCCTGTCACTAAGAACATCTCACGAAACATATCCAGACAATTGTTGCTTGCCGCACCATCTGTTCCGATCGCAAGTGGAATTCCCATTGCATCCATTTCCTGAATCGGAGCGATCCCGCTTGCCAGTTTACAATTTGAAGAAGGATTGGTGATCACCCAGATCTTTTTCTTTTGACAAAGAAGCAGATCTTCTTTGGTCATATGCACACAATGAAAACCGCCTCCGCCATATTCAAACATTCCAATCGAGTCCAAAAAGGTCATTGGTGTCTTACCGTATCGTTTTTTGCACTCTTCCACTTCCTTTTTTGTCTCGGAGTTATGCATATAGACAGGTGCTTTTAGTTTCTGTGATAACGCTGCGATCTGCTCTAAGGTCTCACGCTTTGTCGTATATTCTGCATGAAAACCGAGCTGATAAGATAACAGATCTGCTTTTTCATCATTATAACGATAATAATCTTCTTCCATCTGTGGTACCGAACCGGTAAAATCATTGACACTGCCACAAAAGACCATACGGAATCCGGTATCAAGAGAAGCTCTTGCAGTATGCTCACATCGCATATACATATCAAAACCGGCTGTGATCCCACCGGAAAGATACTCCATGATCGCAAGAACACTTCCCCAGTAGATCGCATCATCTGTCAGTCTGGATTCGATTGGGAAAACTTTTTGATAAAGCCAGTCTTGCAAGGAAAGATCATCCGCATAGGAACGAAGTAATGTCATTGCAGAATGGGTATGCGCATTTTTAAAGCCCGGCATCAAAAGATTTCCGTTTGCATCAATTTCACGGTCCCAGCTATCTTTTGGTGCATCTTTGGCAGTTCCAACATAAACGATCCGGTCATCTTTTATATGTACTTCCCCTTCAAAGACGGCTTCCTTCTCTTTCATCGTCAGAATCCTCGCATGATAAAAACGAATCTTCATGATGCATCCCTCCTACTCATCTAAAGGAATTTCTTTTGCAATATTTATAATACTCTTAGTCACTAACTTCTTAAAACGTGGTGCAACACGGTCTGCTGCCTCCTGTACTTCTTTATGAGTCAATGGATTTGGGGTAATGCCGCATGCCATATTTGCAATACACGAAATGCCACAGATATGCATTCTCATATGGTTTGCCGCTACTGCTTCACAAGCGGTACTCATTCCAACTGCATCGGCACCAAGGATACGGCACATACGCACTTCTGCCGGTGATTCAAAGTTCGGTCCGGTAAGCTGGATATAAACGCCCTGTTCCAATGGAATGTCATTGACCGCTGCCGTCTTTTTTATGATCTGCTGTAATTTCTTATCATAGATCTCGCTCATATCAGGGAAACGTGTTCCAAGCTCTTCCATATTTGCTCCGTTCAATGGAGAAGGGACAAAATCAGATATCTGATCCTGTATCAGCATCAGGTCACCGGCACGAAATTCCGTATTGATCCCGCCCGATGCATTGGTTAAAAAAAGCACTTTTGCTCCCATCAGTTTCATCAGACGGATCGGTAAAACAACATCACTGATATCATATCCCTCGTAATAATGCACACGTCCTTTCATGCATACTACAGGAACTGTTCCCACATAACCAAAAATGTACTTTCCTTCATGTCCCTGTACCGTCGATGTCGGAAATCCCTCAATCTCTTTATAATCCAGTTCTGCCACAACTTTAATATCATTTGCATAATCTCCAAGTCCTGAACCCAGTACAAGTGCTACCTGTGGCACAAAAGAAATCTTCTTTTGAAAGCAGGCATAACAATCCATTAATTTCTGATATCTCTGATCCATAATAAAACCACCTTCCCATATCTATCTTTTTTCTCCTTATATTTTACATTACACCATATTTATTTGCACATACTAATCGAATTCGACTTTGCATCATGCTCTCCAATCAAAACCTTTTTTCCTTCAAAGGCAAAGCCATAATGACGAATCCTATCTTCCGGTATTCCCTGTGCCAACAATTCTGCATCATAATTCTTCTCTATAATCTGTTCTAAAGCCATTCGAACCGTATCTTGTAAAGTTTTCTCCTCATCCGATTCATGCACCTTAAACTCAATCACAATCGCATCATCCGTCTCTGTCATCGGTGTAAGCATCACATCATATCGTCCATATCCACTCTCCCGGTTGGAAAGGATCTGATATCTGTCCCTTAACTCCACCAGAAGTCCCAAAACAAATCCATGATAGAACCGCTCCGGCTGACTTTTTTCAGAAGGTTTTCTGCCAGTATCAAAATTACTGAATGTGGCAAGTGCAACATCATTCATATAGATATTCATTTCCTTGAGACTTCCCTTTAACAATGCCTTCACAAAATCATTATAGTTTGCATCTTTATTTTTAAACCATCCCCGAAACATTGTCATAAACATGCTCAGTGTCTCAATATTTGTAATATCCAGCGTATACCATGGTTCCAAAGTAAGCCCACGGTAGTCTATATTCTGCACTTTCAGATAACCACTGGCAAGCAGAAGACTCCAGATTGCCTCTTCATTGTCATCCAACTGGTTATATACGATCTGCTCGTCAAAATTTACAGAGATCGTCTGTCCCCTCAGCAAATCCCCCATCTTCTCCTTCACATCTGCAGATGCCGTCCGGATCAATCTGCTCACGAGCCCATTGGAGCTTGTGGAAGCCCAATATGGATATATTTTTCTTTTGTCCAGGTAATTCGTAATAGACCATGGATTATAAATGTCTCTATGTTTTCCAAAAACAAAACCATCATACCATTTTTTTATTTCATCCTTTTTGTCTCCCATTCCGAACTCGTCCAACGCCTGAAACACTTCCGTTTCAGTAAAACCAAAGCAATCTGCATATAGATCAGATGTCGTCGTAACCACTTGCAGGTTATTTAGATCCGAAAAAATACTCTCCTTGGATACTCTGGTAATTCCCGTCATAATCGCCCGCTCCAGATAAGGGTTCGTCTTAAAAGACGCATTAAACAGACTTCTCACAAAAGACGTAAATGCATCCCAGTATCCCTGTATATATGCCTCCTGCATTGGAGTATCATATTCATCCAAAAGTATGATAACTTTTTTGCCGTAATAACGTTCCATCCATTCAGACAAATTTCTCAAAGAATCCTGTGCAGTAACATCATCCATCTCTACTGTTGTCCGGTAATATAATTCACGCTCATCCTCACCAAAAATATCTTCTTTCATGAGATTCCTGTTTTCCCGGTACAGCCTTGCAAGCTCCTGTTTGATCTGGATTTTGGCATCTTCCAGATTTCCCGCCTTCACTGCCGCAAAGCTCAAAAAGATCACCGGATATGTTCCCTGTAATTTCTGATACGTCTCTTCCTGCCAGATAGAAAGTCCCTCAAACAAATCTGCCCGGTTCGCATATTTATTGGAAAAGAAACACTCCAGCATACTCATATTTAATGTCTTGCCAAAACGCCGCGGACGTGTAATTAATGTTACAACATCCCTGTTTTCCCACCATTCTTTTATAAAATTTGTCTTATCTACAAAAAAACAATCCTGCTCCCTCAAATCAGAAAAGCCTTGTATCCCTATACTAACCACCTTTTTCATACGCTCACTCACTTTCATTTTGGTATTATACAACTCCTATACACTTTGTTTCATTATAATGATATTCTTAACAAGTTACAAGCCAAATCATAAATCTGCTTTTTCTATTCATCCGAAAGAAAAACTCCTCCGACCATAAGCCGAAGGAGCTCTCTTATTAACTTTTTCATTACAGCAAAGATATCATCTCTCCAAAAGTAGAACTACCATAGCAATTTTACTCTTTTATCCTGCAAGGTCATTACTGATCTTACCGGTATATAACTGGTAATATTTGCCCTGCTTATCAATCAGTTCATCATGCGTTCCTCGTTCAATAATTCTTCCGTCTTCAAGAACCATGATACAATCACTGTTACGGACTGTTGACAGACGGTGAGCAATGACAAAAGTAGTTCTTCCTTTCATCAGGCGGTCCATACCTTCCTGTACCAGTCGCTCTGTTCTTGTATCGATCGAGCTGGTTGCTTCATCTAAGATCAATGCCGGAGGATCCGCGATCGCTGCTCTTGCTATCGCAAGAAGTTGTCTTTGACCCTGACTTAAACTTGCACCATCTCCGGTCAATACCGTATCATAACCATTTGGCAGACGTTTGATAAAGCTGTGTGCATTCGCAAGCTTTGCTGCTGCTATGACTTCTTCATCTGTCGCATCTAACTTACCATAACGGATATTGTCTGCTACTGTTCCTGTAAACAGATGCGTATCCTGTAAAACAACTCCAAGAGACAGTCGTAAATCTTTTTTCTTGATCTTATTGACATTGATATCATCATATCGGATCTTACCGTCCTGAATATCATAGAAACGGTTGATCAGATTTGTGATCGTCGTCTTACCGGCACCGGTTGCTCCTACAAATGCAATCTTTTGTCCCGGCTGTGCATACATTTCAATATCATGCAAAATAATCTTATCTTCATTGTAACCGAAATCCACATGGTCAAAGATGACTTTCCCCTGTAACTTTCGGTACGTTGTCGTTCCGTCTTCCTGATGGAAATGCTTCCATGCCCAAAGTCCGGTACGTTCTTTGGATTCTATGATCGTTCCGTCTTCACTTTCCTTTGCATTGACCAGTTCCACATATCCGCCATCCGCTTCCGGTTCTTCATCCAAGAGAGCAAAGATTCGCTCTGCTCCGGCAAGTGCCATAACGATCGCATTGATCTGCTGGCTGATCTGGTTGATCGGCATATTAAATGATTTATTAAAAGTCAGGAAGCTTACCAGCTTACCGATTGTCAAAGAAAAACCGCCTTTTAACGCCATAAGACCACCAACGATCGAACAAAGCACATAGCTGACATTTCCGATCTGTGCATTGATCGGCATTAATATATTAGCAAACTTATTCGCGTTGTTTGCACTGTCAAAAAGCTTTTTATTTCTTTTATCAAACTCTTCGATCGCTTCTTCTTCATGGCAAAAGACTTTTACTACCTTCTGACCACTCATCATCTCTTCGATAAATCCATTGACAGAACCGATATCTCTTTGCTGTGCCGCAAAATATCTTCCACTAAGCCCTGCTAACTTCTTTGTCATAAAGATCGAAATGCCAACCATCAGAAGTGTAACAACCGTAAGTGGAATACTCAGGACAACCATGCAGACAAAGACACTGACGATCGTGATCGCGCTATTGATCGTCTGTGGAATACTCTGGCTGATCATCTGACGCAATGTATCAATATCATTTGTATACATAGACATAATATCACCATGGGAATGCGTATCGAAATAACGGATTGGAAGCAGTTCCATCTTATGGAACATATCATTTCGCAGGTTACGAAGCGTTCCCTGTGTCACATTGACCATTACACGGTTATAAATATATGATGCTGCTACACCGATCAGATAAAAACATGCAATCTGAAGGATCTTATGTGCCAATGGTCCGAAGTCAGTTTTAGACGTTTTTAACATCGGTTCAATGAAATCATCGATCAAAGACCGGATAAACATTGTTCCCTGCACATTTGCCAAAACACTGACAATAATGCAGACAACAACGACAACGCTGGAAAATGTATAATTCTTTAACACATATTTCATCAGACGGACAAATAATTTCCCCGGATGTTCAATTTTTTTCCCCGGCATCATTAATCCTTTTTTCTCTTTTCCTTTTTCAAACTTTTTTTCTGCCATCCAATCACTCCTTTCCTTCTTCATCAAAGTCACCGCTGCCGCCACCTGTCTGTGACTCATATACTTCACGATAGATCTGATTGTTTTCAATCAGATTCTTATGGGTATCAAAGCCGTCCACCTGACCGTCTTCCATAACGATAATACGGTCACAGCCTGATACACTCGAAATTCTCTGCGCAATAATGATCTTTGTTGTTCCCGGAATTTCTTCGGCAAAAGCTTTACGGATCTTGGCATCCGTAGCCGTATCGACAGCACTTGTAGAATCATCAAGGATTAAAATCTTTGGTTTCTTTAATAAGGCTCTTGCAATACAGATACGCTGCTTCTGACCACCTGATACGTTTGTACCACCCTGTTCAATATATGTCTCATATCCATTCGGAAGTTTTTGGATGAACTCATCCGCACAAGCTAATTTGCATGCACGAATGCATTCTTCTTTTGTTGCTTCCTTATCTCCCCAGCGAAGATTATCTAAGATCGTGCCGCTAAAAAGTACATTTTTTTGCAACACAACAGCCACTTCATTACGAAGTACTTCCAAATCATATTCCCTGACATCTTTTCCGCCAACAAGCACACTTCCGTTTTCTACATCATATAAACGGCTGATCAGATTGACAAGACTGGACTTTGAACTTCCGGTTCCACCGATGATACCGATCGTTTCACCCGAACGGATTGACAGGTCAATCCCCTTTAATGCATAATCCGGTGCATCTTTTTTATAACGGAAATCCACATGATCAAATACGACCGATCCGTCTTTTACTTCCATAACCGGATTTTCGGGATTGCAAATATCTGCTTTTTCATTCAGAACTTCCGTAACACGCTCTGCACTTGCAATACTTAATGTGATCATAACAAATACCATCGAAAGCATCATCAGACTCATTAAAATGTTCATACAATAAGCAAGCAGCGAAGTTAATTCACCGGTTGTCATGGCTGAACCAACGATCATATTCGCACCTAACCAACTGATCAACAAAATACAGCTATATACCGTAAATTGCATGATCGGATTATTCAAAGCAATCAGACTTTCTGCCTTGACAAACATTTTATAAATGTTGTTACTTGCCGTAGAAAACTTTTCCTGTTCATACTCTTCTCTTGCATAGGCTTTGACAACACGGATCGCTGATACATTTTCCTGCACACTCTCATTTAATTTATCATAACGTTTGAACACTTTATCAAAGTAATTCATCGTTACTTTAATAATCGAGAATAGAATAATACCAAGTAAAATAACTGCGATCAGATAGACACTTGCCACTTTTGCATTAACATAAAATGCCATTGCCATTGCACAGATCAGACTCGCAGGTGCACGCATACACATACGAAGGATCATCTGATAGGCATTTTGCAAGTTTGTCACATCGGTTGTCATTCTGGTAACAAGACCAGACGTACTAAACTTATCAATATTTGAAAAACTGAATGTCTGGATATTATCATACATTGCTTTTCGGATATTTTTGGCAAAGCCTGTTGACGCACTGGCTCCATATTTTCCGCCAAGAATACCTGTCAGTAAACCTAATAATGCCGTAATGACCATACAGCCGCCTACCAGATATATGTGACGCATATCTCCTTTTTTTACACCATCATCAATGATCGATGCCATCATCAAAGGGATAATAGTCTCAAATAAAACTTCCAGAATCATAAAAACAGGCGTTAGCAAAGAATCTTTTTTGTATTCTTTGACTTGCGCTCCAAGCGTTTTTAACATACAATTACCTCTTTTCTATTATGTATTTGACAGACATTTGCAAATCAAAATGCCCCTGAAACCACCTTACATCAAAAAAGGAATGCGTCATATTCATACTTTTGAATTGTGTTTCCATTAAGATGTGACGCATTTTAACATTTTGTTGTTAGGACATTTGTTATAACACAGGGATTTGTTTTGCAAATGGCTGATTATGTATTAGACATTTTTATCAAATGAAATTTTTAGTGCTTTTAAAATTTGCGGTACAAGCAGATCCCACGAATTTTCGTCGCGTTTATCCATTGTAAATTCTAATTGTGAAATTCCTGTGACCAAATATAAACTATCCTTTTCATATCTAAATTGCAACAAAAGTTCCACTTTTTTATCATGAAGCCTTTGATACAGACCTTCTTCTCTTATCCAGTTTTTTGCTGCCATTTCTGACAATTTTAAAGAAAATGTAAATGCTTCCGGTGATCTTTTCCCACGAATATATTGAAATAAGAACGGTCGCATTTCTCCCCAGCCGATCAGATCTGTCTGATCGTTTTCCTGATCATACCAGTTTCTATTTCTCCTGCCTGCTATGCCAAGACGGGCAAATGTTGTCACCTGTGCTTCTACTAAAAACCAGTTGTCAAAGGTTTCTTTCAATAACAAATGTGACATCATATCTTTTGTATCTAAAATTTTAAAAACAATCATAAATTCTCCTTTTTTGAGCATACTACTATCACGACATCGTGTCTGAATCGAGATTGACTATCCATCAATTCCTTTTAGAGCAAACACGCTGTCTTCTATATATACTATGAAAAAGCACATTGTGCAGAATGGAGGAAACCATGAAAAAAGATGCAAAAACAATGAAAAAAGTTGCAGAACGCTGTACACAGTATGCACCAAACGGTGAATGTCATTGTACAAACTCAACAGCTTGTGACAATGTAACAGGTAAGAATTGTACGCATTATGAGCCGGATGAAGTCTGTACCCTTCATCTTTACAAGGAAATTGCCGAAAACCATGATCTGATGTCATAAAAGCATCTAAGATTCTTTTCGCCAATATCCCGGCTTTGGAATATCCTGTATCCATGATCCGATCTGATCTTTGCGATAGGATATTCCGATACGGATCATGCATAAAAGCTGCATGAGGCTGCCAAAAGGCAGCCTACATACTATTGCTATATTTCTTTCCCCATTATACTTCCACAAATATAACGATCGATCTTGGAGCAACTACTGTTTTTCTTGAAATATACGGTTCTGCTTTCTTCTTTCTCTTTTTTTCTGCAGCCGTTTTCGGAACGGAAAGCAGAGATGCATCAAAGGTATTGTCATAGGTATCTACCATCACTTTCCAGCTTCCATTGGTTGGCAGATCCGGCAGATCAAAGGATTTCGATTCCCAATACATATTATAGATCAGATATACCGAACGACCATCCCACTCAGCAGTATATGCTCCATAATAAAGCATACCAAGCATTCTGCTGTAATTCGAATAATCCGGTCTCCATGCCTGTACTCCATGCATAGACAGATCCGGCATACCACAGGAAAGCGTATCCATCATCTGTAACGGATGATCCTGTCGAAAGACACGAAAACTTTTACGCATCGCGATCATATTTTTTACAAAAGTAAAAATACTTTCCGATCTTTTGGTCTTATTCCAGTTCAGCCAGGTCACTTCATCATCATGGCAATAGGCATTATTATTTCCCATCTGCGTATTGCCAAATTCATCTCCGGCAAGGAGCATCGGCGTCCCCTGACTTGTCAGAAGCATCAAAAAGGCATTCCTGATCTGTGTCATGCGACGATCCATAACCGTCCGCTTTCTGGTCTTTCCTTCCACACCACAGTTCCAACTGTAATTGATCTCTGCACCATCCCGGTTACCTTCTCCATTGCTTTCGTTATGCTTGATATCATATGATACCAGATCCATTAACGTAAAGCCATTGACATGGGTAATGAAATTGACCACCGAATAAGCACTTTCATTTCTTGCAAAAGAATGTACGACCTTTTCTACCATGCCCTCATCTCCTTTTAAGAATCGCCGGACATTGCATAAAAATCCTTCATTATATTCTGCTAATGTGTTCTTGCGGCTTGAGATACCGGCTTGGGAAAGAGCCGCTACATCCCAGTAATTTCCAAATATTTTCACACCCGATAGAACCGGATCCGAAGCAAGTGTCAGCGCTGGCATTACTTCCTGATTGACACGAAAACCATCGACGTGATATTGCATTACCCAGTTTCTGAGACAATCTGTCATTAGAAACAAATTTGTTCCCGGTGTAAAATAAATATCCATGATGATTTCTATGCCGTTTGCATGCAATGCTTTGACCATTTCTTTAAATTCCATGGATGGTCTTGTCTTATCACTGGCATAAGAAACTTTTGGAGCGAAATAATAGGTATTTTTCGTACCATATCCCCAGTAATTTAGCAATACCGTCTTCTCTTCTGCTTTTGGCATCGTATTGACAGGTATTTGATAATCCTGCTGCCGGTTGCGGATCTCATCAAATTCATAAACCGGAAGCAGCATCACTCCGTTGATCCCTAATTCTTTCAGATAGGGAATCTTTTCGATCAGACCACGAAATGTCCCTTTATGTTCTACTTTTGAAGAACTGTGCTTTGTGAATCCCCTCATATGCATCTGATACAGGATCAGGTCATTGTAAGGAATCTGTGGACAGATATCGTCCTCCCAGTCAAACGTTTCCAGACAGATCCCGCCACGGACAGGAACCGGTCTTCTTTTTCCCCAGCTTTCTCTTCCTGTTATAAAGACAGCATAAGGATCGACAAATTCTTTTCCATCCGCTTCATACATATATTCGTATTCCTGCGTCAGAATCTCCTCTACGGCTCTGTCGTCTTTGCTTTTTCGTGCTTTCTTTTCTAATGTGATCAGATAAATTCCGCCTACTTGAAATTCTTCTGTCAATAAAATTTCAAAATCCGGCTTTTTTCTTCCTTTCTTATATAACTTTAAATAGCGTTCCTGATGATCAGGAAGATAGACGGCAAATTGCACCCCATCTTCTACCTGCGTCACCCCCAGAGTCAGAACTCTGCCTGCTGATACCGAAAAAAGAGTCGAATGCAAATGTCTTTTTCCTGTGCTGCCTGCTTCTTTTTGCGTCATATCGTTCTCCTCTTGCATCGTTGACAGTATCTTTTTATCTATGCTCATGTTTATCCTCATTTCCACGCTTAGAAATATATCCTTTATCTCTAAGCATCCTTGTCCCCTGTTATGTATGTTGCATTTCTTTTTGAAAGAGAAAAAAAGCATGATCGAATGCTTTTTTCTGTCGGATCCGATATATTACAGCATACTATTTTTATTTTACTACACTTATCTTTCGAATGTCAAAATATTTCTTGCAAAATCTGTAATTTTCTGTACAATAGATTATGTATGCTTATATCCTATCGATCTGCGATTTTATAGGATATGAGAAAATGGAACGCAAAATATAATGATAGAAATGAGGTTAATATGATTCAAGCAAGTAATATTACATTGCGTCTTGGCAAAAAAGCACTTTTTGAAGACGTAAATATTAAGTTCACGGAAGGAAATTGCTATGGTCTGATCGGTGCAAACGGTGCCGGTAAGTCAACTTTTTTAAAAATCCTGACAGGAGAGATCGAACCGACCAAAGGAGAAGTCATTATCACTCCGGGACAGCGTCTTTCTTTCTTACGACAGGATCATTTCCAGTATGACGCTTATTCTGTTATGGATACCGTTATCATGGGAAACGAACGTCTTTATGAGATCATGAAAGAAAAAGATGCGATCTATGCCAAAGAGGATTTTACAGAAGAAGACGGTATCAAAGCCAGTGAATTAGAAGCAGAGTTTGCTAATATGGACGGATGGGAAGCTGAATCCAATGCTGCCATGCTGTTAAATGGTCTTGGTATTCCGACAGAGATTCATTACCAGATGATGAGTGAGCTTCCTGCCAGCGATAAGGTTAAGATCCTGCTTGCCCAGGCACTTTTCGGCAATCCCGATATCCTGTTACTCGACGAGCCGACCAACCATTTGGATCTCGATGCGATCCGCTGGTTAGAAGAGTTTTTGATCAACTTTGAAAACACAGTCATTGTCGTATCCCATGACCGTTATTTTTTAAATAAAGTCTGTACCCATACTGCTGATATTGACTATGCCAAGATCCAGCTTTATGCCGGCAACTATGACTTCTGGTATGAGTCAAGCCAGTTGATGTTAAAACAGATGAAAGAAGCAAACAAAAAGAAAGAAGAAAAGATTAAAGAATTGCAGGACTTTATCCAGCGATTTAGCGCAAATGCTTCAAAATCAAAGCAGGCTACATCCCGTAAACGTGCATTAGAAAAGATCGAACTGGATGATATCAAACCATCCAGCCGTAAATATCCATATATTGATTTCCGTCCGGAACGTGAGATCGGAAATGAGGTACTTACCGTAGAACATCTTTCTAAAACGATTGATGGAGTCAAAGTATTAGATGATATTTCTTTTATTATCAACAGAGAAGATAAAGTTGCTTTTGTCGGAAGCAATACAATTGCCGCTACAACACTCTTCCAGATCCTTGCCGGCGAAATGGAACCGGATGAAGGAACTTACAAATGGGGTGTTACAACAAGCCAGTCATATTTTCCAAAGGACAATACCGAGCTTTTCAACCGTGATGAAACGATCGTTGACTGGCTGATGCCATTCTCACCCGAAAAAGATCCGACCTATGTCAGAGGCTTCCTTGGAAGAATGCTTTTCCCTGGTGAAGACGGAATCAAAAAAGTTAATGTATTATCCGGTGGTGAGCGTGTACGTGTTATGCTCTCAAAAATGATGATCCTGGCATCCAATGTCCTGATCATGGATGAACCGACTCCTCATCTGGATATGGAATCGATCACTGCTTTAAATAATGGTTTGATCAAATTTAACGGTGTTGTACTGTTCACCTCACAGGACCACCAGTTTATCCAGACAATTGCGAACCGTATCATGGAGATCACACCGGGTGGTCTGATCGATAAGATCTCTACTTATGATGAATACTTAGATAGCGATGAAATGGCACGTAAGAGACAGATTCTTTCTGTATCTGCAGAAGAGGATGATTAAGCATTACTCTCATTTTTCAAGCAAAAACGTCCTGTTATTGTCAATCTGAATACTGACTGACAATAACAGGACGTTTCTTTTTCCTATTGTTCTACTGGCAGTTTTTCACTTTTTATCCATAGTGATGTAAAAACGGTCATATCTTTGTATTTTCTATTTTGTATAAAGAATACTCTCGATCTTATAACGTGGACGTTTCTTTACTTCCAGATAGGTTTTTCCTATGTATTCACCGATTACACCTAATGCAAGAAGTTGTAATCCGCCAATTCCCCATACAGAAATAACAATCGTTGTCCATCCGGTCACAGTATATCCTAATGCCCATACGATCAGGAAATAGATCAATAAAGCAATGCTGACACTGAAAATAAAAAAGCCAAGACCGGTGATCATACGTATCGGTTTTGTACTAAAAGAAGTAATTCCTTCTACCGCAAACGAAAGCATTTTACCTAATGGATATTTTGATTCTCCGGCAAAGCGCTCATGTCTCTGATAATATACCACATCTGTCTCGAAACCGATCATCGGAACCATGCCACGCAGGAAAAGATTCACTTCTTCATATTCCGATAATGCGTCTAATGCTCTTTTACTCATCAAACGATAGTCAGCATGATCTTCTATCGTATCTGCTCCCATCATCTTCATCAGTTTATAAAATGCATGTGCTGTGCCTCTTTTGAACTTTGTATCGGTTGTTCTTGCCGAACGTACTCCATATACAATGTCCTTTCCTTCATTGAACTTATCAATAAATTCTTCGATCGCACCAACATCATCCTGTAGATCCGCATCAAGCGAAATTGCTGCATCTGCATACTCTTTTGCGGTCATCAAACCGGCAAACAATGCATTTTGATGTCCTTTGTTATGTGCAAGGTTAATACCGACAAAAATCGGATCTTCCTCATGCAATTGTGAAATGATGTTCCATGTTGTATCTTTTGATCCATCATTTACAAATGCCACACGGCTCTCACTGCTGATCTTTTCTTTCTTTATCAGATCCTGCATGATCTGTTTTAATTGCTTTGAAGTCTCCGGCAGCACCTCTTTTTCATTATAACATGGTATTACTAACCATACTGTTTTCATGCTTTCTATTCCCTTCCTGTTTTGTCATTCTTTTCCCTTTATCTTACTGCATCATAGACGCAAGCACCTGATTGACCACTTTACCATCCGCCTTACCTTTCACTCTTGGCATCAGTTCTTTCATTATCTTTCCTTTGTCTTTTGCTGTCGGTGTCTCGATTGCAAGTTCTGAAAGCACTTCTTTGATCACCGCCGTAATCTCATCTTCACTCATCATCTTTGGTGCATACTCTTCAAGAACTTTGATCGTATATTCACATTCTTCGATGATATCGGTACGATCTGCCGGAGTCATCTCTAATGTTTCTTTTGTCTGTTTGATCTGCTTTAAAATGATCTGGTCTTCCTCTTCTGTGGTCAGATCTTCTCTCTTGTCAATCGCTTTATTCTTCAGTGCAGTAAGAAGCATGGACAAAACATCCTTTCTCTTCTTATCTCTTGCTTTCATAGCTGCCATCATTTCCCCACGGATAAATTCTATCTTTGTCATCTTAATTCCTTTCTGTGCTGCTTTAAACTCTTTTTCTTTTTTTTGCAATACAGAGTCTGCGATAACAGCGCTGACACAGATCTGCATATCAGTCTCTATTATAACAGATGATATTTGACAAGTCTATGAAAGAAAACATTCCTATTATAGAAAAAATTGCAAAATTCACTTTACACTACAAGAATTGCGTTAACAATTCCTGCTGATATTCTACTACCGTATAAGGATTTTTCCATTCCATAAAAAAATCCTTATGAAATGAACCTATATAATAAAAGATCCATGTCCACAAGGATTAAAAAATATCGGCGTGACAGGATTCGAACCTGCGGCCTCGTCGTCCCGAACGACGCGCTCTACCAAACTGAGCCACACGCCGAAAGAAAAAGCACAGATCTTTATCTGTGCAAAAGCTGGGCTACAAGGATTCGAACCTTGAAATGCTGGAGTCAGAGTCCAGTGCCTTACCATTTGGCGATAGCCCATCACTTGCTTGCTTTCCCGCAAGCACTTGACCATTATATAATGGATTTTCAAAAAAAGCAAGCTTTTTTTTTGATTTTTTTTGTTTTTTTGCTTAATTCACTTTTACAATGCTAATTTAGCCTTTTTATAACTACAATGAAAACAGAAAAATGAAACAGGATCTTACATTTTCTCTTTACTTTTCTTCATCCCTAAGCGCACTTATCTGTTATTTTTATTTTTCACATAATGAATAATACGAAGCAAAAGTTCTACACGTTTAAATGGTGTGATCAGGTAATAACCATCTACATAATCGGTAATCTTATCGATAATGGCAGTCGAAATGCGGTATGCCAGTTCTTCTCCCTCTTCACGATTCTTATCCTGATACATTGAAACGATCGTATCCTGTACATCAATACCCGCCATCTCATTATTCATAAAACAGGCATTCCGATAACTGACAACCGGCATGATACCACCTAAGATCTTTACATCCAATTCTTCTCTTGCTCGTTTCAGGTTTGCAAATCCACGCTCTGATAATACCGGCTGTGTAAACAAGACAGACACACCGTTTTCTATTTTCTTTTTGGCATGACGGATCTGCGAATCAAATTGTAATGCATTGATATTTAATGCACCTGACACCATAAATGGATTTTCTTCAAATACCTCTTCATTCAGCGACTGGATATGTCTTGCTAACATCGCAGAATTATAACTGAACATCGTTTTGACCTGATCTCTCATAGCTGTCGGAACAGGATCTCCTGTTACGGTAAGTACATTATTGACACCTTCCACGTTAAGTCCGAGTAAAAGAGCTTTTGTCGCATTGATATTACGATCACGGCAAGTCATATGCGGTATTGTAGTCAGACCTAATTCCCTTGTCACTTTGCAAGCTAAGATACTGCTGTCAATACGGGCTTTTGCGATCGGACAATCTGCGATATCAATCGCATCTACCCCGGCATATTTATAACGTGCTGCACCTTCCATAAAGAAATCAATATCCGGTTCGATCGGCGGATCTAACTCAACGACAATGACTTTTTCTCCAGCAAAAAGTTTCTTTGCAAATGTATTATGTTCATTTTTATTGGCAACAATATGTGTGCTTTCTAATTCCTCTTTGTATCCTGCTGCCTGTACAAGCTTCCGATCTCTTTTTTCGATCCATGTTACAAACCGGTCCTGCTTTTGCTGCATCATTTCCGCAACACCTTTGATATCTTTCGGACGTGTACCACAACAGCCTCCAACCATTGCAACGCCTTCTTCTAACAGCTTTTCAATGTTATTGCTAAAATAGGTATAGCTTTGCTCATAGTACATTCTGTTTCCTAAAAGAGTAGGATATCCTGCATTTGGCATGATCGTAAGATATTTTTTTATTTTCTTTTTATCTAGACGTTGTACAAGATCTAACAGATGTTTCGGTCCTGACACACAGTTAAATCCTAGTGCGTCAATGCTTTCAGACTGCTGTAAATCCCAGAAAAGCTTTTTCACAAAGAAACCACCTCGGGTATAGCCTTCCGGCGAAGCCGCAAAAGATACAGCGATAAAACTTCCCGGTGCTTTCTCTTTGATATACGATGCAATTTCTTCAATGGCTTCTCTGCTCTCCATGGTTTCAAAAAGAAAATTTTGGGCTCCACACTCCAGAAAGGTATTTGCAATTTCTTTGTACGCTTCCAAAAGATCCTTCTCTTCATTGACAGGAACCGGACCAATATCTGCAAAGATAAAACGCTCTCCGGCAAAATCCTTGATCGCATTTTGAGCGATCTGATATCCTTTTTTTATCATTTCTTTTACTTTTTCAACCGGCTGCTGTAATACAACTGTATTTGCTGAAAATGTATTGGTTTTAATCGCTACAGCACCAGCCTTTAAATATTTCTCATGGATCTTTTGTACCCATTCAGGATGTTCTATATTCATAAATTCACAATTTCTTTTTACGGTTTCCGGATGCTTTTCTACTAAATACGTCCCCATTGCTCCGTCAAACAACAATGGTTTCTCTTTTAAATACTCCTGTACTGTCATTTATATTCTCCCATCTGTTTGTCTTTTCTTATGATGCCGGATGGATTCCTAATAATTCTTTTCCTTTCTGTAGAAGGAAAAAGACCAGAAATGCACCTAGATTAGCAAGTACCACACTTGCACCGGCAGGCATTGCTGATTGATATGATATCACTAAACCAATGGTAAAGCAAACAACAGATAAAACTGCTGATGTTACGATCACGCCCTTAAAACTCTTAAACAAACGCATGGAAGTAAGTGCCGGAAAGATCAAAAGACTCGAAATCAGCATAGCTCCCATCATTTGCATACCAAGAACGATCGTGACGGCTGTTAAAATTGCAATCATACTGTTATAAAAAGAAACTTTTACACCGGTTGCCTTTCCAAAATTTTCGTCAAAGGTCACGGCAAAAATATTATGATATGATACAATAAAAAGTGCCAGGACAACACAGGAAAGCAAGACACATAATATAACATCATCCTTGGTCATCGCTAAAATGCTTCCGAACATATAACTATTGACATCGGTTGTCATGCCTGTTGTCAAAGAAGTTACACTGACACCAATCGCCAGAGCCGATGCAGATACTGCTGCAATCGCTGCATCCGATTTCATCAAACCTTTTTCTGTCATACGCAAAAGTAAAAAAGCGGCAGCAATCACTACCGGTATCGACACCTTTAATGGTGCAACATTGCATGCTAAGGCGATTGAAAGTGCACCATATGATACATGAGATAATCCATCTCCGATCATCGAATATTGTTTTAATACAAGGCTGACACCAAGAAGTGCTGCACAAAGTGATACCAGCACGCCTACAATAAATGCCCTTACAATAAAGGGATAACTAAACATTTCTATTATAAAACTCATTTTTCTTCCTTTCTGTATAAATGAACATTTCTATCTTAAACACTCTTTTTATGAATGAATACTAAAGATATCCGAAAAGTCAGAATCCATATATTCATGTACACTGCCAAAGAAATAAGATCCATTGCTCAAATGTAATATTTTATCTGCCCAATGTACAGTACTTTTCAGATCATGCGTAACCATGACAATTGCCATGCCTTCCTGATGAAGTTTATGCAGGTTATCATACAATTCTGCTGCTGCCATCGGATCCAGTCCCGTTACCGGCTCGTCTAATACTAAAATATCTCTTGCGGCACATAATGCTCTTGCTAAAAGAACACGCTGCTGCTGTCCACCCGACAGATTGCCATAACAGGCTTTTTGTAATGACTCAATTCCTAAACGTTTCATATTGTAGATTGCTCTCTTTTTGTCTTCGTTGCGATAAAAAGTAAATCTTTTCTTCTGATTTAAAAATCCTGACATCACGACTTCCATAACGCTGGCAGGAAAGTTCCGCTGTACCTGTGTCTGCTGGGGCAGATAACCGATCGCACCGTTTTTAATATCATCACTCAATACTACTTCACCACTTACCTGTTTGATCAACCCCAAAATTGTCTTTAATAATGTACTTTTCCCGGAACCGTTTTCTCCAACCACACAGACATAATCGCCTGATTGCACCTCAAAATTAAAATGTTCAATAATCGCTTTGTTTTCATATCCTAATCCTGCATCATGACAGCATATCAGATCTTTTTTCTCTTTTAGATTGTTTTCCTTTTTTTTATTCTGACTATCTGTCGAGCTTTCTTTTCCCTGTTCTTGCATTTTATATATCCTCTTTCTTTCCTATCATTTTCACCGTAATTTGAAAACAATTTTCATTTTATATTTTCCATTCCCCTTTGTCAAGAACTATATGTCAAAAAAGCCAGCACAAACAATGACCATTTCCGGTTACCCTCCCCCTTTTTTAACCACTTATCAAAATAAACAGACATTTTTAATTTTATTTTTGACTTTTCTTTGTTGAATATAATACAGCACAAAAAAAGGAACCATTTACATAAAGGGAAACACCTTTTGTAAATGGCTCCTTGTCGCCGTACAGCTCAGTCCTCATAAAACCTACTGCCTTCCATATCCTAACAAGATACTGATGCATAGGCAGATAGATTATAACCTTTCTCAAAGAATAACAATATCGCATCGACTATTGTATGATTCAAACATACAATATACTCGCAATCACGAGTAACTCCGCTTTCCGTCTGGGAGTATAGCTGATACATTCGTTTGATAAACGCTAAAATCATCTCCGGGCTGTGAACTCTTTCCCCTAAACGCTTTCTTACTGCCTCCGGACTCTTTACATAGGAACGAATTGCATGTTTTAATTCTTCCTCATAAATACAATGATCTTTTAATTTTCCGTTGTAATTTACGTTATGTGGAAAGGTAAAGTAATCAGAAATATAATGTGTAATCACGCCTAAATGAATGAAAAATCTTCTATTCAAACCCTCTCGTGGGTTGTAATGTGATACCATCTTTCTGAGTTCTTTCTCCACTACGCCAAAGGAATCTTCCATCGTATGTTTTCTTACTATAAAACTAGGTAAGCAATCCGGTAATACACTACCAATGTAGAACAATCCTCTGTGACGTTGTATGGATTCCATTCCCTCACTATTCATCAGATACCAAGCTAAGGAAATATGGGATTTCTTACGCATATCCGCCTCCTTCTTGATATACACGATTTTCGTCGCTATCTTTTTATGTTTTAATTGTACATCTTATTTTAGAGTTTTGCAATAGTTTTCTGACAATTTCACATCTTTTTTTAATTTTCGCCAACTTTTCTTGTTCTTTTTAACATATTGTCTTTTATTATTTTCTAAAATAAGATTCTTAAAAAAATTATCATCAAAAAAGCAAATGCCGGTTTTACTGACACTTGCTTTTTTTCAATCGTATATTACGTTATAGATCTGCAACACAGGAAAGGTTGCTTTTGCTTTCCATTGCAGAAATCATGAGTGACAAAATCAAATACAGCACGAAGTGCTGCAAGCATATTACGCTTGGATCTTTGAATTACTATATAGAATTCTCTGCGGCTTCTTCCTCTTCTTTTGGCTTAGGAAGTAAATGAAGCTTAACTTTATCAATATGATTTTTTTCTGCTTCTAATACCGTATAGCGGGCAAACTGATCACTGACTGATTCACCTGCCTGCGGAAAATGATCCAGCAGATTAATAACATGACCGGCAATCGAATCATAATCCTCAGACTCAATCTTAATTCCTGATATTTTATCAATATCATCTAATTTTGCAACACCAAGAAGAATATAATTTTCATCATCTAACTTCGTGATCTCATCTTCTTCATTGGCATCATATTCATCACGGATCTCACCAACAATCTCCTCGATCAGATCTTCAATCGTCAGCATACCTGCAGTTGATCCATACTCATCTAATACGATTGCCATAGGAATGGACTTCTTCTTCATTTCAAAAAACAATTCTGAAATCTTCTTATATTCATATGTAAAGTAAGGTTCACGCATAACATCTGCGATAGAAAAATCTTTCTTTGATCCCTGATAAAAGAACAGATCCTTCAGATTAATGATTCCTACAACATTATCACGACTTTCACTATATACCGGCATTCTTGTAAATTTATCGACAGAATAACATTCTACTAATTCATTATAAGAAAGCTTAACATTAGCAAATGCAACATCCATCTTAGGCACCATAACATCTTTTGCCAGAGAATCACCAAAGTCAACCACATTTGTGATCATCTGACGTTCTTCACTTTCAATGACACCTTCCTTGTGACTGACATCGACAATTGTTCGAAGTTCATTTTCTGTAATAGCAGGTTGTTTTTTGGTATCAATTCTAAGAATAATTAATAATCCTTTTGAAATCTGATTCATCAAAAAAGCAACCGGAGCTAATACCGTAGTAACCGCATATACCGGTTTTGCATACGTAAGTGCCAGCTTTTCCGCACTCATCGTTGCCAATGTCTTTGGAACGATTTCTCCAAAAATCAAAATAAGTACCGTTAAAATACCAGTTGCAGCTCCGGTAATAATACTTGTCATTTCAGAAAAACCTGACTTTTGTGCTATCTGAATAGCAAATGAAGTTGTTAAGGAAGATGCTGTCAGATTCACAATGTTGTTTCCGATCAATATCGCACTTAACATTTTTGTCTGGTTTTCGATCAATTTTAAAACAATCCTGGCATTTTTCACTTTTTCATCTGCCATAGATTTCATTCTCATTTTGTTTACTGTGGTAAGACATGTCTCTGCCGATGAAAAGAAAGCAGAGAGAACCAATAGGATAAATAGCGTAATTATCCTCCAGGCGTCACTTGAATCCAAAAAAAATCAACTCCTATCATTTTAATGTATAACATGAACCATTGTACAATAGACGTTATAATGCTGTCAAGTTTACAAAAAATTTCCTTTTGCAAGTATTATGTATTTACAATATATACCTTTGACCAGTCCGAATATACAGTTCTTTTTTTCTTTCCTATTTTTTTCTTTCCTATTGATACTTTTTGATATGTTCTGATCTTAAAATAATACTTCTTCCCTTTTTTCTTTACTGTCAGTTTTCGTGAAACGATCGTTCCTTTCTTTATTGTAATCGTCTTTTTCTTATTCATTTTAGCATTTGCTGCATAGATGATCTGATATCCTGCCGGTTTCTTTGCCGGCTTCTTCCAATAAATCCAAAGAACTTTCTTACGAACCCTTGCTTCATATCAAAACGTGCTTTTTTTGTTGTGTTTTGATGTACCAGCCGCTTTTACTGTAGCCGTTGGTTTCGGACCTGGCACATTACTTTTTAACGGTGTTTGTGTCGGACTGGTAGTCTGCTCCGGTTCTTGTGTCGGATCAGCCGGCTGTTCCGTCTTTACTGTCGGTATAATCGTAGCATTTGGTTTCTCCGGCGTTTCTGTTACTACCGGCTTTTCTGTTGCTTCCGGCGCTTCTGTTACTACCGGCGTTTCTGTTGCTTCCGGTGTCGCACTCGGTTTGTTGCTTACTGCCGGTGTCACACTCGGTTTGCTGCTTGCTTCCGAACTTTGTGTCGGGCTGGCAGTCTGTTCCGGCTCTTTTGTTGGCTTAGTTGTCTGCTCCGGTTTTTTTGTCGGAATAACCGGTTGTTCCGATTCCTGTACAAAACGAACCATAACTTCTTTTAAGATATTACTCTTCTGTGCTTTTACATCTGCAACCGTTACTAATTCTTCTTCTAACGGTTCTTTAAAAAATAATAATGTATATTCTCCGGCTTTCATTTCACCATGAGATACCAAGTAGTAAGTATCCGGTGCTTCTTCATCGCTTTCTAAATGAATTGGACAGATCCAGTCTGTCTGTTTCTGGTCCTCTGCCTGATTTGACTGCCAGTAAGAAGAACGGATTGCAACCATCGCATCATAAAGCTGTTCCTGTTCCACTTCATCTGTTTCATAGCGTTTACCTTGTGAATCTTTCCAGACCAGCTTCAAAGCTGTTGCTTGGGGATCTGTCATTTCATTCATATTTACCTGTTCCGGACACGATATAACCTCCAGATCATCTACTTCTCTGACAGACTCTACATAATTACGATATACCGTCCATCCTCCATCCTTATGGATCAGGCTATACTTATTATTGATATCTTTTTGTGACAAAATAAAGTTTCCGGCTTTTCCATATGCCGAACGGATATATGTATGTTTATCATACAATGCGCCTGAAATCACTCGATTGCCTGTCTGGAATTGTGTGACCCCCTGTATCTGGCCATCAATCTGTAATCCACCATTTGGTGAAAGAACTAAAATGCCATATGCTTCGTTTGATCCACCGGTAAAACTACCTGCAATCTTCGCACCGGAAATAGAAGAAAGATCCAGACATCCGCCCTTCTTTATTGTTACATTTTCTAATTGCTGTGTCTGGCTTCCAGGCTGTAAACATGCGTTTTCTTCTAAAACAATCTGTGAAACACTTTCTACCTGATCGCAAAAAAGCGTACAGCCCTGAAGCGACATCTTTGTGTTTATATTTCCTTTCACATAGCTCAGACTTAATTCATCACTTCCATCGCCAATGAAAGAAATATTTACCAAACCATTACTTTGTGCTGCAATTCCTTCACGAATCTTAACTGCTGCATCCGACTGAAACCATGCCTCCCCATTATAACCTGTTCTTTGCCCATTCACTGCATCATGACTCAGCTCTATCTTTTGAAAAACAGTCATTTTATTGGCATGTTCTATGGTCAGTCTCGCCATATTTCCACAGAAAGTATCATAATATGCACCGGCATAAACAGATGGCAGCAATTCTTTTTCTGTTCCGCCCAGACCTCCAAGAGATCCTGCTGCGCCTTCCAGATAAGTACTGACATTATCTAAAGTCAGGCTATGCCCGGCTAAAAAGATCTCACGATGCGGCACACTATTTAAGCTGTTACTGGAACTAAAAACCAATTCTATATCAGAAATCCGTACATCATCTCCGACAATCTGAATCGGTGAACGGCTTGTAATACTGCCTGTCCCATTTCCTGTAATAACAGTTCCCCCCGGAATCTGCACCGGACGCATCTGACCATTTGATTCTACTTCACTTCCTATCGTAATTCTGCCATCGACAAGGATATTTTTTCCCTGAGCCAACGCTCTCATAAAAGAAGTCTCGTCCTGAACCGTTACATAATCTGCTACTGCCGTTTCCTGCGCATTTACCGTAGCTGTCGGTATAGTTCCAATCAAAAGACAGATGCACAAAAGCCATCCACAAACACATTTCCATTTTCCTGTCATATATTTTCTCCCTTACATAATAACTCTCGGTATAAAGATTCCACTGAAATCTTTTCTCTTGTCCCGTTTTTACATATATCACCTGACACGATCTTATACAAACTTTTTTTATATCATGCAACTATACAGGTTCGCACGATCCAAAAAATGATACAATTTGTCTCTACGATATATCATTTGGTTTACAATCTTCACAAGTGCATTTTATCACACGCTGTCCGAGCATTCTGTCTACTGCTCCTCCTGTGTGATCGGCAATGCATCTTCTGAAGCTGCATTGTTCTATCACACCTCTCGTACCATACATGGATACACCTGCACCATTTTTTGCACGACAATTCACAAACACACAACGCTTGATTTCTCCATTTTGACAAAAAACAGCACCTTTTTCACAATAATTAAAAATCGTTTCTCTAATATCCGGTGAAAACGCATCATATATTGCTCTTCCACCACTCATGTTACGAAAAAGCGAATTTGATATCATAATCCTGCTGCCGGATGCACTAATCCCGCCGGTTTTACACATTCCATTAAATTCACAATGATGAATCCTGCAATTTCTGCTGTGTTCCAATATGATCATATCCGTATCTTTTAAATATGTACTGATCATATGTACATTTTTCATCTGTAAACTGCCCCTGCAGCAGATGGAATAATTTAAATATATATTCGCATTTTCAATTACAAGGTTTCCTTCAGTTTCCACAATAACAGGACAATCTATAATTGTTGAAACCGTAATATGATATTCTCCCGTAATGTGAAATGTTACCATTGGTGCCAGATATTGTACGGTTTCTGCTCCTTCCGGACAACAATTCTTATAACGAAGATGATGCATATTGGCCCGGACAAATCCATGATAGAAAATAGCCGCTCCATATTCCGCCACGCAGCATTCCTCAAAAACACAATGCGTAATCTTATTTCCCTCCACACCAAACACAGCACCGCCGCGTCTGGCTTCACAATTACGAAAACGGCATTTCGTTACTTCTCCGTCCGGCGTACGGATCATGATCGCACCACCATCTTCCGGAGAATAGCAATCATAAAAAGCAGTATTGATGATTTTTACTGTATTACCCCAAAAACGGATTGCAGCTCCTCTTGTTGTCTGGTAGATCATAGAATCCCTAATACACAGGTTTCCGGCTTCTGCACGTACCAACATTCCCAAATTCCGGCAATCCATCTCACTTCGATTGATCAAAATCCTGCTATAGACAGACTTCATGTTAAAACATGCCCGATGAGAATCGCCTTTTCGGATTACTTTGCTATCTTCAATGATCAATTCCCCTCCATCCAGTAAGATATTTCCATGAATGCGCACTTCGCAATGATCAAAGATCAAACGCATTCCCTTTGTCAGTACAAGATCTTCTAATATCTGACAACGCTCTACGATCCTGACTTCTTTTTCTTCTGCAAGCATCTGTTGTGTACAGTCCATAGTCCCCCACAAACGCATAATATAATATTTCATATCCAGTGGGGTCAGTTCCATATCCTGCAAATGCATCCTATGCAAAATTTCCCTGCATCGTGTTACATCTTCCCGGTTTGCTGCTATAGAAAATTCATAGATCAATGTCATACATTTTCCATTAACTTTCAATTGATTACGGACCTGTTCAATATGCTCCTTTTCCTTTACCGGAAGCTTTTCTTTTGATAGGCTGACATTAATCATATCTAACAAAAGCAAATATTTTTCCCTCTCTGATATAAGCTGTTTTTGTAAAGCAGCATATACTTTTTCTTCCTCTTTTGCAACAGAAAGTACTTTTGCCATCTGCTCACGTTCTAAATGAAGACCGGATACCAAAAGTCTTTCCAGCTCAAAATTATTTAAGGGATTGGAAAAAGAGTCAATTTCTGCTTGGATTAAGATTGCAGCACCATATAAAATCTTAAAATCGACACTTCTGATATACATTGGATGCTTAGGAGTCATCCATAGCTTTTTCTTTTGATTAAATTTAGTAAGATTATCAACTATCATTTGTTCCTCCTGTCCGACATGTTTGCAAAAACAATATTTAAGAACTTATCATTAGCTCAAATGTCAGAGATCCAATTTTCGTTGCGCGAGGAATCTCTCTGCCTCAAGTGGTTCAAAATCATCATCATAGGTATTAAAGATTGCATTTTCTGATGGTATGCAATTCCTGCAGACACAATTTTTCACAACCTGTCCTAATTTCTGGTACTGAAAATAAACCGCGCTTCCAAGATATGCAGCCTTACAGTCATCAAAAGAACAATCATAGATGGCAACAGTATCAATCGAATCTGAAAAAACAGCTGCACCATAGGATGCTTTTGCATGTATAAAAGCACAACACTGCATATATAATTTTGCAGAATCCGATATCTGAATACACCCCTGTGCTGCTTCTGAAAAAGTACAGCGTTCTATCTTAGCATAAATTCCACAAAATGTAATAGCACGTTGTACATCTGTTTGTAAAAATTCACTTTCTTCGATCAACAATCTTCCTGATGACTGCTCTAAAAAGCCACAAAATCCCTGACATTGTACTTTTGCATGATCAATCCGAACGACTGCTGCATCTTCGACATGCATAAATACATCCTGTGAGCAGGATAGAACTGTAATTTCAGAATCTTTAATTCGAATTCTTCCACCCTGCACCAAAATACTTCCCTTAATTTTTAAATGTGCACCATCCAAAAGCAGAGAGCCACCACGTTCTACCACAATATCTCCATTTACTTGTGTTGGTTTATCCAGATGAAATGTCTTACCTGCCTTAACAATAATATCCCGGAAAAAATCTTCCTCTTCAAATTCCGGATAAAAATAGCGTAGTGTTCTGTACGAAATGTCGAATCCTTCTTCCAGAAATTCATGATATAACTCTTTTGCTCTGTTTAGATCTTTTTGCATGGCAGCCTTTGAAAACTGTTCAAAAAACGCAATTTCATGCTCTGACATATGAAAAATATCAAAATAATTACGCAATACTTTTTTACAATAGGATTCTGCCCAGACAACATTCTGCATCAAATGATACAAATCACAAAAAAAACAATATTGAACTTCTTTTGTCTTTAAGATCCGGATACACTCACTCAGACGATATTCAAAATGATCATTGATATCTGTCATCAACTGCTCTCTTTGTTCAGCCGGTATTGAAAGACATTCTAAAAAAAATTGAAATCGATCCTGTAATTCTGTTATTGCCTTCATATCGCCCATTGTCATAACAGAGACACCAAATGCATACAAATAGCGAAACGATGAATCCCTGTCACTCAATGGGTGCCGTTTTTTTTCCAATTCATTCTGTCTTTGCTTCAGATAAGCCAATACATCCATAGCATTTCTCCTCTTTTGTTCACACTCTCCATATCTATAGCTGATTATACGCCCTGTAGACTATAATCGCAAGAAATACTATTTACATAATCCAAAGAGTTTCTTCTCTCTTGTATTCCAGAGTTCATGTCATCATCCGGCTTACATGATTGAAAAAACTTCTCCGATCTGATTTTCTTTACTAAATCGCATTTTTTCCCTACGGCATGCAACTGATTTTTTTCGTATCATTTTGCATGCTCTTTTTAACTGGCGGATAAAATATTCATTTTCTTTATCCATTGGCTGAAAGTAACTACGATTCAAAAACGATAAGACTGTTCCATTTTTTACACTTTCTTCAAGTTCAAAATGATATGGCAGGCCGACAATACGATCACGCTCTACAGAATATTCTTTACAAATTTCCTGAACATTGTAAGAAACTTCCGGTCTGTAATTTCCAACCAGAAAGACAGTCTTTTCCTGTAAAGATGCATAATGATCAAAATAGTCTTTCACATGCATAGGATTCTGATCCAGATTGACGACAACAAGATCTGCCTCTTCTAAAATGATATTGGTACTTAAGTTCCGGTTTGCCTCTGTATCAACAAAAACATAATCGGATGTCGTTTCTAATGCTTCAAATAATTTTTCTTTCACTAAATGAAATTCATATTCAAACACTTCACGGTTAACGATCTGACTTTGTGGCACATAATACATATTCGAAAATAAAAGCGGAATAGATGCCTGATGGATCAGTTTTTCACCATCTTCTCCTGAATATAATCGTTTCATAATATATTCAATACTATAACGATTAAAATATTCTCCATACTCTCTTAACGATTCAATCTTATCTCCCTGCAAAAGCATTTCACTTAATCCATACGCACTATAGTGATTTTCTAATAATACGGTTCTTCCAATTCCTCCAATCGTAATCAGTGCTGATACACATATCATGTTTGTTGTTACACCTGCTTGTCCCCTAACATTACTCCAAAATGCTATTTTCATTTGTCCTCTCATTCCCACAAAGAAATTTTTGTAACAGTGCCCCCATTTTTCTGCATGATTCCTTTGTGCATACCTTCTTTTTCATGGTTTCATTTCCCCTCCGTTTTCAAAACCTAAACTCATAATATATAATTTTTCTCTTATCGTAAAGCTTTTTCTTGTCTATTTCCTATTTTCTACATTTCATACAAATGTCTTTTCTATATTTCAGCATAATAGAAAAGAATGCCCCTTTTATCATGGCATTCTTTTCTATTACACCTTATTTATACTGGCACTTTTTTGTTCTCAAAGCAGGATAAAACTCCATAAAAAAGGAGTCCGAAAAAAGTTTTCAAAAATTTCCTGTAATTTTTGCGATACTTTCTCTCCATGAACACATAAACGGTATACTAAACCAATCGCCTGCTCCCATTCCCCGACCCTTACTTTTCTTTTTTTCTGTAGAAAAATACAAAAAACAAGTAAACGGATCACAAAAAGTTCTGCACAACTTTGTATATAAACCTCCTGTATTCCCATCTTAGGATACTCCATCAGACAACCGGCTGTCCGATAAGAAATATAATTTTCCTTCAAACAAACCCACTCTGTCTGATTCAATGTACAAAAGGCAGTATAGACCGTAACACATTCTTCATCGGTTCTGTCTTCTTCCAACGCAGACAAATATTGAAAAAAAACATCTTTTTCACGAAAACATGGAAGTATTTCTAATAAATCATCTGCCATCTTTTCAAAGCATTGGTAAATGATCCATTCTTTTTCCTGCTGCTTTTCATATTGTATCGCAATTTCTTCCATCTCTTTTTGAAAAGACAGAATCGAATCAAATGCTTTGATATCACATAATGAAACCAATGTTATTTTTTGCTTATCTATCCATTTCCATTGCAATTTTTCAGTAACCAGTCTACGTGCAAATGCCGGACAGGATGCTGCCATGGAAATACAGACAATCTCTCATATCCCATTTGATATCCGCGGATATTTCCGGCATGTATTGCAAAGCATTGCTTCTTTGGTATGTTTTTGAATCTTACACAGATGATCCTGCTGCAGCATAATACAGCTTCCATCTTTTTGATTTTTAAAATAATACTTACCGTCTTTTTCTTCAATACCCTGTAAGATCTCTTCTTGCAGCCACTTTGGTTCTATTTGCTTAAAGCGCTCATATGCTTCTTTGTCGACAAGTATCTTCCAGCCTATACAACAACTAGATGGGCAGTCTCCTGCCAGGCAGGAAAAATCATCCAGAAACTTTAAAACCAAATATTGCATTAGAAGATCAGATCCGAACGGTGTTTCAGAAGTTTTGCACCTTTGACGATTACTGCTACACCAAAGCAAATACCTGATACGATCATCAAAATGCCCATTACAACATTAAACGCACCAACAGATTTCATAGTTTTATATACTTTTTCCATAAACAGCCTCCATTTTTATACTATTTTACACCATATTCTTCATAATATTTATCAATCGCAGCTTTTAAGGTATCATCAATCAATACTTTTCCCTGGCACTCTTTGTTATACAGGCATTCCACAACATCTTCCATTGTGACGATCGCATTTGCACCAAAACCATATTTTTCCTGTATTTCATCTAATGCACTGGCATTCGATGTCAGACCTCTTTCCATACGATTTAATGAAACCATAAGACCGATGATCTCTACATCACCCTGTGCTTTAATGATCGGGAAAGTTTCCTCGATCGACTTTCCGGATGTCGTAACATCTTCGATGATCACAACTTTATCTCCATCCTGAATCTTACTTCCAAGCAGGATTCCGGTATCACCATGGTCCTTGACTTCTTTTCTGTTTGAACAATAACGGATCTCTTTTCCATACATCTCACTAAAAGCGATCGTTGTTGCTACACTAAGCGGAATTCCTTTGTATGCCGGTCCAAATAATACATCAAAGTCATCGCCATAATGTTCATGGATCGCTTTTGCATAATACTGACCGAGCTTACGAAGCTGTTCTCCTGTTACATATGCACCTGCATTCATAAAAAATGGGGATTTTCTTCCACTCTTTAATGTAAAATCACCAAACTTTAATACGTTACTTTCTACCATAAACTCTATAAATTCTTTCTTATATGCTTCCATCTTAATCTGTAACCTCCTATTCTATGGGCTTTTCCTATCTTTACTCTACACATCCGATCAATTCTTTGATATCTTTTACACCATTCTTTTGCATAAAAGCTTCCATTCCGCGGATCACATCTACGGTTGCTGTCGGATTATGAAAATTAGCTGTACCGATTGAAACCATTGTTGCACCTGCCATGATAAATTCCAAAGCATCTTCTGCTGTTGCGATCCCCCCCATACCAAGTACCGGGATTGTTACAGCATGTGCTGCCTGATAAACCATACGGACTGCTACCGGCTTTACTGCCGGTCCCGACATACCGCCTGTCTTATTTGCCAATGCAAAAGCACGACGGTTGATATCAATCTTCATACCGGTTAAGGTATTGATCAAAGATATAGCATCCGCTCCGCCTTCCTGTGCTGCTTTTGCCATAACCGTAATGTCTGTTACGTTTGGACTAAGCTTCATGATAACAGGCTGCTTTGCTTTTGCTTTGATCTCTGATGTAATCTTTTCTACCTGCTTTGGATCCTGACCAAAGGCAATTCCACCGGCTTTGACATTCGGACACGAAATGTTGATCTCTAACAGATCGACATCTTCTTGGCTCAAACGCTCTACCACTTCTACATAATCCTTTGTTGTTCTTCCACATACATTGACAATAATCTTGGTATCATATTGTTTTAAAAAAGGAATGTCTCTTTTGGCAAATACATCAATTCCCGGATTCTGTAAACCGATCGCATTAAGCATGCCGCCATAGGTTTCACATACTCTTGGTGTGGGATTTCCTTCCCATGGGACATTGGCAACTCCTTTTGTCGTAACGGCACCTAACTCGTTCAGATCAACAAATTCTGCAAATTCTGCACCCGATCCAAATGTACCGGAAGCTGTTGTTACCGGATTTTTCATTTCCACTCCCGCAAAATCAACGGATAAGTTCATCTTTTTTCCTCCTACAATATAATCTCACGGGCATCAAAAACAGGTCCATCCTTGCATACCCTCTTGTTATTTACATGGCTGTGGCTGTCTTTTTCTTTGGACTGGCATACACATCCAAGGCAGGCACCGATTCCACATGCCATTTTTTCTTCGAGTGAAACCTGTGCTAAGATGTCTTTTTCTTCGGCATAGGCTTTAACACCACGAAGCATTGGCATTGGCCCACAGGCATAAAGTGTATCCGCTTCTAATTCTTCTTCGCGGATCGCATCTATTACATTTCCTTTTGTTCCAACGCTGCCATCATCTGTTGCGATCACCACTTTGGCATATGGTTCAAATTCTTCTTTTAAGAAAAGATTACTGTCTCGATATCCTAAAACAACCGTCACATCCTTTTTTAATGCTTTTGCAAGTGCAAGCATAGGAGGAATTCCAATACCGCCACCGATCAAAACATTTTTTCCTTCTTTCAACACAAAGCCATTACCGAGAGGACCGACGACCTCGATCGTATCTCCAGCCTGCATCATTGAAAATTCTTTGGTTCCCTGACCGGCTATGCGATATACAACACGAAGCATACTTTCTTCTTTATTGATCTCACAAATGCTGATCGGTCTTGGAAGCAGACGGCTTCCCTCTTTACAATACATCGAAATAAACTGTCCCGGAACTGCTTTACTTGCAACATCCTGTTCTTTCGGAAACTTTAACCACATACTGTAGATTCCGTCTGACAGCATCACCTGACTATCAACGGTCGCTGTGCTTTTCATTTTGTCTGCCATTCTCTTCCTCCTATAATACACTGTTGATATCTTCAATCATATCAACAACAGCCTGACGAGAAGCATCTGCATAATTTGCTTCACCATATTTTGCATAGGTATCTTTCTTATAAGCAGCAATGATTCCTCTTGAAGAATTTACGATCGCACCCAGTCCATCGCTGTTAAAGTATGGAGCAAGATCTTTGGCGGTACCACCCTGTGCACCATACCCCGGCACAAGAATATATGTCTTTGGCATGATCTTACGAAGTACCTTACCCATCTCAGGATACGTTGCACCTACTACGCAGCCTACATAGCTGTAAGTATCTCCCATGCATTCTTCTCCCCACTGTGCGACCTTTTCACCGACTAATTCATACAAAGGCTTGCCATCGATCTTTTGATCCTGAAATTCTCCACTTGATGGGTTTGAAGTCTTAACTAATACAAAGATTCCTTTCTTTTCGTCCTTACAAACATCCAGAAACGGATTGATACCGTCACTTCCCAGATATGGATTGACCGTTGCAAAATCTTCATCAAATCCATAATAGGATTTACTTCCGACCTGTACTTTTCCAAGATGACCGACGGCATATGCTGCAGAAGTCGATCCGATATCGCCTCTCTTGACATCACCGATCACAATCAGACCTTTTTCTTTACAATAATCCACTGTTTTCTTAAAGGCTGCCATTCCCGGAAGACCAAACTGCTCATACATGGCGATCTGTAGCTTTACTGCCGGAATCAGGTCGTATGTTGCATCTACGATCCCTTTATTAAACTGCCAGATTGCTTCGGCAGCACCTTCTAAGGTTTCACCATATTCTTCGAAAGCAGCTTTTTGAATCTGCTGCGGTACATAATTTAACATAGGATCTAATCCTACAACGATCGGTGCATTTTTCTTTTTAATTTCTTCTACTAACTTATTGATCATCTCTGATTTCCACCTTTCTTCGTATGAATATCTGTTTTCTATCCTGTTTTTCTTATCTGTTCCATATTCTATGAAAATACTTATTTTTCACTTTCAAACTGATATACGATCTTTCCGTCTACGATCGTTGTCTCGATCCGTCCGTATACTTTCTTTCCTTCAAATGGTGTATTCTTTCCTTTTGAAAAGAAATCGTTTGTGTCGATCGCATATTCGGTTGACAGATCTGCAATAATAACATCGGCTGTTCTGCCCTGTGCTAAATTTCCTTTATCAATATGCAAAATCTTTGCCGGATTTACACTCATTTTTTCTACAAGCTGTGACAAAGTCAGGTATCCTTTTTTTACCAATTCGGTATATCCTAATGCAAAAGAATTTTCAATACCGACAATACCAAATGGTGCTTTTTTCATCGACTGGTTCTTTTCTTTGGCTCCATGTGGTGCATGATCGGTCGAGATTGCATCCATGATGCCATCGCGGAGTGCCCCTCTTAATGCTTCTACATCTTCTTTGCTTCTAAGAGGCGGATTCATCTTAACCCTGCCATGATCCTCTGTGATCTGGTCATCTGACATCGTAAAATGATGTGGGCAGACTTCTCCGGTTACTGAAAGTCCCTGTTCTTTTGCCATTTTGATCAAAACAGCACTGTCTTTTGTCGAACAGTGGCACAAATGAAGCTGACAGCCTGCTTCCTTACTCATAATGATATCTCTTGCCACGATCACATCTTCTACCGCATTGGTGATACCCGGAAGTCCTAATTCTTTTGCTTTTGCACCTGCATTCATGACTCCGCCATCGACTAAGCTTTTATCTTCACAATGTGAAAACATCGGAATATTACATTCTGCTGCTTTCCATAATGCTTTTCGAAAGACCAGTGTATCCATGACAGATTTACCGTCTTCACTTAATGCAACGGCTCCGGCTTCTTTCATAGCAGCAATATCAGTTAATTCTTTACCCTCCTGACCGATCGTAACAGCTCCGATCGGAAGAACGTGTACCGGTGCGTCTTTTGCTCTTATTAAAAGATCTTTGATCCGCTCGGCACTGTCGATCACCGGCTTTGTGTTTGGCATCGGACAGATCGAGGTTACACCGCCATGTGCTGCCGCTTTTGTTCCGGTTTCAATAGTTTCCTTGTACTCAAAACCCGGTTCTCTTAAATGCACATGAAGATCGATCAGTCCCGGCATTACATATTTACCGGTCGCATCAATCACCTGTGCTTCGTTATCCGTGATATTTGCAGCAACCTTTGCTATCTTATCGTCCTGTATCAAAATATCGCAAACTACATCTTTTTGGTTTGCCGGATCGACCAGATGCCCGTTTTTAATCAAAATTGCAGACATTTTATCCCTCCTGTTTTCTTTTTTGCACAGCCCTATACATACAGAGAGCACCTGTCAACCAAATTGACAGATGCACCCTTTTTAATATAATTCTGCATTCTTAAGATCTTCGATCATTCTCTTGTTATTTATATAATCTTCAATCTCATCCGCCTCGATCCACTTTGCGTTGTTTAGATCTTCCGATAAGACAACCGTATCTTCATCCATATCCGTAAGGCAAAGATAAGAAAGTCCGAGATTACATTCTGAACCGATCATAAAAGTCCATGTATACAAAATCCGGTCAACAACAGAAGTAAGCCCTGTCTGCTCTTGAATAATGCGTACAACAGCAGCATCGGGAGATTCTCCGAATTCTGCTTCGCCATCTATAAATTCCCACTGGTAAGGATCTACAATATTGTCATCATACCATTTTTCGACAATAAGAAACTTATTGTCTTTTTGTACAATTCCCTTTACCAAAATTCGATATCTGTTATTTGCCATATATCCAATCCCCCTTATGAGCTTTTTCCTGTCTGTTTCTTATTTTGCAGTGATGTATTTCTTTGCTGTAAGAAGCTCTGCTGTTAGCAATGCACCACCGGCAGCACCACGGACTGTATTATGAGAAAGACCAACAAACTTGTAATCAAAAACAGTATCTTCTCTTAATCTTCCCATAGAAACACCAAAGCCATTTTCAAAATCCACATCCAATGCAACCTGTGGACGGTCATCTTCTTCTAAATACTGAATGAACTGCTTTGGAGCACTAGGAAGTTCTAATTCCTGTGGAAGTCCTTTAAATTCTCTCCATACTTTAATGATCTGCTCTTTCGTTGGCTTCTTACCTTCTTCAAAAGTAACAAATACAGCGGCTGTATGACCATCTAATACAGGTACACGGATACACTGTGTTGTAATAACAGGACTGTCTGCTTTTACGATCTCGCCATTTTCAACATGTCCCCAGATACGGAGTGGTTCCTGCTCACTCTTTTCTTCTTCACCGCCAATAAATGGGATGATATTGTGTTCCATCTCCGGCCAGTCCTTAAATGTCTTGCCCGCACCTGAAATTGCCTGATATGTTGTAGCAACAACTGTCTTAGGTTCAAATCCTGCTTTCTTTAATGCGGTTAATGCAGGTGTATAACTCTGGATTGAGCAGTTTGGTTTGACAGCGACAAAACCTCTTGTTGTTCCAAGACGTTTCTTCTGTGCTTCAATGACTTCAAAATGCTCCGGGTTTAACTCAGGCACTACCATTGGGACATCCGGTGTCCATCTATGTGCACTATTGTTGGAAACAACTGGAGTTTCGGTTTTTGCGTATTCTTCTTCGATCTTTTTGATCTCGTCCTTTGTCATGTCCACGGCACTAAATACAAAGTCTACGCCGGCAGCAACTTCTTTTACATTGCTCACATCCTGTACAACAATCTTCTTTACCTTTTCCGGCATAGGAGTTGTCATTTTCCAGCGTCCGCCAATTGCTTCTTCATAAGTCTTGCCTGCACTACGTGGGCTTGCAGCAATTGCAACTACTTCAAACCAAGGATGATTCTCTAATAATGAAATAAATCTCTGTCCTACCATTCCGGTACCACCAAGGATACCAACTTTTAACTTCTTGTCCATATTTCCTCCATAGTCGTTTTCTTACCGTTTATTCCGGCTTTATTTCTGCTGTGATTCTTTCGAACCAGCATATTAATAACTAATTTTACACCATTCCAGAAAAGAAGTCAAAATTTTCTTTTCGTTTTCTGACGCTTTCGCTTTCTATTCCATTTCTGTTGACAATCTGACTTTCTTTTTCCTTGCTGAATACAGTGAATTATGATAAAGTAAATATGTTTAGGCTTTATTTTACGATAAACAGAGACAAACCATGAAAATTTGTAATCTTATGAACAGGAAAGGATGACATATATGAAATCAACTCCAGTAAAAGGAACGAAAGACTATTTACCACAGGAAGCAGCCATTCGCGATTATTTACAAGATGCGATCTTAGAAACCTATCAGGATGCCGGTTTTTCCCGCATTACAACTCCGATCATCGAAGATGCCGTCAACTTAGATAAAAGTGAAGGTGGCGAAAACTTAAATCTAATCTTTAAGATATTAAAGCGTGGACAAAAGCTTTCATCGGCTCTTGCATCAGGAAATGCCGATGAAAAATCATTATCCGATATGGGACTGCGCTACGATCTGACGCTTCCGCTTTCCCGCTACTTTGCAAATAACAGAAACGATCTGCTGACTCCGTTTAAAGTCATCCAGATGGATCGTGTATATCGTGCAGAACGTCCGCAAAAAGGCCGTCTTCGTGAATTTATGCAATGTGATATCGATATTATCGGTAATCCATCTTCTGACGCTGAAGTTGATCTGATCCTTACTACAACAAAAGCACTTAAAAAGATCGGTATTTCTGATTTCACGGTTAAGATCAATGACCGTCGTATCTTAAAAAGTATCTTTGCCTATGCAGGATTTGAGGAAAGCGATAATGAGAAATTAGCGATCATCTTTGATAAACTTGATAAGATCGGTATTGCCGGTGTCAAATCAGAACTGACAGAGGCAGAATTTTCACAGAATGCGATAGATAAATTTATCTCTCTTTTTGAAAGCGGCTCTCTTGATCTGGATTCCGTTGCCAAGGTTTGTGATGCAGAATATGTAACAAGTCTGAAATATATCATGGATACAGTAAAGAAAGTTTCGAATGACACGATCGCAATTACTTTTACACCTTCTTTGGTACGTGGTCAGGGATATTACACCGGTACGATTTTTGAAGTCGAAGCCAAAGGATACAGCGGTGCTGTTGCCGGTGGCGGACGCTATGACAATCTGATCGGTAAGTTCTTAAATGAAGATATTCCTGCTGTCGGATTTTCGATCGGTTTTGAACGAATTTTTGGTATCTTAATAGAACAGGGATATACGATTCCGGGACAGAAAAAGCGCATTGCGGTCTTCTATGATCCTGATACTTTTGCCGATGCCCTGGTTTACGCAGAATCTCTCCGTAACGAATATATGGTTTCTGTATTTGCCCGTCCAAAGAAACTCGGAAAGTTCTTAAATAAATTAGAAGCACAAAACTTTGCCGGTTTTGCTGTATATGGACAGGACGATGGTATAAAACTATTTGATGCAAACTAAGATAAAAAATAAAAAGAAAAACATCCTGCATTTTGATATGTACTATTATCACCGGATATCACAGATTCCGGGTACCTATCTTTTAGCAGGATGTTTTTTTATCAGATAAGATTAGTATCGTTTCATGGTTATTCTAGAATATTTCTCTAGTATGCAAAATTTTTTTACCGATCTGACTCAACAATGTTACCGTCTTTTTTACTCTACATAAAAGACCGTTCCGGTATTTGCCGGTAATGTTACTTTTAGTGTCTGCCGGTCTGTCACTTCATAAAGAACAGCCTCCTGATCTAAAAGTTCTTTTGCTGTTGCATTCTGACAGCATAACGGAATCTCAAACGAAGCTTGGGCATCATCACAATTCAATGCACTGATGCACTCTTTTCCATCCAGAATCCGTCCAAAAGCAAATTGTCTGTTTGTCAGAATCAACTCCTGATAGGTTCCATTCGTCAATTCTGCATACTCTTTTTTAAGCTGTCCTAACCTCCGGCAAAGCTTTGTAATCTCATTGTTCTCATAGGCATCTGCATAATCAGCCAACGACAATGCAGGACGCAGATTCCAGTCTGAACCCTGCTCTTTTTGTCCTTCGATTCCAAATTCCGAGCCATAATAGACAGAAGGAATACCATAGACTGTATATAAGAGAATTGTAACCAACGGCAGATGTGCTTTATTTTGTAATTTACTTGCAATCCTTGCTACATCATGATTGTCAACAAACGTATATAGTCTTCGTCCACGGCAGATATCGTTAAGACGCTTGATCGAATGTGCGATTTCAAAATAATTATGGTCATTATGACCGGAATACAAACCCTTGTGCAATTCATAATTTGTCACCGAATGTAACATCTCATCGTTTACCCAACGGCTGTAATCGCCATGGATCACTTCACCCATCAGCCAGAAATCTTCTTTGACGTCGTTAGCAACCTGCCGCATAGCTTTCATAAAGCCGAAATCCAGTACATCTGCTGCATCCAGACGAATACCGTCAATATCAAACTCCGATACCCAGAAGCGGATCACATCAAAAAGATATTCCTGTACCTGTGGATTTTGCTGGTTTAATTTAACAAGCAAGTTGTATCCGCCCCAGTTCTCATAACAAAATCCGTCATTATATTCATTGTTTCCCGAGAAATTCAGATTACAGAACCAATTGCAATATGCGGATGCTTCTCTTTTTTCTTTAACATCACGAAACGCAAAGAATTCACGTCCCACATGGTTAAAGACACCATCGACAATCACATGAAGTCCTAACTCATGACAATATTGCACATATTCTTTAAAATCATGATTGCTCCCAAGACGTATATCTACTTTCTTATAATCAGTTGTCTCATATCCATGTCCCACCGATTCAAACAACGGTCCGATATAAATTGCCGTAAAATTCATCTTTGCAATATGCTGTGCCCATTCTTTCAAAATATCAAAATGATATTCTGCTTCTCCTGTATTTTCCTTTTTGCATCCACATAGTCCTAATGGATATATATGATAAAAAACTGCTGAATCATACCATGCCATACTTTTTGTTCCCTTTCTTTAAAACTTCTGTTCCATACACAGATAACATGTCTCAAAGTCACTTGCTGTCGTTGGTTTGGCGAAATAATATCCCTGAATATAATCCGGATTCAGGTCCAAAACACATTCCAGATCATCTGCTGTCTCAACGCCTTCATAACATACTTTCAGATTCAGGCTGTGTGCAAGTTCTGTCATCTGTTTTACAACAAGATAGTCATATTGACTTTTAGTGATATTACGGATAAACGCCTGATCGATCTTAACTAAATCAAACATCATTTCCTTGACATAGCGGAAATTAGAATATCCGGTACCAAAATCATCAATTCCAAGATTTAAGTTTCTCTTGCGGAATGAAAACAATATCTTTTGTGTTATACTGTCTGATTCTAACTCTCCGCTTTCCGTTACTTCGAACAGAACATTGTGATTGCCAATCCCTAATTCCTGCATGATCGTTTCAATATCCATAATCACATCGCTCTTCTTTAGCTGTATGGAAGAAAGATTGATATTCATACGAAAATTTTTGTCTTTCTTCTGCCAGCAAAGGCATTGTTCTAATGCAGTCCGGATAACCCAGCGTCCTACCGGAATGATCAACCCACTTTCTTCTAACAATGGTACAAACTCTGCCGGTGATAATCGGCCTACTACATCATCCTGCCAGCGAAGTAATGCCTCTGCCCCAAGAATTTTTTTCTTCCGGGTATTAACGATCGGCTGGTAATATAATTCAAAACCCTTGTAGTTTTCTTCAACGGAACGACGTAACCGTTCCTGAATATCCATTCGTTTAACAAATGCCTGATAGGTTTCTTCCTGATACCTCACATATGTATTCTTTCCACGTTGCTTTGCTTCATGCAATGCAAATTCTGCCTGCTCTAATAAAGTATTAGCATCCTGCATTCTTGGCTTAAAATAAGTTCCACCAGCGGAAATCGTATGAAAATGCTTATATCCCATGGCTGCAATCGACTCATCGACACGCTGACGGATCTTGTGATATAAAGTACGTGCCTGATCTTCTTTTTGATCATAGTCAGCTACTTCTTCCATGACCATCATTTCATCACCATCCATCCGGTATACTCTGCCGTGTTCATCAACACATTCCCGAATGCATTCTGCTACAGAATTTAATACACTGTCTCCAAAGTTTCTGCCAAACTTATCATTGACTGTCTTAAAATTATCAATACCGATCCGTAACAAAAATCCATTCTTATCCCCTGTTAAAACTCTCTTTGTAAGATCCGATTTCAATCGTATCTCACGATATAATCCTGTTGTGTTGTCGATCATATTCCGTCTTCCGAGCTCTGTGATCCTTCCTACCATGTACTTGGCATGATCGTTCTGATCATAGACAACCTGTCCTCTACAACTTATCCAGATTGAATGTCCGTTTCTGCCAAGCCACCGGTATTCCAAATTATGCTCTCTGACTGTACCATCTATGATCCCTTGCAAGTTATCTCTTAACAGCTTTCTGTCTTCCGGATGGCAGACATTCATTAAGATCTCTGTTGCATGATCAAACTCTGGCTCCTCGAGCATAAATGTCTCTGTTGCCCTTGCTGATATCGCATATTCATCTGCCGGAAAATCATATATAAACAAATAATCTTCTGTGCATTTTGATAAAAGTGAAAAAACATGTTGTATATTCTCATAATCAAAAGTCTCTACTTTACGCATTTGCTTTCCTCCCCAATAGACTATTACATACTTTTCTGTCTGCTTCTGGCTTCTCTGCTGTTATGATGCCTGCATTTGCATTGATACATCTTCTCATCTGTTTCTTTCATCATAGTATCAATTTCCTCTGCATTCTGAATCTTTCTGCCAATCACCCCACAACTGGCACTTAATTCATAGACCGCTTTTTTCTTTTGGTTGTCCTGCCTGATCTTATCCTGAAGCCGCTGCTCAAAATGGTCACAAAAATCATGATCTATTTTTTCTGCTTCCATAAGCTGCACAACCATATATTCATCACCGCCGAAACGAGCACAGATTCCGTGCCCATCCGTTACCATTTCCTGCAAAATTTCTGCCAAACGTTTGATTGCAAAATCTCCTTCAGCATGACCATATGTATCATTGATAAACTTTAATCCATCCATATCCACAGATGCCATAAAAAGATATTTATCCTGATCGGCAAGCTGCTTCATCTTCTTTTCAAAACGAAGATAGAAGCCCCTTCTGTTATACAGACCGGTCAAGGCATCCGTGACATAACTGCGATGAAGCTGGGATTGTCTGCGGATTGTTCCTAACACCTGATCTAACCCCAATACAAATTCATAAAATGCCCTGGTATCTTTTCCCTCATAATCATATGTTGTTACCATAAATCCATAGTTTTCCTCCTGACAATGGATTGGAATAAATAATAAAGGCTCCTTTTTTTCTGCCATCCAGCAGATCTTATCTATAAATTCATCTTTCTTTACTTCTTCTAACGGAACATCGTATACATTATCTTTTAATTGTGTAAACAAAACATACGAGTCTTTTTCAAAATGGTTTGTCGGGATATCTGTCTCCTTATAATAAGAAGGATCCAAAAAAAGCATCATATATTTTGCATCAATTGCTTTACGATAGTCTTTTAATTTATTTCCCATTTCTACAGCAGAATATCCATCTGTCAGCGTTGTCATCATAAAGAACGTATCGGTTGACTGCTGACGCATCTCAGCCGCATATCCGTAAAGCTGCATGATCCGTTCATTCGGATTGCAACTCTTGATCGGTTCGCAACCACAGGATTCTGTAAACCGGGTATGAAACGGAATATACAAATCTTTGGGTTCTTCTGTCGGATTTTCAATACAACGATCAATAATGTCTAACATACTCTTTCCGATCTGGCGGACATCATCTGTTGCTGTCGTCAATCTCGGAGTACAATATTGCTCTAACTCTAATCCATCAAAGCCGGTCACAATAACATCTTTTGGAATACAAATACCATGATTCGTTAAAACATTCATTACTGTCAATGCCATAATATCATTTGCGCAGATTACTGCTTCCGGCATACTTTGTTCTCCGCGCTGCCATTTTGCAACCCATTCTTCACAGGCGTGTCTTGCCGGCATCTCCCAAAACTGTCCATAAGCCAGTCGTTCCGGCTCAAAGGCCAGATCATTCTGTTCTAAGACTTTTTTAAAAATGCCGATTCTCGCATCCGAAAACTCATTATGTTCAAAACCTGCCATGAAATTAATCTTTTTACAGCCATGATCTTCGATCACATGACGAACTACTTTTTCAAAGGATTCTTCATATGCAAATAATACATTATGGCAGCCTTTCATCCTTCTGTCTATCGTAATAACAGGCACACCGGCATCTTTTGCTTTTTGTACCAGCTGTTCTGATATCTCATCATTTGCGATCGACTCAGAAAAAACGATCAAAACCCCAAGCTTATGAAAAGGAATCATATCAAATACTCTGACTTCCCCTTCACCAAACTTAGTCACCTCATATAAGCGCTGGAATGTATTAAAGATCATAACGGTATAATCTCTTTTTCCTGCTTCTTTGCAAATCGCACGCACATGCTTTTCCCAACTGTCACTTTGCATGGATGCGACACAAATTCCAATTACTTTTTTATCTTTTCGCACAGTTTCCTCCTCCGTGTTTATAGTGCTTTTTCCCTTACTATTTATTGTACCACAAAATCCATTGGCAAGAAAGCTTGTTTTCCCCCGTCAACACCTTCTTATCAGCTATCCAGAACCTGTAAAAATTCAGGATTATTCTTCCCGCAGCATCTTCTTTTGGTATTCTTTTCGTAACCCGGCTGTTCCAACCAGAAACAATACAATTCCGACAGCAAAAAGTACGATTGTGATCCATGGGGCAGCGGCTCCTTTTACCGAACTGATCGCCGAAATCGCATACGATGTTCCATTAAAAAGAATGTGTGCTGTAATATTAGCAAGGATCGTACCTGTAACATAACGAATCATTCCCAAAAGAATGCCTAAAAGAAATGCATATAATCCCTGTATCAGATTCATATGATATACCCCAAAAAGGAATGCCTGTAATGTGTTAGCGATCCAGAACGGAAACGCCAAATGAAAACGGTCTAAAATTGCTCCGCGAAAAATAAATTCTTCGGAAATCGGTCCCACTAACAATACATAAAACATGGTAATTCCAATACTGTCAGCCGACAAATGATCCATTACCTGGTTATACTGTATAAATATCTTTGGGAAAAGTGCACCGGCTATAGAAAGTAATGCCGTCAACACAATGCAGCCGCCTACTGCTGTGCTAAAAAGAATACCACAATTTTTTAACGCAAAGGCTTTCTTATACGAAAAAGGATGCACTCTCCAGCTCGACTTCTTATAAAGAATTCCACACCAGATCAGGCAAAGAAGTGCACTAACAAAAGAAACCCAGATCAAAAAAGGTCCTTTCTTCGTATTTGCCTGTGCAATCTGCTGCAATATCTCGACATTTTTCTTGTCAAATACCGTAACATGAATCGTCATAACAATCATACAGACCATATAGGCAAGCATTTGCATCAACAATGCACCTAAAAAGATCAATAAAGCCCTGATACATACCCGATTCCTGACTATCTTCCAATTCTCATCCTTATTTGATATCATATTTTTCATCTACGCCTCTTTTCTTTTTTTATTTGCCCTCTATCTTCTCAAAACGAATCCTTTCGGCTGGATTTTTAATATAAAGCAGGAAAGCCCGAATAGAACAAACCTATCCGGACTTTCCTTTTATCTTGCCTTTTGCTATTATCTTTTTCTCTGTAAGAACTCAGGAATCTTAATACCGGAATCATCTGCTGACTGTCGGTTTAAATTTCCTGTTGGTGCCGGTGTGACCGGTCTTGCTGTCTGTGTTGGAATCACGCGCTTTGGATCTATCTTACGTGGTGTCGGAATCTGACCTTCTCTTGTCGGGAAGTTCGTTTTAGGAGCTGCAGGATTTTCCTGTTTCATGGAAGTAAATGCTCCCATTCCATCATTCTCTAATCCGGTTGCAATAACAGTAATCTGTACTGTATCCCCTGCATCATCTCCACCATCTACTACACCAAAGATGATATTCGTATCTTCTCCTGTTAATTCCTGTATGTAAGATACTGCTTCATTTGCTTCCTGTAAAGCAACAGCACCTGAAATGTTAATAATAACATGAGAAGCACCTTCAATCGTTGTGTCTAACAACGGACTTGAAATTGCCTGCTTTACTGCATCCACGCATTTTTCATCACCACTGCCTGTACCAATGCCAATATGGGCAATTCCTTTGTCTTTCATAACGGTCTGTACATCAGCGAAATCCAGATTGATCATACCCGGTACATTGATCAAATCTGTGATACCCTGTACACCCTGCTGTAAAACTTCATCTGCTTTTAAAAGAGCATCAGGAATAGAAGTGCGGCGGTCTACAATATCTAACAAACGGTCGTTTGGAATAACGATCAGCGTATCTACGTTTTCTTTTAAACGTTCAATACCGGATAACGCGTTGTTCATACGGCTTCTTGCTTCAAAAGTAAACGGTTTCGTAACAACACCGACAGTAAGAATACCAAGACTTTTAGCAATCTCTGCTACAACCGGAGCTGCACCTGTTCCCGTTCCGCCACCCATGCCACAGGTAACAAAGAGCATATCCGCTCCTTTGATCATATTGGTGATCTCTTCTTTGTTCTCTTCTGCTGCTGCTTTTCCAACTTCCGGATTTGCACCTGCTCCAAGTCCCTTTGTCAACTTCTCACCAATCTGTAATGTATTGTTTGCTTTACAATTTGATAAATGCTGTCTGTCTGTATTAATGGCAATAAACTCAACACCAACGATTCCTTCATCTATCATTCTATTGACGGCATTGTTTCCGCCGCCACCGACTCCGACTACAATGATCTTTGCTGCAAATTCTGAATTTTCTGACTTAATCTCTAACAAAGTTGCTCCTCCTTTATCCTTTTACACTTTAGGGGTATAATAGGAATATATCTTTCTCATTCTAATAAAACAGGCAATTTTTTCCTGCTCTAAGACAATTTTCGCCATTAAAATAAAAAATCTATTTTCATTTTTAATTGCACTAATATATATAATACCTATTTAGACTTCAATAATCAAGAGAATATCTGTTTTTTTTTCGTTTTTTTGAACTATTTCTCCGATTTTTTTGTAACCTTCTTTTTTTCACTTTTTAAAACAATCTTATCACCTGCCTGAAAGTTCTGCATATCAATCGTTCCTTTCAGTTTTTCTTTCTTTGCTGTCTTTAAAACATCCGATAACGCAGACATCTCATCATCATACATTGTCTTTCTCGCAAGAGTAACTTTAATATCACCCGATAACAGCAAAATATCTTTATCTTCTATCTGCAGCTTGTCTACCGATATCTTATAATGTGAGATCAGCTGTGACAGATTCATGATTGTCTGAAATAATGTATCATCCTTGACATTGAATGCTTTTCCTACTGTAAATGTACCAAACCTGATACCATTTACAACCAAAACATCTTCTTTTTTCTCTTTCATACTTTGCAAGACAATTCCGTCTTTATCAAAGTAAATATATTGTCCCATATATTCAATGCATCCACTGATCTTTTTATCGTAAACATGTAATGTGATCGTATTTAATGAATCATATGAAACATCAATCTCCTCAACAAAAGGAAGCGTATTGATTCCATACATCTTCTGATAGATCCAGAAAAAAAACTCATTATCCGCATATTTTCTCGAAAATACCGATTGTTTGATCTCATCAGCTGAATACATCCGGGTTCCTTCTACATGTACGGTCGTTATCTTCATTCCAAAGAATACGAAAAGAACGAGCAATACGACCAATGTAAGCAGGATCAAAACTTTATGATACCATCTCATAACAGCCAGCCACCTCTTTTTCTATTTTTGTTTGATCTGACGGGACACACTTAATACCAGCCCGATCTCCGCCATTATGATCGTAGCGGATGTACCGCCAAAACTGATCAGTGGCATTGGAATACCGGTTGATGGAATCGTATTGGTTACAACCGCTATGTTGATCAGCACCTGAACTGCAAGCTGTACTAAAACACCGACACAAAGCATGGTTCCAAACATATCCGGTGCATGACAGGCAATCATGACAATGCGCCATAATAATGCTGCAAATACCACGATCACAAGAATCGCACCTACAATTCCAAGTTCTTCACAGATCACCGAAAAAATCATATCATTATATGCTTCCGGGATAAATCCGAGTTTTTGCATACTGCGTCCTAAGCCTTTTCCAAAAAGTCCTCCCGATGCAATGGCATATAGCCCCTGACGAATCTGAAATGCCGGTCCGTAGTTTTCTACATCAAGCCACATACGGATACGTTCCATACGGAATGGATCTGCAAACAGGATCACAAGAACACCTGCCGCTGCCAATGCAACAAAAACAGCCAAAAAATAAGCTTTCTTATTACTTGCGACAAGACACATACAAAAGAAGATCATGCCGACAATAATCGCAGAACTCATATTCTCTTTCAAGATAATTATGATCAGCGGTCCTATATAGACCAACAGGCGTAATGCGCCGATTCCCCATTTATTGTCCAGTGCCCTGCGGTTTTTGTAGATTGCATATGCCAAAAATAAAATTGTAGCAATCTTTGAGATCTCTGACGGCTGAAACCGGATTACTTTAAGATCAAGCCAGCGTTTCGCACCATTTCTTTCCACACCGACAAACAAAACCATAATCTGTAAAATATACGCAAAGATCAACGATATCTGTGATAAGGACGAATGTAAAAATCCAATCTTATGCATTAACACCTGATAATCCAGGCGGGATACCAGAATCATAACTAAAAAGCCCAGGAAGAGTCCCTTTACCTGGGATTTAACATAAAACAGCGGATCACCTCTTAATGAAGCTGTATAATATCCGGCACTATAGATCATCAATACACCAAACAGTGCAATTCCGATCGTCAGAAAAAGCAATGCAAAATCATATTGTGTCACATAACGCATAGAACGTCTTCTTTTCCTTTCCGATGCATATGAACCGTATGATGCCGATCCTGTTCTCGTATTCGGACGACGCGTATCCGGCTGCCTCCTATAGCTGCCTCCTTGTGAATATTCCATAAATACCTCCCTTTATTCTTCAGGAAAGTTACTGTAATGCTCTTACATATTCCTTGAAAAGTTTTCCACGCTCTTCATAGCTATTAAACATATCCCAGCTTGCACAGGCAGGGGACAATAATACCGCATCTCCGCTCTTTGCTTCGCGGCTGCTGACTTCTACGGCTTCCTGCAAGCTTTGCGTCATAATAATATTCGTAAATCCGGCTTTTTTTGCTGTAGCAGCAATTGCGTCTTTGGTCTCTCCAAGGAGAACTAAACATTTTACTTTATCCCCAAAAGAAGCAATCCATTCTTCATACGTATTTTTCTTATCATAGCCGCCACCGATCACAATCGTTGGACGAACCATGGCTTCTACTGCTTTGATCGCAGCATCCGGATTCGTTCCTTTAGAGTCATTATAATAACGGACACCATTGACTTCTTTGACAAATTCAATTCTGTGCTCTACCGCCTGAAAATCACGGATTGCCTGACGGATACAGTCTATCGGAACACCCGCATGCATTGTGATCGCAATCGCAGCCATTACGTTTTCGTAATTATGTTTTCCAAGCAGATTCATATCGTGGATCGTACAAACCGGAATCTTTTCGGTATCACAATAATAGATTTGCTCGCCTTCAAGCCATATACCACGTTCTAATATATGCTCACTGCTAAACCAAAATACATCTGCACTCATGTCTTTTGCAAGTTTTTGCAAATAGGCATCTTCATAATTCAGGACACAGATCTCGTCTTTTGTCTGGTTCTTTGCAATACGTGCTTTCATTTCCGCATAACATTCCATCGTATGATGACGATTTAAATGATCCGGTGTGATATTTAAGATTGCACTGACCTGTGGATGAAATTTATGGATTGTTTCTAACTGGAAACTGCTGACTTCTGCTACCGTAACAGAATCCTCTGTCATATCCAATGCATATTCTGTATAAGGAAGTCCGATATTTCCCACTACAAAGACACTCTTATAATAAGTCTTTAATATCTCGCCCACCAACGCAGTTGTCGTTGTCTTTCCATTCGTTCCGGTGATTGCAAGCAGTTTTCCTTTACTGCAACGGTATGCTAATTCAATCTCACCCCAGATCTTAATATTATGCTCTTGCATTTCTAATACAAACGGAAGATCGGTTGGAACTCCCGGACTTAATATTGCAATATCGACTTTATCCATGACAGATGACGGAATGGCTCCTAATACAAAATCAAATTCTATCTCTTCAGGAATTTTTCCCCTTACTGCTTCGCAGTCTAATTTGGCGTTGCTGTCAAAAAGTATGATCTTAGCCCCCATTCTGCCAAGAAGCTTAACAGCCGCAATTCCGCTTACTCCTGTACCTACTACCAAAAACGTCTTGTCCTTAAATTCCATTTTTCTCACCAAACTCATGTTTGTCCTTGCGGACTCCTTTCTTTTTCGTTACAAATGTTCCTTTCAAAATGCGTTTCACTTTGAAAGGAGCATAGGCACACATACATTTTATTTTAATGCAACAAGGTATAGAAATCAACTACTACTTCTTTTTTTGCACACTCCTTTTTGCCCCCAGATAAGGCAGTGCATTATCCAGCAATTTAGAGATCACAGGAGCTGCGATCTGACCTCCGTAATAAATGCCTTCCGGTTCATCGATCAACACGATTGCTAAGACGATCGGATTTTTTGCCGGAGCAAAACCAAGTGTCGATGCAATGTATTTATTACTGCTTCTTGGCAGCTTTTCGGATGTTCCGGTTTTGGCACCGACATCGTAACCTGACACAGCCGCTTTTTTTCCTGATCCTTCGGATACTACGGAAGCTAAGATCTCTTTCATGGTTTCAGAGGTCTGACTGCTTAACACATCAGCTTTCTCTTTGTATTTTAACTTTCTGACATAAGACTGCTGTATGTTTTCCATGCAAACACCAACATGTGGTGTCACTAACCGTCCTCCGTTGATCACGGCACTTACGGATGTCAGCAGCCGCAGTGGTGTTAATTGAAAGGACTGTCCAAATGTCATTGTAGCAAGCTCTACCGCACCAACATTTTTCTTTTGATGCATGATCGTAGCTGCTTCTCCGGACAGATCGATCCCGGTTTTTTCTAACACACCAAACTTCTGTAAATATTGAAACAGACGCTCTGTGCCAAGTCTTGCGCCGACTTCCATAAAGACCGGATTGCATGAATTCTGTACCCCCTGTACAAATGTCTCTGTCCCATGTCCTGTTGTCTTGTGACAGCGGATCCTTCGGTCTTCGACCACCTTATATCCCGGACATTGGAACGTATCATTTAATTTTACAACATTGGCTTCTAATGCAGAAGCTGCCGTGATTACTTTAAAGGTCGAACCCGGTTCATAGGTATCACTGACACAATGATTTCGCCATTTCTGATTCAGATAATCCTGTGTTCCTTTTTCCGATAACTGCACCTTTTGATCGGTCTTATACGGATCATTCAGATCAAATTCCGGCAGATTGACCATGGCATAGATCTGCCCATCCTGTGGATTCATCATAATAATACGGACATTTTTTGCCTTTTTTGCTTTCATGACTTTGTCTGCTTCCTGCTGTGCAAACTTTTGCAAGTTGACATCCAAAGAACAATACAGATCGTTTCCTGCAACCGGTTCAATCCTGTTTTCTACTGCTCCTTCAATCTCGATTCCTCTGGCATTCGTAGAAGTCAGAATACTGCCGTCCTGCCCGGCTAACATCGAATCATACGTTGCTTCTAACCCTAAAATTCCCTGATTATCACCTCCGGCAAAGCCGATCACCTTAGAAGCCAGACTGCCATATGGATAGTATCGTTTATAATCTTCATCTACCATCACGCCTGCCATATTTAGTTTTCTGATCTGGTCGGAGATATTTTTTTCTACATTCGATTTTATTTTTTCGCGTGATGATTTCTTTTCGACACGTTTTCGCACCTTTTCTTCATCAATGTCTAATAAAACGGACAGATTCCGTATCACAGTCTCTTTATCTTTAATCTGATTATGAATGACCGATATCGTTGATACGGGTTTATTGGCTGCGATCAAAATACCATTTCTATCATAGATCTTTCCTCTTTCTGCTTTGATCGCTCTTTCTCTTTGCTGTACTTCTTTGGCTTTTTTGGCATAATGATCTGCCTTTATCACCATCAGATACACCAGTCTTGCACTCAGCAAAAATGAACATAAAATAACTATGACAAATACGAAAAAGATTCTTTGTTTTTGTGCTGTTTTACAATTTCTCATAAAACTCCCTGTCTTGCTTTCACAGATGTTTTTACTACTTTACTGTATGAAAAAAGCGTGCACATTGCTTTTACCTTCATACCGTTTGCATCTGTGAAATGACACTGTCTTTTTCTATATTTTTATTTTGATAAAAATGTACATATGACTGTTTTACCGGAATGTATTATTACATATATTGTACATCCGGCATTTTTTCGGTCTATACAAATTGCATGGCTTTATTCTGCACTCGGCACAGGAGATGCGGTATTTGCTGTGTCCGTACGGTCTGTCTGATCACCTGCAACGGAATAAGTGCCATCGGAATAGCCGCCATCCGGTGCTTCCTTTGTAGACGGAAGCTTAATATCAGAAGCTTTTGTCTTATCTGCTTTTTTCGTAGAAGAATCCTGATACATTCCCAGTACAGGAAGCACTTCTTTTAAGACTTCACTTGAAAACTGTGTTGCATAGGTACTATGTGCCTGGTCTGCTACATGCGGCTCATCGATCGTAACATAGATCATAACTTCCGGGTTATCTTTTGTTGCAAATCCGATAAACGATACCAGATAATTGCCTCGTCCTGTCGGATGCTTTTCGGCAGTACCGGTTTTTCCGCCAATCTGATAACCTGCTACTTTTGCAGGCAATGCGGTTCCTTCTTCGACTGTTTTATACAGATATTTGCGAAGTTTTTTGCTTGTGTTTTCCGTGATCACACGGCGTACCAATGCATTATCATTGGATTCAAGCACTGCTCCATTTTCGCTTTTTACTTCTTTTACAACATGGGGCTCATAATAATTTCCACCATTGATCACAGAAGAAAACGCTGCCGCCATCTGGATCATCGTTACAGTCTGTCCCTGACCAAAACTTGAAGTAGCAAGCTCAACAGCATGCATCGTATCATTTGTAAAGACACCTCCTGTTGCTTCGCCCGGAAGGTCGATCCCTGTCTTCTTTCCAAATCCGAATTCATTAACATATTGTAAAAACTTCCTTTTTCCAAGATCCGCACCAAGCTGCATCAAAACATCATTACACGATTCCATCAGGCTCTGGCAGATATTGATCGTGCCATGACCGCCTCTGGAATATGCCACACATTTGATCCTGACTCCATTGATCACCTGATAACCATCACAATGATACGCACGGCTTCCGGTTGTCACACCTTCATCCAGGCAGGCTGCTACTGTCATTGGCTTAAATGTTGATCCCGGCTCATAGGCATCGCTGATACAATAATTTCGCCAGATCTTGTTCAGATTTTCTGTCTTCTTTTTATCACTCATCTTATCAACCTTTTCCTGCGAATAGAATGCAGAAAGATCGCGTGGATTGTTCAGATTATATTCAGGATATGATGACATCGCATAAATCTCGCCATTTTGCGGATTCATAATAATACATCCCATATTCTTTGATCCTGTATTCTTCTGAAAGGTATTCATATGTCTCTCTAAAATACCTTGCACATTGACATCGATCGTAGACGTGATATTGTTTCCGTTTGTCGGTTCATTGACAGTCTCTACAAGATCCAGATCGGTATTAAAATAGCCATATCTTCTTCCACTTACTCCATTCAGACTGCTGTTATACTTGCTTTCAATGCCCCATACACCGGTATTATCCGTCGAGCAAAACCCTACGACTTTACTTCCTACCGTGGAATATGGATAATATCGTTTATATCTTTCGTCAAAAGTGACACCTTTGATATTTTTATCCTTTTTTGCCAATGCTTTGAACGCTTTGACTTTCTCTTTCTTTAATCCTTTGTAATCTTTCATTACATAATACCGGACATCTGATTTTTCTTTTAATATTTTGTTAAATGCACTGTTAGAGATTTCAAAAACCTTTTCTAGCGCTTTTGCTGTTGCATCAACATATTTATCATCTTCTAAGATCAACTGTGGATCTAACACCAGATCATATACTTTTTTACTCGTCGCTAATTTATTACCATTGCGGTCCGTAATGTCTCCTCTGCGGTATGCGATCTCATTCGTACTGTAACTTTTTTGCGAAAGCACTTTTCTTTCGTATGTTTTTCCTTTCGTCTTATTCAGATAAAAAATTCTGCCTACTAAAAATATTGCAGCACAAATAATTACGGCAAATACGCAAAAAATACGCAAAAACATCGTTCTTGTTCCTATTTTGATCTTTTTTCTGGTATCAATCGCACGTCTTCCCATTTCAGCCTCCATATGCTATTTTTTCGTTAAGCCTTTTTTTACAAAAAGGCTGTTCACAAATATTTTTCCAAAAATATCTGTGCCAGCCTGTTATCTTTTTTCTTATTTGTTTGGTATATCGGCATACTGCTTGACCATATCACTTTTTCTGTTTTTATATTTATAGATCTGGTTACTTTCTGCCTGAACCATCTTCAGCTTCTTCGTTGCTTTTTCATAAATTTCTGCAAGGTCAACAGAATCTGTGATCGCCTGATAGTCACTTTCATAATCTTCCTTCTCATCGGCAATCTCAGACTGCAATGCCACAACTTCTTCTTTGGTGTGGTTCACCTGATATTGTGTCGAAAGATATTGAAATGCAAAGAACAGCACGACTGCTGTCATAACACTCAAAAAAGCAAAACCTTTTGCGCTGATCCCTGCCATACGCACCGGTTTTCTCTGCGGTGTTCTTTGTACCTGACGCTGTGTTTCTTCCCGCTCTCTCCTCTTTGGCAGAGCATCTGTCTTATACACTGTATTTCCGTCAATATACGATTGTGTCCGATAACTGTTCGTACGCTGTCGTTCTCCGTTACTCTTACGCATTCGGCTGTAGTTTTCCCAGTCCATATCCATACAAGCTGCTCCTCTCCTTAATTATGTTCAAAAATCCTGAGCTTTGCGCTCTTTGAACGAGGATTTTCTTCCAATTCCTCATCCGATGGCAATACCGGTTTCCGATATACCATTTTCCCCTTTGGTTTCTTACCACATACACAAACCGGAAAATCCGGTGGGCATGTACACGGATTTTGTGCTGTCCGAAAAGCCTTCTTCACGATACGGTCTTCTAAAGAATGGAATGTGATAATACAAAATCTTCCCCCAGGATTTAAAAGATCGATCATATCATTGATATTTCGTTCTAAAACTTCCAGTTCATGATTCACCTCAATACGAATCGCCTGAAATGTTCTCTTTGCAGGATGTCCGCCCTGCTTTTTTACCTTCATTGGAATGGAATAGCTGATGATGTCAGCCAGTTCCTTTGTTGTCTTAACAGGTTCCTTTTGTCTTGCGATCACAATATTTTTTGCAATATTCTTCGCAAATTTATCTTCACCATAATTCTTAATAATATGGTAGAGTTCACTTTCTGTATATTCATTTACAACCTGATATGCTGTCAGTTCCTGACGGTTATCCATACGCATGTCCAATGGTGCATCAAACCGGTAAGAAAACCCTCTTTCTCCGGTGTCCAGTTGAAAAGAAGAAACACCAAGATCCAAAGTAATACCGTCTGCTTTTTCTACACCAAGATCATGTAATACATTCACCATATCAGAATAGTTGCTGCGAACAATTGTCACTTTGTCCTGATAAGGTTCTAATCTCTTTGTGCTTGCCGCAATAGCATCTTCATCCTGATCCAATCCGATAAATCTGCCATTCTTTCCAAGCTTAGAACATACGACACTGCCATGTCCTGCTCCACCCAGAGTACCATCCACATAGATTCCATCGGGTTTGATCGCAAGTCCGGCGATCACTTCATCAAGAAGTACAGATTTGTGATTAAATTCCATGTTCTCTCCTTCTGCCTTTCTATCTGTTTTCCCTAGATCACAATGAAATGTCAAGCTCATCCATTGCTTCTTCTAATACTTCATCGTCATCCTGCATCTCCTGTGCTTCCAGGCGGTTCTTATCCCAGACTTCAATTCGGTTCATCATACCAACAAATGTAACTTCTTTTTCTAATGCTGCACTGGTGCGAAGTAAAGCCGGAATCAAAATACGTCCCTGCTTGTCTAATGAAACCTCCATCGCTTTGGATAAGAATTGTCTTTGAATTTTTCTCGTATTCTGGTTAGAAGGAAGCTGCTGTAACTTCTCTACAAATTGTGCCCATTCTGCCTGCGGATATAAAAAAAGACATCCATCCAGACCTCTGGTCACTACGAAAGTATCGCCCAATTCTTCGCGATATTTTGCCGGAATGATAATTCTGCCCTTGGTATCGATCGAATGCTCGTATTGTCCCATGAACATGATTATCACCTCCTACTCTCAGCGTATGGCTTGTCACCCCACTAAAAGGGATTCATTCACCACTTTACCCCACTTCTCACCACTTACTATCATATTTTATATCTTTTTTGGGAATAAGGCAAGTATTTTTTTGGAAAAAAAAGAGTTTTGTTCCAAACATACACTCGTATCTGACCGATTTTGAGCGATGTCAGTTCCAAAACTCTTATACTTTTTATCCTTTTTCTTTTTATCCCAATAAAATATCTTTTAAAATCATGGATTCTCTTAATCTTTTACAATGGATTCCTGTGCATTCTTCTCTCTTTTTGCTTTGACTGCCTTCCAGAGCAAAATACTTGCCGCTCCGAGGAATAAGACAGCAGAAAGTATCTGTGATATGGCAATCTGTGTACCAAAGAATTTCAACTGATCGGTTCGAAGTCCTTCGATCCAGCACCTTCCGAGTCCATAACCGCAAAGATAGATTAAAAATAACTGTCCTTTATATTTTCTTTTCTTCGTCCAAAGAAGAACGACTGCCAAAACTCCTATATTCCATAACAATTCATATAAGAATGTCGGATGCACCTGAATGTATTGTATCCCATCAATATTGACCAGGTGCTTTAAGACATCTTTTGTCATATCTCCGGCACGCACCTGCGAACGCTTTAATTGCATGGCAAAAAAGTTGTTCGTATATCCGCCAAACGCTTCACGATTAAAGAAGTTTCCCCAGCGGCCAAAGATCTGCCCTACCAAAAGACCTCCGCATGCTGCATCTGTCAGATCAAAAAAAGACAGTTTCTTTACTTTTGCAAAAATAAACGTTGTCAGAACTCCGGCAATCACACCACCGTAGATTGCCATGCCACCGCCACGCGTATTTAAGATCTCCATGGGATGTTTTCCATAATAATCCCAGCTAAAGATAACGTAATACAGTCTCGCACCAATGATAGCAAAAATAATATCCCATAAGGCAAGATCCAGATAAATATCTTTGTCCTGCCCTAAGCGTGTTGCCTGCCAGCTTGCCATAAAAAAGCCGGCAACCATTCCGAGTGCTATGACGATTCCATAATATGCGATTGAAAAATTTCCTATATTAATTGTTTTCCCCAACGAATCGATTACAATTCCCAGATGAGGAAATCTTACATCTGCTCCCATATCAATCTCCATTTCTATGCAACAGTTTTCGTTTTGTCCGATTATACGTTAAAACGGAATAAAACAACATCCCCATCCTGTACCACGTAATCTTTTCCTTCGCTTCGTACAAGACCTTTTTCTTTTGCTGCATTCATGCTTCCCTGTTCTACAAGATGCTCATAGCTGACAACTTCTGCACGAATAAATCCACGTTCAAAATCGGAATGGATCTTTCCTGCTGCCTGTGGAGCTTTTGTTCCTTTTTCAATCGTCCAGGCTTTTGTTTCCATTTCACCGGATGTCAGGTAACTGATCAGACCTAATAAAGAATAACTTGCACGGATCAGTTTTTCAAGTCCGGACTCCTTCAAGCCAAGATCCTCTAAAAACATCTTCTTTTCTTCGTCATCAAGCTCTGCAATCTCCTGCTCGATCTGCGCACAGATCACGAATACTTCCGATCCCTCTTTCTTGGCATATTCTCTAACTTTTGCCACCTGCTCGTTGGATGCTCCGTCATCTGCTAAGTCATCTTCACTGACATTTGCAGCATAGATCGTAGGCTTGTACGTCAAAAGATTAAAGCTTGCAAGCAGCTTTTCTTCCTCTTCATCGACTACTTCAAAATTCTTTGCCAAAGAACCGTCTTCTAAGAATTTTTGTAAACGTTCTACCAGATCAAGCTCTTTTGTGAGTGATTTGTCGCCCTTTACACTCTTGACTAACTTTGCATGTCTTCTTTCCAATATTTCAAGATCAGAAAATAAAAGTTCTAAGTTGATCGTTTCAATATCTCTTAATGGATCAATATTTCCATCTACATGAACAATATTTGTATCTTCAAAACAACGTACTACATGCACGATTGCATCTACCTCACGGATATTGGATAAGAACTGGTTACCAAGTCCTTCGCCTTTGGATGCACCTTTTACCAGACCGGCTATATCAACAAATTCAATTACAGCAGGAACGACTTTTGCTGAGTTATGCATCTTAGCCAGTACATCTAATCGCTCATCAGGGACCGGAACAACACCTACATTCGGGTCGATCGTGCAGAATGGATAGTTGGCTGATTCTGCTCCTGCTTTGGTTAATGAATTGAATAATGTACTTTTTCCTACATTTGGTAATCCTACGATTCCTAGTTTCATTTTCTATCTTTCCTTTCTTGTAAACCTTGATTTTACGGAGCTTGCGGGTTTTGGCATCTCGTTTATGTACCAATCATGTACCAATTTTTTGAGAGCAAAAAAAATTAAACCACTTTCAAAGCATCCGCAATCTAGTCGATATCTTTATAAATGAGCCACAAAACTCAAATTTAATCATAGCATAAAGAGGTGGAAATGTAAAATCTTATATTACAATCTGTGTCAGCATCGCTTTTTCCCATATTGGAATGTTATATTATCTGATTCCAATCTCATCACTCTCCCAACCCCAACATTATTTAATACATACGGCATGGACTCATCATAGCGGAATGAAACATTGTTTAACTCCTGAGAACCACTTAGACGCATAATAACTGATTTCTGTTTTTCCCTTTCCGGCTCTGTTTCTAAGATTGATCACCATTTCCATCATCGGTTTAATCTCTGCTAGGAAAAGAAGCAATCATTAAACACTTAACATTCCCATTCATAAACTTTTGGAAGTCTTACCGGAAGAATTTTATCCACTGCACCGCTGTTATTTGGTAAATACAAAATATATTCTTTCTATTCGCCGCTTTGAAGTTGTGCTACAAACAAATGATACACTTCCAATTCCCGCTGCACAGTATTCTAGAATCAAAAAAGAATTAGAGCACTATCTGTAGGAGCATTTCCTCTACTCGTCCTCCAATAAAATTGTTATATTTTCGCAATTTTTCATTGCACTATCATTATAAAAACTATATTGCAAGATAACGTAAATTGTTAAATACCGAAAAGGTGCCGCAAAAAAGTTTTTTACAGCACCCTCTATTCTTATTTTCAAAATAACAACATTCAGAACGCCGGGCCGGTTACCGGTTATTTGTCATAATCATTCTGCTTATTTTACAAATTTCCGATTTACATATCCTACTTTGCCATGATACCGTACTTTCATATACCAGCCTTTTGCATATAAAATATCGACAGTTGCATCATTCGGAATTCTTAAATAACTTCCGGTCAGTTTAGACTGTGCCTTCCAAAGAAGAAGTCCTTTGCTTCGTTTTACTTTCTTTTTCCATGTCTTTCGAAAAACATCCGGTGTAGTGTATATTGTTTTTAATGTTGCTGTTGTGCTTCCCCATTTTGTCAGGTAAAAATGCGGTGTATCAACAATGGATCTCCAGTCACCACCCCAGCCAAGACCAATCTTTTTTGCGATTTTGGCTACTTTTTTTAACATGGCATGATCATATAAAAGCCTGCTGTCATTGATCGCTATATCAAAAGCAATCCCCCACATATGCTGGCTGGAATAGGTGCTGCCTTTGGCATTTGTTACAACTTTACCGGGTTTTGTCCTGCCTTTGGCATAAAGAGCGTCCTGATAGGCTTTGCTTCGATATCCTTCCGTAATGATCAGATAAATTCTCTTTTTTGCACATTTCTTTAATAAGATTCCAAGCCGATAGTCAAGCCATGGATGCAGCATAGTTCTGTCAATCCGGATATCATGTTCTTTTTTCATTATTTCTGCCTCCTTTTTTGTACCTTCTTACATCATTTGGTGCTTTCTTCGCTGCTTTTTACTTCCGGCAGTCCGGCAATCGAAGTAAGCACACTGATCACACCCGCAACAATCGCAGAGGAAAAAGCCACTTTCCAGTCTACTGTTGCAATCGTACTGCCAACAGCAATCAATGATAATGCAGTCTGCGCCATAGTCTTTATTGCTCTGAATCCGGCTTTTTTTGCCCATTCACAAGTGCTGACACTTACTTTAAACACGCAATTTTTAAACATAAAAGCCTTCCTTTCTCTCATCCCCCTTGATTTTCCCTATCATTCTCGTTTGCATTTTGAGAAGAGTACCAGAAGAAATTATCTTCTTATTATTAAAATATGCATATCAGACCATGTGGTTATTGACAGGGCAAATATTTTCTAAAATACCAACACCTCTCTCCACCAAACACTGATTTCAATTAACTACAAAATGATACCAACCAGGTTAATCCTTCGTAATACGATACAACTTGGAGATTTCAAAAAAAACAAGGCAGCATTAGCCATGCTGCCTTGTTTTTCTATAGAAACGGATCTTTAAAATGTCTGTTCATTGAGTCAAAATCCATGATCAAAACATAAAATACTTTTCCATAACGTCCATTTTCGACAATCCTGCCATGATCAAGCACATGTATAAAGCTTCCATCCTCTTTTTTCATATGATAATAAACATAATCATTACTATGACCCTCTTCGATCTGTTCCCAGATCCTTTGTTCAATATCTTCTCTTTCCTGCTCACGAATCAGATTACGAAAACTTCCATTTGTATACTTTAATAACATATCCAGACTGTCACACTTTAACATGCGGAGTAATTCACGATTCGCATATAAGATTTCATCATCTTCTTTATTTGCCTTATAAATAATAAATGCTCCCGGTAAATTTTCCGATATGTCATTCAATGCAAATCCAAGCTGTGTACGGACTTCCAAGCTAAAATCTGTCTGGTATGCCAGACAACCTTGTTTTCCCCTCAGCTTAACTTCATAAAGAGCTGCATCGGCACAACTCTTAAGTTTTGTATAATTATCTGCATGTAACGGATATTCTGCATATCCCAGTGAAATGCTAAAATTTCTTTCTTTTCCCTCATATAGAAATGTTCTTTTCATCTTTGCAAATTGTTCAATACGCGATTTTGCCTCTTTGCAATTACTATTCGGGAGAAAGACACAAAACTCATCTCCGCCACTACGTCCAAGTATCGCATTCTCCGGTAATGTTTCTTTCATCTCCCTCGCCAAGATCTGTAATGCTTTGTCCCCGGAAACGTGACCATACATATCATTTATCATCTTAAAATCATCCACATCAAATTGAATATCAACACAATTTTCCCCGGGATGTTGCGTTAAATACAGACTGACCTGTTCATCAAATCCATGTCGGTTATAAATGCCGGTCAAGGCATCTGTAACAGCAAGCAATTTAAACCTTTTCCGGTGTTCATCCAGGATCAGAAGAGCCCCTGTAAAGCCTGTCAAAAGAAAAACAATCAGCAGTCCGCCACCAACCACACCTGGCAGATCCTCTCCTCTTAACCAACCGGTCTTTGGCATAACCTCAAGTTTCCATTGAACTCCGCCCATTTCAAATACATAAGAAACCGGATCACTGATTTTTCCCTTCGAATGATCAAGCACCTCATAGTCTGTTTCCCATGGGGAGACTGTTTTTGATAGTCGATATTGGTATCCAAAATCCGTCAACGCATTTATCGTATCCGAAAAAATATCCGGCACACGAATGATCACAATCGTAAATCCCCAAAATGATCTGTGTCCTTTCTTATTTTTCAGATACACCGGATTTCTGATAGCAATACCACATCCACCCTGCTTCACTTTAAAAGGTCCCTGCATCACAATCATTTGATTATCTATGGCATAACGCGAAATCTGCCCCCGATCCTTGTCATTGATCAGATCGATTTTCCCGACCTCGTTGCCTTTTATCGGATAAATCTCTGTTACGACACCTTTTGGGGCAATCTGAATACTTTGGATATAATCCGTCATCATATTTTTTGCAACCTGTTCAAATTTATTGATCCGCCCCTCTTCACTGATCAAAATCTGCTTTAATGTGTCGGTCGCACGAATTCCTTCCTCTATATCTGATTTCATATGTTCCGCATATATCATTGCATTCAGATTGGCCAGCGTCTGATCATGTTTTTGCTGTTCTTTTATCATGTGATAGGTTGTCAAACCAAGAATACCCATACCTGATAAAAACACCAAAAGAGGCAATATGATTTTTTTCTTTCTGAATCTCTTATACATTTTTACTCCTTTAACTATCTGTTTTTTCTTCCTCAGGATATTTCATTCCCCATGTACCTCTGAATTCTGTCATCAAGTCCATGACATCTTTCGTATAATCCAAATGCATTCGTTTTCTGTCTCCTGCGATGGCTTTTTCCATATCTTGCAATTCATAAACAAGTGCATCGGCATTTTCTCCTTCATGAATCACTTCCGTTTCTCCGGTTATTGCATCTGTGATCCGTGCCTCCCATGCTCTTGGATATTCCATCACTTCTATATAGGCCTTTTCGCAGGATATCATGGCACGTTTTGGCTGTTTGGAGTGAAGTGACAACATCACTGTTGCCATCTGTCCTTCTTTATTCGTTAGAAGCAACCCAACCTGCTCATCTACCCCTGTCGGTGCTTCCTTTACCTGTGATATGAGCTGATCCGGTTTCGATTCCATAAACCAACGCAGGAAAGACAATGCATAAACACCGATATCCAGCATCGCACCTCCGGCAAGATTACGATTAAAGAAACGATTCTTCATATCATATTCTTTCAGACTGCCAAAATTCATTGTGATCAGATTTACTTTTCCAATTTTACCTGACTGAATAATCTCCTTTAACTTTTGATAAATCGGCATATGATAAATCGTCATGGCTTCTGCGATCACAACCCCTTTTTTATCAGCCAGATGAATCATCTCATCCAGTTCTTTGCTGTTTAATGTAATCGACTTTTCCACCAGAATATGTTTTCCATTTTCAATTGCCATTTCCATAAATTCTCTATGCGTATTATGAGGTGTTGTAATATAAATGGCATCCACTTCCGGATCCGTAAAAATCTGTTGAAAATCTGTATAGACCTTTGATATTCCATATTGTTCCCCAAAGGCAACTGCTTTTTCATAAGTCCGGTTTCCAACCGAATAAAGACTTTTCCCTTGTTTTTGCAATGCCTGTGCCATCTCATTTGCAATGACACCGGTACCAAGTACAGCCCAATTCAACTGCTTCATCCTATTTCCCTCATTTCTTCGTGAAAATCCGTTCCTAGTATCCTGTCATCTTCCGACTAATGCTCCAAAAAAGGATCTGTCTGATCATTATTTGACTGTTACAGAAGTGTTTTTCGTAATTGGGCTCCATCCTTTGCACTCAGATAAGCCGGAGCGATATCAAAAACAGTCTTGCAGCCTTTTTGTCCTTCCTGATACAGACGATAGGCTGCTCTTGCATATGCCACTATCACACAGGAAGTAAACTCAGGGTTAGAATCAAGCTTTAAGCTGTACTCGATCACATGACTGTTCTCCTGATCCCATCCTGTCTTACCGGAACGGATCACAAAACCACCATGTGGGATTCCACTATGCTTTTCTTTTAATTCGTCTTCGCTGATAAAATGAACGGTTGTATCATAATCTGCAAAATAATTCGGCATAGTTTTGATCGTTTCTTCCACTTTAGCAGGATCAGCTCCTTCTTCAAGTACCACAAAACACTCTCTTGTATGCTTCTGTCTTGTTGTCAGTTCCGGATTCTCTCCATTTCTGACTGCTTCTAATGCTGCTTCTACCGGAATCGTATATTGCTTTCCATCTTTGACTCCTTCCACACAACGGATCGCATCAGAATGTCCCTGACTGACTCCTTTTCCCCAGAACGTATAATCCTTTCCTTCCGGCAGGATCGCATTTGCATACATTCTGTTTAAAGAGAACATTCCCGGATCCCAGCCAACTGAAATAATGCCGACATGGCCGCTTTTTTTCGCTGCTACATCTACCTTTTCAAAATGCTCTGGAATTTTTGCATGTGTATCAAAACTGTCTACAACATTAAACATCTGTGCATATTTTGGTGTCTGCTCCGGAAGATCCGTAGCACTTCCGCCACATAAGATCATGACATCAATCTTATCTTTCCATTCTTCTACATCTGCTACTGAACACACTTTTGCATCTTTTGTAAGAATAGAAACACTTTCAGGTGCACGTCTTGTAAATACTGCGACAAGCTCCATATCAGGATTCTGTCTGATCGCACACTCAACCCCTCTTCCCAAATTTCCATATCCTAAAATTCCAATTTTCATAACAGTTCCTCCCAATTTCTACATTTTCACTTTTGTGATGCAAAGGCATACAGAATCATTTTACTTTTTTCACTGGGAACTGTCAACTGCCATAAAATCAGGATGCAGAATGCAACTGTTTCTTAAATTTGTATGCAGCAGTACTCATCGGGTACTTCGGATCATATACTAAGCTGATATAGCGATCCGGTATTTCTTCTTTTATGGGCACATGAAAGATTTTCCCCTTTTTCAGATCGGCTTTTACCATCTCTTCCGGCAAAAAAGCCAGACCTAATTCACTTTCTACCAAAGAAAGGATCTGATCTGCTGTTGCAGCTTCGATTTCCGGTTCGATTGCCAGTCCGTTTTGATAAAATATTTTTTGATAAAAGGTATGTGTCGCTGTATTTTTCCCCATACTGATCCATGGATAGTTTTCTAAGATTGCAATTGAATGACTCTGATCTTTCAATGCCTGAAATGTTTTTCCCGCTACTAAAATTTCATGAAATGTTTGTAAACATACCTGTCGCAATGAATTTTCCAGTCTGACCGGAGAAGTCACAACAGCAAGATCTACTTCTCCGGTCTTCACAGCCTGAATTGCCTGTGGTGTAGTATGATTCCATATTTTTAAACGGACTCCCGGATAATTGGCATGAAACTTTTTTAAATGTTCTAACAGATGCAGATTTAATGCAATCTCGCTGACTCCAATAGCAATACTGCCATGTTCTATTCCTGTATGATCCGACAATTCCTCTTCTGCAAGCCGAAATTGCATCATTGCTGCAGATACTCTGTTATAAAGCTTTTCTCCCTCCGTTGTTAGTTTTACTCCTCTGTTCGTTCTGATAAATAAAGTACATTGTAATTCATGTTCCAGACTATTTATCATTCTTGTGATATTAGGCTGGCTGTTCTTCATTACACCCGCGGCTTTTGTAAAATTTCCATATTTTGCGACATAATAAAAAACCTTATAATATTCAAAATTTATATCCATTCTTTTGCTCCATATAAACATATCAAAATAATATATCTATTATATCAAAAATACTTTTCACATATGTTTCTTACCTTATTATAATAAGAATCAAAAGAAAGTACAAGGAGATGATAGCATGTCACTCGTATTACCAAAAGAAGAAGAAGTAGAAAAAATATTTACAAGGATCCTATCTTCAGAAAGTTCCTGCGAAAGATTACTGGATACCTTTTATAATCATCTTGGAGACAATCCGCTTTATGTTGATCCTGACTCAAAACACTTTGCACAGGTTTTATTAAACGCTTATAAAAACGGAGATGTCAGTGCACTGCTACTTGAAATTTGTAATCGCAGTATGTTTGATCTTTTAAAAGAAGCATATCTGATTCCAAAGCGTTTTCATGGAAAAGCCGGAGAAAACCCTGTTCTTTTAACAGATTCTTCCGGTAATTTACTTGACAGCCAGAAGAAGTTTGTTACAAAGCACGAATATAAAAAATTTCATGAGATCTATCTGGCTCATCCTGCTGCTCCTCGTTCAAAATTATATTTAGCAGATGGTTATGATCTTGTTCGGTATTATACACATGATATGGAAATTGCCGAGCGCAAAGAGAAAAAAGAAAGAGGTATTCTGATCCTATATGCTCTCCCGGATACGAAAAAGCTTCATCTTACAGAAGCACAGGCATATGATGTGATCTGGTCTACTTTTCACGAAATACAAAAGGAAGCATATTCTGCTGTTGTGTTCTACGGGCAGGAAACCGGATCAAAATTCGGAAAATCGTTTGATGAACTGGGGGTTCTTCTTCCAATCCATCAATTTGAAGCAAAAATGCTTCAACATCTTGGTATCATCGATGGACTCGTTCTTTCCTGTCGTGAAAAAATGCTTAAAACAGCCGGAAACAACAGTTTTGATCTCTAGATAGAACAGACAGAAATGGGGATTATTATGAAAAGTATAACATACAAAACAAATCAAACCGGACCGGTTACGATCAAAAAAAATCATATGGATATTCTCTGGCACAATTATACAGACAAAAAAGACAAAACACCGATCTTACGTGCACCTTTACCGGCAAAAGCATCTATTGTCGGCAGAGTTGGCATTATGATGCTTGCCTGTGGAACCGGTGCCTGGCGTGTCCGCAGTTCTATGAATACGCTTTCTGAATTGATGAACATGACATGTACTGTAGATATCGGGCTGATGTCGATCAATTATACCTGTTTTGATGGAAATGACAGTTTCAATCAATCTTTATGCCTGACAAATACCGGTGTAAATACTTCACAGTTAAACCGTTTAGAAAAATTTGTTACGCATTTTCATGAAAAAGAACTCGTTCAAAGCTGTGAAGCTATCCATTCTGCTTTAGACGATATTGAGAAAGTGCATGGATTATATTCTCCAACAACATTAGCTTTTGCTGCTGCTTTAGCATGTAGTGCTTTTACTTTTCTGCTTGGTGGTGGAATCGTTGAAATTCTTTGTGCATTTGCAGGTGCCGGTATCGGAAATTATATTCGCGAAAAACTTTCCAGAAAACACCTGACTTTATTTTTATGCATTATTTCCTCTGTATCGGCTGCCTGTCTTAGCTACACTGCATTATTAAAGCTTTTAGAACTGATCTTTTCTGTCAAATTGCAACATGAAGCCGGTTATATTTGTTCTATGCTTTTTATCATTCCGGGTTTTCCATTTATTACCAGTGGCATTGACCTTGCTAAACTGGATATGCGTTCCGGAACAGAACGTCTTGCCTACGCATTGATCATTGTAACCGTATCAACTATGACAGCATGGATTCTGGCCATGTTACTTGGATTAAGGCCCATCCCTTTCCTTCCGCTTAATCTGGCTTTATGGCAGCGGATTCTGTTTCGTCTTATAGCGGGTTTTTGTGGAGTCTTTGGTTTTTCGATCATGTTTAACAGTCCTGTCCGTCTCGCTACAGCAGCCAGTATTATCGGTGCGATTTCTAATACTCTGCGTCTTGAACTGATCGATCTGTGTGCTCTGCCACCGGCTGCTGCCGCCGCTCTTGGTGCTTTTCTTGCCGGGATTCTTGCATCAACATTAAAAGGTGTTTCCGGATATCCCCGTATATCGATCACGGTTCCATCTATTGTTATTATGATCCCCGGATTATATTTATATAAAGGTTTTTATAATCTCGGCATCATGAACCTTACTTCCGCAGCATCCTGGCTGGCTTCTGCTTTATTGATCATTTTAGCTTTGCCTTTAGGATTGATCTTTGCCCGGATCATGACAGATAAGACATTTCGTTATTGTACCTGATCGGCACGATGCAATATGGATGTCTGAAACCAATCTACAACCCGGTATCCGATGTAACCTGCCAGAATACCCGCAACAATTCCACCAAGGATATCGGTTGGATAATGCACATAAAGATACAATCTTGAAAACGCGATCAAAACAGCTGCCACAAGTGATATCTTCCAAAGCTTTTTCTCTCCTGAAAAGAAGAGTGCTGCTACTGCCGCAAAAGAAACGGCTGTATGACCGGATGGAAAAGAGAAATCTCTTGGTTTATTGATCAGGATTGAAACCGAAGTATTGACATCAAAAGGACGTGTTCTTCCCACCAGATTTTTCAAAATTCCATTACAAAGTATAAGATCAACGACTAATGCTGCTAAGATAATCACGCCACTCTTTCTTAACTTTGGAAATATCAGTAAAATAACCGCCAGCAATATCCACACTCTGCCGGCAGAACCTAAACTTGTAATAAAACACATCAACCGATCCAGTATCGGTGTCCGTATTGTCTGTATGGCATCTAAAATCTGTAATTCCATATCTTTCACTTCCTTTATTTTTCTTATCAAAGAGAATACATTGTAATTCTAAACAAACAGAACAGCTTTTTGAAAAGATTTTCTAAACTGTTTGAACTTTTTTGCTGCTTTTTCTGTAAGTTATTTTTCCTGAATTTGTTTTCCTGTCATATGCTCTATTTCTATCTCATACAATTGTGTTGCCTGAATTGATTTTTGAATTCCCATTTCTACTTCTTCTTTATTTGGATAATATTTTGTGGCAAGTTTTCTGACTTTTTCTATTGTCTTGTCAGGATCATCGATCAGATGGCATCTGCCAAATATGACAACACTTTGCAAATAAGGTGCCCATTCTTCTTTTTTAATCCGTTCGTTACCATAAACCGTAAAGCAGACTTTGTCATCTCTTTTCAATGCATCTACTTTATGCCCTGCTTTTGCTCCATGAAAATAAATCTTTTGAGCCTGCACATCATAATAATAATTGACCGGAATGGCAAACGGATATCCGTTATCACCATGGACTGCCAGCACACCACGCCTTTCTCTTTCTAACAACTTCTTTGCATCCTCAGTATTGATCTGATTCTTTATTCTTCTCATTGTTCGAAACATAATAATAATCTCCTTCCTGTTTCCTATCATGAAAAACGTATAAAAATTGTACTTAGTATACCTTCCCAATTTCGTTGCCATTGTCATTTATCATGGCTGTTCTGTCTTTTCATACGCAATTCTTGGCGAACCGTCTGCTACATAAATGATCCCACACTTTTGAAAACCATTTTTTAGGATCAAATGCTGCATCACCTTATTGTCCTGATGCGTATCGATCCGTAGATGCCTGATTCTTTTATTGCAAAATGCCATAACCAGATCAAAAACACCTTTGATCTGCCCATCTCCTGCAACACGGTGGATCGTACCGTAAACTGTCTTGCTAAGCCATCTTCCCTGTTCGATCCTGTCATACGTCGGATCTTTTCCAATAATAAATGCAAATACAGCATGAATATGTCCATTTTGCCATATCACATATAAATTTTCATTCTGAATATCTTTGAACAAGATTTCTTCTGCTGGTGAATGGTCACCCCATTGCGTAGCATTTCCGGTTTCTTTCATATACTTTCTGGCATATACATAGATTTTTTGTATCTCCGGCATATTTTCTTTTTTGGCTTTTGTAATTTCTATTCTATCCTGCATGTTCAATCATCTTTCTTCTTTTTCATGATACAATTATGTCTTTTACTGTTGTCATTATGACACAATGTTTTTCTATTGTAAATTAATCTTTCAAACAAATGATATATGTGCTTTCTGATTGTAAAACAGTAATAGTGTGTTAGTTTTTAACTGCATAAACATCATCTACATATGCAAAAAAGGAAGAGAACTACGACATATCGCTATGCCCAGCTCTCTTCCATTGTATTTCATTTCATTTTTATTACATTAAGACCGGATCTCTTTTGCTGCCTGTACCATATTGCGCAGACTTGCATCTGTTTCGGCGACGCCTCTGGTTTTTAAGCCACAGTCAGGATTGATCCATAATTTTTCTTTCTCAATCTTTTGCAACATGATACGGACTGCTTTGACAATCTCTTTAACAGACGGAACTCTTGGCGAATGAATATCATAAACACCCGGACCGACTTCTGTCTCAAAATGGTTTTCACGCAGTGAATCTAAGATCAAAAGATCGGAACGTGATGCCTCAAAGGTAATTACATCCGCATCCATATCGTCAATTGCCGGAATAATATCCGTAAACTCACTATAGCACATATGTGTGTGGATCTGTGTTTCCGGTTTCACACCGCTATGTGTCAGACGGAATGCCGGAATTGCAAAATCAAGATATTCACGATACCAGTCTGATTTACGAAGTGGGAGCTTTTCACGCAATGCCGCTTCATCAATCTGGATCACACGGATTCCGTTTTCTTCAAGATCAAGCACTTCATCCCGGATTGCAAGAGCAATCTGTGAGATTGACTCTTTGATGGAAATGTCTTCTCTTGGAAATGACCAGTTCAAAATAGTAACCGGTCCTGTCAGCATTCCCTTCATCGGCTTTTTTGTCAGAGATTGTGCATAGACAGACCATTCTACCGTGATCGGACTTTTACGATAAACATCTCCCCATATGATCGGTGGTTTCACACAACGCGTTCCATAAGACTGTACCCATGCTTTCTGTGTAAAGAGGAAACCGCCTAATGCTTCTCCGAAATATTCAACCATGTCGTTTCGTTCGTATTCACCATGGACAAGCACATCCAACCCGATATCTTCCTGCCATTTTACACAATCGGCTATTTTTTTCTTATTGAAATCCACATATTCCTGTCTGGTTATCTCTCCTCTGCGGTAAGCAGAACGATTTGCTTTTACATCTTTTGTTTGCGGGAAAGATCCGATTGTTGTCGTCGGAAAATCTCCCAGTCCCAATACTTCTTTTTGCAATTGCTGGCGGCTGCTGCGCTTTGGCACACGGACATAATCCTTCTTAGTTACTTTAGAAAGCCTTTCTTTCACTTCATCATGATCACAATCTCGTTTCCGGGTAAAAAACTTCTGATTCTTACGATAGGCTTCTTCATCCTGATAATTTTTAACTTCTGCTAATGTACCGATTTCTTGTAACTCTGTTAATTTTTCTTTTGCAAATGCAAAGTGATCAAGATATTCTTTTGCAAGCTTTTCTTCATTTTCCAATGTATATGGTACATGAAGCAGTGAGCAGGAAGTCGATAAGACTACCTGAATCTCTTTTTGCCTTAATCCTTCCAAAACCTGTAACGTTTTGTCATAGTGATTCTTCCAGATATTCTTTCCATTTACAAGTCCTGCAAATAAGATCTTATCTTTGGCAAAACCATACTTTTCGATCAATGCAACTGTTTCTTTTCCTTCTAAGAAATCCAGACCAATTCCATCAAAAGGCATTGCGAGCAGATCTTCATAGATATCTCTGACATCTCCAAAATATGTCTGTAATAAAATATGTACATCCTTTTTACATGGTAAAAGAGCATCATACACCGCATGAAAAACTTCAATATCTTCCTTTGTCATGTCCTGTACCAATGCCGGCTCTTCAATCTGTATCCAGTTGATTGCTTCCTTTTGGCACCGGTCAATCAATGCTTTGTATGCAGCAACCATATCTTTGATATAATCTTTTTCATTCTTTACACCTGTATAACGGCATAATTTAAGCATCGTATATGCTCCGATCACAACCGGTTTGGTTTCTATACCAAGTGCTCCTGCCTGCTCATATTCTTTCCATAATTTGTCATTTGACAAACAAATCTTTGTATCATCCTCTACTTCCGGAACAATATAGTGATAATTTGTATTGAACCATTTTTTCATTGCCAAGGCTTTTACATCACCGGAATCTCCCTGGTATCCTCTTGCCATTGCAAAATAGGTATCTAATTCTGACAGTTGCAATTCCTGATATCTCTTTGGAATAATACCAAGCATAACAGCTGTATCCAATACCAGATCATAATGGGAAAAATCATTACTGGAAATATAATCAATCCCTGCATTTTTCTGTGTCAACCAATGTGTCTTTCTAAGTTCTTTTGCTGTTTGAAGCAACTCTTCTGCTCCGATCTCCGAACGAAAATATTTTTCAGAAGCAAATTTTAATTCGCGTAATATGCCGATTCTTGGATATCCAATAACTGATGTTTTCATAAATAGCCCCCATTTCTTCTGTTATGTACTCTCGACATCTTCACAAAATGAATTCTTTCGGCTGAATTTTTCACTCAGACGATACCGGAAGTACATTTTTAAATCTCATCGTCATTCAACTGTTTTTTCTTTTCATTGACAAGATTCATTATAAAAGAGAGGCGTGCCATTGTATAATACGAATAAATAAAGGTTGTTCATAGTTTTAAACTATGAACAACCTTACTTTCCCAAATCTTTGACTGTACATTTCCTTTTCTTATTTTTTCATCTATTGAATGCCGAAAAACAGTTTATTTTTCGTACTGTTGCATCTATTGAATGTCGAAAAAAAAAATTTATTTTTCATGCTTTTGTACCTATTCAGTACATGAAAAAAGCAACTTATTTTTACTGTTCTTTATAAAAACAGTAAAAATAAGTTGCTTATTCCAGATATTTTCGGATCGCTTCTAAATACGTTGCACCTAACCGGCTTGTCATTCCTTTTCGGTGCCTGATATAGCCGATCCGCATATCTCCTTCATCAGCTAACGGAACGGCAATGATATTTTTTCCATTTAATTTCTTATCGATCACGCCACTGCATACCGTATAACCATTTAATCCGATCAAAAGATTAAACAAGGTCGCCCTATCTCTGACACGGATATTCTTCTTTCGCTCAGAGGTAGAAAAAATCTCTTCTGAAAAATAAAAAGAATTGTGTTCGCCCTGTTCAAAGGACAGATACGGATATTCTTCTAATTCTTTATTCGTGATCACTTCCTTTTTTGCCAAAGGATGTCTGCTGCTGATAAATACATGCGGCTTGGCAGTAAATAGCGGATGAAATTCCAGATCATGGGACTTTAAAAGCTTACGAAGAACCGCTTCATTAAAATCATTCAAAAAAAGAAGTCCAATCTCACTTCGCATCTTTGCAACATCTTCTATGATCTCATAGGTCTGTGTCTCCCGCAGACTGAAATCATATTCTTCCTGCCCATATTGCTTGATCAGATCAACAAATGCATTGACAGCAAAAGAGTAATGCTGCGTCGATACACAAAACTGCTTCTTACCACCTTTGTTTCCTTTATAATGGTCTTCTAAGATTGATGCCTGTTCTAAAACCTGCCTTGCATATCCCAGGAAATCATCCCCTTCTTTTGACAGACTGATCCCTTTATTGGTGCGGTGAAAGATCACCAGATTCATCTCTTTTTCTAATTCATGGATTGCATTGGTCAGACTCGGCTGAGAAATATATAATTTATTCGCGGCTTCCGTGATCGTTCCGGTCTCTGCTACCATAACGACGTATCTTAACTGCTGAAGTGTCATTGTCTCCTTCTTTCCTTTCTATCTTCATGCACACACAAAGGAAAACATATTGGATGATCCAGTTTTAATACACCATATCTTAATCTTTTGATTCGATTACGATTAAAATTCCATCGTCAAAAGTAAGTTCTGCTTTTGTACACTCCATTGCCAGTTCATTGCTGACACCGAGACTGTTTCCGATTGCAAGATTGGCTCCTTGCAGTTCGTACTTCAAACCTCTTATATATACATTCGTTACTTTTTCTGTCAAGGGAAGTAATGAAATATATTTTCCAAATACATGATCCTGCTCAAAAGATGCTTTCTTTTTGACTAAATACAATCGGTTATACGGATCAACAATATACGTCCGGATTCCTTTTTGTAACGGGATCATCAATATATTGACATTACCAAGGAAATGATCCAGCCGCTTTCCGGTTGCACCAAGAATATGGATTTCTTCGGCTCCCTGTTCTACTGCCCATTCCAGTACGATCTGCATGTCTGTCGCATCTTTTTCGGGTGGATACGACACAAATGCCGTCTGCATCTGATGATACTTTTGATAGATCTTAGTGCTGACACTATCAAAATCTCCCATCACATAATCCACATCCAACGCCAGCCGATCTGCTGCATCTAAGCCTGAATCCGCACATACAACCGTATCAAAACCCTGCTTTCTGATATATTCTTTTGCAAAAGCCAGATCGACCTGACCGCCACCGATCAATAATGTATTTCCTAACATAATATGCTCTCCAAACTTTATCTGCCCTCTGATGCTTTTTGCTTCTTTAAAAATTCTCTTTGCATCTCAAATATATAACGTGTCAGTCTTCTGTCTGACTGTGTCAGCACACAGCCATAATAAAAATCATAACGGTTCGATCTGGAATCCATTTTATTCTTGCGAACAATCAGAGCCTGCACAGACAGATTACCATATGCAGATGGGATATCAAAAAAGATACTGTCATTAATCCAAAATTCAGCATCGCAGTAAATACCGACACCGGTTTCACTGACATCTTTGATCATACCTTTTACTTTATGTTTCTTAGAAGCTTCAAAAAGCCAGTTATCTACTTCTTCATTTGTCATTCCTGTATGCTCCGGCACTAACGGAACATCCGAATAGCACAGTCCGGTATCCGGATCAAGATAATATCCAAAGAGAACTTCTTCAAAAAGGTTAACACGATACGCATTTCTCCTATTAAATGTTCTTCCCTTATCTTTAATTTGAAAATAATGTACCGGATAGCCATCTAACTTAGCAAGCCCTGATTCTACATGATCCCACATCCACATCACTTCTGAACTTCGATAGATCAATGTGATCCGGTCTTGTGGTTCAAAATGGAAAAAACGCCCATTCGATGCAATGGCTGTTACACAAACTCTCCTATCATTTGTATCTTCTACCTTACTGACCAGGCTGTAACGATAATCCTCTCGTTCTACTATAATCTCTAACGTCTTTCCTAATGGAATCTTTTCAAGAAGCATCTGCAATCACTCCTCTCAATTTCTTTAAATTCGATTCAATATCTCCCCCAAAAACAGCGGTGCCCGCTACTGCAATATCAACACCTGTCCTGGCAACACTTTCTAAAGTGTCTGCATTCACACCGCCGTCCACTTCGATCAGATACTTCCATCCATTTTCCTGTCTTAACCGATGCAATGCCGTTATCTTGTCTAATGTTGCCGGTATTAGCTTCTGTCCTCCAAATCCGGGCTGTACTGACATAACAAGGATCATATCTGCATCCTGCAGATATGACTCTACAGCCGATATGGGTGTATCCGGATTGATAGCAATCCCACATTTCATATTATGATCATGAATTTTTTGAATCGTATCTGCAATACAATGACATGCTTCTGCGTGAATTGTCATCATATCCGCACCTGATTTTGCAAGTGCCTCCACATATCGCTGTGGATCCTGCACCATCATATGAACATCAAAAAATAATTTTGTATTTTTTCGAATAGAAGCAATTACCGGCATACCAAATGAGATAGAAGGAACAAACATGCCATCCATCACATCAATGTGAAGGATCTTTACGTCTAATGCCTCTACCTGACTGATCTGCCTGCCCAAATGATTAAAGTCTGCTGATAATATGGATGGTGCTATCTGAATCATATCATTTCCCCTATCTAATATTTTCTCCGTGTACTGATTTCTTCATAAAACTGCTTATAATTTTCATATCTTGCTTTTGAAATCATGCCTTGTTCTAATGCTTCCTTGACACAACAATCCGGTTCATGAATATGGACACAGCCTAAAAACCTGCATTGATCCCGGTATTCCATAAACTCCGGATAATAATCTTTAATCTCTTCTTTTTCAATTTTTGGAAGTTCTAATGAAGTGAATCCCGGAGTATCCATAACATATGTGTCTTCTCCCAGATAAAAAAGCTCAGAATGCCTGGTTGTATGCTTGCCTCGTTTGATCTTTTCGCTGATCTCTCCGGTTTCCATCTTCGCTTCCGGGAAAAGTGTATTCATGACCGATGACTTACCAACACCGGATGGTCCGGCAAATACCGTTGTTTTTCCAGAAAGAGCCTTTCGAAAATCTGCAATGCCATCTCCGGTTTTGGTACTGGTTATGAAAACAGTGATCCCACTCTTCTCATAATTAGCTGCTAATGCTGCCGCTTCTTTTGGCGGACAGTCATCTGATTTGTTAAAACAGATGATCGTCGGAATCTCCTGCTGTTCCATGGAAAGCCAGAAACGATCCAAAAGGTTTAAATTCGGTTTCGGATAAGACAATGCAAATATCACAACTGCCTGATCCACATTTGCAACCGCCGGGCGGATCAAACGATTCTTTCTTGGAAGAATTGTAATAATATTACCCGCTTTCTTCTCTTCATCCAAAATCTCAATCTCGACATCATCTCCCACAAGAGGTTTTTCTTTTCTATTACGAAAAATCCCCTTTGCTTTACATTCTATAATGCCTTTTTGTTCTATATTCACATAATAAAATCCTGCTATACCACGTATGATCTTTCCCTGCATTATTCCGAAACCTTACTAAATGCGATATTATATTCTCCACCCAACACTTCACCATCTTTGACAATGGAGATCGTACCATTGTTCTCACTCCATCCGTTGACAGTAAATTTTCTAGGGAAATCGTTATAACTTAATGTTCCTGAGAATACAGTCTTCTTTTTACCATCCTGGTTCAATACAAGTTCGATTACAGCCGGATCATCTTCCGGATAATCAAATGGATTCGAACTGATTGATACACTACCAACATACTTGTAATTCTTATTGCTTGTCGGCGCCGGAGTTGGTGTTGCCTTCTTAGGTCCTTTGCTGACAGAATATCCAATAACCGTACCTACTGCTACCTTCTTACCGGCTTTTACATTCTGTGATACAACTTTTCCTTTTGCATATGTGTTTGAGTATACATAAGTTACTCTTGATTCTTTTGTAGAAAGTCCGACATCAGCAAGTTTTTCCAATGCCACTTCTTCTTTCTTGCCTACAAGGTTAGGTACCGGAACCATATCACTTTCTGCCCCTTTACTGACTAGGATCGTAACGGCAGTTCCTTTCTTAACACTGGTTCCGACAACAGGATCTGTTCCACAGACCTTTCCTTCACTTACTGAATCACTATATTCTTTCGTTGTCTTTGCTACTGTAAGCCCCAGATCCTGAATCGCAGACATTGCATCGGATACCGATTTGTTCTTCAGATCAGGAATAGTAATTCCACTATCACCTTTACTATAAGAGATTGTTACCTCTGTGTATTCATCTACTTTTTCATCTGCTTCCGGGCTCTGACTGACAACTGTATTTGCCTCTTCATCAGATTCTACTGCCTCTAATTTGTATTTTAAATTCTTGTCTTCTAGCAATTGCTGTGCTTCTTCCAGTGTTTTTCCTACCAGTGAAGGTACTTCCACCTGGTCTCCATCTGATACATCAGAAGATGCGTCCGGAGTTGCACTCGCTTCTGCTACTTTCTTCACAGAATTGTCCTTTGAGCTACCACCCCACCAGCCGGCAACTTTACCGATGATCAGAAAAATCACGATCACAATGATCACAGCGACTACACCACTACAAATCTTTAAGATTCTTTCCAGCTTTGGATCTAATGCATCCTCTGCTGCTTTATCATTGTCTGCCACTCTACGTCCTTCTTCCGTTCCAAGATGTTTTTTATTATCTTTAACAGCCTGCACAACATCATCTCCGAGCATAATTGTCGGAGAATCATCTGTCTCCTCTTCTAAAACAACATAATCGCCATCCGGATCCGATACGGCACGTCGAAGATCTAAAACAAGTGCAGATGCATTTTCATAACGAAGATCCGGCTTTTTCTGCATACATTTTTGTACAATGCGTGAAAGACTTCTTGGAATATCTGCATCCACTTCTTCTAACGGAACAGCTTCTTCATGTACATGAGCATATGCCACCGATACCGTACTTTCACCTTCAAAAGGAACATGACCTGCAAGCATCTCATACAAGGTAACACCTAAAGAATAGATATCACTCTTTTCATCGCTATATCCTCCTCTTGCCTGCTCCGGACTGATATAATGCACTGATCCCATGGCATTGGAAGTGATCGTGTTTGAAGTGGCTGCTTTTGCAATACCAAAGTCAGTCACCTTGACTTTTCCTTCACGGGAAATAATGATATTCTGCGGCTTAATATCTCTGTGTATGATATGGTTCTTATGTGCTTCATCAATTCCCTGTGCGATCTGGATACCAATACCGATTGCCTCATTGATCTCTAACTTGCCTTTGCGCTCAATAAACTTCTTTAATGTAATTCCTTCTACTAATTCCATCACAATATAATGCAGGTTATCGTCTTCCCCTACATCATATACATTGACAATATTAGGATGTGATAATCCTGCAACAGACTGTGCCTCTGCGCGAAATTTAGCGACAAACTTAGCATCATTGCTGTATTCCTGCTTTAAAACCTTGATCGCTACATTTCGATTCAATCGCAGATCTTTTGCATTGTACACATCTGCCATTCCACCGGAACCGACTTTATCTATTATCTCATATCTTTCACTTATTATCATACCCGGACTAATCATTCTTTTCCTCCATTCTCTATAAACATTCCTCTATACTATTCACCATTTACCTGTTTTATGCTTATGTATCTTCTATTCAATCTTTGCAAGCACTGCTGTAATATTGTCATCGCCGCCATTCCGGTTTGCGCTTTCAATCAGCTTGTCGCCTGCTTCCTCTAACGTAGCACTGTTTTTAATGATATATTCCATATCATCATCTTCGATCATGTTAGACAGACCATCACTACACAATAATATAATGTCATCTTTATGCATTTCTATCTCAAAATAATCCGCTCTGACTTCCTGATCGATTCCTAACGCCCTTGTAATAATATTCTTCTGTGGATGAACGCGTGCTTCGCTTTCCGTCAGATTCCCCTGTTTTACAAGTTCTTCTACCAAAGAATGATCATCTGTAATCTGATGGATGCTTTCTCTTATTAAATACAAACGGGAATCACCAATATTAGCAACATACATTTTTCCATCTACTAATGTGCATGCTACCATTGTGGTTCCCATTCCTTCAAATGCAATATTTTCTCTCGCAGCATCGTAAATGCTTTTATTCGCGTTGTTTACCGCTTCTTCAAAAATAGATACCGGTGTTGTATGCTCCGACTGTTCAATCGTCTCTACTATACTTTTTACACAAAGCTTAGATGCCTGATCTCCTGCTTTATGCCCCCCCATTCCATCTGCTACGATCAACAGGTTATGGAAACTACCGACATTGTTTTCATTACAGTAGAAGAAGTCCTGATTCATACTTCTCTTCTTTCCAACATCAGTCTTTGCAACTGCTTTCATGTAGTTTCCCTCCTTTGTTCTTATTTCGTAATTGTCCACAGGCAGCATCAATATCTCTGCCCATCTCTCTTCTAATAGTAACATTTGTGTGATATTTTTCAAGGGTAAATTTGAATTCTTCAATATTATTGCGCTTAGAACGCTGTCCCATTCTTCCCTCTACCGGATTTAACGGAATGAGATTCACATGACAATTCATTCCCTTTAAAAGATTTGCCAATTCGATCGCATGCTCTTTCGAATCATTTTTCCCCTCGACCATACTATACTCAAATGTAATTCTTCTTTTCGTCTTGTCAATATAATAACGGCAGGCATCCATGATTTCCTGTATCGAATATTTATTTGCGATCGGCATCATTTCACGTCGCAATGTATCATTCGGTGCATGAAGTGAGATTGCTACCGTGATCGTTAAATCTTCTTTTACCAAGTCTTTTAACCGGTCAACCAGACCACAGGTCGATAATGTGATATTTCTCTGGCTGATATTTAGACCATGCTCATCTGACAACATACGTATAAAACGAACGACATTATCATAATTATCAAGCGGTTCTCCTATTCCCATCAGGATAACATTCGAAACACGTTCTCCTGTTGTCCGCTGGATCTCATAGATCTGATCTAACATTTCCGAGGTTTTTAAACTTCTTATCAGACCGCCTACCGTAGACGCACAAAAGCGGCAGCCCATACGACAACCAACTTGTGTTGAAATGCATACGCTGTTTCCATGCTTATATTTCATTAAAACGCTTTCCACAAAGTTTCCATCTGAAAGTTCCATCAGGAATTTGTTGGTACCATCACTCGAAGTCTGTCTTTGTACGATCTTTGCACTATGTATCGTACAGGTCTCTTCTAATTTTTTACGCAGATCCTTTGACAGATTTGTCATTTCATCAAAAGATGTTACCAGTCTTTGATGGATCCACTGATAAAGCTGTTTGCTGCGAAAAGCCTGTACACCGATACTTTGTACAAACTCTTTCATCTCTTCAAAATTCAGACTTTTAATGTCTATCTTTTCGTCCAATCTATCACCATCCTGTGTCATTTTTAAACTTTTGTCAGATTGTTTTTTCAAAGCAGGAAACAAAGAAGCCATCTGTTTGTGCCATCGTAGGTAAAACCTGTAAATATCCTTTTTCTCCTGTCTTTTGTTGCAATTTTTCAGGAAGATCTTCTTCTATCGATACAAGCCTTAGCGGAAGATTTTCCTGTATCCATGCAACATTTTTTTCATTTTCTTCCTGTGCGATCGTACAGGTACTAAAAAGAAGTCTTCCACCCGGTTTGACATAAGATACTGCATTTTTTAAAATTTCTTTCTGGAGCGATGCAAGTATCTTAATATCTTCGGATTTTGTCTTATATTTGATATCGCATTTCTTTCCGATCACACCAAGACCGGAGCATGGAAGATCTGCGATCAAAACATCTGCCTTTTCTTTCCATTCCTCTTTGTATACCAATGCATCATTTTGAAAAACGGAAACATTTTGATAGCCAAGCCTTTGACAGTTTTGCTGTATCAGATCTGTCTTTTCTTTTGTCAGATCTGCACTAAGCACCTGTCCGCTTCCTGCTAACAGATCGGCTGCATGTAATGTTTTCCCCCCCGGAGCAGCACAGATATCGATCACGGTATCGCTTTTTTTAATACCCGAGATCATACCGACAAGCATAGAACTTTCATCCTGCACCTGAAACATTCCTTTTTGAAACGCTGCAAGCTTTGTCATATCCTTATAATCCTGTAAAAGCACGGCTTCTTTTGCAAAAGAGGCTTCTTTTACCGTCACGTGATCCTGCAACAAGGTCTGAATGATCTCTTCTTTTGAATAACGGCTTGTCGTCAGTCGAACTGCCAACGCTTTTTTCTCTGTTAAAAAACTTTGTAAGATCTGTTCTGTTTCATTAATTCCATATTGTTCTATAAACAATACTACGATCCATTCCGGCATCGAATAACGGATATGCAGATATTCTTTTGTTCCTTCTTTCGGATAAACGATCCTGTCTTTTTGCCGGATGATCGTTCGCAATACACCATTGATAAAGCCTTTCAGATTGTGCATCTTTCTTTTGATTGTCAATTTTACTGCCTCATTACAGGCTGCGGAATCCGGGATCTGATCCATATAAAAGATCTGGTAGCATGCCATTCTTAAAATGTTACGGATCACAGGTTTCATCTTTTTGACTTTGACTTTTGAAAACTGATCAATCACATAATCTAATTCTATACAACGTTCTACCGTTCCCTCTACAAGACGCATCAAAAAGCCTTTGTCGCGTTGTTCTAAGTCATATGTGTCTAATGCCTGATGCAGACATTTGTCACAAAATGCTTCTTTTTCCATAATTTCGATCAAAAGATCCAAAGCAATCTTTCGAACCGAATAGAACGCTTCTTTTTTTTGTGTCATGTAAAGTTCACCTCTTTTTCAAACTTTATTCTCTGCTGCTTTTTAACTGCTGCCCTTTTTCTAATGAAAATCCTCTTAAAAATGCATCACAGCGCATCCTTTTTTTGCCTTCTAATTGCACCTCATACACTCTTAAAAGTCCGTCCTTTGTCTTAACATCAAAAGAATCTTTTGCAACGTCTACGATCATTCCGGCTTCTGTATCCTGATCAGATGATACTGTATCTTCTATCACATCCGCTTCCCATATCTTTAACATCTTACCATTTAAAAAGCAAAATGCACTCGGCCATGGATTCAATCCGCGGATCAGTCGTTCCAACTCTTTTGCAGGCTTTGTAAAATCCATCTGTCCGGTTGCCTTAGAAAGACGTTTTGCATAGGTATGCTGTGCATCATCCTGCTTTTGCGGCTGTAACGAGCCTTCCTCTGCCATTTGTAAGACTTTAAGGATCATCGGTCCACCGAGCTTGGCAAGCTTATCAAAAAGACTTCCACCTGTTTCTTTCGGATCCAATGTGTATTTTTCCACTAAAAGAATGTCTCCGGTATCCAGCCCTTCATCCATCTGCTGGATCGTCACACCGCTTTCTTTATCTCCATCAATGACAGACCATTGGATCGGAGCAGCTCCGCGAAGCTTTGGTAAAAGAGAGGCATGTACATTCAGGCAGCCGTATCTTGGAAGCTCTAGAATTTCTTTTGTCAGAAGCTGACCAAAAGCCACTACGACGATCACGTCAGGTAAAATGCTTCTAAGCTGTTCGATAAATGCACCATCTCTGACACGGTTTGGCTGAAAAACAGGGATTCCTGCCTCGATCGCAGCTTCTTTCACCGGAGAAAACTGTACTTTACCACCTCTGCCCTTGGGCTTATCCGGTTGTGTTACAACACCAATCACTTCATGTTCGCTATGGATCAGTGTCTCTAATGTCTCCACAGCAAAATCCGGTGTTCCCATAAATAAAATTCTCATAGGTTCTCTCTCCTTTCCCACTGTTTCCAATGTACCTTATTCCTGCTCTTCGGTAACATTAAGAAGCTCCCCTTCTACTTTTGATACATATAGTGTACCATCCAGATGATCAACTTCATGCTGGATCGCCCTGGCAAGAAGTTCTTCGCCTTCTACCACGATTTCTTCCATATTTTCATTCAATGCTTTTACTTTTGCATAATTTGCTCTTTTTACAATACCTACTTTGTTTGGAACACTAAGACAGCCTTCCTGTCCTTCCTGCTCTCCTGCCAACTCAATGATCTCCGGATTGATCAATACGATTGGATCATCTCCTTCCGGTGTTACGTCGATCACAACGATTCTTTTTAATACACCAACCTGCGGAGCTGCAAGACCAACGCCCTGTGCATCATACATCGTATCTAACATATCTTCTATCAGTTCTTTGATACGTGGCTTCATCTCTGTCACCGGTCTGCATTTCTTTTCTAATATTTCGTCACCTATTATTCTGATATTTCTAATTGCCATGTTTCATCCTCATTTCTATATAATATTTAAGATTCATTGTTAAACGTGAATGTGATCCTGCAGTCATTATACATATGGCTTGTCTGCATAAATTTCTCAAAATGATCTTTCACATTGCAAAGCATTTGATAATCTTTGGAACGAATATATAAAATCTTGCGATAAACATCCCGAAGCTTTGCAATCGGTGCATCATTCGGCCCCAGTACGATCATATCATGATACGATATGGTTTTACTCTTTAATACTTCTGCTAACATGGCCGCTTTTTCTTCTTTTTCAGAAAACACCAACACTTCTAGTATATTGGAAATCGGCGGATATTGCAACATTTGTCTTTTGGCGATCTCCTGCCTGTAAAATGCTTTATAATCCTGTGCAGCCGCACATTGAATACTGTAATGATCCGGCTGATAAGTTTGTAAGATCACTTTACCTGCTTTTTTCCCTCTTCCGGCACGCCCACAAGCCTGTGCGAGCAATGCAAAAGTACGTTCGGCTGCACGGTAACTTCCGGTATTTAATGACAGATCAGCTGCCAGAATGCCTACTAAAGTAACATTTTCAAAATCATGTCCTTTTACGATCATCTGTGTACCAACCAAAATATCTGCTTTTTGCTGTGCAAACTGCTGTAAGATCCTGCTATGTCCTTCTTTTCCGCTTGTGGTATCTGCATCCATACGAAGCACACGGGCCTTGGGGAAATGTTTATGGATCATTTCTTCCACCTGTTGCGTTCCCAGACCGAAGGTTCCGATATATTTAGAACCGCATGCCGGACAGACTTTTGGCATTTGTTTTTGTGCACCGCAATAATGGCATTTTAATATACTGACTTTCCCTTTATATTCATGTGGTTTCATTGCTACCGAGCAGCTGTCGCATTGTATCACTTCTCCACATTCCCGGCAGGATACAAATCCTGCATAACCTCTCCGGTTAATAAACAGAATGATCTGCTCTCTTTTTTGTAGCCGCACTTTAATCTCTTCCTGTAGTCTACGGCTAAAGATCGAAAAATTTCTTGCTTTTAATTCCGCACGCAGATCGGCAATTTCTACTTCTGCCATCTGTGCATTTCCGGCACGTTTTGTCAAAGTCATAAGGGAATATTCCCCCGTCTGGCAACGGTAATATGCTTCAAGCGAAGGAGTTGCTGATCCCATTACAACACTGGCATGCAGCATTTTTGCCCGTTGTACTGCTACTTCTCTGGCATGATACTTTGGTGGACTGTCGCTTTGATAACTGCTTTCATGCTCTTCATCGATCACGATCAATCCAAGATTGGAAAATGGCGTAAACAACGCTGACCGTGGCCCGATCATAATCTGTATCTCGCCTCTTTTTGCCCGAACAAACTGATCATAACGTTCTCCGGCAGACAGACGGGAATGCATGATCGAAACTTTTGAACCAAATCTGCCATAGAAACGCTGTACGGTCTGAAAGGTCAATGCAATCTCAGGGATCAATACGATCGCCTGCTTTCCTTTTTGGAGTACATGATCGATCAGATTCATATAGACTTCTGTCTTGCCGCTTCCTGTCACACCATGGATCAGATAATCCTTTCGGATTCCTGCGTCAAAGTCCGTTATAAACTGCTCTGCGATCGTTCTTTGCTCTTCGTTTAAGACTTTTGCTTTTGTGACGACTCTGTTATCAGAAAGCGGATCCCGGTAGATCTGTTTTGATACAATTTTAAGAATTCCCTTTTCTTCGAGTCCTTTTAACAGAGCGGCTGTCGCTTTAAACCGGTGAAGAAACGTTTCATAGGATGCACCTTTTTCATAGTCCTTCTGCTCTAAAAGTCCCTGTAAGATACGGGCGCGTGCTGTATTGTGTTTTTGTTCGAAATAAACCTTTTTTTGTTCCATTTCTTTCCTTGAAAGAGCGGGAATAATGTAGCGTGCGACCTTTTCCTTTACTTCTTTTCGAACCGGCATAACAGCCTTGATCGCATCATTCATCGTTCCACCAAAATTTTCCTTGATCCAGTAAGCAAGTGAAAGCAGGTGTGATTCTGCAACCACTCCCTGCTTTTCTACTCGTAGGATACTTTTTGTTTTATGAATATCATATTTGGCTGTCCCCGACAAACCTATGATATAGCCTTTCATTTCACGGTTTCCTTTTCCAAAAGGAATGATAACACTCGCACCGATCACAGCATCTGCTACCATTTCTTCGGGAACCAGATATTGAAACGGACGGTCAAGGCTTTTTACGGACACATCAACTATGATGTCTGCAAATATCATGTATCTCCTCTTTTCTAAAACAGCTTATATAAAAAATATTTTATCTTTTCTATCGAATTTTCTGATCATGCAAAGTTTTTCATCTTTTCATACAGCGAGATTTCCATCTTTTAAATATTCGTTGTATCAGTCTGTTATGAAATAAAATTCCCATCCGCTACGACATCAGCGATCAGTTCTCTCTCATCCATATGATATTTCTTTCCTTTGATCTCCTGATAATCCTCATGGCCTTTGCCTGCCAGAACGATCACATCGCCTTCTTTTGCATTTTCGATGGCATAACGGATCGCTTCATGACGATCTGTAATCGCAATATATTCTCCATCTGCTTTTTTCACACCGGTAATGATATCTTCGATAATCGCTTCCGGCTCTTCATTTCTTGGATTATCGGAAGTAACAATCGTCAGATCGGCAAGACGGGAAGAAACTTCTCCCATCTCAAATCTTCTGTCACGGGAACGATTGCCTCCACATCCAAACAAACATACCAGACGTTTTGGATCGTATTCTTTTAATGTGGTTAAAAGACTGTTTAAGCTCATTGCATTGTGTGCATAATCAATCATTAATGTAAACTTTGAAGAAACCGGCACGATCTCTACTCTGCCTTTAACACGAATACTCTTTAAGGATTCTAAAATCGTTTCTTTTGAAACGCCAAAATGACGGCAGATTGCGATTGCTGTCATTGAATTATATACGCTGAATTTGCCCGGAATATCAATTTCTACATCCATATCCAAAAGGCCGCTCATATGATAAGCAACCCCTAAGCTTCCGCCTTTATCAAACAAATGAACATCGGACGCACACATATCTGCATTGGCACTAAAACCATACGTTTCCACTTCACAAGTGTGTCCTTTTAAAATCTCTTCTAAATGGCTGTCATCTGCATTAAAGATTCCCTGCTTGCATTGTCTGAACAGAAGGCTCTTGCAATGAATATAATCCTGTAGATCTTTATGCTCATTCGGACCGATATGATCCGGTTCTAAGTTTGTAAAGATACCATAATCAAAGATAAAACCACCGACACGATGTAACATCAGGCCCTGTGAAGAGACTTCCATCACAACACATTTGCATCCTGCATCTGCCATTTTGCGGAACGATTCCTGTACAACATATGATTCCGGTGTTGTATTCGCTGATGGGATTTTTTCTTCTCCTATGATCGTTTCAATCGTTCCGATCAATCCGGTCTTAAAACCGGATGCTTCCAAGATTGAACGCACCATATACGTTGCTGTGGTCTTACCTTTTGTACCGGTAATTCCAATCGTTATCAATTCTTTTGCCGGATGTCTAAAATAAGCTGCCGATGTCTGTGCAAGTGCAAGTCTTGTATTCTGAACCCGGATCACCGTAACCTCCTCCGGTACCTCTACATCTTTTTCAATAAAAAGCACTGCTGCTCCTTTTTTCGCAACTTCCTGTGCAAAATCATGTCCATCACAAACTGCTCCGCTGATGCAGACAAAAGCAGAATCTTTTTCTACTTTTCTGGAATCATATACTAAAGTAGTAATCTCTCTGTCTAATGTTCCCTGCACACATTCATATTCCATTTCTTCTAACAAACAACTTAATTTCATCCTGCTCTTTCCTCCAATCCAGTTGAATGTACTCCCGGTATCTTCTCAAACCGAATTCTTTCGATTTGATTTCCGAGAATACATTTGATCATCATCTTTTTGATCTCTGTATTCTATTACATTTTATTCCAAACCGGAAATGTCAATCTCGCCATCGCAGATGACTGCTGCCGGTCCGGTCATCCAGACAGTATCTTCATTTTCATCATAATTCAGATACAGATCTCCGCCAAGAAGATGGACTGTGATCTCATGATCGGTCAGATCATTTAATACACAGGCTACAACCGTTGCACAGGTTCCCGTTCCACAGGCAAGCGTTTCACCGGAACCACGTTCCCATACACGCATCTTAACTTCTTTACGGTTCAAAACCTGAACAAACTCTGTATTGACTCTGTCCGGGAATGCTTCATGCTTTTCAAACTGCGGTCCAAGTTGTTCTAATGGCAGCGAATCGGTATCGTCCACAAAGGTAACGGCATGTGGATTTCCCATTGAAACACAGGTAATATAATATTCTTTTCCATCCACAGTGATCGCTTCATTGACACAGCGGTCTGTTCCGATCGTTACCGGAATCTGCTTTGGTTCAAGAATCGGTGCTCCCATATTAACTTTTACCAATACCACTTTTCCATCTTCGATCGTAAGATCCAGATACTTGATCCCGCCTTTTGTCTCGATTGAAATCTTGTCTTTTTCGGTCAATCCATACTCGTATACATATTTTGCAATGCAACGGACGCCATTGCCACACATTTTTCCTTCTGAACCATCTGCATTATACATTGCCATTCGGAAATCTGCTACTTTGGACGGACAGATCAGGATCAAACCATCCGATCCGATGCCAAAATGTCTGTCACTTACATATATTGCAACCTTCTCAGGATTTTTTACCATCTTTTCCATACAATTTACATAAATATAATCATTTCCACAACCATGCATTTTTGTAAATTTCATATGCTGCCTCCTTTTTGCTGTTTATATTTTACTTTTAATTAATTTTTAAATAACAGACTCGCAAATCCGCTCTTACAGAGCTCTCGTTTTTGCTTTGCAAAAACATTTGCTCGTTGAAACATGCATGAAAAGGAAATGCCTGCTTCGCAGTCGCTCCCTTTTCTTTTGCATGTTTCATTATACCATATCCCAATAATCTTTGATACCCTGTCATTGCATTTTGCTCTTTTCCCTTTTACAATAGATACATATAGGAGGTTCGATTTATGCGTTCAAAAATTGTACTTATGACCGGAGGTACGGAAACTCTGGATTTCTTTTCACGACAAATGCAAAATACATTCGTTCAGGCAGGATATAAAATTCTTCTTTTTGACCAGCGTTATGAAGAAGAAAGTGCCCAAAAACTAGCTTCTTTTGCCGGAATATCCGATACGGTCCTGATCACATTCAATTTTGAAGGATTACAAATGAGTCCCTGTCTGTACGATCCACTCAACCAACTCTTTTGGGATTCCCATGATGTAATCTGTATTAATATTGCTGTTGACCATCCTTTTTATTATCCTGAAGTGATCGAGATTCATCCAAACCGTTTCTATCAGGTATCGATCGACAGATTGCATCGTGCGTATCTGAAAAAATATTATCCACAGATCCACAGTGATCTTTTCCTGCCACTTGCAGGTACTTCTCTTTATCCGGATGGTTCTTACCCTTCTTTTGAAGACAGAACATACGATGTTGTCTTTACCGGCAATTTCACTCCGAAAGAAGAATTCGACCAGTATATCGACCGCCTTGGAGAAGAATATGCTGTCTTTTACCGCAGTATGCTGACAGAATTGATACAAAATCCTCAATTAGCAGATGATGCGGTTATGGAAGCACATCTGCGTCGGGAATTTCCGGATGCTTCCAACGAAGAAATCCGGAAAACAATCGCCAATATGATCTTTATTGACGCTTACATCCGCTTTTATTTTCGTGAAAAAATCATAAAAACCTTAGTCGATCATAAGATCAACGTCCATTGTGTCGGTAAAGGCTGGAATCGTTTACAATGCAAACAACCCGAATATCTGACATTTGAAGAAGGGCAATTATCAAAAGGATGTCTGGAACGGATCGCAAATGCAAAGATTTCGCTTAACATCATGCCATGGTTTAAAGACGGTGCACATGACCGTGTTTTTAATTCTATGGCAAACGGTGCTGTCTGTGTTACAGATACAAGCCGCTATCTTTGCTGCGAACTGACTGATCGGGAAAATGCCATTTTTTATGATCTGAGTAACATAGAGGCATTACCGGATCTTGTAAATTCCATCCTGCAAAACCCAAAAAAAGCAAAAAAAATCGCCCGGAATGCTTATACATTAACAATGCAAAAGCACACCTGGGCAAACCGTGCTAATGATCTGCTTCGCTTTATCCACACGCTTTCCTGAAAGCCGATGCAAAATCCACAAAAAACAATCGATTTATCGTATTTTATTCCTTTGGCTGCAGTCCAAAATGATGATAGGCTGCGTCCGATACCATTCGTCCTCTTGGTGTTCTAAGGAGTAATCCATTTTGAACAAGATATGGTTCATATACATCTTCTAATGTTCCTGCATCTTCACCGATCGCAACAGCAAGCGATTCGATACCAACCGGACCACCGCCATAGCTTTCGATCATCGTTGTAATGATCTTGCGGTCGGTCCTGTCTAAGCCAAGACGGTCTACTTCTAACAAATTTAATGCGAAATCAGCTACTTCTTTTGTAATCTTTCCATCATACTTGATCTGTGCAAAATCACGTACTCTTTTTAAGAAACGATTGGCCAGACGAGGTGTTCCTCTGGAACGACGTGCCAATTCCATTGCTCCTTCTTTATCAATATCCACCTGTAAAATCTTAGCGGAATTCTCAATGATACAACACAACTCTTCCGGGCTGTAGAACTCTAGCCGGTTGACAACCCCAAAACGGTCTCTTAACGGTGCGGAAAGCATACCGGCTCTTGTTGTTGCTCCAACCAGTGTAAAATGTGGCAGATCAAAACGAATCGAACGTGCTGCTGTTCCTTTTCCGATCACAACATCGATCACATAATCTTCCATTGCAGGATACAATACTTCTTCTACCTGTCTTGGCAGACGATGTATTTCATCCACAAAAAGGATATCACCATCTTTTAAATTATTTAAAATAGCAGCCATCTCTCCTGGTTTTTCAATAGCCGGTCCGGCTGTCACTTTCAAATTGACACCCATTTCATTTGCTATGATCCCGGCAAGGGTTGTCTTTCCAAGTCCCGGAGGACCATATAAAAGAACATGATCTAGCGATTCCTGTCTTTGTTTTGCTGCTTCAATATACACTTTCAGATTGTCTTTTACTTTCTTCTGACCAATATAATCTATCAGATATTGTGGTCTGAGTCCTGTCTCTATCTTTTCATCTTCCTGTGTAAATTCTGTTGTTATCATTCTTTTTGCCATCTACGATTCCTCAAATCTTATAAATTCTTTAAGCTTTGTTTCAATAATTCATCTACTTCCAAAGGCGTTGTCATATCGACAGCACGTACTGCTTTGGTCGCATCCGTCTTTGGATAGCCAAGAACCACCAAAGCTTCTATCGCATCTTTTATTACACTGTTTTGTTCTTTTGATGTATCTGCTGAAATAATCACATCACCACTGTCATTTCCAATATCTCCGGTAAACAGGTCATCCAGACTAAGCTTATCTTTTAATTCCAGAATCAGTTTTCCGGCAGTTTTAGGACCGATTCCCGGTACTTTTGAAATTGCTTTCGCATCATCAGCCATCACGGCATATTTCAGATCATACGCACCCATCACACCAAGTATTGACAGCGCTGCTTTTGGTCCGATTCCATTTACTGTGATCAACAGTTTAAAAACTTCTAGATCTTCCTGCGTCAAAAAACCAAAAAGCTGCATCGCATCTTCTCTGACATTCAGATAGGTATAAACCGTCAGTTCTTCTCCGATTGAAGGTAGTTCCTGCATAAAAGAACCCGGGATAAAAATAGCAAATCCCATTCCCTGATGTTCTAATACAATCTCTCCTTCTGATATCTGTGCTAAGGTTCCTTTGATAAAACGAATCATCTTTTCCTCCAGTTGTTTCTAATGTACTTCTAAAATTTTCTGATTCATAATCCTGCCAAAAAAATTCGGTTCAAGAAGATACCACAAGTACATTCTATTCATCAGGAAGCCGGCTAAACGTTCCATTCACTTTGCCAAGCCATCCTTCATCAATAAATTTTACCACAATATAAGGATGAATCCCCAGTTCTTCCGCAATCTGTAATGCATTGCTGTTTGGATACAGCTTCAAATATTGCACAATATCATCTAACTGGTTTTCATCTTCTTTTCTACAATCATTGCAACACATGGTTCTGATCTTTGATTTGAATACTTTATGACAGTGTTTACAGACATTGGTATACATAATAAGACTCTCCTCCTATATCAGAATAACGTTGAAAAAAGATTTAAAATTGGCTGGATCAGCTTCCAGCGTCTTGGTCTGTGCTTCCAGCTTTCATAACTGATCTCTTCACAGGTTTCAAATAAATAGGCAAAGTCCTGACGGATATCCTCTTGTATCTTCTTACCCGACATCCATACACCGTTTTCGTAATGCAGATAGAAACTGCGGTAATCCATGTTGATCGTTCCAACGATTGCAGCATTTTCCGACAAAATCTGCTTTGCATGGATAAATCCCGGTGTATATTCATAAATACGAATACCTTCTCTGAGCAATATACCATAATTATAGTTTGTTAATAATTTCGCATATTTTTTATCAGGAATATATGGTGTCAGAATACGCACATCCACCCCGCGATGAACTGCCTCAATCAGACTTTGCTGCATATAATCTTCTAATACCAGATAAGGTGTTGTAATATAGAGATATTCGTCTGCAAATGTGATCATCTGGTTATAGACACTTTCTATCGAATTATTCGGATTGAACGCCGGCCCGTCTGCAATCACCTGACAATATGTGTCACCGGCTTTGTCAGGCAGTTTCTTGTATTGCAAATAATCAATATGTTCTTTCTCAAATGCACTTGCTTCCCACATTTGCAAAAAAACAACCGTAAGATTCCATACAGTTTCTCCTTTTAACCGTACGCCGGTATCTTTCCAGACTCCAAAGCGTTCGATAAGATTTGCATATTCATCTGCAAGATTAAATCCACCGGTAAAACCAACTTCGCCATCCACGACCAGTATTTTCTGGTGCGACCGATAATTCATATATAATTCACCGGTATATTTATGGATCGGATTAAACACACGTACTTCCATTCCTTCATGTTCAAGAATCTGCTTAAAAAACTTTTGCGTACGGATTGCAGCGCCAAAGTCATCATATAAAAACTTAACTTCCACTCCTTCTTCCAGTTTTCTTTTTAAGATCTTGTGGATCTGATCCCATAAAGCACCTTCTGCTACAATAAAAAAATCAATAAAAATATATTCTTTCGCCTGTTCTAAAGCTTCTATTATATCTTCAAACGCATCTTCCCCCATAGGATAGTATTTTACATCATTTCCTGCTGTTAAAGGGAAGCCCTCGCTTATCATATATTTGACCATTCTTCCGGCTACCGGATGTTTCTCAACATATTCTTCTGCTATCTTTCCATCCTGTATCAGAAAATTCTGTCCATATGAGATCTGGCGCAAAATGTGTTCATCAAGCTGCTTTTTCTTACCGCCTTCACGTCCCCACAGATAATAAAGTACAAAACCTGAGATTGGCAAAAGTAATACGATCGATATCCATGCGATCCGAAATGATGGACTTTGCTTTTTATTTACCAGCGTAACAATTGCAATAATTGAACACAATTCCAATATAAAATAAAAATAAACCGTAATGCTTCTTAGCAGAAACGGCAGAATAAGAATCAATAAAATCTGTAACAGAACGATCAATGCGGTAACGACTACACGCAATAAACCACTCAGATTATTTTGTACACGTCCTTTTAAACCTTTCAAATAGCTTTTCTTTGCTCTGGACTCCGTATCAAAATAATTATCCGTTCCTTTGCTTTTATTCTTTTTATCCCATTTTTCATATGCAGCATCTGTTCCGAACTTTTTCTCCCACTTTTCATGTGCATAATCCACTACCATCTTTTTTTCCATCCTATCATCCTTTCAAGATCAAATCATGGATTTCTTCTTTTTATCCACTTTTTTCGGTTGTTTGGAATACTCCCATATTCAAAGCACTAGTACAAATTATATCTCATTGTTTCCGTTAAAGCAAGTTTTCCTGGATTTCGACTTGACGATATAATAACTCCAAAATCCAAGCATTACATGCTTGACGCACTTCGTGCTTAATGATTTC